>QFCS01002000.1_pt1 | contig 66776 bp, 59 predicted proteins | sample 3576561 | NCBI WGS metagenome assembly QFCS01 | reverse complement strand
TCCTCCGCTGCTTGCCATAGGAGCTGTACCGTGTCGACGATGTCGCGTTTCTCGCCGAACAGGCTGCCGCGCAGCAGGTCCGTGGCGCCGGCCTCGGGAGGCACCTCGCGCAGGTCGACTGAGAGCACCATCGACGAGGGCAGGGGGGCGCTCGAGAAGGGACCGGAGGCGATGAGCGCGGCAATGCCCCCGATCGCGACCAGTGCGAGGGCGCCCACGGTCGCGAGCAGGCCGACGATAAACCGCCGCATGGCGAATCTCCGTTAGGGCTTCTTTGTAGACTTATGTCTTGGCGGGATTCGGCCGGAACGCCTTCACCACGTCAAGCATCGCCACGGCTGTTCTGTCGAGCCCGTTGTCGCGGACGAGCACGGAGGTCGGATGGCCGCGGACCGGGCGTAGCGAATCGTCCAGACCCCACATCGAGAGACGCAGGTCGGATGCCAGGAAGGCCTGATCGGTCAGGCCGATCTCGAGCTGCGGGCGGAACCCCAGCCGGCGCAGCCGCACCCAGGCGATGTCGTCCCAGCTAAATTGTCGGTCGCGCCCGAAGTCGAGCCAGATGCCATTGCGGTCGATCACCACCTGCGGCTGGCGGTTCAGGGCGCGGCTGACGCCCAGAAAGACGTAGTAGGCCATGGCCAGAGCCAGCAAGACGAACATCACAAAGCGCGGATCGTTGAGCGACAGTCCAGGCCTGTTTTCCGGGTTGAGCAGGAAATGGACGACCGCCACGGCGATCAGGCCGATCGCCATGGCGGCCATGCCAAGATTGTGGAGTGGACCGTAACGTACTTCCAGCGGTTCGGGGCGGGGCTGGGGCACGCAGTCAGCTCAGCCGCACTGGGCGCGATGGCGCAGCAGGTGGTCCGCCAGCACCACGGCCACCATTGCCTCGGCGACCGGCGTGGCGCGGATGCCGACGCAGGGGTCATGGCGGCCCTTGGTCCTCAGTTCGACCTCGTTGCCGAACCGGTCGACGCTGCGGACCGGGGCCAGGATCGAACTGGTGGGCTTCACGGCGAGCCGGCAGACGATATCCTGGCCGGTGGAGATTCCGCCCAGGATGCCGCCGGCGTGATTGCTGAGGAATATCGGAGCGCCGTCTCGCATGCGCATCTCGTCGGCATTCTCCTCGCCGCTCATGGCCGCTGTGGCAAAACCGTCGCCGATTTCGACGCCCTTGACGGCATTGATGCTCATCAGCGCCTTGGCGAGGTCGGCGTCGATCTTGTCGTAGACTGGTTCGCCCAACCCGGCGGGTACGCCCGAGGCGACGACCTCAATCACCGCACCACACGAGCTGCCGCGCTTGCGTATGTCATCGAGATAGCCTTCCCAGCCCTGGGCGGCCTGCCGATCCGGACACCAGAACGGGTTGTCCGAGGTTGCATCCCAGTCCCATCGGGCTGCGTCGATCTTCTGGCTGCCGAGTTGGATGACGGCGCCCCGAATCTTGACGGTGTCACCCAGTATCTTCCGGGCGACGGCGCCAGCGGCGACCCGCACGGCCGTCTCGCGCGCCGACTGCCGGCCGCCACCGCGATAGTCACGCACGCCATACTTTTTGAAATAGGTGTAGTCGGCGTGGCTGGGCCGAAACCTGTCCTTGATCTCCGAATAGTCGCGTGAACGCTGATCGACGTTGTCGATGTGCAAGGCGATCGGCGTCCCCGTCGTGACGCCTTCGAAAACGCCGGACAGAATTTTGACGTTGTCAGGTTCCTGACGTTGGGTGACGAAGCGCGACTGGCCGGGCCGGCGTTTGTCCATCCAGGTCTGGATGTCCGCCTCGCTGAGCGGGATCCGCGGTGGCGCGCCATCGACCACGCAGCCGATCGCAGGCCCATGGCTCTCGCCCCAGCTCGTGAATTTGAAGAGGGTGCCGAAGCTACTGCCGGCCATGCCCGCCGGCCTCCGCCCTATTCGCCCTCGAAATTGGCCAGCAGCTCGGAGATCTGCTTGGCCGACGAGGTCTTGACCATGCCGACGACGTGATAGCCGCCGTCAACATGCATGACTTCGCCCGTCATGCCGGTGCCAAGGTCCGACAGCAGATAGAGAGCGGCGTTGCCGACTTCTTCCTGGGTGATGTTCCGCTTGAGCGGCGAGTTGAGCTCGTTCCACTTGAGGATGTAGCGGCCGTCGTTGATGCCGGCGAAGGCCAGTGTCTTGATCGGACCGGCCGAGATGGCGTTCACGCGGATCTTCTGCTCGCCGAGATCGGCAGCGAGGTAGCGGACGCTGGCCTCCAGCGCGGCCTTGGCCACACCCATGATGTTGTAATGGGGGATGACCCGCTCGGCGCCATAGTAGGTGAGGGTGAGCAGGCTGCCGCCGTTCTTCATCAACGGCACGGCGCGCTGCGCCACCGCAGTGAAGGAGTAGCAGCTCACATTCATGGTGAGGGCGAAGTTGTCGGACGTCGTATCGAGGTACCGACCGCGCAGCTCGTCCTTGTTGGAGAAGGCGATGGCATGGACCAGGAAGTCCAGACCACCCCACTGCTTCTCTACCTCCGCGAAGGTCGCGTCGATGCTGGCGGGGTCGGTGACGTCGCACGGCACGAGGATCTTGGCTCCGATCGATCCGGCCAGCGGTCGCACGCGCCGTTCGAGCGCTTCCCCCTGGTAGGTGAAGGCGAGCTCGGCGCCATGCTCGTGGCAGGCCTTGGCGATCCCCCAGGCGATCGAGCGCTCGTTGGCAACGCCCATTACGAGGCCCTTCTTACCGGCCATCAGTTGTCCAGCAACGGTCATGGTCAGGTTCTAGCTGGGGACGGCAGTTGGGACAAGATGCCGGTGGTCTTGCCGCACCCAGCCCCTCATATTGTGGTCATGATTCTCGAAAAGGCCGATCCGCTGGCCCTGTTCGCCGATTGGTATGCGGAAGCGGGCAAAAGCGAGCCCAATGACCCCTCGGCGATGAGCCTGGCGACGGTCGGTCCCGACGGCATGCCGGCAGTCCGCATGGTGCTCCTCAAGGATTACGATCCTGCGGGTTTCGTCTTCTACACCAACTACCAGAGCCGCAAGGGCCAGCATCTGCTCGCCCATCCGAAGGCTGCCCTGCTGTTCCACTGGAAGTCGCTGCGGCGCCAGGTCCGCCTCGAGGGACCCGTGGAACAGACCACGGCCGAGGAAGCCGACGCCTATTTCGCCACCCGCGCGCGCGGCAGCCAGATTGGTGCATGGGCATCCGAGCAATCGCGGCCTCTCGAAAGCCGGTTCGCGCTGGAGAAGCGGGTCGCCGAATATGCAGCCCGCCATGTCGTGGGCAAAGTGCCGCGGCCGCCCTACTGGTCGGGCTTTCGCCTGCAGCCCGTGCGGATCGAATTCTGGCAGGACGGTGCCTTCCGCCTGCACGATCGCCTGGAGTATCGCCGCGCGGCGCCGGGCGAGTCGTGGACGACGCGCACTCTCTACCCCTGAGGCGCCGGCCTTGACCGCGCATCCGGCTTTCGTCGTCGAGGACCAGAGCGAGGTCATTGCCTTCCTGACGGCGCATCTCAGGCCCGAGCGGCGTGTCGACACGCACGGCGCTGTTGTGTTCCTCACCAGGGACCGCGCCTACAAGCTCAAGCGTGCCGTGAAGTTCCCGTACATGGATTTCTCGACAGCCGAGCGGCGACAGGAGATGTGCGCCGCGGAGATCGAGATCAACCGCAAGCTGGCACCGGAGATCTATCTCGGCGTGGCATCGGTCAGCCGCACCGCCCAAGGCCTCATGCTCGGCGAACCGGGCGAGGCGGCTCGGAATGTGGTCGACAGCCTGGTCGTCATGCACAGGTTCGACGAGAACGGATTGCTCGATCGGATGGCCGAGCGGGGCGAGCTTGCTCTCGAACTGATGACGTCGCTCGGTGGCCGCATCGCGCTCTTCCATGATGCGCTCTCGCCGATCCGTTCGACCTTCTGCATGCCCGAGGCCTATCGGCACTCGGTGGCCGCCGATGTGCGGCAGATGCTGGAGGCGGGGGACCGGCTCGATCCGCCGACCAGCGCGGCGCTGGCCGAGGCGATGCCGGCCGCGCTGGAACCGTACATGGATCTCGTGGTGCGGCGTGTCGAGGCCGGCGCGATCCGGCGCTGTCACGGCGACCTGCATCTGCGCAATATCGTGCTGATCGACGGCCGGCCGGTGCCGTTTGACGCGATCGAGTTCTCCGAGCGCATTGCCAATATCGACATCCTCTACGACCTGTCGTTCACGCTGATGGATCTCTGCGAGCGGCGCCTCCGGCCGTTGGCCAATCGTCTGCTGAACGAATGGCTATGGCGGATTGCCGAGCTGCCGGAGGCGCCGCATGAGGAGGCTCTGGCGCTGCTGCCGATGTTCCTGTCCCGCCGCGCGGCGATCCGCGCCTTCGTCGATGCGCAGGCCGCCGCGGTGAGTGGTGCCGACACGGCGCGCGCTCGCGACTATCAAAAGGTGGCATTGTCCTTCCTGCAGCCGGCGTCGCCGCACGTCGTCGCGGTCGGCGGGCTGTCGGGCAGCGGCAAGACTACCCTGGCGCTGAAGCTCGCGCCCGGGATCGGCCGGTCGCCGGGAGCCGTCGTGGTGCGCAGCGACGTCGAGCGCAAGCGCCGCGCCGGCCTTGCGCTGGAAGAGCGCATGCCGGCAGGGAGCTATACGCCGGAGGCATCGGCGCAGGTCTACGACGCCTGCCTGGCGCGGGCCGAGCGCGTCCTGCGGGCGGGCCACAGCGTCGTGCTCGACGCTGTCTTTGCGCGTCCTGGCGAACGCGCGGCGGCCGAGGCGCTGGCGCGAAAGGTCGGCGTACCGTTCGAAGGGATATGGCTGGATGTCCCGAAGGAGGTCGCGCAGGCGCGTGTCGCCGCCCGCAAGGCCGACGCGTCGGATGCCACACCCGCCGTCGTCGAGCGGCAGTTCGATTACGACCTGGGCACGATCACCTGGAGCCGCCGAAATCCTTGATTCTTCCCGCGAATACGTGACTGCGACATAAAATGGTCGCCGTTCGATTTCACGCTCGCTTCTTGGTGGCACCGCTGCGCGGCAGCAGGCGTGCCAGGTATTGGCCGGTGTAGCTTTCGGGCGCCTTGACGATCTCCTCGGGCGGGCCTTCGGCGACGAGGCGGCCGCCGCCGGCGCCGCCGTCGGGGCCAAGGTCGAGAATCCAGTCGGCGGTCTTGATGACCTCGAGGTTGTGCTCGATCACCAGCACCGTATTGCCGCCATCGACCAGCTTGTGCAGCACTTCCAGGAGCTTGCGCACGTCCTCGAAGTGCAGGCCGGTGGTCGGCTCGTCGAGGATGTAGAGCGTGCGGCCGGTAGCGCGCCGAGACAGTTCCTTGGCGAGCTTGACGCGCTGGGCTTCGCCGCCCGACAGCGTCGTCGCCTGCTGGCCGATGTGAATGTAGCCCAGCCCGACCTGCTGCAGGGTCAGGAGCTTGTCGCGAATCACCGGTACCGCCCGGAAGAACTCGACGCCCTCGTCGACCGTCATCTCCAGGACGTCGGCGATCGACTTGCCGCGAAACTGGATCTCCAGCGTTTCACGATTGTAGCGCTTGCCCTTGCAGACGTCGCACTGGACGTAGACGTCGGGCAGAAAGTGCATCTCGATCTTGATGACGCCGTCGCCCTGGCAGGCCTCACAGCGGCCGCCCTTGACGTTGAAGGAAAAGCGGCCGGGCTTGTAGCCGCGCTCGCTCGATTCCGGGAGCTGGGCGAACCAGTCGCGGATCGGCGAGAACGCACCGGTGTAGGTCGCCGGATTGGAACGGGGGGTCCGGCCGATCGGCGACTGGTCGATGTCGACGATCTTGTCGAGATGGTTGACGCCTTCCAGTGCCGCATGGGCGCCGGGATGCTCGCGCGCGCCGTTCAGCCGCTTGGCCAGAGCCTTGTAAAGGGTCTCGACGATGAGCGTGCTCTTGCCGCTGCCCGACACGCCGGTTACGCAAGTGAAGGTACCGAGTGGGATATTGGCCGTCACATCCTGAAGGTTGTTCTCGCGAGCACCTTTGAGGGTGAGCCATCGGCCACCGTTCTTGGCGTTCGGCGGCCCGGACGGCTGGCGCCGTTCCTTCGGCACGGGAATCTGCCTGAAACCGGATAGATACTGGCCGGTGAGGCTCGCACTGTTGCGCATCACCTCCTCGGGCGTGCCCTCGGCGATGACGGTGCCACCGTGCGCACCGGCGCCGGGGCCCATGTCGACCAGATGATCGGCGGCGCGGATCGCGTCTTCGTCGTGTTCGACGACCAGCACGGTGTTGCCGAGGTCGCGCAGGCGGACCAGCGTCTTGAGCAGGCGGTCGTTATCGCGCTGGTGCAGTCCGATCGATGGCTCGTCGAGCACGTAGAGCACGCCTGTCAGACCGGAGCCGATCTGCGAGGCCAGCCGGATGCGCTGGCTTTCGCCGCCCGACAGGGTGCCGGAGGTTCGGTTCAGGGTCAGGTAGCTCAGGCCGACATTGTCGAGGAAGCCCAGCCGCTCGTTGATCTCCTTGAGGATGCGGGCGGCAATCTCGCGCTGCTTGGGCGTGAGCTTGGGGGCCAGTTCGAGGAACCACCTCACAGCGTCGCCGATCGAGAATTCGGTGACCTGGCTGATGTTGAGGCCGGCGATCTTGACGGCCAGAGCCTCGGGCTTGAGGCGGGCGCCGCCACAAGCCTCGCATTTGCTCTCGTGCTGGAAGCGCTCGAGCTCCTCGCGCACCCAGGAGGAGTCGGTCTCCTTCCAGCGCCGGTCGAGGTTGGGGATAACACCTTCGAACGGCTTGGTCGTCTGATACTGCCGTATGCCGTCGTCGTAACGCATGGCGATCGATTCGCCGCCGCTGCCATACAGGATGGCATCGCGAACCTTCTTGGGCAGGTCTCGCCATGGCGTCGACATCTTGACCTTGAAGTGCCTGGCGATGCTCTCCAGGGTCTGCATGTAGTACTGCCCCGAGGAATCGGCCCACGGCGCGATCGCGCCTTCGGCGAGCGACAGCCGGTCGTCCGGGACGACCATCTCGGGGTCGAAGAACATCTTCACGCCCAGTCCATCACAGGCCGGACATGCGCCCTGCGGTGCGTTGAAGGAGAAGAGCCGCGGCTCGATCTCCTCGATCGTGAATCCCGACACCGGACAGGCGAAGCGTGCCGAGAAGACGGTACGTTCTCCCGTGTCGGCATTCTCCGCCACGGTCAAGCCCTCGGCGAGGCCGAGCGCCGTTTCGATTGAATCGGCCAGGCGGTTGCCGAGATCGGGTCGCACGACGATACGATCCACGACCACGTCGATGTCGTGCTTGAACTTCTTGTCGAGCGACGGCGCTTCCGCGATCTCGTGGAGCTTTCCGTCGATCTTGACGCGCTGAAAGCCCTTCTTCTGCAGCTCCTGCAGCTCCTTGCGGTACTCGCCCTTGCGGCCGCGCACGACCGGCGCCATCAGGTAGAGCCGCGTGCCTTCGGGCATCGCCTTCACGCGGTCGACCATCTGTGACACGGTCTGGCTCTCGATCGGCAGCCCGGTAGCCGGCGAGTAGGGCACCCCGACGCGGGCGAAGAGCAGGCGCAGGTAGTCGTAGATCTCCGTGACGGTGCCGACCGTCGAGCGCGGATTGCGCGATGTCGTCTTCTGCTCGATGGAGATTGCAGGCGACAGACCCTCGATCGAATCGACGTCGGGCTTCTGCATCAGTTCGAGGAACTGGCGCGCGTAGGCGGACAGGCTTTCGACGTAGCGGCGCTGCCCCTCGGCATAGATCGTATCGAAGGCGAGCGACGACTTGCCCGAACCCGACATGCCTGTGATCACCACCAGGCGATCGCGCGGCAGGTCGAGGTCGACGTTCTTGAGATTGTGCTCGCGGGCACCTCGGATCGAGATGAAGCGGTGGGGCTCGGCGGGGGCGGTGATACGGGTCTTGGCCATCGGTGGGCGAGAATAGGCGATGCGCGGGGGCACCGCATATGGCGATTAGTCCCCCGCTCTGCCAGTTTCTGTCATCATGCTCAGGCTGCCTGCAGTGCCTGCATCCGGGCGGTTGGCCGGTCGTTCATGAGCAGCTGCATGGTGCCCGCAATCAGGCCGATGAACACGCCGATCTTCCAGGCGAGGTCGTAAGACCCCATAAGATCAAAGAGGTAGCCGCCGCCCCAGGCGCCCAGGAACGAGCCCGCCTGGTGGCTGAGAAAGGCGATGCCGGTCAGGGTCGAGAGATAGCGCAGGCCGAAGATCTGGACGACGAGGCCGTTCACCAAGGGAATTACCCCCAGCCAGAGAGTACCCATGACCGCGCCGAACAGCACCACCGACAGCGGGGTCGGCGGATGCATGAAGAACAAGGCGAGGGCTGCCGAGCGGGCAAGATAGATGCCGCCCAGCAGCAGCCGCTTGGGGTACTTGTCGCCGAGCCAGCCGAACAGCCAGGAACTCAGGATGTTGAAGCCTCCGACCAGCATCAGCACAAGCGCGCTGTAGGAGGCGTCCATGCCGCACTGGGCCAGGTATGTCGGCAGATGAGTGGTGAGGAAGACGAGCTGCAGGCCGCAGACGAAGAAGGCGACCGACATGACCACGTAGCCGCTATGCCGGCCGGCTTCATGCAGAGCGCCCATCAGGCTGAGGTCGCGGTCGGAGGAGATGCCGTTGGGCAACCGGTCGGAACGGCTGCCGATCCAGGCGGCCGGCAACATGGCGACCGCCAGGATGGCGAAGGCCCACAGGCCGGCCCGCCAGCCATCCGTGGTCAACAGATAGGCGCCGATCGGTGCGGTGATCATGGTGCCGACCGAGCCCGCTGCCGAGACGAGACCGAAGGCGAGTGTCCGGCGGGAAGGCTGGACGACACGGGCGGCGATGTTCGCCGTGATGCCGGAGGTCGTGCAGGCGAGCGCGATGCCGATCAGCACGCCGGCGCCAACCACGATCGGCCAGGCGCCCTGAGCGGTCGCCGTCAGGACGACGCCGGAAATGAACATCAGGCTGCCGACCACTGCCACCCAACGGGTGCCGTGTTTGTCCGCGACGATCCCCGCAAAGGGTTGGCTCAGCCCCCAGGCCACCTGCTGCACCGAAATGGCCAGCGCGAAATCGGAGATGGCGATCCCCAGATCCTTGGCGGCGGGTGCCTGGAACAGGCCGAGATTCTGCCGGATGCCCATCGCCAGGGGCATCATCAGGGCCGCCCCGCCCAGGATGGCGAAGGCCTCGCCGCGCGTGACCTGAGGGACGTGGAAGGGTCTGTTCATGGCAGGGAGATTAGGAGAGAGGTTGATAGCCCAGCCAATGAATTGTCGAAGGGGTGGCATGAGCGCAGTTCAGGTGCAGCGGTTCCCCGGTGTGGACACAACCTAAAATCGGTGGTTGCCCACAGAGGGCCTGCGGTAGTTTCCGGGCCGTGCGGTAGGCGCCGCGTCCCTGTGGCGCCGGGAAAGCGAAGGAGGCCCCTATGGCGGGCAGCGTGAACAAGGTCATTCTGGTCGGCAATCTGGGCCGCGACCCCGAAGTGAAGTCCATGCAGGATGGCAGGCCCATGGTGAACATGTCGGTCGCCACGTCGGATACCTGGCGGGATCGCCAGACCGGCGAGCGCAAGGAGCGCACCGAGTGGCATCGTGTGGTGATCTTCAACGAGAAGCTGGCAGAAGTCGCCCAGAAGTACGTGCGAAAAGGCTCCAAGGTCTATGTCGAAGGACAACTCGCCACCCGCAAGTGGACGGACCAGGGTGGCCAGGAGCGCTACACGACCGAGGTCGTGATCCCGCGTTTCGGCGGAGCGCTCACCATGCTCGATGGCCGCGGCGGTGGTGAGGGCGGCGCCGGAGGTGGAGGCGCGATGGACGACGACATGGGCGGCAGCGGTCAGATGTCCGGTGGTGGCAGCGGTGGCGGGGGGCGGCCAGCATCGCGTGGCAACAAGGCCGAACTCGACGACGACATTCCTTTCTAGTCACTGATCCGCGTCGGTATCGACCCAGCGAGCATCGGCCGCCGCTCAGCCTGCGGCGGATAGGTGGTTTTCGCGAGGCGCAAGAGGAGTACGGGGCATGGCCTTCCGCCGGATTGCTGTCGAGGAGGCTTTTATCACTCCCGACATATTGGCCGGCTGGAAGGACGTGCTGGCAGCGGCTGACGTCGAACCCGGTTTCGCCAAGCTGGGCGGCAGCCTGCTGGCGCCGTCGGCGGCGGGCGACCAGTTGATGGCCAACCTGCTGGACATCGGTGCCGGCCGCATCGCCCATATGGACGCCGTCGGCATTGACGTCGAGATCCTGTCGCTGACCTCGCCGGGGGTGCAGCTCTTCGATGCCGATCTGGCGACCCGGCTGGCCGCCGAGTCCAACGACGCGCTGGTGGCGGCCATCAAGGCCCATCCGACGCGGCTGGCCGGGCTCGTGGCCGTTGCGCCGCAGGATCCGGCGGCGGCGGCGCGCGAGATCGAACGCGGCAGGAAGCTCGGTCTCTGCGGCATCATCATCAACTCCCATACCAAGGGCGAATATCTCGACATGCCCCGGTACCGGCCGATTCTCGAAGCCGCCGAGGCGTTCGACATGCCGATCTATCTGCATCCGCGCGAGCCGGCGCCGTCGATGGTCACGCCCTATCTCGACTATGGCCTGTATTTCGCCACCTGGGGCTTTTCCGCCGAAACCGGCCTGCATGCCATGCGCCTCATCATGTCCGGTGCCTTCGACCGTCATCCTCGACTTCGGATCGTCCTTGGTCACATGGGCGAGGGCATTCCCTACTGGCTGCAGCGAATCGACAATCGCTATGCCTTGCAGGTGAAGATCGGCGCGACCCGGAAGCTGCCCAGGCGGCCCAGCGAGTATTTTCTCGACAACTTCGTGATCACCACGGCCGGCGTCACGTCGATGCCGGCATTGCGGCTCAGCCTCGACGAACTCGGCGCCGACCGCATCATGTTCGCGGCCGACTTTCCCTACGAGGACGACGCCGAGGCCGTGCGCTTCATGGACGAGGCGACGGTCACCGAGGAGGAACGCAGGAAGATCTACGAGGGAAATGCCATGCGCGTCTTCAAGCTGGCCATCTAGCGCGAAGGCTCGGGTTCGGAAGGCTCCGTTTGCGCGTCCTGGTCCTCGGCGGGACCGGCGTCTTCGGCAGCCGGTTCTGCCGCCTGATCGCCGGCACGCCCGGGATCGCACTGACGGTCGCCGCACGCGACCGTGCTGAGGCTGACGCCCTTGCGCGGAGGATCGGAGCAGACAGCCGGGCGTTCGACTGGCGCGTGGCCCTGGACGATGCGCTGCGTGAAGGCGGCTTTGACGTGCTCGTCCATGCCGCCGGGCCGTTTCAGGGACAGGACTACCGCGTGGCGGAGCTTTGCATTCGGCACGGCGTCCACTATCTCGATCTCGCGGACGACGCGGCCTTCGTGCAGGGCATCGACCGGCTGGATGCCTCGGCGCTGCAAGCTGGTGTACTGGTCTGCTCCGGGGCCAGCACGGTGCCGGCGATCACCGGTGCGGCCGTCGACGAAGCGCTGAGAGAGGCGCCGATCGAGCGCGTCGCCTTCGGCATCATGCCGGGCAACGACGCGCCGCGCGGTCCCGCCGTCGTCCGGGCGATCGTCGGCGGCGCCGGAAAGCCGATCGCCGGGCAGCCCGGCCGCCATGTCTGGGGCAGCCTGCGACGCATGTCCCTGCCGGGCGTTGGCCGGCGCTGGGTGGCGGCCTGCGATCTACCGGAGCCCGCCTTGTTCGAACGACGGTTCGGCATTCGAGACACCTTCGCGGGAGCCGGACTGGAACTCTCCATCTTCCATCTCGGTCTGTGGTTGCTGGCCTGGCTGGTACGCGGCCGACTTGTGTCAACGCTGGCGCCGGCCGCGCCGCTACTGGCTGCCGTCGCCGATCGCCTGCGCTTTCTCGGCACCGACCGCGGCGGTCTTCGTCTGGAGTTGTACGCGGGAGATCGCCTGCGCGTGTGGCATCTCGTCGTCGAAGGGGGCGATGGTCCGTTCATCCCTGTCATTCCGGCCGTGGGCCTGGTCCGCAAGCTCGCATCGGGGACGATCACTCGAGGCGCCATGCCGTGCCTGGGGCTCCTGACCCTGGCCGAGATCGAAGCCGAGTGGCGCCGTGCCGGATTGCGGGTGGTGTCTGGCTGGGGCGGCGAGGCCGAGTTGCGGCCATCACTTTATCGGCGGGTCCTGTGTGGCACCTATGAAGCACAATCGACGGCTGGCCAGATATTGCATGATGCCGGTCCATCCCTTTGGCAGGGCCGCTGCATGGTGACGGGGGCGGAGACGGCTGCCGGCCGGCTGGTCGCATGGCTCTTTGGCTTTCCGCGGGAGACCGCTGATGCGACCATCGACGTGGAATTCGCGGCATGCGGCTCGGGTGAGCTGTGGACGCGAAAGATTGGTCGACGGGCGATGCAGTCCCGACAGTTCATCGGGTTGCGCAAGCCGCCCGGCTGGATCGTGGAACGGTTTGGCCTGTTCGATTTCGACCTCGAAGTGCAGGCTGGCGGGCAGCGATTGACGCTCGCCATGCGCGGCATGCGGGTTTGCCGGTTGCCGGTGCCGCGGGTGCTGTGGCCGCGGATCGAGGCCATCGAGATGGAGGAGGGGGGGCGGTTCTGCTTCGACGTGCAGATCGCGGCGCCGCTGGTTGGCCGCCTGGTGCGCTATCGTGGCTGGCTTACAAGTCGATGAAGCGCGCGCGGGTTGCCACGGTCGGGACGAAGCAGGCCGACCGCCGACCGAACCAGCGATACCGATTGCGAGCGATCACGCTGTAGGCGGGGTCACGCAGCCAGGCCGGTACTAGTTCCAGAGGTCTTAACCAGCGGACCGGTCCCCGAAGATACCGTAGTGCGCGCAACACGGCCGTCGACCGTGAGTAGACCCGATCGCCATCGAGGAGCAGGATTGTGTTCTGGAAGGTGATGTCGGGCAGACCGAGGGCGGCCAGCACATGCCGCCCCAGCGCCGACTGCGTGCTGGCGAACTTCAGCCGCCCTTCAGGATCCCGCGCAAGGCAGAAGGACACGAAGCCACTGCAAAGGACACAGTGGCCATCGAAGAAGTAGAGCGGCCGCGGCAGATCGTCCAGTTCGGCCGGCAGACTCACGCGGGCAGGCCCAGCGCGCGCAGGGTCGCCGACGTCTCATCAGCGGAACGATGATGGATCGCCTGCATGCCGAACGCACGTGCTCCCTGGATGTTCGGCAAGTTGTCGTCGATGAATACGGCTTCGCCCGGTTGGAAGCCCCCTGTTCGGCACGTCAGGTCGTAGATCGCCGCCTCTGGCTTGCAACAGCCGACGAGGCCCGAGACCACATAGTCGCGGAAACGGCCGAGGAACGGATGCCGATCCGCGCCCGGCCCGCGCAGCCAGGAATCAAGAAAGGCGGGTGCATTCGAAAGGACGTATAGCGGCGTACCGGCGTCGTGAAGGCGCTCGACGAGGGCCGCCATCTCTGGAAAGGGATGGTCCAGCATCTCGTAAAAGCGGTCGTAGAACGCCTCGATCAGCTCAGCAGCGCCCGGGTGCTCGGCTTTCAGGCGTCGCGTCGCCTCGCCGGGGTCGCCACCGGCATCCTGCGTCGCATGCCACGCTGTCGTCGTCACGGTCGCTAGGAAGTGCTCCATTTCGTTCGGATCGGGGATGAGCTTCCGATAGAGATGGCGCGGATTCCAGTCGAGTAGCACGCCGCCCATGTCGAAGACCACGACCGAAGGGGAGGAAGGAGGCTTTTTCGGGGCAGTTCTGGAGGGCAAAGCGGAGCCTTTTCAGTCAGCGTTTTCATGGTCAATTTAGGCAGTAAAATCAGAGAGTTAAAGACTGGCTCGCCAAGCGTTTTTTGTTGGTCTTTGCGGCGTGGTTTGCTAGGGTGCAAATCCGATCCGCCGGGCTCTCTGGCAGGGCCTCCAAAGCGAGCAAATCAGGTATCCGTGAGCGACGATTCGATCCTCCCGCCGGCGCCGCCGCCTCCCGACGCGCCGCCGCCGCAGCCTCCGTCGCACGATATCGCGCCCATAACGATCGAAGAGGAGATGCGCCGCTCCTACCTCGATTACGCCATGAGCGTGATCGTCTCGCGCGCGCTTCCCGACGCGCGCGACGGGCTGAAGCCGGTTCAGCGGCGCATCCTCTACGCCATGAAGGAAGGCGGCTACGACTCCACGCGGCCCTTCCGCAAATCGGCCCGCATCGTCGGCGACGTGATGGGCAAGTATCATCCGCACGGCGACTCGGCGATCTACGACGCCATGGTGCGAATGGCGCAGGATTTCTCCATGCGTCTGCCCCTGATCTCGGGCCAGGGCAATTTCGGCTCGATGGATGGCGATCCGCCGGCGGCCATGCGTTACACCGAGGCGCGGCTGGCCTCCGTGGCCGAAACCCTGCTGGCCGACATCGACAAGGATACCGTCGAGTTCCAGCCGAACTATGACGAGCGCGAGCAGGAGCCGACCGTACTGCCTGCCGCCTTCCCGAACCTGCTGGCCAACGGGGCCGGGGGCATCGCCGTGGGCATGGCGACCAACATACCGCCACACAATCTGGGCGAGTTGATCGATGCCTGCTGCGCGCTGATCGACAATCCCGAGCTCACGGTCCAGCAGGTCATGGAGTATGTGCCAGGGCCGGACTTCCCGACCGGCGCGACGATTCTCGGCCGCAACGGCATCCGCGCGGCCTACGAACTCGGCCGCGGGTCGTTGATCATGCGGGCGCGCACGCGGATCGAAGAGGGGCGAGGCGGGCGCGAGTCAATCATCATCTCCGAGATTCCGTATCAGGAGAACAAGGCGCGCCTGCATGAGCGTATCGCCGAGGTGGTGCGCGACAAGAAGGTCGAAGGCGTGTCGGAGATTCGCGACGAGAGCGATCGCGACGGTGTGCGTCTCGTGGTCGAGCTGAAGCGCGAGGCGATGGCCGACATCGTGCTGAACCAGCTCTATCGCTACACGCCGTTGCAGACCACCTTCGGCGTCAACGCCCTGGCGCTCGATGGCGGCCGGCCGCGCTTGATGAGCCTCAAGGAGCTGCTCGAGGCCTTCATCCGCTTCCGGGCCGAGGTCCTGACCCGACGCACCCAATACGAGTTGAAGCATGCCCGCGACCGGGCGCACATCCTGGTCGGTCTCGCCATCGCCGTCGCCAATATCGACGAGGTGATCGAGATGATCAGGCGCTCCCCCGATCCTGTGGTTGCGCGTGAGCGCCTGATGGCGCGCGATTGGCCGGCGGCGGACGTGGCACCGCTGATCGCGCTGATCGCCGAGCCCGGGCGCGAGGTGTCGTCGGAGGGCACTTATAGGCTCTCCGAAGCCCAGGCGCGGGCCATCCTGGAACTGCGGTTGCAGCGCCTGACCGGGCTGGAGCGCGACAAGATCGCCGAGGAGCTGGGCGAGGTTGCGAAGCAGATCGAGGGCTATCTCGAGCTTCTGGCCGATCGCGACAAGCTGTTTGCGCTGATGCGCACGGAGCTGCTCGAGGTCAAGGAACAGTATGCGACCCCACGGCGTACCGAGATCCTCGACAACGAGTTCGAGCAGGATGTCGAGGACCTGATCCAGCGTGAGGACATGGTTGTCACGGTAACGCACGGCGGCTACGTCAAGCGCGTGCCGGTTTCGGCCTACCGTGCCCAGCGCCGCGGCGGCAAGGGGCGCTCCGGCATGGCCACGCGCGAGGACGATTTCGTCTCGAATCTGTTCGTCGCCAATACGCACACGCCTGTGCTGTTTTTCTCAAGCCGCGGCATCGTCTACAAGCTCAAGGTCTGGCGGCTGCCGCTTGGCGCACCGCAGGCTCGCGGCAAGGCATTCGTCAACCTGCTGCCTCTTTCCGAAGGCGAGACCATCAGCGCGGTCATGCCGATGCCGGAGGACGAGGCAAGCTGGTCGACACTCAACGTGATGTTCGCCACCGCACGGGGGGGTGTGCGCCGCAATGAGCTCAGCGACTTCGTCAACGTGCACCAGTCGGGCAAGATCGCCATGAAGTTCGAGGGCGGCGATGCCGGCGACCGGTTGATCGGCGTTGGCGTCTGCTCCGAGGAGCAGGACGTGTTGCTGGCCACGCGCCAGGGCCGCGCCATGCGCTTCCCGGTGGCGACGGTTCGCGTCTTCCAGAGCCGCAACTCGACCGGTGTGCGCGGCATCGCGCTGGCCGAGGGCGACGAGGTGATCTCGATGTCGCTCTTCGATGGTGGCAAGGGTATTGGCACCGAGGAGCGCGACGCCTATCTGCGGCAGTCGCGTGCGTTGCGTCAGGCAGAGAATGCCGAGGAGGAAACTTCAGCGCCCGAAGAGTTGACGGCAACCGCCACGCTGTCGGCCGAAAGGTTCGAGGAACTGAAGGCCAAGGAGGAATTTGTCCTGACGGTCGCCTCGTCGGGTTTCGGCAAGCGCACGTCGGCCTACGAGTATCGGGTGACGGGACGAGGCGGAAAGGGCGTCGAACTGATGAACCTCGCCAAGGGGGGCGAAGTGGTGGCGGCATTCCCTGTGCTCGGCAGCGATCAGATCATGCTGGTGACCGATGGCGGGACGCTGATCCGCTGCCCGGTCGACGGAATCCGCATCGCGGGGCGTACGACGCGTGGTGTGCGCATCGTCAATGTCAGCGAGGGCGAACGCGTGGTTTCCGCCGTGCGTATCGGCGAGGACGATGCAGGGAGCGGAGCGGCCAGCAGCACGGACAGTGGTGACGGCGATTCCGAAACAAACGGTGGATAAGGACTTGCTGTGTCGCTAAGACTTCGCCGCTGCGCGAAGCATGCCTGTCCGGCGGATGCGCGAGCAGGACGCGCGCTTTGGAAGCGTTCATGTTCTGGGCGAAAGGGGGGGAACCATGGCCTCAGAGCGAGTCGGCGTGTATCCGGGCACGTTCGATCCGATCACCAGCGGTCATATGGAGGTCGTGCGGCGCTCCTTGCGTCTGGTCGACCGGCTGGTGATCGGTCCTGCCACCAATATCGGCAAGGGACCGTTGTTCTCGCTGCAGGAGCGAGTGGAGATCATCGCCGAGGACATCAAGGAATTCTCGGATACCGATCGGTCGCGGATCGAGATTGTGCCGTTCGACGGCCTGCTGATCCATTTTGCCCGCGAGGTGGGGGCTTCCGTCATCATTCGTGGCCTGCGGGCCGTCTCGGATTTCGAGTACGAGATCCAGATGGCCAACATGAATGCCCGTATGGAGCCGAACGTCGAGACGATCTTTCTGATGGCCTCCGACCGGCACCAGTTCATTGCCTCGTCTCTGGTCAAGGACATCGCCCGACTGGGAGGGGACACCTCCCAGTTCGTATCCAAGAAGGTCTTCGAGCGGCTCAAGTCCAAATTCGGCCGGCCCTGAGCCGCCCCAGGGTGTCCTCCTTCGACCGGCCCGGGGGACACCGGCCTGCACACACCTCGTTGACCGTAGCGCCGGCGCATCTTATACGAGCGCCGCGCGGGCGTTCGGCCCACCGCGCCAGGCCGGAGCGAGCCCGTAGCTCAGCGGTAGAGCATCTGACTTTTAATCAGGTGGTCGTAGGTTCGATCCCTACCGGGCTCACCAGCGCAGGCGAGAAGGAGACACGCGGCTCATGCCGTCGGTGAAAGTCGTCAACGGCAAGCAGATCGTGGTCGAGCATCTCGACCGGTCACAGCGCTTTAGTCGCTTTCTCGAGAAGCCGTTCCTGCAGATGTGGTTCAATCAGGACATCGTGCTGGCGGTTCTGCGACGGGAATTGCGCGCGCGTTTCACAGGGTCGGTTGGCGGCTGGCTATGGGCGGTCGTCGCTCCGCTCATGGCCATTTCCGTCTACACTTTTGCTTTCACGACCAAACTGCAGATGTCGTTCGTCGGGGAAGAGGGGCAGCGGCCGATCGCTTACGCCCTGTTCATATTCGGTGGACTCATTTGCTTCAATTTCTTCTCGGAAATGGCATTTCGGGCGCCGATGCTGCTGCACGAATACGCCCACTACATCAAACAGACCATTTTCCCGAGCGACATGCTGGCCGTGATCGCCACGTTGCGGGCGCTCGCCTACACGGGCATCGGCGCGATCGTTCTGTTGATCTGCACTTTCCTGGTCAAGGGAGAGTTGCCTTGGACGGTCATATTCGTCCCATTCATATTCATTCCGTTGACTGCGTTCCTGATCGGTCTGGCATGGTTCCTCAGCGCGTTGGGCGCGTTCACTCGCGACGCCGGCTACCTGATGATCAACGTCGTGCCGCTCTTCATGTTCATGACGCCGGTGTTTTGGTCCAACGCCTATATGTCGCCGCCGTGGAACATCCTTATCTACGCAAACGCGCTGACGGCATATGTCGAGGCGATGCGCGACGTGGTGCTCGTCGGTCAGGTGCCGAACCCGCTGGTTATCCTGTGGATGCTGGCGACCTCGGTCTTCACCTTCTATTTCGGCTATTGGTTCTTCGACAGGTACCGGAATGTCATCGTCGACGTCATCTGAAGTCGTCGTTCGCACCCGGCATCTCGGCAAGGCCTACCAGCTCTATGCCCGCCGCAGCGACTGGCTGAAGCAGGTTATTCTCGGCTGGTGGAAGACCTACTACAAGCCGTTCTGGGTACTGCGGGATATCGATCTGGATGTCTACCGGGGGGACAGCGTCGGCATTCTGGGGCGCAATGGCTGCGGAAAGTCGACCCTCCTTCAGGTGATTTGCGGCATGACCCTGCCCAGCAACGGGGAGCTTCGCGTCAACGGTCGGGTGGCGCCCGTCCTGGCTCTTGGGGCGACTTTCGACAATGAGCTCTCCGGCAGGGAAAATATCATGATCGGTGCGGCCGTCATGGGCCTGAAACGCCATGAGGTCCTGCGCAAGTTTGATTCCATGGCCGAATTCGCAGGTATCGGCGACTATATGGAACAGCCCGTGAAACACTATTCCATGGGTATGCGCACGCGGCTCGCCTTCGCCATCTGTGCTCACGTCGAGGCCGACATTCTGGTGGTCGACGAAGCATTGGCGGTCGGCGACGCGGCATTCCAGAGAAAGTGCATGGACTGGATCGACAGCTTCCGACGGCAGGGCACCCTTCTGTTCGTTTCGCACTCGCCGGCCGAAGTTCGTCGCCTGTGCAACAGGGCGGTCTGGATCGAGGACGGGCGTATCCGTGCGCAGGGGGAGCCGAGCACGGTCATTCGCGCCTATCATCGCGCACTTGCCATGGAAAAGGACGATATCCACCGGTTCTCGGCGAGCGAGTGATGACGGATGGTATCCGGAATCCTCTTTTGGGCTGGGCTTGGCTGGTGGGCTACGACCATGTTGGTGCAGTGGATCAGCGCAGGTCTCGGGCGATGGAAGCGGCCAGTCGCTGTGGCGCGGCATAAGGCAGCGGACTTCAGCATCATTGCGCCCATGGTTGGGCCGGCGGATGCTTCAGATGCCTACGTGAGCAGCCTCGCCGGCCTTGCGGACAAGGGAGCGGAAGTCCTGATCTGCGTGACCAGTGAGACCGATGAAGCGGCGCGCTGCGTACGCCAGCAATGGCCTCAAGCGCCGATCCTGGTTGGCAGTGACAACACATTCAATCCCAAGCTCAATAACGTGCGAAAGGGCCTGGAGGCGGCCAGTCGACCCGTGGTTGCCTTGTGCGATGCCGGCATCTCGCTCGAGGCCGACGAACTCGCCCTTGCGGCAGCGCAGCTTTCCGACAGGGTCGGTTTGGTGTTGGCGCTCAAGGCCGGGACATCGCCTGGCAACTTCGCCGGGGAGTTGGAATGTGCCTACATCAATGGCCATCAGGCCCGTTTCCTGAAGGCGGCCGATCGGCTCGGCATGCCGGTTGCCTCAGGTGGCGTGACGTTGTTGACACGGGACGTGCTGCAGCAGGCTGGCGGCTATCAAGGTTTCTTGAACTATCTGGCGGATGACTACTCGGTGGTGCGGACGGTAAGAGACGGTGTCGGTCGGACGACTTGGCTTGCCGACGTGATGCCTCGCCTGCCGGTGGAATGCCGTCGTTGGGCCGATGTCTGGCGGCGCCAGGTACGCTGGGGGTCCACGCGGCTGAAGCTTTCGCCCGAGGTGAGCGCGCTGGTGATCCTGGAACCGGCGATCGGTTGGCTCGTGTCTGGCTTGGCGGCGGTTATTGCGGCCGCCGCCGCTGGCATGAGTGCGACATGGTTGCCCCTGGTCGTGGTTGTCCACAGCATCGCCTGGCTGGCGGCCGAGGCTTGGTTTCTGGCAGCTTACGGTCTGCCCTTCGGGCCTCGGGCATGGTCGGCAGCCGTGGTGCGCGAGATGCTCGCGCCGGTGCTCGCTATCGAAGCATGGCGTCGTCGGGACCGCATCGACTGGCGGGGGACAGACCTTGCCGCAGGTTGGCGGCCGGCGAGGGATGGTTCGCGGGGAACGAACGTATGACGATCATCAACGCCATGGACGAGATTGCCATCGTGATGTTGCCCAAACGGGTGGATTCCGAGACATCAGCGTCTGTCGAGGCGCTGATCCTCGCTGCCCTGCGTCCCCAGGGGCGGCTGATCGTCGATGGCAGCGAGGTCGGTTACATGAGCGCCGCCGGCGTGAGAACTTTCGCTCGCGTCCTGCATCGGGCGCAAGAGACAGACGCGCGCGTGGTGTTTTGCAGCTTCTCCGGCCCTGCCGTCGATTGCCTGGTGGTCAGCGGCTTCTCGGAGCTTTTTGACATTGCCGATTCGCGCGATGACGCCAGGAAGAGACTGCAGTCGAAGTCTGCCGTGACGGTTGGGGAACGCTTGCACCCCCGCGGCGGTGCGGGTTAATTACTGGCCGGCTGAGGCAACACTATGGGACGGGACGCGGCGCGGCGCGTGACGTGGCGACCACTCCTGACGGAGATCGTAAATTGAAGTTCTGGAGCCGGATGTGCGCCGCCGCGCGTCACACCGCTATTGTCGCGATCTTGGCTGTCGGCGCCGGCGCGTGCACTGCAATGCCTGGTGATGGCCCTTGGATGGGCGGCGCACAAACGACCAGCACGGAGGCCTTGCCCTTCGATGTGATCGATCTCACGCCGACGACTGTCGTCGCTTTCCGTCAGCCTGCCAGCGTCGACCGTCCATCGACAACCAGCACTTTGTCCCCAGCCCAGCGGCTTACAGTTGCGCCAGGCGACTCGCTGCGGATCCGGATCTACGAACGCTATGGCGGCAACATCTTCCCAACCATCCAGGGGCAATCCGCCGATCTTGGTATCCAGCGCGTTGCCGCTGATGGCACGATCAAGGTGCCGGTGGTTGGTGTCGTCCAGGTGGGGGGCCTGGACCTGAATCAGATCGAACGCCGCATCATTCAGGAACTGGGCACCAAGGTGCAGGAGCCGGAGGTCATCGCGGAGTTTGACTCGCCACGTACGCATTCGATTCTGGTGGCAGGGGATGTCAAGAATCCCGGACGTGTTTCGATGCTTGAGGACGTCCGTTCGGTGATCGACGCCATAAACAGGGCCGGAGGGCCGCTGATTGCCGCCCCAGGGTCGTCCAATCAGCTGCAAGTTGTCGTTCGCCGCCAAGGTCAGGTCATACTTACGGCGCAATATTCTGATTTGCTCGCGGGTGGCGACATACCGGTCCAAAAGGGCGACGAGATCGTCGTTCGGCCGAATTCGCGGGTCTATACGGTGCTGGGAGCTGTGCAGAAGTCGGGTAACTTGGAGATGCCCAAGCAGAATATGAGCCTGCTGGAGGCGCTGGGCAGCGTCGGTGGCCTTTCGGATCAGAGGGCCAACAAGACGGGCGTCTATGTGTTCAGAATGGGCGATCTGCTGAATAATCCCACGGCTCGCGGCCGGGTTTTCCGACTGGACCTGTTCCAGCCTGTGTCTATCTTCGTGGCACAGCAGTTCAGCATCCATCCGCGGGACGTGATCTATGTCACCAACGCGCCGCTATACGAGTACGACAAGGTGCTGACGTCGATCTATCGGACCTTCTCGGTGGTGGGCATTGCGAGGGGTAACCTGCTGACTACGACGACCTATTAGGGCGTCGGGGTCGAGCGAAACTGGGTTTTCTGGTAGAAGTAAGTGATGGCTCGGACGACGAAGATCAGGTGGGGAGCGGTGAGCGCTGCAGTCTTGGTCGCGGTTGCCGGGGTAACCTTCTGGATTGCCCCCAGCCGGCAGACGAGCAGCGCCCAGGAGCCCGCGAAGCCGGCGCTGCCGCCGCTTATCGCGCGCGGCTATACCGATGCCCCGGCGGGTACGGCGGTGGTGGCTGGCGATCCGGCGGGCGGTAGCGTGCTCATCGAACTGCGCGTCAAGGATGGACAGAAAGTGCAGAAGGGCGAGATTATCGCCGTCCTGTCGAACTATCCTCGTGCCGACGTTTCCTTGCGGATCTCGGAGGCGGATCTCGCGAAGCTGATCCGTACGCACGACACGGTGTTGCGCGGTACGCGTGTCACCGAGATCAATCTGCAGGAAGCGACGCTGAAATCCTCCATCGAGGAGAACAAGCTCAAGTCCCTGGAACGCAAGAGAGCGGGCAAGCCGCCCGATCAGAGGGAACTCGAAGAAGCTCTGGCCGAGCAGAGTCTCGAACGGCAGAAGGTCCGGTTGGAGTTGCTGAAAACAACGCTGGCGAATGACCTTGCCCAATACGATATCGACCTCGTCAACGCGAAGGCGAAAGTAGAAAGTGCGCGCCGGACCCGAGAAGAGTCGCTGGTCCGTTCGCCTCTGAACGGTGTCGTGGTGCAGATTTTCTCGCGCCAGGGAGAGCGCATGTCGCCAGCCGGCATTGCGAAGATCGTCGACATGAGCCAATTGCGCGTGCTGGCCGACGTCGATGAGTTGAATGTCGGCCGCATCGCACCGGGCGGCAAGGTCGACATCACCTTCCGCGGCAACCAGGAAGTTTACAAGGGAACGATCGAGCGCGTGGCGCCCACCGTCAAGCGCATGCAGCGCGTGGAACCGGACGGCGGATCGTCAACTGACGCTCGCGTCGTGCAGGTGGAGATCGTGATCGACGATCCGTCCAAGATGCCGCCGGTCCTGGGACGCGAGACGCGCGTCACTTTCCTCTGATGGCCCTTATCCTGCCCGACGTCCCGGCGCTGAGGCAGCGGATGGCGCGACTTTGGAGTGGTGTGACGCGGCTCGCGAAGTGGCGCCCGAGCCTTTCGCTGGCGGCAATCCGAGCGGCGACCCGTACGGCGCGAAGCATGCCGCTCGGGGCTCAGCAGCTGAAGCGCCAGAGGACCAGCACGCTGTTGTCCCTGGGCGGCGTCACCGCCAGCCTGCTGGTCATTTTCGCCCAGCTCGGCATCGAGCGCGCCGTGTACGAATCCTCGGTCAGGCTCCATCGCATGGTAGCAGGTGACCTGATCATCGTGCCTTACGGCTTCAAGTCCATGCAGCTGCATGCCGAGGTGCCGGTCGCGGTGACCGATATCATCGCGACCAATCCCTCCGTGCAGAGCTATTCACCATTCTGGTTCGGCGTCATGTCGATCAGCCATGCTGGCATGCCGACCTCGCGCCGGTTGGCCTGGTATGCCGTCGACCCGGAGCGGCCGGCTGTCGATGTGCCCGGGTTGCGCGAGAATCTTTACAAACTACGCGAGACACGCCGGATTCTGTACGACCGCGCGTCACGACCCTATTTCGGCGACCTTGCTGAACAGGCTGAAACGGGGAAGGAGGTCCCGGTACTCGGTCCGCCGGACAATCGTGGCCTGCTGCGCCAGCTTTTCGTCGTCGGTACCTTCGCGGTCGGTCCCAACGTGCTGAACGATGGCGCCATCCTGATGTCGCAGGAGACGATGGCGGAGGTGTTCGGCAACTGGTGGTCTGATCGGCCTGCCTTCATCTCGATCTCCTTGACCCCAGGCTCAGACGTCGAGGCTGTCCGCCGGCAGCTCAATCGCACTCTGATCGGGCGTGGCGAGGCGATCACCAAGCATGAGTTCGAGGCGCGCGAGCGGATCTACTGGTCGCGGGAGACACCGGTCGGCTACATCACCGATCTGGGCTTCGTCATGGGCGTGATGATCGGCATGGTGTTCATCTACTATGCCCAGTACCAGATCATCCGGTTCTACCTGCCCGAATACGCCATCCTGAAGAGTCTGGGCTACGATTGGTGGTTCTTCCTGCTGATGATCGGCCAGATCGGTGCCGCTATCATCACTCCTGCCTTCCTCGTCTCGTTCACCCTCGCGCGCATGGTCTACGGTGCGACCGAGGCAGCGATGCATCTCGGCATGTCGATGGGACTCCGCGAGATGACGGTGGCGCTTACGGCGTGCATTATCATGACGGTGGTATCGAGCCTGTTCGCGATCCGGCGCTTGTGGAAGGTCGATCCCATCATGCTGTTCGAATGACATGAGCGACGACCAGAATTTCGGTCCACCGATCGTCGAGGCCGTCGATGTGTTTCATCACTACGGCGAAGGCCCGCAACGAGTCGACGTCCTGTTCGACATCAACATGCAGGTCCGAGAAGGCGAGCTCGTGATCGTCACCGGTCCGTCCGGTTCCGGGAAGACGACGTTGCTCACCATCCTCGGCACCATGCGGCGCCCGACGCAGGGAAAGCTGCGGCTGCTCGGAACGGATATCGTCGGCCTGGGCGGGCGCGAGCTCGATGTCCTGCGCAATCGCATCCGGTTCCTCTTCCAGAAGCGCAACCTGCTGTCCTCGCTGACGGCGCTGCAGAACGTCGTCGCGGGCGTCTCGACGACGCCGCTGTCCGATCCCAATTGGGACGAGCCAAGAGCGCGGCACCTGCTCAGCCTCCTGGGGCTGGGCGACAAGGCAGCCGCCTGGCCTGACGAGCTGTCGGGCGGACAGCAGCAGCGTGTCGCCATCGCCCGCGTGATGATCGGGCTGCCGGACCTCATCATCGCCGACGAGCCGACCTCGGCACTGGACCGCGTGGCGGGCCGCCTGGTGGTCGATCAGCTCAAGGACCTCGCGATGCGCGCCAAGTGCGCCGTCGTGCTGTCGACCCACGACGAACGCATCTTCGACGTAGCCTCTCGGCGATTGCATATCGAGGACGGCCGCTGCTTCGATGTGCCGATCCACTACCATTGAGGCGGGACAGCCATGCTGCTCTCGGCCATCGACCTCCTTGCGTTCGTCTGTCTGGCCGGCCAGTTCGCGATCGCCGGATACTTCCTCTATCTCGTCTACTGGTCGTTCAAGCTGAAGCCGGCTGATCCGCCAGTGGCGGCATTGCCGGCTGATCTACCCCACGTGCTGGTCCAGATTCCCGTCTACAACGAGCCGCTGGTGGTTGAGCGTGTGCTGGCCGCCGCGGCCGCTCTCGACTGGCCGCGCGATCGCTTGACCATTCAACTTCTGGACGACAGTACCGATATCACGACGGATATCGCCGGCCATGCCGTGGCGCGCCTCAGGCGAGATGGAATCGATGTCGAGCACGTCCGCCGCAGCGACCGCAGCGGTTTCAAGGCTGGCGCGCTGGCGGCCGGACTGGCGCGCTGCGACGCGCCCTTCGTCGCCGTATTCGACGCCGACTTCGTGCCCGAGCCTCGCTGGTTGCGGGGCGCGCTGGCGCCGCTGCTGGCCGATCCGCGCGCCGCCTTCGTGCAGACCCGCATCGAATGGGGAAACGGCGAGCGCAATTGGCTGACTCGTGCTCAGCGGCTGATGCAGGACGCGCACTTCGCCGTCGAGCAGGAGGTGAGGGCGCGCCGCGGTGTGCCGTTCCAGTTCAACGGCACCGGTGGCATCTGGCGGCGTGCCGCTGTCGAGGAGGCCGGTGGCTGGTCGCACGACACGCTGTCGGAGGATCTGGACCTGGTTCTGCGCACCTCTCTCGCGGGCTGGCACGGAATCTTCCTGATGGAGCCGCACGTAGTCGGTGAGTTGCCGCAGAAGCTGGACGATTTCGGCACACAGCAGAGCCGGTGGTCGAAGGGCTTCGTCCAGGTCGCGCGCAAGCTGCTGGGACCGATTTGGCGATCCGCCTGGTCTGATGAGGCCAAGGCCGTCACGACTGTGGCGCTGGCTCAGCAGCTCATCTTCCCGCTGCTGGTGGCGGCGGCCGTGGCGCTGGTGCTTTCGGTGGTCGGGCACGGTCATCTGTCGGGTCTCTTTCGCCTGATGCTGTGGCTGTGGCTTGGCACAATGCTGGCCGTGCTGATCGGGATGACGTGGACGGGATGGCGCCGGCTGCAGCGGGGCAGCGTCGCGCAGTATCTCGTGACGGCGGCGAGCGTGCCCGCGCTGGTTGTCTATCTTGCCGCCGCCAATGCCGGAGCCATCGTCGGCGCGGGCTTCGGGCGTCGCACCGAGTTCGCCCGCACGCCCAAGACCGGCACCTGACATGGCGTTCTTCGACATCCTGGCCGCGCTGCTCGCTGCGATCTTCATCGTCTGCTGCGTCCTGCTCGCAGCCTTCATCGGCAGCCTGCTCTACATGGTGCTGTTGCATCATCGCCTGAAGGCGAGGGGGCTCAGCCGCGAGCGCGAACTGCTCGCCACGCCGTTGCCGCCGGACGCTGAGCTGCCGCACGTGGTCGTGCAGATTCCGTCCTTCAATGAAGGTCCTGTGCTGCGCCGGGGTATCGAGGCGGCGGCCCACCTCGACTGGCCGCGCGACAAGCTGCACATCCAGGTGCTCGATGACAGCACGGACGAGACCGCCGAACTCGCACGCCAGGTCGTCGCGGAGTTGCGTGGACGGGGCGTCGACATCGTCGCCTTGCAGCGCACGGACCGCAGCGGCTTCAAGGGAGGCGCGCTGCACGAGGCGATGCAGAAGACCCCCTACGACTTCTTCGCCATCTTCGACGTCGACTATGTACCGCGGCCCGACTTCTTACGTGTCTGCATGCGGCCGTTCTTCGCGAATTCAAACTGGGCCTTCGTCCAGGCGCGCTTCGACTTCCTCAATCCGCACGAGAATGCGCTCACCGAGATGCAGACGGTGACGCTCGATGCCCATCTCGGCATCGAGCAGGCGACACGTTGCTGGGCTGGCCATCCGCTGCCTTTCAATGGCACCTGCGGGATCTGGCAGCGGGCCGCGATCGAGGCCGGCGGTGGCTGGAAGGGTGACACCGTCACCGAGGATCTCGACCTGACCTATCGTGGCTGGGTAAAGGGGTGGCGGGCGCTGTTCCTGACCAGCGTGCCGGTGCCCGGAGAGCTGCCGGCTGACGCGGCCACCTGGTTGCGCCAGCAGCAGCGCTGGCAGGATGGATTCCGACATGTCTCCATGCGCATGTTCCCGGCGATCCTGCGCAGCCATGACATCACGCCGGCGGCCAAGGGAGCAGCCCTCCTGCATCTCTGCATGTCGCTCAACCAGCCGATCCTGTTGGTCGGCGTTCTGGCAGGCATCCTCGCCGGCATCCTGGCGCCGTCGCTGCTGCCGCTGCTGCTGACGTTTTTCTTCGTGACGCTGGGCTGGGTCCTGGTCTGCGCCACGACCTTTCTGCGTGCCGGACACAACTTCATTCGCGGCGGCGAGATGTCGCCGGCCCGCTTCGCCGTGGTGCTCCTGCGCTTCGTCGGCGGGCAGGTGGCGATGCTTTCCCGCTCGCTGGGCGTCCACCTGAGGAAGATACTGAGTCGGCCAAAGCCGATCGTTTTCGACCGCACGCCCAAGCGCGGCGCCTAGGCGAGCACGCTTTCCCGCAGCAACGGATGATGGGCGCAACGCAGCCCGCCGCCGATCGAGATGGGGCCGTCGAAGGGCAGGGGAATCACGTCGACGCTCCGACTGCGCAGTTCGTCTGTCACGCGCGGGTTGCCGCTGTCGACGATCATGCGGCCTTCTTCGAGGATCAGGCCGTTGGTGGCCAGGCGGTTGGCTTCGTCGACCGAGACCGCGATCTTGTCCCATTCGCGCAGCGACATGGGGAGTCCGTCGATGAGCTTGTCGGGGCAGTAAACAAGAAGTCCGGGGCGAACCAGCGCCAGGCAGCAGTCGAGGTGCAACACGTTCGAGCGCATGGCGACGGGGAGCACCCGGTACTGCTCGCCGAGGAACTGCTGCAGCCACATGACGCCCGCGAAGTCCGACGCGCAGCCCGATATGCCGACATAGACCTCGCGGCCGTTGAGCAGCACGTCACCGCCCTCGAGGAATGGCCCGTCGACGCAGCCCGGCGAGCCCAACGGCACGCTCGACCAGCGTGCGCCATGCTGCTGCACGGCCTTCTGGATCAGTGGTCGCAGTCCGTAGCGCTCACGCTGCCGGCAGAGCAGGCGCATCGAGGCGTCGACTACGTGCTGGCCGATCACGATCATGCCATCGCGCGGGAAAAGCTGGGCACCCTCGCCATTGGGCGCCAGGAAGATGCGCTCCTCGCCTTTGAGGCGCTGTGGGCGGTGGACGGTCATACCCTCGCGAGCCACCAGTTCGGCCAGGGCGTCGAGCTGGCGTTCGATGCGGTCGGCCCATTCGTGGTCGACATCGATCAGGCGCTTTCCCTGGTGAGCACGGCGGAACTTCTCGTCTTCCGGCGATAGCCAGCGCTGCGAGGTTTCGTGGAAGACGACGAAGTCTTCCGCCGGCGAGATGCCGATCACGACTTCCCGCAGCTTGCCCCATTCGTGATGGGCGCCAAATTTCATGGGCTAGACCCGGGCGTAGATATCCTCGTAGCGCGTGATGTCGTCCTCCTCGAGATAGTGGCCGGTCTGGACCTCGACGACCTCGAGCGGCTCGTTGCCCTGATTTGCCAGGCGATGGATGCCACCCATCGGGATGTAGATCGATTCGTTCTCGCGCAGAGTATGGACTTGGCCGTCGAGCGTGACCTCGGCCGTGCCCCGCACCACCACCCAGTGCTCGGCGCGGTGTTTGTGGCTCTGCAGGCTGAGCTTGCCCTTCGGCTTGACGGTGAGCCGCTTGGCACGGAAGCGCTCGCCGCGATCGATGTCCTGGTAGCTGCCCCACGGCCGGTGCATCACCGCGTGCTCGGTGGCGGCCCTGTGCTTGCCGTCCGACATGCGCTGTACGACGTCCTTCAGCCGCGGGAGGTTGTCGCGATGGCCGACCAGCACCGCGTCGTTCATCGCCACGACCACGACCTCCTCGACGCCGATCACGGCGGTCAGCGGCCCGTCGGAGCGGACGTAGGAGTTGCGCACGTGATCGAGTTCGACCGGGCCCTCGGTGACGTTGCCGGCGCTGTCGGCATTGCCGACATCGAGCAGCGCATCCCAGGTACCGAGGTCGGACCAGCGGAACTTCGCCGGCACCACCCAGCATTTGCCGGTGCGTTCCATCACCGCATAGTCGATCGATCTGGCCGGCGCCCTGGCGAACGCCTCGGCATCGAGGAACACCGTCGAGCCGCTTCGCCGGGCCTTGGCGACGGCTTCCTGCGCGGCGGCCGCCATCTCGGGTTCGAAACGCGCCATCTCGGCCAACAGCAGATCGGGCGCGAACAGGAAGTTGCCGCTGTTCCACAGCAGCCCTTCGGCGATGTAGCGCAGCGCCGTCTGGGCATTTGGCTTCTCGACGAAGGCGGCGACCTTCTGCACCGGGCCGATATGTTCGCCGCTCGGCCGGATGTAGCCGTAGTCGGTCTTGGGCTCCGTCGGCGGGATCCCGAAGGTCACGATGCCACCTTGCTCTACCGCCAGCAGCCCCTCGCGGCAGCCGGCGCGGAACTCCTCGGCGCCGATCACCAGATGGTCCGACGCCAGCGCCAGTACCGCCTTGGCGCCGAGATCGCGGGCATAGGCCGCCGCCGCCGCCATGGCCGGACCGGAATCGCGCCGCGACGGCTCGACCAGGATGTCGATCTCGATGCCGATGTCCCTGGCCTGCTGCTCGGCCATGAAGCGGTAGGCTTCGTTGGTGGCGATCACCGGCCGGGCGAACAGGTCGCGGCCGGCGACGCGCAACAGCGTCTGCTGGAAGGTCGATTGCGTGCCGAGCAGCGGCACGAATTGCTTGGGCATGCTCTCGCGCGACAGCGGCCACAGCCGCTTGCCGGAACCTCCAACCAGGATGATGGGCGTGATCAACGACATTGTGGGCTTTCGTTGCTGGACGGCGGCTATGCGGAAAGGCCGGCCGCGTGACGTGCCGCGATATAGCCGAAGGTGAGAGCCGGGCCAATGGTGATGCCGGCGCCGGGATAGGCACCGCCCATCACGCTGGTCATGTCGTTTCCGGCCGCATACAGGTTTCTGATGGGAACGCCGGACGAATCGAGCACGCGGGCCCGACCATCCACGCGCAGGCCCAGGAAGGTGCCGATGTCGCCTGGAATCAGCTTCATGGCGTAGAACGGCGGCCGTTCGAGCGGTGCCAGGCAGGGATTGGGCTGGTGTGCCGGATCGCCGTTGAAACGGTGATAGGCGTCGGTGCCTTTGCCGAAATCCGGGTCCTCGCCGCGCGCAGCATTCACATTGACGCGCTGGATGGTATTATGCAGGACCCATGCATCAACTCCGATCAGGGCGGCGAGTTCAGGCCAGGTTCGCGCCGACAGCAGGTATCCGTTGCGCAGGTGTGGTCCGAGCGGTAGCGGGGCGGGGCCGATAGCGCCCATGCCGTAGCGCCGGATCGCACGATGGTCGCAGATCAGCCAGCACATGGTCTCTTCGCGGTCGCGACAGGCCTCGACCAGGGCCGGCACGAAATCATGGTAGGAGGCCGACTCGTTGGTGAAACGGCGCCCTGAAGCATCGACCGTGATGTAGCCGGGTTTGCCGCGCTCGTAGAAATGCGGAAATGGCAGTGTCGAGCCGTCGGGCTGCGGCACCAGCGACACCGGTACCCACGCCGCCGCATAGGCGACGTCCTCGGCGAGTGCCCCGCCGGCCTGGCGACCGAGCCGGATGCCGTCGCCGCGATTGCCGGGGGGTGGCGCAGAACGATGCTGCCGTCCCTCGCGTACATGCCCGTAGTAGCGCCGCTTCAGCTCGTCGTCGGCCGGGAAGCCGCCGCATGCCAGCACCACGCCACGGCGTGCGCGGACCTCCTGGCGCTTGCCGTCGCGCTGCACGATTGCACCGGCGACGACGCCGTCCTTCAGCAGGAGCTCGACGACCGGGCTGTTCAGCCACAGCTCGATGCCGCGTTCCTCGGCCGACAGGGCGAGGGCGGCGATCAGGGCATTGCCGTTGGTCAGTCGTGTCCCACGGGCATGGCCCAGGCGATCAACGGCATAGCGGGCCGTCATGCCGGCGACATGCAGGGCCGATCGCACCGAGCGCGTCATCTTGAAGACATGAGGCAGGTCGCCACGTCCGAGCATCATGCCGCCGAACGCCATCATGGTCTTGATCGGCGCGCGCAGGTCGGCGAAGCGCCGGCCCAGTCGCCGACCGTCGAACGGCAGCGGAAGCAGCGACCGTCCGCCCTGCGCGGCGCCGGGCTTGGTTGGATGGTAGTCCGCCCAGATCGGCACCGCTTCGTAGCGGACGTGCGTCTTGCTCTCGATGAACTCGACCGCCGGGTTGCAGTTGTCGAGGAAGGCATTGGCCAGTTCGAGGTTCAGCCTGTTGCCGGCCTCATGCTGCAGGTAGGTGAGGGCCTCCTGCTTGGAATCGGGGATTCCGAGCGCCCGGCCGTGCCGGTTGCCGGGAATCCAGATGACGCCAGCCGAATAGGCCGTCGAGCCGCCGAATTGGGGTTCCTTTTCGACCATCAGCACGGACAGGCCGGCATGCGAGGCGGCGAGGGCCGCGGAGAAGCCTGCGGCACCCGACCCGGCCACGAGGAGATCCACTTCGATCATCGCTTTGCGGCTCCTGCCAGTCGTTCGAGGTTCTCCTCGCGCCGACGCTTCGCCTCGGCCTCCACGGCCTCCGCCAGTTGCGGGATATGGGCAGCGATCTCGTAGAAGTCGCTGGCGTAGAGCACGAGCAGTGTCGTGGGATGTGTCGTTGTCACGGAAGCCGATCGCGGTTGGCGTTCGAGCAGGGCCATCTCGCCGAAGAAAGCGCCTTCCCCGAGCTTCACCGAGCCCCCGTTGGGCAGTCGGACTTCGACTTCGCCGCTGGAGATGAAGAACATGGAATCGCCGGGGTCGCCGCGGCGCACCACCGTGATATGCGGCGGGTAGTAGCGGGTGCGCAGCTTTCCCACGATCTCTGACAGCGTGACGACGCCGAGCGAGGCGAAGATCGGCACCCGCGCCACCTGGTCCCAGACGCGCAGGTATTCTCGTCGCCGCTCCTCCTGCGCGAACCCGGTCGCCAGCACGCCTGTCAGCAGAGCGAGGACGGCGATGCCCGAGATCATCAGCAGGCCCCCGATGATGCGGCCGCCAGTCGTCTGCGGAACGACGTCGCCGTAGCCTGTGGTCGTCAGCGTGACAACCGACCACCACATGGCGCCGGGCAGGGATCCGAAGGCGTCAGGCTGCCGGTCGCGCTCGAAGAGGTGGGCGCCCGTCGCAGCGATCATCAGCAGGATGAGGAACAGGATGAGCACGCTGAGGATTGCGCCGCGCTCGTTCGACATCACCCGCGTCAGCGTGCTGAAGGCCGGGGCATGCAGGCCGACCTTGAGGATCCAGAGGATACAGAATACCGAGGCGGTATCCGCGCCGGTGAAGACATAGCCACCGGCGAAGATCACCGCTGGCATGACGGCGAGGAGGCCGACGATGCCGGGGAGCGACAGCGCCCAGCGCGTCCTGGCGATCGCCGGTCGCTCGTCCTCGTAGCGCGGCATCTCGGGCGCGACCCACAGGCGCAGCATGTACTCCCCGAAGAAGACGATGCTAACGGTCCAGATGATCGCCCGCAGGAAGATGCCGATCTCGTCCGCCAGGGCGTCGATGGACAGCAGGATGACCGAGATCAGGCCGACGGCCAGCGCCGCCAGATGGAGCAAGCGCCACTGGCGTGCCGCCGGGGTGGGATCCTCGTAGCGGAGAAGAGCATAAAACCGTGCGCGCGGTGTCGGAGCTGCTGCCGTCACGGCGAGACCTTAGGCGCGCTGGCGTGCGAATTGCAACGAGCCGGTGGCCGGTCTACCCTTGAATTCTCCTTCAGAGGTGTCGCCGAGGCACCGTCCGGGTGCCGTCGTGGAGGGCGTTGCGGTGTGAGCGGAGAAAGGCCGATCGAAGGCTGTTCGCCGAAGGGCAGGCGCAGGGTGGTTTTGGCGGCGGGCATGGCTGCTGCCGTGGCATCGATCGGCGGGACGCCGGCGTTGCGCGCCCAGCCCGTCGTCAGGCTGGATCTGTCGACGGTCCTGCCGGATGGCAACTTCCACACGACGAACTGCAGGACGTTCGCCGACGAGGTCGGCAAGGCTACGGGCGGCGCGGTGCGTATCACGGTCCATGCCGGCGGTGCGCTGGGATACACGGCACCAGAGCACCTGACGGCGGTTCGGGACGGCCTCGTGCAGATGGCCGATCTCCTCGACACACAGCAGGCAGGCGACGCTCCTCTGTTCGGCATCGAGGCGGTGCCGTTCCTCGTGGCCAACATGACGGAGCTTGCGCTTCTGCACAGGCGCCTGCGGCCGGCATTCGATACGGTCGCGGCGCGGTTCAACCAGACCATTCTCTATGTCGTGCCATCGCCGGCGCAATGCCTCCTGGCGAGAACCCGGATCGATGGTCCATCGTCATTGAGGGGCGTCAGGGTCCGTGTCGCCGACCGCTCTGCTGCCGACATGGTGGCCGCGCTGGGCATGGTTGCGTCACAGCTTCCCTGGATCGACACACGGCCTGCACTTGCTTCCGGCGCGGTGGCCGCCGTAACCACCACGTCGACCTCCGCTGTCAACGGCCAGCTCTGGCAGTTTCTGAGGTATTTCCACAGGACGAATCACGCCTGGGGTTCGCAAGTCCTCACGATCAACAACGGTGCCTGGAAGAGGATTTCGCCAGCTCACCGTGCAGTCATTCTCGATCTCGCCACCAGGCTGCAACCACGCTTCTGGCAAAGTGCAATCGACGCGGACGCCTTTGCCGCTCGGCGGCTCGTCGAAAGCGGCATGGAGGTTATCGACCTGTCACCGGCAACGATGAAGGAGATGCGCGAGCGGACATCCCGGCTGGAGAAGGTATTCGTCGAACGCGCCGGCGCCGAGACCGGCGAGATCATTGCCGCCTACAGGAAAGAGCTGGGGCGCGCCTGACGGCGCCCGCGTGGAACGCGCCGCCCAATGCCGGGGCTGCCCGAGATACGTTGCCGCGCCGCGCGATTTCATCCTGTCGAGATAGATCGGGCTCTGCCAAACTCGCGAATTGGAGATTCCGGGGGAACGAATGGAACCGCGTCAGGTCAGGACCGCTGCCGATGCTCGTCGGATCGTGCAGGAGCGGGGGCTGCGCCACATAAAGGTCGGAGTCCACGATCTCGACGGCATTCTGCGCGGCAAATACTTGCACGTCGACAAGTTCAACTCGGCACTCGATGGCGGCATGGGTTTCTGTGACGTCGTGCTGGGTTGGGATTCCAACGACCAGCTCTACGACAACGTCACCTACACGGGCTGGCACACGGCCTATCCCGACGCCAACGTCCGAATCCTGCCAGATACCTGTCGAGACATCGCGACCGAGTCGGGCAATCTCCTGTTTCTGTGCGAATTCACCGATGCCGCAGAGGCGCTTTGCCCGCGCGGGGTGCTGCGCCGCGTCCTCGCCCGCGCCGCCGACATGGGCTTCGAGGTGAAGGTCGGCTTCGAGTACGAGTTCTTCGTCTTCGCCGAGACGCCCTTCTCGATTCGCGAGAAGGGCTACCGCAACCTGAAGCCCATCTCGCCCGGCTTCTTCGGTTACTCGATGCTGCGCAATTCCGTGCTGTCGGACTGGTATCGCGACCTGCTCGACATGTGCGAGGCGATGGACATGGGCATCGAGGGCCTGCACACGGAAACCGGTGCGGGGGTGCTGGAAGCAGCCCTGCGCGTGCGTGAAGGCCTCGCCGCGGCCGACGCGGCCGCCCTGTTCAAGCTCTACACCAAGGTGCTTGCGCAGAAGCGCGACTGGCTCGCCACCTTCATGGCGAAGTGGTCGAAGGATTGGCCGGGCTGCGGTGGCCACATGCACATGTCGCTCTGGAAGGATGGCAAGCCGGCCTTCTACGACGATGCGGCGCCGCATCGCATGAGCCCGGTCATGCGCCACTTCGTCGGCGGCCAGAAGGCTCTGATGCCCGAACTGCTGGCGATGGTCGCGTCCAACGTCAACTCCTACCGCCGGCTGATCCCCGGGTTCTGGGCGCCGACCGTCGCAAGCTGGGGCGTCGAGAACCGGACCACGTCGCTGCGGGTGATTCCGGGTTCGGCAAAGTCGACGCGCGTCGAGTATCGTGTCGCTGCTGCCGACGCGAATCCCTATCTGGCGCTCGCAGCGGCCGTGGCCTCCGGATTGTGGGGTGTCGAGCACGGAATTGACCCCGATTCTCCCATCGCCGGCAATTCCTATGAAGCGGTGCATCCCGACGCCTCGCAGCTGCCGCGGACCCTCATGGAAGCGGCCGGACGGCTCAAGGGATCGAAAGCCGCCAGGACGCTGTTCGGCGAGGCTTTCGTCGATCACTATTCTGCAACACGCGAATGGGAAGAGCGCGAGTTCCGCAAGGCCATCACCGAGTGGGAACTCGACCGCTACATGGAAATCATCTGATGTCTCAGCCTCTGGTCGGTAACTGGAACTATCCCACCTCGATTCGCTTCGGCGCCGGCCGCATCCGCGAGCTGCCCGACGCCTGCCGGGCGGTCGGGCTTCGGCGACCGCTGCTGGTGACCGATCCCGGCCTGGCGAAGCTGCCGATGATCGGCGACGCCATGCTGTCGCTGCGCAAGGCCGGCATCGAGGTCGCACTGTTCAGCGAGGTGAAGCCCAACCCGGTGGCGAGCAACGTCGAGGCAGGCGTGCGGATGCTGCGTGCCGGCAAGCATGACGGCGTCATCGCCTGGGGCGGTGGTTCGGGCATCGACACGGCCAAAGCCATCGCTTTCATGGCCGGACAGACGCGGCCGCTGTGGGACTTCGAGGATATCGGTGACTGGTGGACCAGGGCCAACCCGGCGGGGATCTATCCGTCGATCGCCGTGCCGACCACGGCCGGCACCGGCTCGGAGACCGGTCGCGCCTCGGTCATCACCAACGAGGAGACGCATACCAAGAAGGTGATCTTCCATCCGAAAATGATGCCGTCGATCGTGATCGCCGATCCGGAGTTGACAGTCGGCCTGCCGGCGAAGCTGACGGCGGGCACCGGCATGGACGCCCTCATTCATTGCCTGGAGGCCTACTGTGCGCCGGGCTATCACCCCTATGCCGAGGGCATTGCCGTCGAAGGCATGCGGCTGGTGAAGGAGAATCTCGCGCGGGCGGTCAAGGACGGGCGGGACATCGAGGCGCGCGGCCACATGCTGGCGGCATCGCAGATGGGCTCGACGGCCTTCCAGAAGGGTCTCGGCGCCATTCACTCCTTGTCGCATCCGGTAGGGGCGGTGCTCGACACGCACCACGGCCTGACCAATGCCGTGGCCATGCCATATGTGCTGAAGTTCAACCGGCCCGCCATCGACGACAAGATCCAGCGCCTTGCCCGCTGGCTGGGCCTGCGCAATCCGAGCTTTGACGGCTTCATGGAATGGAGCCTCGAACTGCGCCGGCAAGTCGGCATTCCGCATACGCTTGCCGAGATCGGCGTGACGGAGAGTCATCTCGACAAGTTCGCCGAGATGGCCGCCGCCGATCCCACCGCGGGCGGCAATCCCGTGCGGGCCGGCATCCCCGAGATGCGCGGGATGTATGAGGCGGCCCTGATAGGAAAGTTGTGATGGTCAGCCTCCCCGCCCACGCCCGCGTCGTCATCATTGGCGGCGGCATCATGGGCTGCTCGACGGCCTATCATCTGGCCAAGCTGGGCTGGAAGGACATCGTCCTGCTGGAGCAGGGGCGACTGAGCGGCGGCACAACCTGGCATGCCGCGGGCCTCGTTGGTCAACTCCGCAGCTACCAGAACCTGACGCGCCTGATTCGTTACAGCACGGAGCTCTACGCGAAGCTTGAGGCGGAGACCGGACTGGCGACCGGATGGAAGCAGTGCGGCTCGCTGACGGTCGCGCGCACCGAGGAGCGCATGGTGCTGCTGCGTCGCTCGGCGGCCATGGCGAATGCACAGGGCGTGGCGTGCGAGCCGCTGACGCCCAGCCAGGCCGGTGAGAAGTATCCTCTCATGCGCACCGACGATCTGGTCGGTGCGGTATGGCTGCCGGGCGATGGCAAGGCCAATCCCGCCGACATCACCCAGGCGCTGGCCAAGGGCGCGCGCAACGGGGGCGTTCGCATCTTCGAGAAGACCCGCGTTACCGGGATCGATACCAGCGAGGGCCGCGTCACCGGCGTCCAGACGACTGAGGGACGGATCAAGGCCGAGATTGTCGTGAACTGCGGCGGCCAGTGGGCGCGCCAGCTCGCGCGAACGGTCGGAGTCACTGTGCCGCTCTATTCCTGCGAGCACATGTACATCGTCACCGAGAAGATGGAAGACGTGCCGCGCGACCTGCCGGTCATGCGCGATCCCGACGGATACATCTACTTCAAGGAGGAGGTCGGCGGCTTGCTGATGGGCGGCTTCGAGCCGCAGGCCAAGCCATGGGACAAGGACGTGATTCCCGACGATTTCGAGTTCGGGATGCTGCCCGACGACTGGGACCAGTTCCAGATCCTGATGGACAATGCGCTGATCCGTGTGCCGTCGCTGGAGAGGGTCGGCATCAAGACGTTCATGAACGGACCGGAGAGCTTCACGCCCGATCTCAACTACATCCTCGGTGAGGCGCCGCAGCTCAGGGGGTTCTTTGTCGGCGCTGGCTTCAACTCGATGGGCATTGCGAGCTCGGGCGGCGCCGGCATGGCGCTGGCGGAATGGATCGTCGCCGGCGAACCGACGCTCGACCTGTGGCCGGTCGACATCCGCCGCTTCGCCGGCTTCCACGGCAACGACACCTGGTTGAAGAGCCGTGTCGCCGAGACGTTGGGCCTGCACTACAAGATGCCGTGGCCGCAGCGTGAGCAGGAATCCGGACGTCCGTTCCGCCGTTCGCCGCTCTATGATCGCCTGAAGGCACGCGGCGCTTGGTTCGGCAACAAGATGGGCTGGGAGCGGCCCAATTGGTTCGCCGGCATCGGCAAGACCCCGGAGATGCAGTATGGCTGGGGGCGCGGTACCTGGTTCGACGCCGTGGCCGCCGAGCATCGCGCCACGCGGGAAGCCGTGACGGTGGTCGACGAGACATCGTTCGGCAAGATCCTGGTGCAAGGCCGCGATGCGGAGACGGAGCTGCAGCGGCTCGTCGCCAACGACATCGCCGTGCCGGTCGGCCGCACGGTCTATACAGGCGTCCTGAACGATCGCGGGACCTTCGAAAGCGATCTCACCATCGCCCGGCTCGCGCGCGACCGGTTCCTCGTGATTACGGGATCGGCCCAGCCGGTGCGTGACATGGACTGGATGACGCGCCATGTCGCGGCCGATGCACACGTCACTTTCACCGACGTCACCGGCGCCTGGACGGTGCTGTCCGTGATGGGGCCGCGCAGCCGCGCCCTGCTGCGCAAGGTGAGCCGTGCCGACCTCTCCAACGACGGATTTCCCTTCGCCACGATTCGCGAGATCGGCGTTGGTAATGCGACGGTGCTGGCATCGCGTCGGACCTACATGGGCGAACTGGGCTGGGAGCTCTATGTGCCGGTTGAGTTCGCGGTCACGGTCTTCGAGACCCTTCACGCGGCGGGCACCGAATTCGGCCTGCGCGACGCGGGCTACTACGCCGTGGAGACATTGCGGCTCGAGAAGGGGTATCGGGCCTGGGGGCGTGAACTCACGCCGGATGACACCCCCTTCCAGGCCGGGCTGGCATGGGCGGTGAAGCTCGAGAAGCCGGGCGGCTTCATTGGCCGCGATGCGCTGGTGGCGGCCAGGGCAAAGCCGCTGTCGCGACGCCTGGTGTCCGTGGTGCTCGAGGATCGCGAGCCACTCCTGTGGGGCGGTGAAACCTTGCTCCGCGACGGCAAGCCGGTGGGCGACCTTACCTCGGCCGGCTATGGCCATACGCTCGGCGCGTCGGTCGGACTGGGCTATGTCCGACGGGACGGCGGTGAGGTCATCGATGCCGCCTGGCTGGACGCTGGACGGTTCGAGGTTGACCTCGCCGGCACGAGATTGAAGGCCGGGGTGTCGCTGCGGTGTCCTTTCGATCCGGCGGGAGAACGCATCAGAGGCCAGGGAATCGAACCATGACGCTGGCCTACGACCCCTACTGGTCGTTTCGCCCGCCTTACTCCTATCTGGTGATGCCCCGGCTCATTGAGTTCGAACGCGACTACGACGTCCGGGCAAATGTCCGGCCGGTGTATCCGATAGCCGTCCGCATCGACGGCTTCTTCCGGCAGAGCGCGCGGCGCTAGATCTCGCCGAGCTTGAGCGCGCGATAGACGCTGAAGCCGATCGCCATGAGGCCGTCATCGTCGAGAACGGCGGCGCAGAAGCGCGCCGGTCACTGGGGCGTGCCGTTGATGGTCTTCGAGGGCGAACCCTTCTTTGGCCAGGATCGCTTTGACGTCCTGAAATGGCGAATGGCACAGAAGAGCTTTCAGCGACGGCCGTAGCCGGTACTTCCACGGCCCAGCGGGGCCATGGCAGGCGTCGTCTCCGACGCGCGGTCGCTCTTCAGGTGGCCGCCCTCAGGCAGAAACCGTGGAGGGACTTGTCGATGCGGTCGACCGCAGGCGCGTGTCGGCCAGTTCGCCGGCCGCTTCGAGGATGGGATAGGCCACCGAGGCGAGATGGCCGTTGATGCGCTTCAGGTCGCGTATGACGTCCATGTGGATCGAGCTGGTCTCGATCGATTCGGGCCTTCCTTCGCGCAGGCGGGCAAAGTGGCTGTCGGCCGTGCGCGCCTCGGCTTCCCGTAACGAGGCCTTTTCGCCGACCAGCCTGCGCGCCAGGCCGATATCGCGCGTGGTGAAGACATTCAGCGCCAGTCGCAGGTTCTCCAGCACGCGTGCGTGGAACGCACGAAGCTCGGCCATGCCCTCGGGCGAGAAGTTGTAGCGGTTCTTGATCTTCTTGGTGGCTAATTCCATCAGGTTCTTGTCGATGATGTCGCCGATATGTTCGAGGTTCGTCGTGAAGGTCAGGATCTCGACATAGCGTTTGCCGTCCTCCTCACTCAGTTCGTTGCGCGAGGTCTGGACGAGATAGAGTTTGATCGCTTCGTAGAGACTGTCGACGGCGTTGTCCGCGTCCTCGATCGCCTTGACTGCCTTCGGATCGTTCCTCTCCAGCGCGATGATGGTCTGGCGGAGCATGTCCGAGACTCGATCGCCGAGATTGAGCGTTTCACGCAGCGCACAGCCCAGCGCCTCCGCCGGCGTGTCCAGTACGTTGGGGTCGAGATGGCGTGGCTTGCCGGGATCATGCTGCACGGGCCTCTCGGGCAGCAGGCGGCGGCACAGCGTCGCGACGGGTTCCGTGAGAGGTAGGAAGACGATGGCGGCGATGACGCTGAAGGCAGTGTGGAAGTTGACTGTCAGGCGCGCCGGCGACGGGTCGATGAGCGACAGCCAGTGGACGGCCGGCCCGACGAGGGCGAGCAGCGCTGCACCGGTCACGAAGCGGGTGATCAGGTTGCCGAGCGGCACCCGCCGTGCCGACGGCTCGGCGCCGACCTGCGCCATGTAGGGCGCCAGGGCGCCACCGACATTTGCGCCGATCACCAGAGCGAGCGCGAGCGGGGGGCTGACAATGCCGCTGGCGGCGAACGACATCACCAGCAGCACCGTGGAAAGGCTGGAATGGACGAACCATGTGGCCAGCGCGCCAAGCACGGCACCGATCACGTAGTCGTCCTGCAAGCCCTCCAGGGCGGCCAGGAATGCATGGGAATGGCGCAGTGGCTCGGTGGCGAGCGACAGGAGGCGGAGCGACAGCAGCATCAGGCCAAGGCCGATGGCGACACGGCCGAGATGGCGCGCCTTGTCGTGGCTGCTTGACAGAAATGCGATCACGCCCGTCGCGATCAGCAGCGGCGACAGCCAGCCAAGGTCGAACGACAGGATCTGCGAAGTCAGCGTGGTGCCGACATTGGCGCCTAGCATCACCGCCAGGGCGATTGAAAGCGCGATCAGGCCGCGTCCTGCAAAGGACGCCACCAGCAGGGCGGTCGCTGTGCTGGATTGCAGCAGGCCGGTGATGCCGAGGCCGCCGACGAAGGCGGAGAAGCGGTTGCGCGAACAGGCGGCGATGGCGCGGCGCAATGTCGTGCCGAAGGCGCGCGTCAGCCCGGTTCGCACCATGCGAATGCCCCACAGCAGCAGCCCGACGCTGCCGAGCACATTCAGGACGGTATCGACGCCATGCATGATTGAAGAATCCTACGCCTCGCCGGGGAGAGGTGAAAGTTATTTGACAATTTTGTTACAAAGACTGCGTAAAGCTCCTCTCCGCTTCCTCCATGAAAGCCCGGACGAGTGCGCCTCGGCGTCTCTCCTGAAGGCAGACCGCGTACTCAGCCACGCTGAGATCGGCGTCGGCGACGACAATCCGGCGGAAGCGACGGTCGTGGCCCAGTTCACTGGCGAACACCGCGCCGATTCCGAAACCAGCGGCCACTGCTTCGCGCACGCCCTCGCGGGTCTGTACTTCGATGATGGCGCCGGGCCGGATGTCGGCGGTGGCCATGGCTTGCTCCAGCACCTCGCGCGTGATGGATCCGCGCTCGCGGAGGACGAGTTCCTGACCGGCTAACGCGGCAAGCGGCGCGCGGTTCCGTCGCGCCAGAGCGTGGCCAGCCGGTACGAACAGAACCAGATGGTCGGTGCGCAGGCGCAATGCCGCCAGGCGCGGATCGGATACGCTCTTGGCCATCACCGCGACGTCGGCCTCGTGTCGCAGCAAACGCTCCAGGACGACCGCGGAATTATCGATGGCGAGCGAGAAGGTCAGGCCTTCGGCGCGCCTGCGCAGCGCCGCCATGATCGGCACGACGTGGTGGGCCGAGTCGGCGGCAATGCGCAGGTGGCCGCGCGTCAATGCCTGCTCGCCGGCGAGCAGTGCGCGTGCCTCCTCCTGCAGCGCGAACAGCCGGGCCGTTATGCCGTGCAGTTGGCGCCCGGTTTCGGTCGGCACCACGGTGCGACCCCGCCGGTCGAACAGGCGCACACCGTAAGCTGCCTCAAGGGCCGTGACCTGACCGGAGAGATTGGGCTGGCTGAGGCCCGACGCCCGCGCCGCGGCGGAGAAGGATCCCGCTTCGACAACGAGATGGAAGGCGCGGAGCTGACTGGGTGTCATATATTTTAAACCGATAGTAGGCATAGGGAATATATACTGGACGGATAGACGCTGCGAGCCCATCCTGCCGCCATGATCAAGAGACCCGCTGCTTCCGAGACTGGTGATCCGCTGCTGCTGACGCCGGGACCACTCACCACGTCGGCTGCCGTCAAGCAGGCCATGGTTCACGATTGGGGGTCGCGCGATGCCGAGTTCCTGCGCATCAACCGCATGGTGCTCGACAGCATCGTGGCGCTCGCGGGTGGGCAGGGCACCCATGTGACGGTACCGGTCCAGGGTTCTGGCACCTTTGCCGTCGAGGCGATGATCACGTCCTTCGTGCCGAGAAGCGGCAAGCTGCTGGTGTTGATCAACGGCGCTTACGGGCAGCGTGCCCTCCGGATCGCCCACATCGCGGGGCGCGCAACGGCGACTCTGGAGACGCCGGAAGACACGCCGCCCGATCTCGCACAACTGGAGCGCATGCTGTCGGAAGACAAGGACATCACGCATGTCTTCGCCGTCCACTGCGAGACGACGTCGGGCATTCTCAACCCCATCACCGAGATCGCCGCGACCGTTGCGCGCCAGGGCCGTCGCCTGCTGGTCGACTCCATGAGCGCCTTCGGTGCGCTCGAGATCGACGCCCGCACTGTCCGCTACGATGCGCTGGCGGCGTCTTCCAACAAGTGCCTTGAGGGTGTCCCAGGGCTGGGCTTCGTGGTCTGCCGCAACGAGGCGCTGGCCGAGTGCAAGGGCAACGCCACCACGCTCGTGCTCGACCTGTTCGACCAGGCCGACGCTTTCGCCCGCACTGGACAGTACCGCTTCACGCCGCCGATCCATGTCATCGTGGCGCTGGGCAAGGCGATCGAGGAGCATGCGGCCGAGGGCGGCGTCGTCGGTCGAGGCAAGCGCTACCGTGACAATGCGAAAGTGCTGATCGACGGCATGCGGGCCATGGGCTTCCGCACGCTGCTCGGCGAGAAGCTGCAGGCGCCGATCATCGTCACTTTCCACATGCCGACGGACCCGAAGTTCGTTTTCCAGCGTTTCTACGACTCGCTGAAGGATCGCGGCTACGTCATCTACCCGGGCAAGCTCACGGTGGCCGAATCGTTTCGCATCGGCTGCATCGGTCGCCTCTATCCCGCGGATATGAATGGCGCTCTGGCGGCGGTGCGCGAGGTGCTGGACGAGATGAGGGTCAGCAACGGCGGTCCGGCGCTGGCGGCGGAATAGCCGGCCGGCGGAACAGGAGGGAAGGGAACATGGCACCCGACAGTCTGAATGCGCCCGAGAAGGAGATCGGAAGCGGCGAAATCGTCGTCAACGGCCGTCGCTACCGGCTGCCGCGTCAGCCCACGGTCGTAGTCTGTGTCGACGGTTCGGAGCCCGGCTATATTGAGCGGGCCGTCGAGGCGGGACGCTCGCCATGGTTTGGCAAGGTGCTGGCGCAGGGCACGAACCTTCTTGCCGACTGCGTCGTGCCGTCCTTCACCAACCCGAACAACCTGTCGATCGTCACAGGACGGCCGCCCGCAGCCCACGGCATCTGCGGCAACTATTTCCTCGATCCCGAGTCGGGCGAGGAAGTGATGATGAACGACCCGAAGTTCCTGCGGATCGAGACCATCTTCCCGGCGTTCCAGCGGGCCGGCTGCCGCATCGCGGTCATCACCGCCAAGGACAAGCTGCGCGGGTTGCTCGGCAAGGACCTTGAACTAGGAGCAGGCAAGGCCTGCAGCTTCTCCTCGGAGAAATCCGACAAGGCGACGCTGGCCAACAACGGCATCGACAAGGTGAACGCGCTGGTCGGCATGCCGGTGCCTGACGTCTACAGCGCCGGTCTGTCGGAATTTGTGTTCGCCGCCGGCGTGAAGATCATGGAGCGGGACCGACCGCAGCTCATGTACCTGTCGACCACCGACTACATCCAGCACAAGCATGCGCCGGGGACGCCGGTGGCGAACGACTTCTATGCCATGATGGACGGCTATCTGGCGAAGCTCGACGCGCTCGGCTGCACGATCGCATTGACGGCCGACCACGGCATGAACGCCAAGTTCGGTGCCGACGGCAGGCCGGACGTCATCTATCTGCAGGACGTCTTCGACGGCTGGCTGGGCAAGGACAGGGCCCGGGTGATCCTGCCGATTACCGACCCATATGTCGTGCATCACGGCGCTCTGGGCTCGTTCGCCGTGGTCTACCTGCCCGCCGGTACGACGGCCGAGGAGATGGCGGCAAGGGTGAAGGCGATGCCTGGCATCGAGGCAGCCCTGTCCAGGGAGGAGGCGGCTGCCCAGTTCGAGTTGCCGGCCGATCGACTGGGTGACCTGATCGTCGTTTCGACCAAGCACAAGGTGCTGGGCACGTCGGCGTCGCGGCACGACCTGTCCGGCCTGACGGAGCCGTTGCGCAGTCACGGCGGCGTCTCCGAGCAGAAGGTGCCGCTGCTGTGCAACCGCGTGCTGCTCGCCGCCGATACGACGCGACGCTGGCGCAACTTCGACGCCTTCGATCTCGCCCTCAATCTCGTCGCCTGAAGGGGACAGCCATGGACACGGTGATCCGCAGCGACGTGCGGCACGAGATGCTGCGCATCGCGGGCAAGAAGGTCGATACGAAGTCGCGGCTGGAGGTCCGGTTCCCGTGGGACAATCGTCTGGTCGGGAGCGTGCCGCGGGCGACGCCCGAGCTGGTTGCCGAGGCCTTTCGGGCTGCGCACGACTACAAGCCGAAGCTGACCCGCTACCAGCGCCAGCAGATCCTGCTCAAGACCGCCGAGCTGCTGGTCTCGCGCAAGGAGGAGCTGTCCCGCCTGATCACTCTGGAATCGGGTCTTTGTCTGAAGGACTCGCTCTACGAGGTCGGCCGTGCCTTCGACGTCTTCACTTTCGCCGGCCAGCTCTGCCTGCTGGACGATGGCCAGACCTTCTCCTGCGATCTCACCCCGCACGGCAAGCCGCGCAAGATCTTCACCCTGCGCCAGCCGCTCAATGCCATCTCGGCCATCACGCCCTTCAACCACCCGCTGAACATGGTGGCGCACAAGCTGGCGCCGGCCTTCGCCACCAACAACTGCGTGGTGCTTAAGCCCACGGAGCTGACGCCACTCACGGCCTTGTTCCTGGCAGACACGCTCTACGAGGCAGGCCTGCCGCCGGAGATGCTGTCGGTCATCACTGGCAATCCGTCCGACATCGGCGATGCGATGATCACCGATCCCCGGGCTGATCTCGTCACCTTCACGGGGTCGGTGCGCGTCGGCAAGCACATCGCGGCCACCGCCGGCTACAAGCGGCTGGTGCTCGAACTGGGTGGCAACGATCCGCTGATCGTCATGGAGGACGCCGACCTCGACAAGGCCGCCGACCTGGCCGTCGCCGGTGCCACGAAGAACTCCGGCCAGCGCTGCACCGCCGTCAAGCGCATCCTGGTGGTCGAGAGTGTGGCCGATGCGTTCGTTGAGCGGGTGGTGGCCCGGGCCAGGAAGCTCAGGGCCGGCGACCCGCTCGATCCCGAGACCGATGTCGGTACCGTGATCCACGAGCGCGCCGCCACCTTGTTCCAGAACCGCGTCAGCGAGGCTGTAGCGCGGCATGGTGCGAAGCTGCTGCATGGGAATGATCGCCGTGGTGCGCTCTTCCCGCCAACGGTGGTCGATCAAGTCGATCCGGCCTGCGAACTGGTTCGCGAGGAGACCTTCGGCCCCGCGATTCCGATCATCCGCGTCCGTGACATCGACCACGCGATTCGGGTGTCCAACGGCACGGCCTACGGCCTGTCGTCCGGAGTCTGCACCGACCGGCTGGACTACATCACCCGCTTCGTGGACGAACTCCAGGTGGGTACCGTCAATGTCTGGGAGGTCCCGGGCTATCGTATCGAGATGTCGCCCTTCGGCGGCATCAAGGATTCGGGCCTTGGTTACAAGGAGGGCGTCGTGGAGGCGATGAAGAGCTTCACCAACGTGAAGACCTGGTCGCTGCCCTGGCCGGGCTAGCCAGTCGCCGGCGCAGCCGAGATGCTATGGCCACGCTGCGAAAGAGGGAGGACCATGCCCGAAGTACGGACCTACGATGGAAGCTGCCACTGCGGCGCCGTCACCTACACCGTCGAGATGGATCCGGAACAGGCGCTGAAGTGCAACTGTTCCATCTGTACCAAGCTTGGCGCAGTCTGGGCGTTCGCGCCCAAGGCGAAGTTCACGCTGACGCGAGGTGCCGATCGACTGGGCGACTACACCTTCAACAAGAAGATGCTCCATCACCAGTTCTGTACCACCTGCGGCATCGAGAGCTATGCCGAGGGCGCAGACCCGGACGGCACCCTGATGGTCGGCGTCAACTTGCGCTGCATCGAGAGCATCGACGTCGACAAGCTCAACCCGCGTGCCTGGGACGGCCGCAGCATGTAGATTGACCTCCCCGTGAGTGGAGGAAACGTCATGTCATCGCTATCCCGCCGTTGCCTGCTGGCAACTTCCGCCATGGCCCTGGCTGCGCCGGCTGTGCTGCGCGCCCAGGCCTGGCCCGCCAAGCAGATCCGCATGATCGCGCCTTATCCGCCCGGCGGCGGCGTCGACACCGTGACCCGGGCATTTTCCGAGAAGCTCTCACCCAGGATTGGGCAGACCATCGTCGTCGACAATCAACCGGGGGCGGGAGCCACCATCGGCGCGGCGGCCTTGGCGCGCAGTCCGGCCGACGGCTACACGATGATGGTGGGCAGCTTGGTCGACTATTCGATTGCACCCTACTTCCACCAGAATCTCAGCTTCGACATGGCGCGGGATTTCGTGCCGATCATCGAGATCAGCAACGGGACGATCGGCGTCCTGGTAACGCCCAGCCTGCCGGTCAAGAACGTGCAGGAGCTGATCGCCCTGGCGAAGTCGAAGCCCGGCCAGCTTTCCTATGCCTCGTCAGGCTTCGGCGGCCTGATCCATCTCAACTATGAGATGCTGAAGCAGATGACCGGCGCGGAGATGACCCACGTCCCGTACAAGGGGACATCGTTCTTCCAGGGCGATCTCTACGAGAACCGTGTGCAGGTCTCGATCGACAATGTGCTAGCCCATCTGCCGCATATCGCGTCCGGCAAGGTCCGCTGCCTTGCCGTCACCAGCCGAACGCGCTCGCCATTGCTGCCAGACGTACCGACCATGGCGGAGGCGGGCGTCCCCGGCTTCGAATCGGCAACCAACTATACGTTGTTTGCGCCCAAGGCTGTGGCGGCCGAAATCGTCAGGAAGCTGAACGCATCGGGCAACGAGGTCGTGAGCGATGCCGACTTCCGCGAGCGCATGCTCAAGCTCGGCATCGTAACGGTCGGCGGCACGCAGGAAGAGGCCCAGGCCAGGATGGCTGGCGAAATCAAGCGCTGGGGCGATGTCATCGCGAAGGGCAACATCAAGCCGAGCTAGGGCAAGCCCCAAGCCAATCGACATTGTGCAGGCGATGGCACTGCCGCCAGAGTCTGCGGACCGTCGTTTGGTGGAGGAAAGCTCATGACCGTCAGCCAGGCCGACAAGGCCAGAAAGTTCCGCGCCCTGCATGAGGCTCCTGGTGCTTTCGTCATCCCCAATCCATGGGATGCCGGTTCTGCGCGCATCCTGGCCGGGCTGGGCTTCGAGGCTCTGGCGACGTCGAGCGGCGCCAAGGCTGGCGTCCTCGGCAAGCGTGACGGCAGGGTGACGCGCGAGGAGGCACTGGCCAACGCCAGGCAGATTGTCGAGGCCTGCGACCTGCCGGTCGCTGCAGATCTAGAGAAAGGGTTCGGCGACGACCCCGCAGCCGCCGCCGAAACCATCCGCCAGGCGGCGGACGTCGGGCTGGTTGGCGGCTCCATCGAGGATGCGACAGGCGACAAGGACAGACCGCTCTTCGATATCGCGGACGCCGCGGCGCGCGTGGCGGCGGCGGTCGCGGCGGCGCGGGCACTGCCCTTTCCGTTTACGCTGACGGCCAGAGCCGAGGGGTTCCTGCGTGGTCGGCCGGACCTGGACGACGTCATCCGTCGCCTCAAGGCTTACGAGGCGGCCGGCGCCGACGTCCTTTTTGCTCCCGGTTTGCCGGACGTCGACGCGGTGAAAAAGGTGTGCGGCGCGCTTGGCAAGCCGTTCAATTTCATGGTCGGCATCAAGGGGCGTTCCTTCAGCAAGCCGGAGCTCGAGGCGGCAGGTGTGAAGCGGATCAGCCTCGCGACTTCGCTTTACCGCGCGGCCATGACAAGTCTGGTGGCGGCAGCCAGCGAGGTGAAGGAGAAGGGTACCTTTTCCTATGTCGACTCTTCGATTCCGACGCCCGAGCTCAACGCCTTCATGAAGGAATGACCGCTGCTACTTGCAGGCGAGCGAACCGGCGGCCGGCCGCGGCCCGCGGTCGACATCGTACGTGTCAGTCAGGAACCTGTTCTTGACCAACTTGCCAGACGCCTCGATCTGCGCTCCCTGCTTGCAGCCTGTGTCGCTGCGGTTCACGACGAGTCCGAACTGGCAGGAGGTCTTGCGGTCTCGAAAGAAGACGACTCCCGCAGCCTCGACCGCCTTGTCGATGACGCCGGAGACCTGAATGTCCTGCCCCTCCAGGTTGTCGCAATACTGAGCCGCTGCCGGACCCGGGAGCAGCCATAGAGTTGCAGGCAGTATCGCTGCGCCGGCAAGCAGCCTCAGTTGCATCGCAATTCCTTCCGACACTCGGCGACACCATAAGATGCGGCTCGCGTCCGGAAAAGGGGGCGGCTCAGGGGAGTCCGGCCTTGGCGAGGCCGTCGAGAATGCGCTGGAAGTCGTGTGCATCCCGATAGGGCAGAACGCTCTCGCGCTGCGTCAGCGAAAAGTGCGGATTCACCTCCATCAGGCCTGCCCAGGCGGCGTGTGAGTCCTCGATACGCCCGAGATGGCCGTAGCAGGCTGCCAGAAGCATCCGGCTCGCATCTGTGGTGGGGTTGCGGGCAATGCGCTCGACGAGGCGGCTGGCGGCCGCCTCGTCCTCGCCGCGGCTGAAATGGGCCTGCGCCATGAGATGGAGCAAAATGTTGGGAAAGAGCGGGTCCAGCCGCATGGCCACCGCCAGAGCTTCCAGAGCCTCGCGCGGCCGGCCGGCATACATGAGGGCCATGCCGCGTAGCGCATGGCCCTGGGCGTAGTTGTGATCCAGGGCCACGGCCTGGTCGAGCGCGGCCAGGGCATCCTCATGGCGACGGCGCCAGACCAGGACATTGCCCAGAGCCACATGGCCCCCGGGGTGACGCTTGTCGAGTTCGATGGCGCGTCGGGCCCAGCGCTCGCCCTCGTCCAGGGCCAGGGCGGGATCGGGCGTCCACGCATTGACGTAGTCGGACACCGCGGCGAATGCCAGGCCGACATGGGGGCCGGGGAAGGTCGGATCGAGTTCGATCGCCCGGCCGTGCAGCGCGCGCGCCTGGGCGATGGTCTCGGGCGTGCCGCGTCCGAGGAGCTGACGGGCGCGCATCCAGCATTCATAGGCTTCGAGATTGCGCGTGCCGCCGCCACGCTTCAGGTCCAGTGCCTCGCCGCGGTTCAGCTTGACGGCGAGGGCTTCGACGATCTTCTGCACGACCTCGTCCTGGGTGGCGAAGATGTCGTCGATTTCGCGATCGAAGCGGTCGGCCCACAGGTGTCCACCGCTATCGGCATCGACCAGCTGAGCGGTGATGCGCACGCGCTTGCCCGCCTTGCGGATGCTGCCTTCGAGCACGAAGCGAACGCCGAGTTCGCGGCCGATCTCCTGCACCTTCACCGAACGACCCTTGTAGGTGAAGGAGGAATTGCGGGCGATCACGAACAGCGCCGAAACCTTGGACAGGTCGGTGATCAGGTCCTCGGAGATGCCGTCGCTGAAATACTCCTGCTCCGCATCGCCACTCATGTTGGCGAAGGGAAGGACTGCGATCGACGGCTTGTCGGGCACGGCAGGCGGCCGTGGCCGCATACCTTCGGGCAGCCCGACGCGGAACACGCGCACCGGACGAGCGATGTTCTTGACCGGCCGTTCGCCGAGATCCTCCAGCGTGACGCCCAGCGTGTCGCGCACCGAATCGCGGACCGCACGCGAGATGAAGATGCCGCCAGGCTCGGCGATCGACTCCAGTCGCGCGGCGATATTGACGCCGTCGCCGTAGATGTCGTCCCCCTCGATGATGACATCGCCGAGGTTGATGCCGATGCGGAACTCGATGCGTCCATCCTGGCCGGCGGCTCTGTTGCGATTTGCCATTCCGGACTGGATCGCCATCGCACAGCGCACCGCCTCGACCGCGCTGGTGAAGTCGACCAGCAGGCCGTCGCCCGTGCGTTTGACGATACGGCCGCGATGGGCGGCGATATGGGGCTCGACCAGCTCGCCGAGATGCGCCTTCAGGCGTCGCAGCGTTCCTTCCTCGTCATGGCTCATCAGCCTGCTGTAGCCGGCCACGTCGGCCGCCAGGATCGCGGCCAGCTTTCGTTCGGTGCGTTCGGTTTCCATCGGTCTCGAAGGGGCCCGAAAGGGATATAGCGACGGGCCGGTGCGGATGCGAGGGGAGGCAAGCTTGTACCCTAGGGGCCCCTGGCCGATGCTGCATCATGGACGAAACGGCTAAATTTGCACGCGGCGAGATCGAATATCTCGACGTTCTGATCGTGGGGGCCGGCTTATCCGGCATCGGCGCCGCCTGGCACCTGCAGCATGCGTGCCCGGGCAGGCGCTACGCGATACTCGAGGCCCGCGAGGCGAGTGGCGGCACCTGGGACCTCTTCCGCTATCCCGGCATCCGCTCCGATTCCGACATGTACACGCTCGGCTACTCCTTCCGGCCGTGGAAGGACGCCAAGGCGATTGCCGACGGGCCGTCCATCCTGGCCTACATCCGCGAGGCGGCGAGCGACCATGGCATCGACAGGCGTATCCGCTATCGTCACCGCGTGGTCTCGGCCGCGTGGTCGAGCGCCGATGCGCGCTGGACGGTTGAGATCGAGCAGGGGCCCACCGGCCGCCGGACAAAGCTCGCCTGCGGCTTCCTGTGGGCGTGTACCGGCTATTACGATTATTCGGCAGGATACACGCCCGACCTCGCGGGCATCGATCGGTTCGCAGGACGCATCGTCCATCCGCAGAAGTGGACCGCCGACATCCAGTACGAGGACAAGAAAGTGATTGTGATCGGCAGCGGTGCCACCGCGGTAACGCTGGTTTCCGCGATGGCGGACCGGGCCCGACACGTCATCATGCTGCAGCGCTCGCCGACCTACGTGGTGGCGAGGCCGGCAGAGGACGCGACCGCCAATCGGCTGCGGCGGCATCTGCCGCTTCGCCTCGCCTATGCACTGACGCGCTGGAAGAACGTTCTGCTGGGGATGCTCTTCTACCAACTCTGCAAGCGTCGCCCTGGCCGGGCGAAGGCATTGATCCTGGAAGGGGTGCGTCGCCTGCTCGGACCGGACTACGACGTCGACCGTCATTTCACGCCGCGCTACAATCCATGGGACCAGCGGCTCTGCCTGGTGCCCGACGCCGATCTGTTCAAGGCCATCCGCCGGCAGCGTGTCACGGTCGTCACCGACGAGATCGACACCTTCACCGAGACCGGTGTCCGCCTGAAGTCGGGCGACGAACTGGAGGCTGATCTGGTCGTGACGGCGACAGGCCTGGTGCTGCAGGCGTTGGGCGGGATGACCTTGTCGGTCGACGGCAAGCCGGTCGATCCTGCGGAGACGGTCACCTACAAGGGCATGATGTACAGCGACGTGCCGAACTTCGCCGTCGTATCCGGCTATACCAACGCTTCCTGGACCCTGAAAGCCGACCTGGTCTGCGAGCATGTCTGCCGGCTGCTGAACCACATGCAGCGCAAGGGACTGCGGCAATGCACGCCGCGCCTCGACGACCCGGCGATGGGGCGCCTGCCCTGGGTCGATTTCTCGTCGGGCTACATCCGGCGCGGCATCGACAAGTTTCCCAGGCAGGGTGCGCGCCGGCCCTGGCGGCTCCACCAGAACTACGCCCTCGACCTGCTCAGCCTGCGCTACGGCGCGGTGAAGGACCGGGTGATGGAGTTCTCCTGATGGCTGCAAGGCCGATCCTTTCCAGGGCATGGCTGCTGCTCGCGATGCTGGCCTGGTCGGGCGGGACGTCGGCGCAGGAGTGGGACGCCTCCGTGGCGATTGCGATCGAGGCGTACAATCGGGGCAACCCGGCGACGGCCTTTCAACTGCTGAAGGCGGCGGCGGATGCCGGCGATTCCGACGCGCAAGTCAATCTCGGCTACATGTATGCGCGCGGGCATGGCGTGGCGGCGGATCAGCAGGAGGCCATGCGTCTGTATCTGACCGCCGCCCGACAGGGCAATCCCGAAGGCATGAATGCGGTGGGCTTCAAATACCTGTCGGGGTCCGGCGTCGAGCCGGACATCGCCCGGGCCGTGGAATGGTTCTGCCGGGCGGCGCTGTCGGGCGATCCACGCGGCCTCAACAATCTCGGCATCCTTCATTTCGAAGGAAAGGGTGTGCCACGCGACGTCGCCGAGTTCCGCAGCCTATGGCGCCAGGCAGCCGAACGCGACAATCCCAACGCCATGTTCAATCTCGGCCGCTCGTTGCTGCTTGGCCCAGACCAGCCGCTGGATCGTGCTGAGGGCATGCGCCTGATGACGGAGGCGGCGCGCCGCGGGCACGGCGGCGCGCAACAGATCGTCCGCCAGGCCGGCTATGGTGGGCCGTTGCCGCCGCCAGTGAACACCGAATTCGAAATGCGCGTCGCCCGCCGCGGCCTGCTTGCCGGCAAGGCGAACTACTGCAGTCCCTTCGTATCCTGAGATGGCGCTGCTACGCTGCCGCGCGATAGGGCATGGCGTGCAATGACGGGATCGGGTCGGTGCTGATCTGGCGCAGCAGCGAGGCGAGGTCGTACTGGAAGCGCTCGCTGTACAGCAGCCCGTCCCTCATGGTCAGGGTGACGACGAAGGGCTGCACGATGGTGCGGCCCGTGGCCGGGACGCCAAGGAACGGGCCAACGTGGCGGCCGTGCCAGGTCGCTTCCGTCAGGCAGGCGCCTTCGGTCGTCCAGCCGGCGAACTGGCCGGCTTCGCGCTTTACCGTGACATCGAAGGTGGTCCACCATTGACGATAGTGGGCGGCGGCTCCATCGCGGCCGCGCCAGGTCTGTCCCGTCGCGAGGTCCTCGAAGTGGCAATCCGGATGGAGCGTGTCGAGTGTGGCCTGCATGTCCTGCCTGTTTTCGGCTTCGAGGTGCCGGCGCAGCAGTTCGGCGGTCTGTTGGTCCATGGATCAATCCTCATTATATTCCAATTCTGATGATATATAAGAATCCTGATAATATCTCCCGAGTCAACGTACCGCTGCCCCAGCCTGGCGAGGGCAAGCGCGGTCCCGAGGGCCATCTTGGCTACCTGCTGCGGCAGGCGAGCGTCGCGGCGCGTGCCGTCATGGAGAAGGCGCTGGCCGATCTCGAGGTGACGCCGCCGCAGTTCGCCGTGCTCACGATGATCGTGGCCTACCCCGGCGTATCCGGCGCCGACCTGGCGCGGCTCACTTTCCTCACGCCGCAGACCATCAACGTGATCGTGCGCAACCTCGAACGCATGGGGGCGATCGAGAAGGCACCACACCCTGTGCACGGGCGTATCCTGACGCTGAGCCCGACGGCTGGTGGCCGCGCGCTGCTGAAGCGATGTCGCACCCGGGTCGATGCCGTCGAGGACCGCCTGGCGGGACTGGTCAGCCGGGAAGAGGAGCGCGTCGTGCGGCGCTGGCTGAGCGCGGTCGGCGGGGCGCTGGGCAAAGGTTAGGGCGACGCGGCCGAACGGCTCCGCGTCCGGGAAAGAACCATGCCAAACAGCGGATTGGACGCATTCAACCCTTGCGACGCTTGCCCCTTGTCGACGCCATGTTAAGGTTTTGCGAACCGCTGTAACCAAGCCATAACGATGGCCGTGTAGCGGTGCCGATCGAAGGGGATCGAACAGGGGGAATTCATGACGATGTTTGCAGTCCTGCGGCGGACGGCCGTGCTGGGCGCCGCCACCGCATTCGCCGTGGCGGCGATGAGCGGCACGGCGTTTGCCCAGAAGACCAAGCTCACGGTCTACACGGCGCTCGAGAACGAGCAGCTCGCGCCGTTCAAGAAGGCCTTCGAGGAGGACAACCCTACCATCGAGATCGCTTGGGTGCGCGATTCGACGGGTGTCGTCACGGCCAAGCTGATCGCCGAGAAGGACAACCCGCGCGCCGACATCATCTGGGGTCTGGCAGCCTCGAGCACGGCGCTGTTCGCCACCATGGGCATGCTTGAGCCCTACACGCCGGCAGGTGCTGCCGAGCTCAAACCGATGTTCAAAAGCGGCAAGAACCCGGAGACCTGGGTGGGCATGGATGCCTACCTGTCGCTCATCTGCTTCAACACCGCCGAGGGCAAGAAGGGCAACAAGTCCGTTCCCGCCAGCTGGGCCGACCTGATCAAGCCGGAGTACAAGGATTCCATCGTGATGCCGAACCCGGCCTCGTCCGGCACCGGCTACCTCACGGTCGCCGCCTGGCTGCAGATCATGGGCGAGGAGGCCGGCTGGAAGTACATGGACGCCCTGCATCAGAACATCGCGCAGTATATTCATTCCGGCTCGGCGCCCTGCGTGCAGGCTGCGAAGGGTGAACGGCTGATCGGCGTCGGCCTCGATATGCGAGGCGCTTCCGAGAAGACCAAGGGCGCGCCGATCGACCTGATCGTGCCCAAGGAAGGGCTGGGTTGGGAGCTCGAGGCGACGGCGATCGTCAAGGGCACCAAGAACCTGGCGGCGGCCAAGAAGCTCGCCGACTGGGCGGTCACCAAGAAGGCTAACGAGCTCTATGCCAAGACCTATGCCGTCGTCGCGCGCAGCGACGTGAAGTCCGCACCGGTCAACTATCCGGTCAATGCCGAGCCGGCGATGATCAAGAACGACATGGAGTGGATGGCCAAGAACCGCGAACGCATCCTGGCCGAATGGACCAAGCGCTACGACGGCAAGTCGGCACCGAAGAAGTGACGTGCGCCGCACGTCATCCCGGGCGAAGCGCGGAATCCTTTCCGTGAGGACGAGGCTCGCCCGGCCGGAGGTATCCGGGTGACCGTGGGCGCCTGCTACCTCGAGGTTCGCAACCTCACCAAGCGCTATGGCGACTTCACCGCTCTCGGCGATATCACGCTCGATATCGTCGAGGGCGAGTTCGTCTGCTTTCTCGGGCCGTCGGGCTGCGGCAAGACCACGCTGCTGCGCGCCATTGCCGGGCTGGATCCGCAGACATCCGGCACGATCCGTCAGAAGGGCAGGGACGTCTCTGCCCTGCCGCCGGCCAAGCGCGACTTCGGCATCGTCTTCCAGTCCTACGCGCTGTTCCCGAATCTCACCGTCGCCGACAATGTCGGCTACGGCTTGGTGAGCCGCGGGCTGCGGCGCGGCGAGATCCGCAAGCGTGTCGAGGAGCTGCTGGCGCTGGTGGGACTGCCGGACTCTGGGCCGAAATATCCTGCGCAGCTTTCCGGCGGCCAGCAGCAGCGCGTGGCGCTGGCGCGTGCGCTTGCGACTTCGCCGGGGCTGCTGCTGCTCGACGAGCCGCTGTCGGCGCTCGATGCCCGCGTGCGGCTGCGCCTGCGCCACGAGATCAAGGCGCTGCAGCGCCGGCTCGGCGTCACCACCATCATGGTGACGCACGACCAGGAGGAGGCGCTCACCATGGCCGACCGCATCGTGGTCATGAACCAAGGCGCCATCGATCAGGTCGGTACGCCGCAGGAGATCTACCGCCGGCCCTCGACGGCCTTCGTGGCGGACTTCGTCGGTTCGATGAATTTTCTGCCCGGCACGCTGGCGGCGCCCGGTCTGGTCAAGGTGCATGGCCGCGACTTCGCCTGCCTGCCGCAGGACGGGCTGGTCGCCGGCAGCAAGGTGAGCCTGTGCATCCGTCCCGAGGATGTGCGAGTGCGCGACCTTCCGGCCGGCATTGCCAACCGGCTGACCGTCGAGGTCGACGACCTCGACTTCGTCGGTGCCTTCTGCCGAGCCAGTCTGAAGGCGCGCGATGCTGCCGAGGTGAGTCTGGTTGCCGATTTCTCCAGCAACCTGATGCGCGATCTCGGCGTCGAACGCGGCAGCCGGCTGGACATCGCCCTGCCGCCCGACCGGCTGCGGGTGTTCGCCCAGTGATCGCCGTCATTCCTTGATCGTCATCAGCTGAGCGCCGCACCTTGAGCCTCGCTCCCTCGCCACGGCTGCCTGTTCCGCGTTGGCGTGCCCAATTTGCCGGCCTGTCGCGCGACGATCTCCTGATGCGGGCCGGCGTGGCGCTGCTTGCCGTCGTCCTGCTGGTGATCGTGGGCCTGCCGCTGTGGTCGCTGCTGTCCAAGGGGTTCGAGGACCGTGATGGCCGCTTTGTCGGTCTCGCCAACTACGCCACCTACTTTTCGACTCCGGCGCTGTTCGATTCGGCGTTGAACTCGCTGCATGTCGCGGCCGCGGCAACCCTGATCGTCGTGCCGCTCGCCTTCCTTTACGCCTATGCGCTCACGCGCACGCTTGTGCCGATGCGCTGGCTGTTCCAGGGAATCTCGCTGATCCCGATCTTCGCGCCCTCGCTGCTGCCTGGCCTGGCGCTGGTCTACCTGTTCGGCAACCAGGGCTTCTTCAAGGGCGCGCTGGGTGGGCCGATCTACGGCTTCGACGGTATCCTGATTGCGCAGATCTTCTATTGCTTTCCGCACGCCACGCTGATCCTGGCGACCGCGCTGGCCACCGCCGACGCGCGGCTCTACGAGGCCGCCGACGCGCTGGGCGCCTCCAAGTTGCGCGTCTTCTTCACCGTGACGTTGCCCGGCGCCAAGTATGGCCTGATCAGCGCGGCGCTGGTCGTCTTCACGCTGGTGATCACCGATTTCGGCATCGCCAAGGTGATCGGCGGCAATTTCAACGTGTTGGCGACCGACGTCTACAAGCAGGTGATCGGCCAGCAGAACTTCTCGATGGGCGCGGTGGTCGGCATGGTGCTGCTGGCGCCGGCCGCCGTCGCCTTCCTGGTCGACCGGCTGGTGCAGCGCAAGCAGGTGGCGTTGCTGACGGCGCGTGCCGTGCCGTTGGTCCCCAAGCCGCGGCTCGGGCGCGATATCTTCTTCACCGTCCTCTGCACGGTGATCGCGATCGGCATCGTGACCATCCTCGGCACGGCCGCCTGGGGATCGCTGATCAAGTACTGGCCATACAACCTGGCGCTGACGCTCGACAACTACGCCTTCGCCAACGTCGATTCGAGCGGCTGGGATTCCTACTACAATTCGCTGCAGATGGCGGCCGGTGCGGCGCTGTTCGGCACCGCCCTGACCTTCGTCGGCGCCTGGCTGAACGAGAAGACACGCGGTTTCCAGATGATGCGCGGCATCGTGCAGCTGCTCGCCTTCCTCCCCATGGCGGTGCCCGGGCTGGTGCTGGGCCTGGGCTACATCTTCTTCTTCAACGCCCCCGGCAACCCGCTGAACTTTCTCTATGCCACCATGGCGATCCTGGTGGTCAACACGGTGGCGCATTTCTACACCGTGGGGCATCTCACGGCGACGACGGCGCTGAAGCAGATCGATCCGGAATTCGAAGCCGTTTCCGCGTCGCTCAAGGTGCCGGTATGGCGCACCTTCGGGCGCGTCACCGCGCCGATCTGCCTCCCGGCCATCCTCGACATCGCGATCTATCTCTTCGTCAATGCGATGACGACCGTGTCGTCCGTGATCTTCCTCTATGCTCCGGACACCAAGCTTGCCTCGGTCGCGGCGGTGAACATCGAGGAAGCCGGCGCCACCGCCTCGGCTGCGGCACTGTGCATGGTGATCGTGGTCACCTCGGCCGCAGTCAAGGCGCTGCACCTGCTGGCGGATCGCTTCCTGCTGTCGCATTTGCAGGCCTGGCGCCGCCGCTGAGGCGTGAACGAAGCGCTATCCTCGCAACGTAGGGAGGGGCGGAACATGGAGTTCGACAGACTGGCCGTCGAGGCCGGCAAGATCGTCGAGATGGTCGGCGTGATCATTCTCGTGACGGGTGCGTTGCTCGCGTCGGTGGCCTTCGCCACGCGTCTGCTGCGCGGCAGCGCGTTCGGCGCCGCCTACCATGAGCTGCGCGCCGACCTCGGCCGCGCCATCCTCCTCGGCCTGGAGTTCCTGGTGATCGCCGACATCATCGGCACGGTCGCGGTCGAGCCGACGCTGCACAATCTTGGCGTGCTGGCGGTGATCGTCACCATCCGCACGTTGCTGAGCTTCGCACTGGAGCTGGAGGTGAGTGGCCGCTGGCCTTGGCAACGCGGAGAGAACAACGAACGCAAACCCTGATATCGGCATGCGGTTCGTCCATGTCATTTTGACATTCCTCTCAGACGGTATGTAGCATTCATCAGTCGAACCAAGCGTAGCGTACTGCTCGACGGGAACGGGACATGCCCTTTGGGAGGACGAGCACGATGACAACCATCAGGAGACGTAAGTTTGCGAAGGCCGCCGTTGGCGGCGTCGCGGCGACCGCGGCCATGACGACGGTTGCGGCACCAGCCATCTCGCAGCAGCGCCAGGAATGGCGCATGGTGACGAGCTGGCCCAAGATGTTCCCCGGCGGCGGCACTGCCGCGGAGCGCTTCGCCAAGACCATCGGCGAGGCGACCGGAGGACGGCTCACCATCAAGGTCTTCGGCGCCGGCGAGCTGGTGCCGGCCTTCGAGGCCTTCGATGCCGTACAGCGCGGCACGGCGGACTGCATGCATTCCACGCCGTACTACTGGCAAAACAAGGCGAAGATTCTCGCACTCTATACGACCGTGCCGTTCGGCATGACGAACTACGAGTCGGTGGCATGGCTGCGCTTTGGCGGCGGCCAGGCGCTGTGGGACGAGATCTACGCCCAGTTCGGTCTCAAGGGCTTCCACTGTGGCTCGACCAGCGTCCAGATGGCGGGCTGGTTCAACAAGGAGATCAAGTCGGTCGCCGACGTGAAGGGCCTCAAGATGCGCATCCCGGGCCTCGGCGGCGAGGCTCTGCGCAAGCTGGGCGCGACCATCGTCAACCTGCCCGTGGGTGAGATCTTCGGCGCCCTCCAGTCCGGCACCATCGACGCGACCGAGTGGGTCGGCCCGTGGCAGGATCTGGCGGCCGGCTTCTACAAGGTCACCAAGTACTACTACTGGCCCGGCATGCACGAGCCGGCGACGATCAACGAGATCACCGTCAACAAGGCCAAGTTCGACGCCCTGCCCAAGGATATCCAGCAGATCTTCGCCTGGGGTTGCGGCGACGAGCATGCAGAGGCGACGGCGGAGAACGACGCCAACAATGCCGGCGCGCTCGAGACGCTGGTCAAGCAGCACAATGTCCAGCTCAAGAGGCTGCCCGATGACTTCATCAAAGCCTACGGCACGGCCTGGGGCGAGGTCCTGAAGGAGCTGCGCGACAGCGGCGATGCGCTGACCAAGAAGACGCTGGATTCCTACTACAAGTTCCAGCGCGAGCAGATGGCATGGACGCGCATCGGCATGCAGGAATACCTCAATGCGCGTCTGGTCGGTTTCCGCTTCACCTGAGGCGGCGGACGACGCGATGCGGAAAGGGCCGGCGAGAGCCGGCCCTTTTCACGTGTGCTCGCGTCTGCACGCGCTCGTCGTCAATTGCCCTTGCGCAGCCGGTCGAGGATCGGATCGCTGTCCGGAGCGGGCGTATTGGCCGGTGGCTGATTCAGCAGCTGATCGAGCGGCGAATCCGAGGAGGAGGGAGCCGGAGCGCCACTGGGAGTGCCTTTCAGAATGTCGTCGAGCACGGAGCCGCCGCCCGGCTGGCCACTCCCCGTGGCAACGGGTACGGGATCGGGAAACACCACCTTGGGCAGCCAGGTCGCGAGCCCCGGCACCGTCCATAGCAGGGCGATCGCCGCGACCTGCATGCCGACGAAGGGAATGATGCCCCTGTAGATGGCGCCAGTGGTGATCGAGGCCGGTGCCACGGCGCGCATGTAGAACAGGGCGAAGCCCACGGGCGGTGTCAGGAACGCGGTCTGCAGGTTGACGCCGACCATGACGCCCAGCCACACCGGATCGACACCCATGGCGATGATCACCGGCGCCGTGATCGGCAGGACGATCAGCACGATCTCGATCGTGTCCATGAAGAAGCCGAGCACGAACATCACGACCATGACGGCCATCACCGCGCCGAAGGCGCCGCCCGGCACATTCGACAGGATCGATTCCACCAGGTGTTCGCCGCCCAGTCCGCGGAAGACAAGCGAGAACACCGACACGCCCAGGACGATGGCGAAGACGAGGGCGCTGATCACCGCCGTGTTGCGCATGACCGCGAGCAGGGTGGAGAACGAGAAGGCGCGGTTGATCACGGCAAGGATGATCGAGCCCAGCGCGCCGATCGAAGCGGCTTCGGTCGGGGTCGCGAAGCCCGCCAGGATCGAGCCCAGCACCGCCACGATCAGCAGCAGCGGCGGGACGAGAGCACGCACGAAGCGGCGCCCCAGTGACTTCTTTTGCGCCGCATCCATGACCAGCGCAGGGCAGTCGGTCGGCCGCATGAACGACACCACCACGATGTAGAGGATGTACAGCCCGACCAGGGAGAGACCCGGCAGGAAGGCGCCGGCGAAGAGGTCGCCGACCGACACGGGATCGACCTGCTTGCCGGTGCGCTGGGCCGCGAGCTGGTTGGCGCCCATCAGCAGGTCGCCGATGAAGATCAGGATCACCGAGGGCGGGATGATCTGGCCCAGCGTGCCCGAGGCACAGATCACGCCGGTAGCGAGCTTGGGATCGTAGCCGGCGCGCATCATGGCGGGCAGGCTGATCAGCCCCATCGTCACCACCGTGGCGCCGACCACGCCGGTCGAGGCGGCAAGCAGGGCGCCCACGATCACGACGGAGATGGCGAGCCCGCCCCGCAGGGTGCCGAACAGCTGGCCCATGGTCTCGAGCAGAGCCTCGGCGATCTTCGAGCGCTCCAGCACCGCGCCCATGAAGATGAACAGCGGTACCGCGACCAGGACCTCGTTGGTCATCTGGCCGAAATAGCGCGACGGCAGGCTGGTCAGGATGATGGGATCGAAGACGCCCATCGCCCAGCCCAGCCCTGCAAACAGCAGGGAGAAGCCGGCGAGGCTGAAGGCGATCGGGAAGCCGCACAGGACGCCGAAGGTGGCGACGACGAACAGCGCTACGGCGAGGACGTCGCCGAGGATGGCATTGGACATCGCGTCAGCCCAGCGGTCCGGTGAGCGTCTCGGCCGCCGGCGGTTCGCGGCCGCCCAGGACCAGCAACGATCGCCCGATCCAGGCCAGACCCTGCAGCCCAACCAGCACGACGAAGCCGAGAATGGCCGACTTCAGCACGTACATTCCCGGCATGCCGTTGTTCTGCACCGAAATCTCGTTGGCCTGCCAGGAGTAGGCGACGTAGGTCCATCCCGTCCAGGCGATCAGCGTCAGCCAGGGGAACAGGAGGAAAACGACGCCGAGCAGGTCGACCCAGGCCTTGCCGCGCGCGCTGAGCCGCGCATAAAAGATGTCGACCCGCACATGGGCGTTCAGCAGGTAGGCGAAGCCTGCCGCCAGCAGGAAGGTCATGGCGTGTGTCCAGACGTAGAGTTCCTGCAGCCATACCAGCCCGATTCCGGCGGAATAGCGCAGCAGCACGACGGCGCCGCAGATCAGTACGGTGGCCAGCGTCAGCCAGGCCACGACTCTTCCCACGCAACGATTGATCCAGTCGATGGCGCTTACGGCACGCGCAAGTACATCCATTGCCTACCCGCCTCCCACGTTCCGTGTTCTTGCATTCCGCCTTCTGCGATGGTCGCGTTGGACCGTGGGCGGTTAGATTGCGCGAAGCGTAACCCAGGAAGCTTGGCACTGCGAGTGTCGTGACGCGATGTTTTGCGTGCCATGACCGGTATTGTGCTCGTATAGGCGGCTCTCGCGTCGCGCATCGAAAGGGAAGGGACGATGAGTCAATTGCGCATTCCCGCCGTGTACATGCGCGGCGGCACGAGCAAGGGCGTCTTCTTTCTCGCCAAGGACCTGCCAGACGATGCCGCCGAGCGAGATCGTATCCTGAGGCGTGTCATCGGCAGCCCCGACCGCTACGGCAAGCACACTGACGGCATGGGCGGTGCGACGTCGAGCACAAGCAAGGTCGTCATCCTCTCCCGATCGGAGCGCGACGGCTGCGACGTCGACTATCTGTTCGGCCAGGTGGCGATCGACCGGCCGCTGATCGACTGGTCGGGCAATTGCGGCAACCTGAGCGCGGCGGTCGGTCCCTTTGCCATCAGTAGCGGGCTGGTCGCCGCGCCGGCCGACGGCCTGGCGATGGTTCGAATCTGGCAGGCCAATATCGCCAGGAGGATCGTCAGCCACGTCCCCATGCGCGGCGGCGAGGTCGAGGAACTCGGCGATTTCGAGCTCGACGGCGTCGCTTTCCCGGCTGCCGAAGTGCAGCTCGAGTTCCTCGACCCGGCGGGCGACGAGGCTGTGCCGCCGGGCAGGGGCGGCGCGACCTTCCCGACCGGCAGCCATGTCGACATGCTCGACGTGCCGGGCGTCGGCCGTATCGAGGCGACGCTGATCAATGCCGGCAATCCCACCGTGTTCGTCGAGGCGGCGAGCCTCGGCCTGAAGGGCACGGAGCTTCAGGCCGACGTGAACGGCGACGCGGCGTTGCTGGCGCGCGCCGAGGCTGTGCGCGCGTGGGCGGCCGTTGCCATGGGCGAGGCGGCCTCGACAGGCGAGGCGACGACCCTGCGGCCTCATACGCCCAAGCTCGCGTTCGTGGCGAAACCCGCCACCTATGCAGCGTCCGATGGCCGGACCGTCGAAGCCGGCTCGATCGACCTGCTGGCGCGAATCTTCTCCATGGGGGTGCTGCACCATGCCATGACCGGCACCGGCGCGGTCGCCATCGCCGCGGCGGCGGCCATCCCCGGCACTCTCGTGCATCGCGTCGCGCCGGTCCGGCTCGATGGTCGCGTGCGCTTCGGCCATCCCTCGGGCACGCTCAAGGTCGGCGCCGAGGTTGCCCGCGACGACAATCGATGGACGGTGACCAAGGTCCTGATGAGTCGCTCGGCGCGTCGACTGATGGAAGGCTGGGTGCGAGTGCCGCCGGCGTGAACCCGCGTAGGAGAACGACATGACTGAGCCTGGACAACGGACCGCTCTGGTCACCGGCGCGACCGACGGTGTCGGCCGTCTCGTCGCGCTGCGGCTGGGGCGCGATGGCTGGCGCGTGCTGGTGCATGGCCGCGACCGCACGCGCGGTGAAGCCGTCGTGCGCGAGATCGCACAGGCCGGCGGCGGCGCCGAATTCCTTGCAGCCGATCTCGCCTCCCTGGCCGAGGTACGGCGGCTTGCCGACGAGGTCGGCGACGTGACCGGCCATCTGGAGCTGCTGGTCAACAATGCCGGTATTGGGACGGCGGGCAATGTTTCCGGCCGTCAGCAGAGCGTCGACGGCCACGAGCTGCGCTTCGCCGTGAACTATCTCGCCGGATTCCTGCTCACGCGGCTGCTGTTGGCGATGCTGAAGGCCAGCGCGCCGGCGCGCATCGTCAACGTGTCCTCCGCCGGCCAGCAGGCGATCGACTTCGACGACGTCATGCTGACGCGTCGCTACAGCGGCACGGCTGCCTACTGCCAGAGCAAGCTGGCGCAGATCCTGTTCACCGTCGACCTGGCCGAGGAGCTGAAGGGCACCGGTGTCATCATCAACGCACTCCATCCGTCCACGTACATGAATACGACGATGGTGCGTCAGGCCGGCATGTCGCCCATGAGCCGGGTCGAGGATGGCGCCGACGCCATCCTGCAGCTTGCCGTCGCGCCGGCGATCGAGGGCAGGAGCGGGCTCTACTTCAATGTCCTGAAGGAGGCGCGTGCCAATGCGCAGGCCTACGACCCCGAGGCGCGGCGGCGGCTGCGCGACCTCAGCTTTGCCCTCACCGTACCCTTCGTACCGCATTGATTCGCCTCTCGGCCGCGCTAACCTGCCGCCATGAAACGCACCTCCATCCTCCTCGCCCTGTTCCTCGCCGGCTGCGGCGGCGGCAGCCTCAGCACGTCGACCGGCCCCAACGGCGAGACCATCGTGGGCAACGACGTGTCCGTGCAGATCACCGGCGCCGCCAACCCGACCGTGGCCTTCACGCTTGCGCAGCGCTACTGCGCCCGCAACGACCGCGCCGCCCGTTTCGTCGGCCAGAATGGCGCCGCCGCAGCCTTCGACTGCGTCAAGGCGAAGTAGCGCGACCATGAACGCGCAAGCACTCTCGATCGCGGTCGAGGGCGCGGACAGCGTTTCCGGACTGTGGCTGCGGCCGACGAAGGCATCGGCCGGTCTGGTCTTGGCGCATGGCGCCGGCACCGACATGACGCACCGCTCGATGGCCGCGACCGCCGACGGGCTGGCCGAGCGCGGCATCGCGACCCTGCGCTACAATTTCCCCTACCGTGAGCGCGGCTCGAAACGGCCCGATCCGCCCGCCGTTGCCCAGGCGGCGGTGCGGGCGGCATGTGCCGAGGCGGTCCGACTGGCACGTGGAATGCCGCTCTTCGCCGGCGGCCGGTCGTTCGGCGGCCGCATGACGTCTCAGGCCCAAGCCGCCGCGCCGCTACCTGACGTGCGTGGCCTGGTCTTCTTTGCCTTTCCGCTGCACCTTGCCGGCAAGCCGTCGACCGCGCGCGCCGACCATTTGGGCGACGTGTCGATCCCGATGCTCTTTCTTCAGGGGACGCGCGATGCGCTGGCCGAGCTCGACCTGCTGCAGCCGATGGTCAAGGGCCTCGGTCGGCGTGCGCGGCTGGTCCTGGCGGCCGATGCCGACCACTCCTTCCATGTGCCGGTGCGGTCGGGCCGCACGGACGCCGCCGTGCTCGCGGCGTTGCTGGATGCGGCGGCGGAGTGGATGACCTAGTAAAGCGTGTCTTGGCGTCGGTGAGTGCATGTCAGTAGCGAATGTCGTTGTCATCGGCGGCGGTGCGATCGGATCGTCCATCGCCTATCATCTGGCGGCCGACTCCGCGGCCGCGGAAAGCGTCTTCGTCATCGAGCGCGATCCGACCTATGCCCGTGCCTCGTCGGCCCTGTCGGCCAGCTCGATCCGCCAGCAATTTTCTACCCCCCTCAACATCCACCTGTCGCGCTTCGGTATCGGCTTCCTGCGGCGGTCGGTCGAGCTTCTCGATGTCGATCTTGGCCTCAGGGAGCCCGGCTATCTCTTCCTTGCCAGCGCGGCGGGCGAGGGGGTGCTGCGCGCCAACCACGCGGTCCAGACGGCGCAGCAATGCGCCGTCGAGCTGCTCGATCCGGCGGCGCTGCGCGGGCGCTTCCCCTGGATCTCCGATCACGGCGTCGTGCTGGCCTCGCACGGCGTCGCCAACGAAGGCTGGTTCGACGGCCCGGCGCTGATGCAGGCCTTTCGCCGCAAGGCACGGGAGCGCGGCGTCACGTACCGGACCGACGAGGTCGTCGGCCTGTCCGCCAATGCCGTGACCCTGCGCTCGGGCGACCGTATCGAGGCCCGCACCATCGTCATCGCCGCCGGTGCCTGGTCGGGCGAGGTCGCTGCGCTGGCAGGCGTGGCCCTGCCGGTCGAGCCGCGCCGGCGGTCGGTGTTCGTCTTCGACGTCCGGGAGCCTCCCGGTCTGACGCCGCTCACCATAGACCCCTCGGGCGTCTGGTTCCGCCCGGAGGGCCGGTTCTACATCGGCGGCACGACGCCGGCCGAGGGCAACGATGCGCCCGGCGCGCCACTCGAGATCCAGCACGACGAATGGGACGACATGGTGTGGCCGGCCCTGGCACAGCGCGTGCCGGCCTTCGAGGCGGCCAAGGTCGTCAATGCGTGGGCCGGCTACTACGAGTACAATACCTTCGACCAGAACGGCATCGTCGGCCGCCATCCCGCGATTGAGAGCCTGGTCTTCGCCACCGGCTTCTCGGGCCACGGCATCCAGCAGTCGCCGGCGGTCGGCCGCGCCGTCGCCGAACTGATCGTACATGGCGGCTATCGCACGCTCGATCTTTCGCCGTTCGGCTATGAGCGGATATCCGCAGGCCGGCCTATCCGGGAGCTGAACGTGGTGTGATACTGTCCTCGTAGCCGGAGGAGAGTGACGTGCCCGATCAAGCCCTGGTCAATTCGGACCTGCAATCCGCCCTCGACGACGCGCGCCAGGCCTATGTCGCCCGCAATCCCAAGAGCCTCACGCGCCACCAGGAAGCCTGCGAGGCCATGCCCGGCGGCAATACCCGTACCACGCTCCACAATTCGCCGTTCCCGCTCACTGTCGTGCGCGGCGAGGGCTGCCGCCTGTGGGACGCCGACGGGCACGAGTACATCGACGTGCTGGGTGAATACACCGCCGGCATCTACGGCCACTCCCATCCGGTGATCCGCGCCGCGATCGACCGCGCCCTGAACCACGGCTGGAACTATGGCGGCCGCAACGCCAACGAGGCCAGGCTCGCCAAGCTCGTGGCCGATCGCCTGCCATCGATCGACATGGTGCGATTCACCAATTCCGGCAC
>QFCS01000417.1_pt1 | contig 67467 bp, 69 predicted proteins | sample 3576561 | NCBI WGS metagenome assembly QFCS01 | reverse complement strand
CGGCATGGGCGACGTCGTCAGCCTTGTCGAACGCGCCGCCGAGACGATTCAGGCCGAAGAGGCCGAGGCGATGGCGAAGAAGATGGCGAAGGGTCAGTTCGACCTCGACGATCTTCGCACGCAATTGAACCAGATGCGCCGCATGGGCGGCCTCGGCGCGCTCGCGGGGATGATCCCCGGCCTCAAGAAGGCGCAGGCGGCGATGGCCGACAGCGGCGCCGACGACAAGATGCTGATCCACTTCGATGCGATCATGGGGTCGATGACCCCCAAGGAGCGCGCGAAGCCCGAGATCCTGACCGCCAAGCGCAAGATCCGTATCGCCAACGGATCGGGAACGACGGTGCAACAGGTGAACCGGGTGCTGAAAATGCATCAGGAAATGTCGACCGCGATGAAACGCATCCGCAAGATGGGCGGTCTCAAGGGGCTCGGCGCGCTGTTCGGCAAGGGCGGCGGCATTCCCGGAATGGGTGGCGGCGGAGGAATGGGCGGTGGAGGCGGCGGCCTCGGCGGGTTGCCCGGCCTCGGCGGCGGGGCGATCCCGCCCGAACTCGCCAATTTGATGAATAAAAAGAAATAACCCGAACAATCCAGTTTAGACTCAGAAGGAAAATATCATGGCTACCTCCATTCGCCTTTCGCGCGGCGGCTCCAAGAAGCGCCCCTATTACAAGATCGTCGTCGCCGATTCGCGCAGCCCGCGCGACGGCCGCTTCATCGAGCGTATCGGCAGCTACAACCCGCTGCTCGCCAAGGATAATCCCGAGCGCGTGAAGCTCGATGGCGAGCGCGCCGCGCACTGGCTCTCGGTCGGCGCGCAGCCGAGCGACCGCGTCGCCCGTTTCCTCGACGCCGCCGGCATCAAGGAACGCGCCGCCCGCAATAACCCCAACAAGGGCGTCCCGGGCGAGAAGGCCAAGGAACGCGCCGAGGAAAAGGCCCAGAAGCTGGCCGACGCTGAAGAGGCGGCGAAGGAAGCCGCTGCGGCTCCCGCCCCGGAACCCGAGGCTGAAGAAGCCGCCGCTCCCGAAGCCGCTGAATCGGATGCGACCGGCTCGGTGAAGAGCGAAGAGACCGCCGAAGCGGTGGCCGAAGCCGTCGCCGACGAAGTCCCCGCCGACGCGACCGCCGAAGACGCGACCGCGATCGCCGAGGAAGTCGCCGAAGGCGGCCCGGTGGCCGAAGAAACCCCGGCCGAGGAAGCCGCGACCGAAGCCGCCGCTGAAGAAGCCGGCGAAGAAAAGGCCGAAGGCTAAGCCTTGGCTGACGCGACACGCCCCGTCACCCTCGCCGCCATTGCCGGCGCGCATGGGGTACGGGGCGAGGTGCGGCTGAAATTGTTCGGCGAAGGCGCGGAGGCTCTCCGCGCCTTTTCCGTTTTCGACGCGGGCGGGCGCAAGCTGACCCTGAAATCGGTGCGCCCCGCAAACCAGGGCGCGGTCGCCAGTTTCGCCGAGATCGCCGATCGCAGCGCCGCCGAGGCGCTGCGCGGCACGATCCTGACCGTCCCGCGCTCGGCGCTTCCGCCGCTCGCGCCGGGCGAATATTATCATCACGACCTGATCGGCCTGCCGTGCGTGTCGACCGGCGGCGCGGCGATCGGCCATGTCGCGGCGGTCGAGAATTTCGGCGCGGGCGATATCCTCGAAATCGAGAAGCCCGACGGCAAGCGCTTCATGGTGCCGATGACCGCGCAGGCGGTGCCTGCATGGGACGCCGCTGGCGTGACGGTGAACGCGGCTTTCGTCGAATAAGGCGCCCGCCGTCCCGGTCCGGCGAGGGACCATCGAACCGGGAACGGCAGGCGCGGGCGCGGCTCAGCGGCGACGGGCCGCGCGAACCGGAGCGGTCTGTTTTGTGGCGCTGCGGGCGGGCGCTACGAAATAGACGTCCTCGCCCGACGCATGGCTGGGGGCGACCGTTTCGACGAACTGGCGGGCCGTGCGGCGCAGCCATCGGAACCCGCGGTCGATATCCGCGCTCAGGCGGTCGTGGCCGTGCGTCCATCCGCGCATGAAATGCTCTTCCATCATCGCTTGTCTCCTGTCTTCGATATGCCCGTTCCATGCGCCCGGCGCGTCTGCGGCGCCAACAAAAGCTTTGCGGAATAATATAAGCAGAGCTTATACATGGTCCATGTCCAGGCTCCCGCCCCTCGCCGCCGTTCGCGCCTTCGAGGCGGCCGCGCGTCTGCAGAATTTCTCGCGCGCGGCCGAGGAGCTCGGCATGACGCAGGCCGCGGTCAGCTATCAGATTCGGCAGCTCGAGGCGCGGCTCGGCCGCGCGCTCTTCGTGCGCGAAAAGGGGCGGGTGCGGCTGTCCGAGACGGGGCAGCGGCTGCTTCCGGCAATAAGCGGAGCTTTCGCCGCGATGAACGACGCCTTCGCCGCGCTCAGCAGCGACGATGCCGAAGTGCTGACGATCAGCGCCGCGATCACCTTCGGCGGCACCTGGCTCAGCGCGCGCATCGGGCGCTTCCAGCTTCGTTATCCCGACCTTGCGGTACGGCTTTTGATGTCGAACGAACTCGTCGACTTCGACGCGGCGAATGTCGACGTCGCGATCCGCACCGGGACCGGGCGCTGGCCGGGGCTGCGCGACGACTTTCTCTTTCGCAGCCATGTGACGCCGATCTGCTCGCCCGCCTTTCGCGATGCGAACCGGATCGAAAAGCCCGCCGACCTGCTGCACGCCCCGCGGCTCGCGCCGAACGATCCCTGGTGGGCGGGCTGGTTCGCGGAAGCGGGCATCGGCACGCCGCCGGCGCGGCGGCAGGGCATCGAACTCGACAGCCAGCTTCAGGAAGCGATCGCGGCGCAGGGCGGCTTCGGGATCGCGCTGATGACCCCGCTGCTCTGGCGTGCCGAACTCGACAGCGGCCGCCTCGTGCGGCCGTTCGAGACGCTTTACTGCCCCGGCACGGCCAATTTCCTCGTCCATCCCGAAGGCCGCGTCGGCGTCCGCAAGATCGAGCGCTTTCGCGAGTGGCTGCACGAGGAGATGGAGATGGACCGGCAGCGCGTCCCCGAGCCGCTATGGGCGCCGCTGTCTTGATCTGGATCGGGCTTGTATATACATGATGTATATACGGAGCTTGCCATGACCAAGGAATATCGCGCCAAAGTGTTCAAATCGGGCAATTCGCTCGCGCTGCGCCTGCCCAAGGCGCTGGGCATCGAGGAAGGAACCGAGATGATCGTCCGCGAGGAACGCGGCGAATTCCGCTTCGAACCCGCCGACAAACCCAAGGCGAAGATCGACGTCAGCGGCTTTGCGGGGAAGGCGCCTTGGCTTAAACCGCTGCCGCGTGAATTGCGCGAGTTCGACGAACGCCCGAGCACGATTGCGGCGCGCAAGGCTGCCGAAGAGGCGGCGAAAAAGGCGTGACCCTCTATTTGATCGATGCCGACAGCTCGATCTATGCGATGGTCGACGCTGCCTCGCCGGTGACGCGCCGGATCGCGGATTGTGCACCCGGTGACATCTGCATTTCGGTGATCAGCTTCGCTGAAATCGCGCTCGGCTCGCAATTGGGAAAGCCGCCTCCGCCGGGGCTGCTCGATGCCTTCATCGAAGCGATCCCGTTGCTCCCCTTCGATGAGGCGGCGGGGCGGGCTTATGCGCGATTGCCATTCAAGCGCGCGCGTTTCGATCGTCTGCTTGCTGCTCATGCGCTCAGTATCGGCGCGACGGTTATCACCAACAACGAAGCCGACTTCGCTGATGTGCCGGGGCTGAAAGTCGAGAATTGGACGCTGCCTTGACCTTCACCGCCGTCCCGCTGACCCTTTATCCCGACATGTTCCCCGGCCCGCTGGGGCACAGCATGGCCGGGCGTGCGCTCGAAGCCGGGGGCTGGTCGTGCGCGCCGGTGCAGATCCGCGATTTCGCGACCGACAAGCATCGCACCGTCGACGATACGCCTGCGGGCGGCGGGGCGGGGATGGTGCTCAAGGCCGATGTCCTCGGCGCCGCGATCGACCATGCGATGGCCGCGCATCCGGGGTTGCCGGTGCTGGTGATGACGCCGCGCGGGACGCCGATTACACAGGCGCGCGTACGCGACCTTTCGGCGGGCCCCGGCGCGATCATTCTTTGCGGGCGGTTCGAGGGATTCGACGAACGGATTTTCGAGGCGCGGGCCGTCGAACAGGTGTCGATGGGCGACATCATATTGTCGGGGGGCGAGATGGGGGCGCTGCTGCTGCTCGACGCTTGCATTCGGCTGCTTCCCGGCGTAATGGGCGCGCCATCCAGCGGTGACGACGAATCGTTCGAGAACGGTCTGCTCGAATATCCGCACTATACCCGGCCCGTTACATGGGAAGGGCGCACGATCCCCGAAGTGCTGCGATCGGGGGATCATGCGAAGATCGCCGCCTGGCGGAAACAACAGGCCGAGATCGATACACGGTTACGCAGGCCGGACCTTTGGGAGCGTCACGTCGATGCTCGGGACCGACCTGCCTCTGGCGCGCGGCAGAAGAAGAAGGAACCGAGGCCATGAACCTCATCCAGACGATCGAAGCCGAAGAAATCGCCAAGGCTGGCAAGACCATTCCGACCTTCCGTCCCGGCGACACGCTGAAGGTCGGCGTGAAGGTGGTCGAAGGCGAACGCACCCGCGTTCAGAATTTCGAAGGCGTGTGCATCGCCCGCTCGAACAAGGGCATGGGCTCCAACTTCACCGTGCGCAAAATGTCGTTCGGCGAAGGTGTCGAGCGCGTCTTCCCGCTCTATTCGCCCAACATCGATTCGATTACCGTCGTCCGCAAGGGCGCTGTCCGTCGTGCGAAGCTTTACTATCTGCGCGGGCGCACTGGTAAATCGGCACGTATTGCGGAGCGCCGCGATTACCGGTCGGAAGCCGGCGAAGGCTAAGGAGAGCTTCTCCTTCATAAAGCCGAAACAGCTTTCAAAAACGACCGGTTCCGCCAACAGGCAGAGCCGGTCGTTTTCATTTGGGCAAAGCGAAATTGATCCAGACGTCCCCCTCTTTCCAGCCGACACGGCGCGCCTTCATCGGTGCGGGGCTGTGCTTTGGGGCGTTCGGCTTCGCGGGGCAGGCGATGGCCGCGACCCATGCGCAGCGGCTCGTTGCGGCGGCGCGCAGGCAGATCGGCGTCACGCTGCGCTATGACCCCGCCTATACGGTGCTGTCCTTTCCGAACGGCGACGTCGACCGCGTCAAGGGCGTGTGCACCGATGTCGTGATCCGCGCCTTTCGCGATGCGCTGGCGCTCGACCTTCAGGCGCTGGTCAACGCCGACATGCGCGCCAATTTTGGCGCCTATCCCAAGAATTGGGGGCTCGGTCGCCCCGACCGCAATATCGACCACCGCCGCGTTCCCAACCTCGCGACCTTCTGGCGGCGGCAGAAGGCGGCGGTCCCGGTCACCGACGATCCGGCGGGCTGGCGCGCGGGCGACATCTTCACCCAACGGGTTGGCGGGCGCCTGCCGCATACCGGCATCGTCTCGGACCGGAAGAACACGATCGGCGTTCCGCTGGTCATCCACAATATCGGCGGTGGCACACGCGAGGAGGATGCGCTGTTCGCGCATCCGCTGACCGGCCATTTCCGCTGGAAAGTCTGACTATCGTTTCAACCGAATTCTTGCGCGTAAGGAGTAAGTGAATGGGTTATCGTATCGTTGTCGCCGGGGCCACGGGCAATGTCGGGCGCGAAGTGCTCGCCATTCTCGCCGAGCGCGAATTTCCCTATGACGAACTGGCGGCGGTCGCATCGTCGCGCAGCCAGGGCGACGAGGTCGAGATCGGCGATACTGGCAAGACCGTCAAATGCCAGAATATCGAGAATTTCGACTGGTCGGGCTGGGACATGGCGATCTTCGCGATCGGCAGCGACGCGACCGCGATCCACGCGCCCAAGGCGGCGGCGGCGGGCTGCGTCGTGATCGACAACAGCTCGCTCTATCGCATGGACCCCGACGTGCCGCTGATCGTGCCGGAGGTGAACCCCGACGCGATCGACGGCTATACGGCGAAGAATATCATCGCGAACCCCAATTGCTCGACCGCGCAGATGGTCGTCGCGCTGAAGCCGCTCCACGATGCCGCGACGATCAAGCGCGTCGTCGTCTCGACCTATCAGTCGGTGTCGGGCGCGGGCAAGGCGGGCATGGACGAGCTGTGGAACCAGACGCGCCAGATCTTCGTCGGCGACGAAAAGGACATCGCCAAGTTTACCAAGCAGATCGCTTTCAACGTCATTCCGCACATCGACAAGTTCCTCGACGACGGCTCGACCAAGGAGGAATGGAAGATGGTCGTCGAGACCAAGAAGATCCTCGACCCGAAGATCAAGGTCACCGCGACCTGCGTCCGCGTTCCCGTCTTCGTCGGCCACAGCGAGGCGATCAACATCGAGATGGAGGACGAACTGCCCGCCGAGGAAGCGCAGCGCATCCTGCGCGAGGCGCCGGGCGTCGTGCTTCACGACAAGCGCGAGGACGGCGGCTATATCACCCCGGTCGAAGCGGTCGGCGATTTCGCGACCTTCGTCAGCCGCGTCCGCGACGATCCGACTGTCGACAACGGCCTCAACCTCTGGTGCGTCAGCGACAACCTCCGCAAGGGCGCGGCGCTGAACGCGGTGCAGATCGCCGAACTGCTGGGGCGGCGGCACCTCAAAAAGGGGTGAGCTACGCCTGACCCCCGTTCGTGTCGAGCGAAGTCGAGACACCCATCGTGGTGCACCGCCTTCAGGGCATCTCGACTTCGCTCGATGCGAACGGATATGAGAGACCATGGCCAGGTCTTTTGATTTCACCCACGCCCTCTGCCGCGCCCCCGCCCCGTCGGCGGTCAAGGGGCTGCGCGCCGGGGACGGCCCCGATCCCGATTTCACCGGGCTCGCCGCCGAACATGCCGCGTATGTCGCGGCGCTGCGCGATCTGGGGCTCGCGGTCGACGTGCTGCCGCCGCTCGACGCTTTCCCCGATGCGCTGTTCACCGAGGATGTCGCGCTGACCTTTCCCGAAGGCGCGATCCTGCTGCGCCCCGGCGCGGGAGCCCGCGCGGGCGAGGTTGAGCATATCCGCGCAGCGCTCGCCGCCCGCCACGCGCGCCTGCTCGCAATGACGGGGCCGGGCCATGCCGACGGCGGCGACATATTGCGCCTTGCCGACCGCGTGATCATCGGCTTGTCCGCGCGCACCGACCGCGCGGGCGCCGAGGAACTGGCGGTGCTGCTCGAAACGCTCGGGCGTCGCGCCGAGATCGCCGAGACTCCGCCCGGCGTGCTCCATTTCAAGACCGGCTGCGGGCTGATCGACGAGACCACGATCCTCGCGGTTCCCGCGCTCGCGGACTGTCCGCAGTTCGCCGGGCTGACGGTCGTCGAGACCCCGGCGGGCGAAGAGGCGGCGGCCAATCTGCTGCGCATCGGCGACACCATCCTCGTCGGCGCGCGCTGGTCCGCCACTCAAGCCCTGCTGTCCGCGCGCGGGGTCGCCATCCGGCCGATGGCGACCGACCAGATCGCGCGCATCGACGCGGGGCTGAGCTGCATGTCGCTGCGCTGGTGAGCGGCGGCGTTTGAACCCGGCGGGCGGGGGTGGTAGAAAAGGCGATGGCCGGCTTTCGCCCCTATGCGCCGCTCAACGTCCCCAAACCCTTCGGCGAGACTATCTGGATCGTCGACGGGCCGGAAATCCGCATGGACTATGGCCCGGCGTCGATCCCTTTTCCGACGCGGATGACGCTGGTGCGGCTGGGCGACGGGCGCCTGTGGGTTCATTCGCCGGTCGCGCCCGATGCGGCGCTGTTCGACGCGATCGACGGGCTGGGCGAGGTCGCGTGGCTCGTCGCGCCCAACAGCCTTCATTACTGGTTCGTCGCGGACTGGCAGCAGCGCTATCCGCGAGCGAAGACCGCCGCGGTGCCGGGGCTCGCCGAAAAGGCGAAGCGGGGCTTTCGTATCGACGCGGTGCTCGACGGTGCCGACGCGCCGTGGCCGCGCGAGGAGATCGACGTGGTGCTCGTTCCCGGCACGGCGGTGACCGAAGCGGTCTTTTTCCACCACGCGTCGCGCACCGCGATCCTGACCGACCTGATCGAGAATTTCGAGCCGCAGCGCGTCGTCAATCCCGTCTATCGCTGGCTCGTGCGGTTTTCGGGCGCGGCGCATCCCGACGGCAAGGCGCCGATCGACCTTCGCCTGACCTTCTGGCCGAAGCGGTGCGCGGTCCGCGCGGCGGTGGCGGCGATCCTCGCCTGGCCCTGCGAGCGCGTGGTGATGGCGCACGGGCTTCCCTATGCCTCGGACGGTGCCGCCGAACTGCGCCGGGCACTGCGCTGGGCGAGGTGAAGAGCGTTTTCAGCCGATACGCGACGTTCTGCATCTCCTGCCTTCGTCATTCCCGCGAAAGCGGGAACCCAGTGCGGGGGCAGCCGACGCACGCTCTGGGTTCCCGCTTTCGCGGGAATGACGAAGAGGGAGCGGGAATGACAAAGAGGGAAATGTCCGTTTCCCGCCCCCTCCAGGACAGTCGGCCCTAATGCCCCATGTCGGCGGCCGACGCCGCCGGGCCGCCGGGCTTTGGCGGGCGCAGCAGGATGACGAGCGGGACCGAGGCGAGCGTTACCCACATCATCGCCCAGAAATTGTCGATATAGGCGACCATCGCCGCCTGCCGGTTGATCTCGGCATTGACCATCGCCATCACGCTGCCGCCGAGCTGGCCCAGCCGGTCGGAGGTCGAGGGGTCGATCATCGATACCGAGCCGCTGGTGACATGCGCGACCAGATCTTCGTGGCTGGTCTGCGTGTTGCTGCCGAGCAGCGTCGTGACGACCGAGATGCCGACCGAGGCGCCGACGCTGCGGAACAGGTTGAGCAGGCTCGCGCCGTCGGTGCGCCAGGTGGGACCGAGCGTCGCGAAGGCCATGGTGTTGAGCGGGATGAAGACCAGCCCCATGCCGAGCCCCTGGACGAGGCCGCTGACGATCACCGGCCACGCGCCCATCATCAGCGCCCAGTGGCTCATCTGCCACAGCGAATAAGCGGCGATCAGCAGGCCGCTGCCGACCAGCCAGCGGGCATCGACCTTGCCGATCAACCGCCCGGCGACCGACATGCTGAGCAAGATGCCGATGCCGCGCACCGCGAGCACCCAGCCGGTGTCGATCACCGGCCAGTCGAACAGCCGCTGGAGCATCGGCGGCAGCAGCGCCATCGACGAGAACATGACGATGCCGATCACGACCATGAAGCCGAGCGCGGTGGCGAGGTTGCGATCGGCGAGCATCCGGCGGTCGAACATCGTGTTGCGCGCGGTGAACAGGTGGATGACGAACATCCACAGGCATGAGATCGATATCCCCGTCTCGATCCAGATTTCGAGGCTGTCGAACCAGTCCTTCTGCGCGCCGCGGTCGAGCATGAGCTGAAGCGAGGCGAGGCCGAGTGCCAGCATGGAGAAGCCGAAGAGGTCGAACTTGCGGTTCTGCCGCCCCGTTGCGGGAAGCAGCGCCCACATCAGCGCGAAGGTGAGCGCGCCGACCGGCAGGTTGACGTAGAAGACCCAGCGCCAATTGGCCGATTCGGTCAGCCAGCCGCCGATGATCGGACCGAGGATGGGCCCGACCATGATCCCCATGCCCCAGATCGACATGGCGCGCGCGTGGCGCTCGGGCGGGTTGATGTCGAGCATCACCGATTGCGACAGGGGGCCGATGAAGGCGGCGCTGACCCCCTGGAGGAAGCGGAAGATTACCATCTCCTCCAGATTCTGCGCTGCGCCGCACGCCATCGAGGCGATGATGAAACCGATCACCGCACTCAGGAACAGTGCCCGCCGCCCGACCTTGTCGGCCAGCCAGCCGGTGATCGGCATCGCGACCGCCGAGGCGATAATATAGCTCGTCAGCACCCAGTTCACCGTCTCGCTCGTCGCGCCGAGGCTCGACTGCATGTGCGGGATGGCGACGTTGGCGATCGTCGTGTCGAGGATCTGCATCACCGACGCGCCCATCACCGCGATCGTCAGCAGGCCGCGATAGCGCACCTGCTCGTAGAGCGGGCGGCCCTCGTGGACGACCGTCGCCGCGGGCGCGGCGCGGCGGCGGGGAAGGGCGCGGCTGGCCATCAGCGCGGCAATCCCTGGCCCTCTCCCCTTGAGGGGAGAGGATACGCAGGCTTGCGAGCTTGCTCGCTAGCCGAAGTTGGAGAGGGGACGGGCGCGCGACTGATAGCCCCCGCCCCTCTCCAAGCTGCGCTAGTTCCTTCGGAACAAGCTTCGCTATCCTCTCCCCTGAAGGGGAGAGGGCGATGGTGGGGGAGAGGATGGCGCATCACGGCGTCGACCTATTTGCAGCCGTCCGACGTGATCACCTTCACCTCGGTCGACAGGCCCGCGATCATCGGGCGCTTCGCGACCTCGTCGAAGGCGATGCGGACGGGGACGCGCTGCGTGACCTTGACCCAGTTGCCCGTCGCATTCTGCGCCGGCAGCACCGAAAATTCGCTGCCGGTGCCCGCGCCGATCGTCTGGACATGGCCGCGCACGACGAGGCCCGGATAGGCGTCGAAGCGCATTTCGGCGCGCTGCCCCGCGCACATATGGGCAAGGTCGGTTTCCTTGAAATTGGCGTCGACCCACGGATGCGCGGTGTCGACGAGCGTCACCGCCGGAAGCCCCGCGACCATCATCTGGCCGAGCTGGAGGCGATCCGATTCGGCGACGCGGCCCGCGCTCGGCGCGCGCACTTCGGTGCGGCCCAGATTGACCTCGGCCTGCGCGCGCTGGACCTTCGCCGCCTCGACCTGCGGATTGACCCCTCCGGCGCCGGTGGCGAGCTTGGCGCGCGCTTCGGCCGCGTCGGCGCGCGCCTGGCCGAGGCTGGCGCGCGCCTGTTCGACCGCGTGCTTCGAGGCGTCATAGGCGGCCTTGGTGGTGAAGCCCTTTTCCATCAGCGCCGCCTGCCGCGCGAAATTCGATTCGGCAAAGCCGACCGCTTCCTGCGCCGCTTTGATGTCGACGCTGGTCGAGGCGAGGCTGGCCGACAAATTACCGACGTCGACCTTGGCGGCGTCGATCGCGGCGCTCGCCTGCGCGACGGTCAGCGCATAGGGATGGCCGTCGATGCGGAAGAGAAGCTGGCCCTTCGCAACCTCCTGCCCCTCGCGCACCGCGACTTCGGTGATCAGCCCGCCGACCTCGGCCGCGACCGACACCTTGTCCATCTGGACATAGGCATTGTCGGTCGACACCGACCCGCCGCTGGTCAGCCACCACGCCCCGCCCGCGACCGCGAGCAGCAGCGGCACGCCGAACATCAGCGCGCGGGTGCGCCACGATGCCTTGTCCTCGGCATCCTCGGCCGCGGGGGGCGCCGCCGCCGGCAGCGGATCGGCCTTGGGCAGCGTCTTTGGCCGTGCGTCCTCGGCCTTGGTGCGGGAAGGGGAGAGCTGGTCCATTACAGGGCGTCTTTCAGGCATTCGCGGCGGGAGAGGTTGGCGCGCACCCGCTCGACGAGCGCGGCGAGCTGCTCGCGTTCGGCGGGGGTCAGGCCTTCGGTGGCTTCGTCGTTCAGCATTTCGGCGGTGCGGCGGATCGAGAGAAGCAGGTCGGCGGCGCGCGGGGTCAGGTAGAGCCGCCACGCGCGGCGGTCGGTCGGGTCGGCACGGCGTTCGACCAGCCCGGCCTCGGCGAGCCGGTCGAGCATCCGCGACAGGGTGATCGGCTCGACCTCGATCAGGTCGGCGAGCGGGCCCTGCCGGATTCCCTCGTGCCGCTTGAGATAGGTGATCAGCCGCCATTGCAGCGCGGTGATCCCGCTGGCTTTCGTGCGCGCGTTGAAGGCGCGGCGATACAGCCGCGCGCTGTCGTTCAGCAGAAAGCCGATCGTCTCGTTCATGGCGGCGGATATAGTAGCAGATGCTATTATATTCAATCGCAACTTTGCTGCATCTGCGAAACATCTGATATGGTGTAAAATCTCCCGACAGGGGTGCTTGCGCCGCCCGTTATTTTCGGCACTATGCGTGCCATGACCCTGACCGCCGACCTTTTCTGGTCCTTTCGCTCGCCCTATTCCTATCTGGCGATCGGCCGCTACCGCGCGCTCGCGGCGAGCCACGAGCTGACGATCGATCTGCGCCCGGTCTATCCGCTCGCGATCCGCCAGCCCGATTTCTTCGAGCGCAATCACCCCAACTGGCTGAGCTATACGATGCGCGACATGATCCGCGTCGCGCAATTCCACGGCATCCCCTTCGGCCCGCCGCGTCCGGACCCGATCGTCCAGAATGTGACGACGCGCGCGATCGCGGCGGAACAGCCCTATATCTACCGCCTGACCCGCCTCGGCCAGGCGGCGTCGCGGCGCGGCAAGAGCCTCGCTTTCTGTCACGAGGTCGCGCAGCTCATCTGGGGCGGCGCGCAGGACTGGCATCTCGGCGATCATCTTGCCGGCGCCGCGCAGCGCGCGGGGCTCGACCTCGCCGAGCTCGACGCCGAAGCGGTGGAGGATGCCGAGTCGCTCGACACCGAAATCGCCGCGAACCAGCTCGCGCTCGAGATCGCGGGGCATTGGGGCGTGCCGACATTGGTTTTCGATGGCGAACCTTTCTTCGGACAGGACCGCATCGAGATGGCGAAATGGCGGATGGAGCAGAAGGGGCTGCGGGCGCGATAGGACCAGATTCGCGCAGGGGGGCAGGGATTGTCGGTTCACGCGGAGACGCGGAGACGCGGAGAAGAAAGAATCGGGCCGGCAGGCCCCTTCCCATCTCCCATGGTTCGGCTGAAGGCGACGCGAAAGGGAAAAGGCCGCTTCGCGGCAAGCGCAATCTCTCCGCGTCTCCGCGTCTCCGCGTGAACCCCGTTCTTCTTCGCGCCCTCTGCGCGAAAAATCCCCCGGCTTGCCCTTGCCCCGCCTCCGCGCATAAAGGCTGTCCATGACCATCGAACCGCAATTTTTCGGTGCGCGCGACGGCGTGCGGCTGGCGTGGCGCGAAATGGGCGAAGGGGCGCCGATCCTGCTCCTCCACGGCCTGTTCTCGAATGCCGAGGTCAACTGGATCAAGTTCGGCACCGCGGCGCGCGTCGCGGAGGCGGGCTACCGCGTCATCATGCCCGACCTGCGCGTCCACGGGTCGAGCGACGCGCCGCACGAGCCCGAGCATTATCCGCCCGATGTGCTGGTGCAGGACCTTGAGGATCTGGTCGCGCACCTTGCCCTGACCGATTTCGACCTCGGCGGCTTTTCGCTCGGCGCGCGGACCAGCGTGCGCGCGGTGGTCGCGGGGATGCGGCCGCGGCGGCTGATCCTCGGCGGCATGGGGCTCGCGGGGCTCGCCGGCTGGGCGAAGCGCGGGCGCTTTTTCCAGCGTGTCATCGCCGACTATGAAACCGCGAAGCGCGGCGACGACACCTGGATGTCGATCCAGTTCATGAAGACGATGAAGATCGACCGCGTCGCTGCAAGCCTGCTGCTGGACAGCTTCACCGACACGACGCCCGCAATGCTGGCGGCGCTGACGATGCCGACGCTGGTCGTGTGCGGCGATCAGGATCAGGACAATGGTTCGGCCGACGAGCTGGTCGCGGTGCTGCCCGACGCCCGGCTCGCGACGATCCCCGGCACCCATATGTCGAGCGTCACCCGGCCCGAGCTGGGCGAGGCGATCGCGGCGTTCCTCGCGGCTTGACCCTGCCCGCCGCGCGGTCCAGATTGCGCGCCATCGCGCCAGAGAGCGCACCCCAGTCCAAGAGGATCCACCCCATGAAAGCCATGATTTCAACGCTGTCGCTTGCCTTGTCGCTCGCGGTGGCCACCCCCGCCTTTGCGCAAGCCGCCCCCACCGCAGCCGACGCCGATGCCTTCATCGCCGCGGTCGAGAAGGATCTGTTCGATTATACGGTCGAGGGCAGCCAGGTGAACTGGGTCAACGCGACCTATATCACCGACGATACCGACGCGATGGCGGCGCGGATCAACGCAATCGGCACCGAGAAGTCGGTCAAATATGCGCTCGAAGCCGCCAGGTTCATGAATGTCGCGGGGCTCAGCGCCGATACCAAGCGCAAACTCGACATATTGCGCACCGGCATCGTGCTGCCCGCGCCGACGACGCCGGGCGCCGCGGCCGAACTCAACACGATCGCGACCGACCTGCAGTCGCAGTACGGCAAGGGCCGCGGCACGCTCGACGGCAAGGAAATCTCGGGCTCCGACATCGAGGCCGAGATGGGCAATCTGAAGCATACGCCCGCCGAATATGCCGAGATGTGGACGAGCTGGCACGACAATGTCGGCGCGCCGATGAAGGACGATTACGCCAAGATGGTCGGCATCGCGAACGAAGGCGCGAAAGAGCTGGGCTTCGCCGATACCGGCGCGATGTGGCGCTCGGGCTACGACATGCCGCCCGAGGAGTTCGCGAAGCTGACCGAGAAGATCTGGCAGGACATGAAGCCGCTTTATGTGGCGCTCCACACCTATGTCCGCTGGAAACTGAACGAGAAATATGGCGACGCGGTGCAGCCCAAGACCGGCCCGATCCGCGCCGACTTGCTCGGCAATATGTGGGCGCAGGAATGGGGCAATATCTACCCGCTCGTCGCGCCTCCGGGCACCGGCGACCTTGGCTACGACATCGGCGACCTACTCCAGGAAAAGGGCAAGAAGCCGCTCGACATGGTCAAGGCGGGCGAGAATTTCTATTCCTCGCTCGGCTTCGCGCCGCTGCCGGAAACGTTCTGGAAGCGCAGCCAGTTCCTCAAGCCCGCCGACCGCGAGGTCGTCTGCCACGCCTCGGCGTGGGACGTCGACAACAAGGACGACGTCCGCATCAAGATGTGCATCAAGGTGAATGCCGACGATTTCGTCACCATCCACCACGAACTCGGCCACAATTATTACCAGCGCGCTTACAACAAGCAGCCGTTCCTCTATCTCAACGGCGCGAACGACGGCTTCCACGAGGCGATCGGCGATTTCGTCGCGCTGTCGATCACGCCGCAATATCTGGTCGACATCGGCCTGCTCGACAAGGCGAAGGTGCCGAGCGCCGACAAGGATATCGGCCTCCTCTTGCGGCAGGCGATGGACAAGGTCGCCTTCCTGCCCTTTGGCCTGCTCGTCGACCGCTGGCGCTGGGGCGTGTTCGACGGGTCGATCAAGCCCGCCGACTATAACAAGGCGTGGACCGACCTTCGCCTGCAATATCAGGGCATCACGCCCCCGGCCGCGCGGCCGGCGAATGCCTTCGACGCTGGCGCCAAATATCATATTCCGGGCAACACCCCCTACACCCGCTATTTCCTCGCGCGCGTGCTGCAGTTCCAATTCTATCAGGCGGCCTGCAAGCAGGCGGGATGGAAGGGGCCGCTCCATCGTTGCTCCTTCTATGGTAACAAGGCGGTCGGCGCGAAACTCAACGCAATGCTCGAAATGGGCGCGTCGAAGCCGTGGCCCGACGCGCTGGAGGCCTTCACCGGCAGCCGCGAAATGTCGGGCCGCGCGATGGCCGACTATTTCGCGCCGCTGAAGAAGTGGCTCGACGAACAGAATAAGGGGCATCCGTCGGGCTGGTGACGCCGGCGGGCGACGGGACCAAGGGACCGGGAAGGGCGCTTCCCGGTCCTTTTTGAGTCTGAGGCCGGAAATTCGAGCCCGGCGATATTGGGGTGGGGAGCGGGCGTTGAGGCAAAATCACGCCCTCCCCTGAAGGGGAGGGCAGCGAGACTTGGAAACTTGTTTCCTAGTCGCAGCGGGTGGGGGCCATCGACCTCGCGCAAGGCCGATGGCCCCCACCCCAACCCCTCCCCTGAAGGGGAGGGGCTAACGTCGCCTATCGGCCGCCAGCGGACATCCGCCAGACAAAACAAAGGGGGCGCTGCGGCCCCCTTTGCTCCCCGGTTAACGCCTGGCTTATTCGGTCGGGAAACCGCGCTTCGCCAGCAAGGCTTTCACGTCGGGATCGCGGCCGCGGAAGGCGCGATAGGCTTCGGCGCGGTCGGTCTCGTTGCCGGTCATCAGCAATATGGTGCGGAACTTGTCGGCGACGGTGCGGTCCCATGGGCCGCCGGCCTCCTGGAACGCCGCCCAGGTGTCGGCGTCCATCGTCTCCGACCAGAGGTAGGAGTAATAGCCCGCTGAATAGGCGTCGCTCGAAAACAGGTGGCCGAACTGCGGCAGGCGGTGCCGCATGACGATTTCCTTCGGCATGCCGATTTCGGCGAGCGTGTCGCGTTCGAACTTGTCGACGTCGGTCACCGGCACCTTGCGGTCGTGGAGCTTCATGTCGAGGATCGCGCTTGCCAGATATTCGACCGTCTCGAACCCCTGGTTGAACTTGTTCGAGGCAAGGATCTTGTCGACCAGCGCCTGCGGCATCGGCTCGCCGGTCTGGTAATGCGTCGCGAATTTCGACAGCACCTCGGGCGTCATCAGCCAATTCTCGTTCACCTGGCTCGGATATTCGACGAAATCGCGCGGCACCCCGGCGAGCGCCGGATAATAGACGTGCTGCAGGAAATAATGGATGCCGTGCCCAAATTCGTGGAACAAGGTCGTCGCATCGTCGAGACTGACGAGCGTCGGCTCGCCCTTCGCGCCCTCGGTGAAATTATTGTTGTTCGACGCGAGCACGTTGCGCTCGCCGCCGAGCCCCTGTTCGCTGCGATAGGTCGTCATCCACGCGCCCGAACGCTTTCCGTCGCGCGCGAAATTGTCGAGATAGAGGACGCCGACATTGGCGTTCGTCTTGAGGTTGTAGACCTCGAACGTCTTCACCTTGGGGTCGAAGACCGGGATCGTGCCGGTGTTTTCGCGGAAGCCGAGGTCGTAGAGCTGCCCCGCCTCCCAGAACATCGCGTCGCGCAGCTTGTCGAGCTGGAGGTATGGCTTCACCTCGCTTTCATCGAGGTCGTATTTCGCCTTGCGGACCTTTTCGGCATAATAGCGATAGTCCCACGGCTCGATCGTGATCTTGGGCCCCTTGCCGGCCTTCGTTTCGGTGTCGGCGATCGCCTGCATGTCGGCGACTTCCTCGTGGACGCGCGCGACCGCGGCGGGCCAGACCTTCATCATCAGATTCATGGCGTTTTCGGGCGTCTTCGCCATCGTGTCGGCCATGCGGTAATGCGCGTGGGTCGGGAAACCGAGCAGCACCGCGCGCTCCTGGCGCAGCTTCAGGATTTCGGCGATCGTCGTATTGGTGTCGTTGGCGTCGCCATTGTCGCCGCGATTGACGAAGGCGCGCCACACCTTTTCGCGCAGGGCGCGGTTGGTCGCGTTCTGGAGCACCGGCTGCGCCGACGAGCGGGTGTTCTTGATCGCCCACTGGCCGGGCTTGCCCTGCGCCTCGGCCGCGTCGGCGAGCGAGGCGACGAAACCCGGCGCGAGCCCGGCGAGTTCGGCCTTGTCGGTGACATAGGTATAGAGCTTCTCGTCGCCGAGCAGCTTCGACGAGAAGGTCGAGAACAGCCCTTCGAGCTTTGCGTTCAGATCGACGAGCTTCGCCTTGTTCGCGGGCGACAGGTTCGCCCCGTCGCGCACCATCTCGTCATAGCTGCGCTCGACGATGCGGATCTGCTGGGCGTTGAGGCCGCTCGATTGGCGCTTGTCGTAAACCGCCTTGTAACGCGCGAAGAGTTTGGGATCGAGGAACAGCTCGGTGTAGAATTTGGTGAGCTTCGGGCTCCATTCGGCGTCGATGTCTTCGACGCGGTCGTTCGACTTGTTCGACGTCTGGACGCCCCACAAAGCGAAGACGCGGTCCATCGTCTGGCCCGCGAGCTGCATCGGGACGTGGGTGTTCTCGAAGGTCGGTTCGGCGGGGTTGTCGATCACCGCCTGCACCTCGGCCTTCACCTCGGCCATGCCCTTGGCGAAGGCGTCGGGGAAGCGTTCGGGGTCGAGCTTGTCCCACGGCGGCACCCCTTCATAGGGGCCGGTCCAGGGCGCAAGCATCGGGTTGGCGTCGGTGGCGGGCTGGAGAGCGGTCTCGGCGGCGATGGTCATTGGACTATAACCCACAAGCAGCGCGGTCGATGCAAGCAGGACCGACATGGAACGGACAAAGGGCGGCGCGCGGCGCGGCATGATCATATCTCCCCGGAAGACTGGTTTCGAGCGAAACCATATGGGAGAGCCTTAGCGCGAGGGTGATGCGGGGCGCAAGGGTTGGGGAACGGTTTCTCCCATCCGTCACCCCCGCGCAGGCGGGGGTGACGGAGGACGTTGATTCAGCCGCCGAACCCCGGTTGAACCAGCCCCGGCACATCGACGCGGAAGGTGAAGAGACCGCCCGCGTACGGCTGGTCCCGGCGCTCTTCGTCGGTCAGAGTCTTGCCCGCGCTGGTGACGAAGGCGGTTTTCATGTCCGCCCCGCCGATCGCGATCATCGAGGGGCGCTGGACCGGCAGCTCGACCGTTTGCAGCAACTCGCCCGCGGGCGACAGGCGCACGACGCGCCAGCCGTCCCACAGCGCCGACCAGTAACAGCCCTCGGCATCGACCGTGCCGCCGTCGGGGCGGCCCTTGCCCTGCTCGAACTGGTGGAACAGCCGCCCCTCGCCGAGCGCGCCGGTGGCGGGATCGACCGCATAGGCGCGGAGCGCGTGCGTCGGCGTGTCGGCGTGGTAGAAGGTGCGCCCATCGGGGCTGAACGTCGCGCCGTTGCTGGTCAGCAGCCCGCCGAGCATCGCCGTCAGCGTCCCGTCGGGGGCGAGGCGATAGAGGGTCGCGGCGGGGTTCGCCTTGTCGCTGGTCACGCTGCCGACCCAGAAGCGCCCGGCGGCGTCGACGCAGGCATCGTTGCAGCGCTGTTCGGCGATGCCCGCCAGCATCTGCGGGCCGAAAGGCCGCGGCGCCTCGCCCCACGCGTCGATCAGCGCGCAGCCATCCTTCAGCCCGACGATCAGCCCGCCGCCCGCGCGCGGCGCAACGCAGCCGACCGGGCCGCCGAGCTGCATCGTCTCGGTCGCGCCGGTTTCCGGGTCGGTGCGGTGGATGCGGTGCGCGTCGATATCGACCCAATAGAGGCGCGCCTCGGCGGCGTGCCAGCGCGGCGATTCGCCGAGCAGGGCGCCGGCGTCGAGGAGGAGATCGACCATGGTCGAGGGCTTAGCGCGCGGTGCGGCTGCTGCCCAGCGGCCGCAAACCTATTCGTCGGCGCGCGATGGAGCGCGACTCGCTCGGCGCAGCTCTACTTTCCTTTCGTCACCCCCGACTTGACCGGGATATATCCCACTGGAGCAAATATGTGTTCCCCCGCGAAGGCGGGGGTCCAGCTTCGACGCAAAGCGTCGAAGGGCGCGCTGCCGCGCGCGTCTCGCCCTTGGGGCTGGGCCCCCGCCTTCGCGGGGGAACAGCTCTTCCTTGGCGTAAGGGGATAATCGCGACCAAGTCCGGGGTGACGAGAAAAAGGAGGCGGCGACGAATCAACTTCCTGCCGTAACGTCTTTCCACTTGACGTGGACGTAAACGTAAGGTCCAGTGTCGGACGAAGGGCGTGCCGCGAGGCGCGTCCGCTCGCGCGTCCGGCTCCCCGACTGCGTCCGGCCGCCGTCACGAAAGGAAGATGATGTCGCTCGATAATCTCTCGCGCTCGGCCTACACCGACGATCATGAGGCGTTTCGCGCCACGGTGCGCCAGTTCCTCGAAAAGGAAGTCGCCCCCCATCAGGCGCAATGGGCCGAGGACGGCATCGTGCCGAAGAGCATCTGGCCCAAGGCCGGCGAGCTTGGCCTCCTCTGCCCGACGGTGCCCGAGGAATATGGCGGCCTCGGCCTCGACTTCGGCTATAATGCGATCGTCGATGAGGAGAGCGCTTATTACGGCCGCGTGACCACGGGCTTTTCGCTCCAGTCGGACATCGTCACCAACTATATCACGCGCTACGGCAGCGAAGAGCAGAAGAAGCACTGGCTGCCCAAGATGGTCGCGGGCGAAGTCATCACGGCGATCGCGATGACCGAGCCGGGCACCGGCTCCGACCTTCAGGGGATGCGCACGACCGCGAAGAAGGACGGCAATCACTATGTCATCAACGGCTCGAAAACCTATATCACCAACGGGCAGAACGCCGACCTGATCCTGGTATGCGTCAAGACCGATACCGAGGTGCAGCCGGCGTGGAAGGGCGTGTCGATCGTGCTGGTCGAAGCCGACCGCGAAGGCTTTCAGCGCGGCCGCAATCTCGACAAGATCGGGCAGGACGAGGCCGACACGTCGGAGCTGTTCTTCAACGACGTCCGCGTGCCGATCACCAACTGCCTCGGCGAAGAGGGGCAGGGCTTCATCTATCTGATGAGCGAGCTGCCGCAGGAGCGCCTGTCGATCGCGGTGTCGGCGCAGGCGTCGGCGCAGCGCGCTTTCGACGACACCGTCGAATATACCCGCGACCGCAAGGCGTTCGGCAAGCCGATCCTCGATTTCCAGAACAGCCGCTTCGTGCTCGCCGACCTGAAGGCGAAATTGCAGGTCGGCTGGGCGCACCTCGACTGGGCCTTGTCGCGGCATCTCAAGAAGGAATTGACGCCGGAGGAAGGCGCCGCGGCGAAGCTGTGGCATACCGAACTTCAGTGGGAAGTGATGGACAAGTGCCTCCAGCTCTTTGGCGGCGCGGGTTATATGAACGAATATCCGATCGCCCGCGCCTGGCGCGCGGCGCGCGTGACGCGCATCTTCGGCGGCACGAACGAGATTATGAAGGAACTGATCGGGCGGAAGCTTTAATTTCCCCGCCCGCAAGCGGGAGGGGCAGCGAGACTTGGGAGCTTGCTCCCTAGTCGCAGCGGGGTGGGTCACCTCACCCCCGGATGCTCGCTCCGCTCGCGCCCACCCCTGACCCCTCCCGCCTGCGGGAGGGGGATTAAGAAAGGAACTCCCCATGGCTACAGCATATATCGTAGACGCCGTCCGCACCGCTGGCGGCCGCCGCGGCGGCCGGCTGGCCGGCGTCCATCCCGTCGACCTCGGCGCCGCGGTGTTCGACGCGATCGCCGACCGCAACGACTTCGACACGTCGAAGATCGACGACGTCATCACCGGCTGCGTGTCGCAGGGCGGTCAGCAGACGATGGACCTCGGCCGCAACGCCGTGCTCGCCTCGAAGCTGCCCGACTCGATCCCCGCGGTGACGATCGACCGCCAGTGCGGCTCGTCGCAGCAGGCGATCATGTTCGCGGCGCAGGCAGTGCTGTCGGGCACGCAGGACATCGTCCTCGCCAGCGGCATCGAAAGCATGACCCGCGTGCCGATGGGCAGCGTCGCGACCTTGTTCATGAAGGAAGGGCTCGGCAATTATAAGTCGCCGCGGCTCGAGGAGAAATATCCCGGCATCATGTTCAGCCAGTTCGCGGGCGCCGAGATGATCGTCAAGAAGCATGGCTTCACCAAGGCCGATCTCGACGCCTTCGCGCTCGAAAGCCACCGCCGCGCCAGGGCGGCGACCGAGGCGGGCAAGTTCGACCGCGAGATCGTCGCGGTCGAGATCGAGACCCCTGAGGGCAAGGACCAGCACAAGGTCGACGAGGGCATCCGCTTCGACGCGACCCTCGACAGCATCGCGGGCGTCAAGCTGCTCCAGGAAGGCGGCTCGATCACCGCCGCGACCTCCAGCCAGATCTGCGACGGCGCCTCGGCGGCGCTGATTGTGTCGGAGCAGGCGCTCAAGGACCATGGCCTGACCCCGCGCGCGCGCATCCACCATGTGTCGGTGACCGCGGGCGATCCGGTGATCATGCTCGAAGAGCCGTTGTTCGCGACCGAAAGGGCGCTGAAGAAGGCGGGGCTGAAGATCGGGGATATCGACGCCTATGAGGTCAATGAGGCTTTTGCTCCCGTTCCGCTCGCCTGGCTCAAATATCTCGGTGCCGATCCGGCGCGGCTCAACGTCCACGGCGGCGCGATCGCGCTCGGCCACCCGCTCGGCGCTTCGGGCGCCAAGCTGATGGCGACGCTGCTCGGCGTGCTCGACGCGACCGGCGGAAAATATGGCCTCCAGACGATGTGCGAAGGCGGCGGCCAGGCCAACGTCACCATCGTCGAGCGGCTGTAAACTCTATCTCCCCTCCCGCTTGCGGGAGGGGTTGGGGGAGGGCCTGTTCGCTGGCGTTCCCCAACATGCCCCACCCAAACCCTCCCCTAAAGGGGAGGGCTTAAATGGAGAGAAAAATGAAACTCGATTCCACCGTATCCGCCGTCGTCACCGGGGGCGCCTCGGGCCTCGGCGCCGCTACCGCGCGCGCGCTCGCCGCCAAGGGCGTCAAGGTCGCGATCTTCGACCTGCAGGAAGAAAAGGGCAAGGCGATCGCCGCCGAACTCGGCGGCGTCTTCTGCGAATGCAACGTCACCGACGACGCGTCGGTCGACGCCGCCTTCGCCAAGGCGCGCGCCGCGATCGGGCAGGAGCGCATCCTCGTCAACTGCGCGGGCACCGGCAACGCGATCAAGACCGCGAGCCGCAGCAAGGAAGACGGCAGCATCAAGCATTTCCCGCTCGATGCGTTCAACTGGATCATCCAGATCAACCTCGTCGGCACCTTCCGCTGCATCGCCAAGTCGGCGGCGGGGATGATGACGCTCGATCCGATGGAAGACGGCGAGCGCGGCGCGATCGTCAACACGGCGTCGGTTGCGGCAGAGGACGGCCAGATCGGCCAGGCGGCCTATTCGGCCTCAAAGGGCGGCGTCGTCGGCATGACGCTCCCCATCGCGCGCGACCTCGGCAACGAGAATATCCGCGTCAACACGATCCTGCCCGGCATCTTCGACACCCCGCTGCTCGCGGGCGCGCCGCAGAATGTTCGCGATGCGCTTGGCGCCTCGGTGCTCAATCCGAAGCGGCTCGGCAACCCGGCCGAATATGCCACTCTGGCGATGTGCATGATCGAGAACGGCTATTTCAACGGCGAGGACGTCCGCCTCGACGGCGGCATCCGCATGGCGCCGCGCTGATATGGCGAAGCCGGAAAGCTGGCGGCGCGACGCCGCCAGCTACCCCGTCTGCATCGAATTGCAGACGCGCTTTCAGGACATGGACATCAACGGCCACCTCAACAATGTGGCCTTCGCCGCACTGTTCGAAAGCGGCCGGGTGCTGCTGAACCGCGAGGTGCGCCCGCTCGGCGAGCGCGCCGCGAACGAACGGACGATGGTCGCGGCGGTCGAGATCAACTATCTCGCCGAGGGCAATTTCCCCGATCCGGTGCGGATCGCGACCGGCATCGGCCGCCTCGGCACCTCGAGCTGGACGATCGTCCAGGCGATGTTCCAGAACGATCGCTGCATCGCGACCTGCGATACGGTGGTGGTATGCCGCACCGACGGCGAGGCGAAGCCGCTGCGCGCGGAGTTGGTCGCGGAACTGGAAGCGAAGCTGGCGAAGGCGGTTTAGCGACCTGTCCTACCCTTCGTCATCCCGGACTTGATCCGGGATCCATTCTTCCGACGCTGCGTGAATGGACCCCGGATCAAGTCCGGGGTGACGATGAACAGAGGACGGCGCCCGGCGCTGTTACAATTTCTTGTCCGCATCGGGCACCGCGCGGATCAGGTCGCGCGCGAAGCCGATCAGGCCGATCTGGCGGCGGCGTTTCAGCCGCTCGGCGCGCAGGATCGCGCGGACCTCGTCGAAACAGCCGTCGACATCGTCGTTGATCAGCACATAGTCATAGCCGTCCCAGTGGCTGATCTCGTTCGCGGCGCGTTCCATGCGCGCCGCGATCACCTCGTCGCTGTCGGTGCCGCGCGAGCGGAGGCGGCGTTCGAGCTCCTCCATCGTCGGCGGCAGCACGAAGACGCGCACGACGTCGGGCCCGGCCTCCTGATAAAGCTGCTGCGCGCCCTGCCAGTCGATGTCGAACAGCACGTCCTTGCCCGCCGCGAGCAAGGCCTCGACCGGCGCGCGCGGGGTGCCGTAGCGGTGGCCGAAGACATGCGCCCATTCGAGAAATTCGCCGTCGGCGGCCATCTTCTTGAAGGTCTCGGTGTCGACGAAATGATAATGGACCCCGTCGACCTCGCCCGGACGCGGCGGGCGCGTCGTTGCCGAGATCGACAGCGCGATGTCGCTGTCGGCGTCGAGCATCATGCGCGAGATGGTGGTCTTGCCCGCGCCCGAGGGCGAGGACAGCACGAACAGGACGCCGCGGCGGTTCAGGTGGACGCTTTCGGTCATGCGCGCTATTCGCGCGGAGAAGGGCGGCGGTCAAGCGGGAAGGGGCGGCGATGACGCGAAAGGGGTGGCTGGTCGCGGCCGGATTGCTGGCGCTGCTCGCGGCGATATTGATGCTGATGGGTCGCCCGCCGATCTGCCCGTGCGGCACCGTCAGCCTGTGGCACGGCACCGTCCAGTCGAACCAGAACAGCCAGCAGATATCGGACTGGTACAGCTTCAGCCACATCATCCACGGTTTCCTCTTCTTCGGCCTGTCGCGGCTGCTGATGCCGCGCGCGCCCTTGTGGGCCGCGCTTGCCGTCGCGATCGGGATCGAGGGCGGGTGGGAAATCCTGGAAAATTCGCCGATCATCATCGACCGCTACCGCGAAGTGACGATGGCCTATGGCTATAGCGGCGATTCGGTCCTCAACTCGGTCTGCGACGCCGCCTTCATGATGCTGGGTTTCCTCGCCGCGAGCCGGATGCGCTGGTGGACGACCGTGGGGATCGCGCTCTTCTTCGAGCTGTTCACCCTGTGGGCGATCCGCGACAATCTGACGCTCAATGTGCTGATGCTGGTTTCGCCGGTGGAGGCGGTGAAGGAGTGGCAGGCGGGCGGTTAAATACCTGTCGTCATTCCGGCGAAGGCCGGAATCTCGCCGTCACGCCATGATGCCACGTCGAGATCCCGGCCTTCGCCGGGATGACGGCAATGATTCAGGGAATCGCCGCGCCGCGTCCGTTGCTCGCGACGGGAAGCGCGGGGGGCAGCGCGTCGCCGAGGCTGGTGCCGTCGGGCGCGGTGCCGGCATAGGGATCGACCACACCCGCCTTCACCAGCTCGGGGTCGGTGCGATGCGCGTCCTCGGCCGCCTTGCGCGCCTCGGCGCGGTCGGCCCATCTCTTGGTGAGATAGGCGGCCGCGGCGGTCGCGGCGAGCACGGCATAGCGCTGCGGAAACAGGCGCCGCGCCGCGAACAGCGTTCCCGCGCCGATCACCGCGCCCGCGACGGGGTGGTTGTTCTTCTGCCGGCCGATGGCGCTGCCGATCACGCCGCCGATGATCCGTCCCATCATCTTCATCTTCCTTCCTCCCCCATCAATCCCCGGACGCTGCGAAGAGTTCCGCTCAGCGATCCGGCCCCAACATCGTGCGCGGATCGACGACGCGGTCGAAGGTCGCGGCGTCGACAGTGCCGAGGTCCAGCGCGGCCTCGCGCAGCGTCGATCCGCTCTCGTGCGCGTGCTTGGCGATCTTCGCCGCCTTGTCATAGCCGATTTCGGGGGCGAGCGCGGTCACCAGCATCAGCGAGCGGTTCATCAACTCGTCGATCCGCGCGCGATTGGGCTCGATCCCGGCGACGCAATGCTCGGTGAAGCCCGCCATGCCGATCGCGAGCAGCTCGATCGAGCGCAGCACATTCGCGCCGATCAGCGGCTTGAAGACGTTGAGCTCGAGATGCCCCTGCAACCCGCCGACGGTTACCGCCTGATGATTGCCGATTACCTGCGCCGCGACCATCGTCAGCATCTCGCACTGGGTCGGGTTGACCTTGCCCGGCATGATCGAGCTGCCGGGCTCGTTCGCGGGCAGGTCGAGTTCGCCGAGCCCGGCGCGCGGGCCCGAGCCGAGCAGGCGGATGTCGTTGGCGATCTTGGTCAGCGCGACCGCCAGCGTGTTGAGCGCCCCCGAAAAGAAGACGAGTCCGTCGTTCGAGCCCAATGCCTCGAACTTGTTCCGCGCGGGTTCGAAGGCGATGCCGGTGCTCTTCGACAGCTCGGCGGCCATCGCGGCGTCGAAGCCCGCGGGGGCGTTGAGCCCGGTGCCGACCGCGGTGCCCCCTTGCGCGAGCTTGCAGATATTATGCGCGAGCGCGCCCTCGATCCGCGCGCGGCACGCGACGAGTTGCGCGACATAGCCCGAAAATTCCTGCCCGAGCGTCAGCGGGGTCGCGTCCTGCAAATGGGTGCGGCCGATCTTGACGATGTCGTCCCACGCCGCGGCCTTGGCGGCGAGCGCGTCGGTGAGGTCGGCGAGCGCGGGGAGCAGCCGCGCCGTCGTCTCGACCGCGGTCGCGACGTGGAGCGCGGTCGGAAAGCTGTCGTTCGACGACTGGCCCTTGTTGACATGGTCGTTCGGATGCACCGGCGCCTTGCCGCCGCGCCGGCCCGCCAGCCGTTCGTTGGCGATCCCCGCGATCACCTCGTTGGCGTTCATGTTCGACTGGGTGCCGCTGCCGGTCTGCCAGATGGCGAGCGGAAACTGGTCGTCGTAGCGCCCTGCGACGATATCGCCCGCGGCCTCGGCAATCGCATCCGCGAGCGCGGGGTCGAGCCCATGGTTACGGTTCACCTCGGCCGCGGCGCCCTTGATGCGCGCGAGCGCGTGGACGATCGGCAGCGGCATCCGCTCGTGCGGCGGAAAGGCGAAATTGTGTCGGCTGCGTTCGGTCTGCGCGCCCCAATAGGCCTCGGCCGGAACCTCTATGTCGCCGATGCTGTCGCTTTCGATACGCGTGGTCATGCCAATAGCATCCTCGTCACCAGAACCGCGCCCGCCCAGATCGCGGCGACCAGGCCGAGCAATTGCCAATATCCGCTTTCGCCGATCCGGCGGCGCAGCCAGGCGGCGGCGAGCCAGACGAGCGCGAGCGCCGGGGTCAGGATCAGCAGGCTGAAGCGCAGCAGGCCGTCGGCGATCTGTCCCTCGGCATAGCCGCCTTCATAATAGGCATAGCCCTCGACGCCCCACCAGAAAGCGGCGGTGAGGACGAGCATCCCGGCGAGCGCCCAAAATTGCCAGAATCGGCTCGGGGGCCAGTCGGGGCCGCCCACCGCGTCAGCGCTTCTTGCCGAAATCCACCGTCACGACGTTGGACCCGTCCTCGCTCGAAACATCGGGGCGATCATTGTCGGCCTCGTCGTGCGGCTCGGGCTCGGCGGCTTCGTCGTCGCTGACCTGGAACTGCAGCCCGAAATCGACCGAGGGATCGACGAAGGCGGTGATCGCCGCATAGGGAATGACCAGCGTCGAGGGCGTCTGGTTGAACGACAGGCCGACGCTGAAAAAATCTTCCTCGACCGTCAAATCCCAGAAGCGGTTCTGAAGCACGATCGTCATCTCGTCGGGAAATTTGGCGATCAGATGCGCGGGAATATCGACTCCCGGCGCCTGCGTCTTGAAGGTGATATAGAAATGATGTGCGCCGGGCAGGCTGTCATGCCCTTCGAGCTGGCTCAGCACGCGGCCGACCACGGCGCGCAGTGCGTCCTGCACGATTTCGTCGTAGGGAATCAGGCTATCGCGGACATCGTCACTCATGCGCGGGGGATGAACGCCGCGCGGGCGCCGGTCAAGAGGGGTCGCGAGGGGAGAATCGCCTTGCAACGCGAAGCGCAGCGACTAAGGCGTGCGCCATGCGAACCGCCACCGTCCAGCGCACGACCAAGGAAACGGATATCGCGATCGCCGTCAATCTCGACGGCACGGGCGATTATTCGGTGTCCACCGGCATCGGTTTCCTCGACCATATGGTCGAGCAATTGTCGCGCCACTCGCTGATCGACATCGCCATGACGGTGAAGGGCGATCTCCACATCGACCAGCATCACACGGTCGAGGATTCGGCGCTCGCGCTCGGCGAAGCGATCGCCAAGGCGCTCGGCGACAAGCGCGGCATCGCCCGCTATGGCGAGGCGCACGCGCCGATGGACGAGACGCTGACGCGCTGCGCGCTCGACATTTCGGGGCGGCCCTACTGTGTTTACAAATCGGGTTTCTCGCAGCCGCGGCTTGGCGAGATGGATACCGAGCTGTTCCCGCACTGGTTCGCGAGCTTCGCGCAGGCCGCGGGGATCACGCTGCACCTCGAAACCCTCTATGGCGAGAATAACCACCACATTGCCGAGAGCAGCTACAAGGCGCTCGCCCGCGCGCTCCGCCAGGCGGTCGAGATCGACCCGCGCAAGGGCGATGCGATTCCGTCGACCAAGGGGGTTTTGTGAATCTCCCCTCCCGCTTGCGGGAGGGGTCGGGGGAGGGCCTGTTTCAGGTCGCCGCCGTTGATGGAACATGCCCTCCCCTAACCCCTCCCGCAAGCGGGAGGGGAATGTGAGTATCGCCCTGATCGACTATGGCGCGGGCAATCTTCGCTCGGTGCATAATGCGCTCGTCGCGGCGGGGGCCGAGCATGTCGCGGTCACCGCCGACCCCGATGTCGTGGCCCACGCCGACCGGATCGTGCTTCCCGGCGTCGGCGCCTTCGCGGCCTGCATGAACGGCCTTTCGGCGATTTCCGGCCTCATCGAGGCGATGGAACGGCGCGTGCGCCGCGAAGGCGCGCCCTTTCTCGGCATCTGCGTCGGGATGCAGCTTCTCGCCGACGCGGGCGAAGAGCATGGCCGGCACGCGGGGCTGGGCTGGATCGGCGGCACGGTGCGCGCGTTCGATCCGGCGCCGGGGCTGCGCATCCCGCACATGGGCTGGAACGACGTGATCCCGGGTTTCGCGCATCCGGTGATCGCGGCGGGTGAAGCCTATTATCTGCACGGCTATCATTTTGCGGACGCGGTCGATGTCGCCGCGACGAGCAATCACGGCACGCCTTTCGTCGCCGCGGTCGCCCGGAACACGATCATCGGCGTCCAATATCATCCCGAAAAAAGCCAGGCGTACGGCCTCGCGACCCTCGAAAGATTTCTCGCATGGCGCCCGTAGATTCTGGCCTGACCATTTTCCCCGCGATCGACCTCAAGGGCGGGCAGGTGGTGCGGCTGGCCGAGGGCGATATGGCGCGCGCGACCGTCTATGGCGACGATCCGGCGGCGCAGGCGCGGCTGTTCGCCGAGGCGGGCGCGTCGCACCTGCATGTCGTCGATCTCGACGGCGCCTTTGCCGGGGAAAGCGTCAACGGCGCGGCGGTCGAGTCGATCATCGCCGCCTTTCCGGGCAAGGTGCAGGTCGGCGGCGGCATCCGTGACCGCGCGGGGGTCGACCGCTGGCTCGCGCTCGGGGTCGAACGGGTGATCATCGGCACCGCGGCGCTCAAGGACCCCGAGTTCGTCAAATCCGCCGCGCGCGACCTGCCCGGCCGGATCGTCGTCGGGGTCGATGCCCGCGATGGCATGGTCGCGACCGAGGGCTGGGCCGACGTCTCCGACGTTCGCGTCGAGGATCTCGCGCGCCGCTTCGAGGATGCGGGCGTCGCGGCGCTGCTGTTCACCGACGTCGGGCGCGACGGGCTGCTCAAAGGCTGCAATGTCGACGCGACGGTGGCGCTGGCGAAGGCGGTTGCTATCCCGGTGATCGCGAGCGGCGGCGTCGCGGGAATCGCCGACATCCGCGTGCTGCGCCCGCATGTCGGCGACGGCATCGAAGGCGTGATCACCGGCCGCGCGCTCTACGACGGCCGGCTCGATCTCGCCGAAGCGATTGCGATCGCCGGTTCCCCTCCCGCTGGCGGGAGGGGCTAGGGGAGGGCATGTGACGATGGCGCGCTTCCGAAACAGACCCTCCCCCAACCCCTCCCATAAATGGGAGGGGGGCAGATGACCGTCCGCGTCCGCGTCATTCCCTGCCTCGACGTCGCCGACGGGCGCGTCGTCAAGGGCGTCAATTTCGTTGACCTGCGCGATGCGGGCGATCCGGTCGAGGCGGCGCGCGCCTATGACGCCGCGGGCGCCGACGAGCTTTGCTTTCTCGACATCAGCGCGAGCCATCAGGGACGTGGCACCTTGCTCGACATGGTGAGCCGCACCGCCGAGGTCTGTTTCATGCCGCTCACCGTCGGCGGCGGGGTGCGCAGCGCCGAGGATGCGCGCGCGCTGCTGCTCGCGGGCGCCGACAAGGTCGCGGTGAACAGCGCCGCGGTCGCGCGGCCCGAACTCGTCGCCGACATCGCCGACCGTTTCGGCAGCCAGTGCGCCGTGGGCAGCATCGACGCGCGCCGCGTCGACGCCCAGGAGGGCAGGGATGGCCGCTGGGAAATTTTCACCCACGGCGGGCGCACCGCGACCGGAGTCGACGCGATCGCTCATGCGGTGCGTCTCGCCGAACTCGGCGCGGGCGAGCTGCTGGTGACCAGCATGGACCGCGACGGCACGAAGGACGGCTATGATCTCGCGCTCACGCGCGCCATCGCCGATGCGGTGACAGTGCCGGTGATCGCGAGCGGCGGGGTCGGAAATCTCGACCATCTCGTCGCAGGGGTGATCGAGGGCGGCGCCAGCGCGGTGCTCGCTGCGAGCATCTTCCACTTCGGCGAAGCGACGATCGCCGAAGCGCACGCGCGACTGGCTGCGGCTGGGCTGCCGGTCCGGTCGCATTGATCCCTTGACGTCATCCCGGCGAAGGCCGGGATCTCGCCGGTTCGTGAAACCGCTAGGTCGAGATCCCGGCCTTCGCCGGGATGACGAGGTTAGGGGTGGCGCTCCGATCGGGCGGCTGCCATAAAAACTCATGACGACGAAACTCCGCATCGCCGACCGCACCAACGACATCTTCCCGATCCTGGGCTTCGCCGCCGCGATGGCGAGTTTTGCCATGCCGCTGGGTCCCTGGCTGGTCGCGATCATTCTCGCGGGCTCGGTCATTGCGGCAGTTCACCATGCCGAGGTGATCGCGCACCGCGTCGGCGAGCCGTTCGGGACGCTGATCCTCGCGCTCGCGGTGACGGTGATCGAGGTCGGGCTGATCCTGACGCTGATGCAGGCCGAACCCGAAAAGGCGCAGACGCTGGCGCGCGATACGGTGTTCGCGGCGGTGATGGTGATCCTCAACCTGTTGATGGGCCTCTGCCTGCTCAGTGGCGCGATCCGCCATCACGAGCAGCGCTTCCAGCGCACCGGCATCGGCGCCGCGCTCGCGACGCTGACCGTGCTGACTGTGGTCACGCTGGTGCTGCCCAATTTCACCTCGAGCGTGCCGGGGCCTTTCTATTCGGCGAAGCAACTGGGGTTCGTCGCCGCGGTGTCGCTGATCCTCTATGCGACCTTCGCGCTCGTCCAGACGGTGCGCCACCGCGACTATTTCCTTCCCGAGGGCGATGCCGACGGTGACGGCGAACCCGATACCCATGCCGCGCCGCCGAGCGCCCAGCGCACCGCTGTTTCGGGCGCGCTGCTGCTCGCCAGCCTGTTCGCGGTCGTCCTGCTCGCGAAGACTCTCTCTCCCGTCATCGGCGCGCTGCTCGCCGACTGGGGGGCACCGCCTGCGGTGCTCGGCGTGCTGATCGCGGCGCTGATCCTCGCGCCCGAGGGGCTTGCCGCGGTGCGCGCGGCGAAGGGCGACCGGCTGCAGACGAGCCTCAATCTCGCGCTGGGTTCGGCGCTCGCGACGATCGGGCTCACCATTCCGGCGGTCGCGATATTATCGATCGTCACCGACCTGCCGATCAGCCTCGGGCTCGACGCCAAGTCGGCGGTGCTGCTGTTCCTGTCGCTGATCGTCGCGTCGCAGACGCTCGCGAACGGGCGGACGACGGTGTTGCAGGGCGCGATCCATCTGATGCTGTTCGCGGTCTATCTGTTCACGACCTTCGTGCCGTGATCCAAACCACCCGCTTCCCCGAGCGAAGCCGAGGGGCTCTGCCGAGCGAAGTCGAGGCAGCAACGGAGCGAGTTCTCGCTTCGCTCGAACGAGCCCCTCGGCTTCGCTCGGGGAAGCGGCCTGTGGGTTTCATTCTGTCCTAAGTCTTCCGAACGAACACCGTCCCCGCGCTATAGCCCGCGCCGAACGAACAGATCAGCCCGGTATCGCCCGCGACCATATCCGCATGGTTCAGATGGAAGGCGATGATCGACCCCGCGCTCGACGTGTTGCCATAGGTGTCGAGCACGGTCGGGCTCTCGTCGGCGCTCGCCTCGTGCCCCAGCACGCGCTGCGCGATCAGCCGGTTCATGTTGGTGTTCGCCTGGTGCAGCCACAGCCGGCGCATGTCGGCGCCTTCGAGCCCCAGCACCGCCATCTGCTCGACGATCATCGCCGCGACCATCGGCACGACTTCCTTGAACACCTTGCGCCCTTCCTGGACGAAGAGCTTGTCGCTCTTCGGGCCCGACTGGTCGATGCCGCCGTGGGCGCGGTTCAGAAAGCCGAAATTGTTGCGGATATTGTTCGAAAAGACGGTCTTCAGCCTGGTGCCGAGGATGTCCCAATGGCCCTCAGGGGCAATGTCCTTCCGCTCGACCAGGATCGCGGTGGCGACGTCGCCGAAGATGAAATGGCTGTCGCGGTCGCGCCAGTTGAGGTGGCCCGAACAGATTTCGGGATTCACCACGAGCACGCTCTTCGCATGGCCCGCGCGGATATAATCGGCGGCGGTCTGGATGCCGAAGGTCGCCGACGAGCAGGCGACGTTCATGTCGAAGCCGAAGCCGTCGATGCCGAGCGCGTCCTGAATCTCGACCGCCATCGCCGGATAGGGACGCTGCATGTTCGACGCGGCGCACAGCACCGCATCGACGTCGGCCGCATCGCGCCCGGCGCGCGCGAGCGCATCCTTCGCCGCCGCGACCCCGATTTCGGCGAGGATCGACAGTTCGTCGTTGCCGCGTTCGGGCAGGCGCGGCGCCATATGCGCGGGGTCGAGGATGCCCGCCTTGTCGACGACGTGGCGCGACCCGATGCCGCTCGCTTTCTCGATGAACTCGACGCTCGATTCGGTGAGCGCGGCGACCTCGCCCGCCGCGATGGCGGCGGCGTTTTCGCGGTTATGGAGCGCGACATAGGCGTTGAAGCTGGCGACCAGTTCGTCGTTGGTGATGCGTTCGGCGGGGGTGAAGAGGCCGGTTGCGGAAATGACCGGTTGCGGTGCGTGCGACATGGGTGTCCCTGCGTCTTTTGTTCTGAGACCTTGGTGATTAGGCCCGCTCGCGGCGCCGCGCAACGCCCGCAATCGGCCTGAACGCTTCGCGATATCGTGGTTAACCGACCGCTAACCAATTTGGTGGCATATTGCCTCATGCAGGCCTCCGGGGGGATGGCTCCCCGGGCGCCGTGCGGGAGCATGACCATGGCGACGCGATCGGGACCGGCCGCTGGCGACCTGTCCATTTCGGAAATCAAGGAATTCGCGGGCTTTCCGGCGGCGACGCAGCGCTATATCCGCCGCTCGCTCGACATCGGGCTCGAACGCGACGATGCGATCGCGCGCTGGTCGCGCGACATGGTCGAGGAAACCGCGATCCGCGTCCAGGCGAAGGTTTATCAGCGCCTCGTCGACATCCGGGCGCATATTCCCGACGACAGCGGGCTCGACGCGCTCGAAAGCTTCATGGCGCCGCTCGTCGCGGTGTCGGCGTTCGACCTCGGGCAAGACCGATTGCCGGGCTTCGCTTCCTATCGCTTTCTCTACGAGCGGCTGCTCGGCGCCCACGCGCGACCTTGGCTGCCCGGCGCCTTCTGTGCCGCCGCCTCGCTGCCGCATCTTCACCCCGACAAGCGCAAGACGTTGCTCCAGTCGATCAGCGAAGCCGCCGCGACCGCGCCGGGCTGGTCGGCGCGCGAACCGAGCTTCTTCCCCGAATGGATCGACAAGATCGACGAGACCAGACCGGGGAATTGATCAGGAAGTCGGCTTTTTTCTCCGTCATCCCGGCCGATGCAATCAGTAAACCACATCTACCCCACGCAAGTCCGGGGTGACGAAATAGGAGGGGCGTCGATTACATCACCGCCCGATACAGCCCGAACGCACTCGTCACGGTCAGCACCCCGCCGACGAGCACCAGCATCAGCTTGGGCGAGAAGCGCTTCGCCATGAAGGCGCCGAGCGGCGCCGCGAGCACGCCGCCGATGAGCAGGCCCAAAGTCGCGCCGGCGACGTCGGCGAAACCGAGATTCCAGATGAAGGTCGCCGAAACCGCCAGCGTCAGGAAGAATTCGACGCTGTTCACCGTGCCGACGACCTTGCGCGGCTCGGCGCCCTGGACGAGCAGGTTCGATGTCACGACCGGCCCCCAGCCGCCGCCGCCCGCAGCGTCGAGGAAGCCGCCGACCAGGCCGAGCGGCGCGATCACCGTCGGCTTCTGAATCTTGGGCGGATAGAGGAGGCCGCGCACGAGCAGCCAAATGCCGATCGCGACCAGATAGGCGAGCACGAAGGGCTTCACCATATCGGCGTGGAGCGAGGTCAGCACATAGGCGCCGAGGACGCCGCCCACGACTCCCGGGATCAACAGGCGAAAGAAGAGCGGCCATTCGATGTTGCGGTGGAGCAGGTGGCTGATCCCCGAAACGCCGGTGGTGAACACCTCGACGACATGGATACGCGCCGAGGCGACCGCGGGCGGCACCCCGAGCACCGCGACCAGCAGCGTGTTGCAGATCACCCCGAACGCCATGCCGAGCGCGCCGTCGACGAGCTGCGCGGCGAAACCGATCAGGATGAAGGGCAGCAGGGCCGCGATGTCCAAGGATGCGATTTCGGTCATGGCTTCATCCCAACTGTTTTAATTGAGAACGGGCTGCCGATTTTTTCGGGGATTCGCCAGCGCAATTTTTCTGCTGGCGACGAAGGGATTTGTTTCCGCGTCGAAGCCAGGGGATTTCACCCGACCGCGTCGGTGATATTCTCGGGCAGATATTCGCGCACATAGTCGATGAAGGCGCGCAGCTTGGGCATCACCTGCTTGCGGCTGGGGTAATAGAGGAAAAGGCCGCTCGTCGCATCGGCATGGTCGGTCAGCACCAGTTCGAGCTCCCCCGTCTCGACCATCTTCTTCGCCATCGGTTCGGCCATCATTCCCATCGCGACCCCGGTGCGCATCGCGACCAGCGCGGCGATCCAGTCGTTGACGATGACCGGCCCCGAAACCGCGACCTCGATCTCGCGATTTCCGCGCGCGAAGGTCCAGGGCATCAGCGCGCCGGTCGCGAGGCGAAAGCGGATGCAGCGATGGTCCTTCAGATCCTCGGGCGTCTCGGGCCGCCCGAAGCGGTCGAGATAGGCGGGCGACGCCGCGGCGACGAAGCGGAAGGGGCCGGTCAGGCGGATCGCGATGACGTCCGCGTCGAGCGATTCTCCCATCCGCACCCCGGCATCGAACCCCCCGGCGCTGAGGTCGGCGAGCGCATCCTCGGCATAGATTTCCAGCTCGATCTCGGGATAGGCATCGACGAAGCCTGCGATGATCGGCTCGAACATCGGCTGCACCGCGCCGCGCATCAGGTTGATCCGCAGCCGCCCCGCAGGCCGGTTGCCGAGGTTGCGCGCCGCCTCATAGGCGTCGGCGAGCCCGGCATAGGCGGGGGCGGCGCGTTCGAGAAACATCTCGCCCGCCTGGGTCAGCCCGACGCTGCGCGTGGTGCGCATGAACAAGGGCGCCCCGACGCGCGCCTCCAGCGCCTTCACCGTCTGGCTGATCGCCGACGGTGAGACGCCCAGATCGGCGGCGGCGGCGGAAAAGCTCCGCCGCTCCGCGACGCGGAGGAAGGCTTCGATCCCGTCGAGCGCCCCATGGGGGATTGTTAAATCCTGCTTCAAGGCACTTGCAGATTATAGAGGATTATCCATATGCGCAACCGCGCCTAAAAAGGTTGCACAACGAAACGAAAGGAACCTCTCCCATGTCCAATCAGCTCTCCTCTTTCCGCCGCTTCCCCTCCGCCTTCGCGATCGTCGCGGCTTCGGCGCTTGCCTTCACCGGCCTGATCGCCGCGACCTCGCCGGCCTATGCCCAGACGGGCAGCAACGACTATCGCTGCTCGGGTCTGGCCGAACAGGCCTATGTCGCCTCGAACGGCGTCGAAGGCACCAAGCAGGCCAATGCAAAGCGCTTCGTCGCCACCGGCAAGAAACTCTGCGAAGCCGGTAACGAACGCGCCGCCGCCAAGCAGTTCCGCGCCGCGCTGAAGCTCGCCGGCGTCGCCGAAGTCGAAACCGACGCCAAGATGGCTTCGCGCTAAGACACCTGACACCATCTCCGGTCCGCCCTCTCCCTCTCCCCGGCGGACCCTCAAACTGGGGCGGCACTCACAGCGAGGCCGCCCCATTTTATTGGGGTCTCGCCTTTTTAGCGATCGGACAGGCCGAGGCGGTCGCGCAGCCACCACAGGGGGAGATGCGGGCGCGCGAGCGCCTTGTCGATCGCATAGGGCCACCAGCCGGGACCGAAGGGGATATAGAGGCGCACCGGCACCCCGCGTGCCCGCGCCACCGCCATCGTGCGCCGCCGCGGCAGGCCGCGCAATTGTTCGAGCTCGCACGGCGTTCCCGCCGCGATCAGCCGGTCGAGCGCGCGCGCGGCGAGCGCCGGGTCGTGCGTCGCGACCGCCACGGGTGCGGCGCGCCCCGCGAGCCGCTCGATCAGCGCCAGATAGGCGGCGACTCCATCGTGTGGATCGCCGTCGGGATCGGCCCATTCGCCCTTGACGATGCGCAGCCTGGCCGAGGTGCCCCGCAGCCGGTCGGCATCGCCGGGACTGCGCCGCCAGCGCGCCGGCAAGACGCAGCCGGTTTGCGGAAAATCGGCGAGCAGGGCTTCGGTCGCCGCGATCGTCGCCTCGGCATCGCCCGGCCCATGGGCATCGAGTATCAGCGCCGCGCCCGCGTTGGCGGCAGCTTCGGCGATCGCGCGCAGGCGGCCGGGGGCGAAGCCGAGCGGCGGCGCCTTGACCGAAAGGCTGGCACGGACCCCCGCTTCGAGCAGCGCGCGATAGGATCGGACGATCGTGTCGGGCGTGTCGTGATCGCCCTGAAAATAGCCGGCGGTCGCCGCGATTCCGCGCCGGTGCAGCCGCTCGCATAGCGCGGCCGCGTCGCCGGCGCCGGGGGCGGGCAGGCGAGCGCCCAGCGCACCGGGAAGCGCGTAGCGGCGCGCGCGCATCCAGGTCCAGAGCCGCGAGGACGTCATCGGTCGCGGGAGTGCAGACGCTGCCACGCCCAGACGACGCCGTCGGACGCGAAGGCGACCATCCCCAGCGCGGTAAAGGGGTAAGTGCGCACGCGCACGCATTCGTGATGATCCTGCGTCCAGAACCGCGTGATCCATGCCTCGGTCTCGCCCAGCAGTTCAAAGCTTTCGAGCCGCTGCCCGGCGGCCCAGCGCAGCGCGTGGAGCATCAGCAAGGTGCCCGGCGAACATTTGCCGAAACGGTCGTCGTGACCGATCTTGAACAGCCAATAGCGCCCTGACCAGATCATTCCGAGCTGCATCGCGACCGCTTCGCCGTCGATGCGCAGGAACGAGAGGCGGAAATTTCCCTGTGTCGCCGCGGCACGGAAAAAACGGCGGAAGAAGGTCTCGCGCAGCCGGTCGACCGCGATCGCGCTTCCCGCCTCGCGCTTCCAGCTTCGCGCCTCGACGCCGATGGCTTCGTCGAAAAGCGCATCGAATTCGGCAAGCGAGGGCGTCAGCGTCTCATAGGTCACCTGTCCCAACGCCGCGGCGCGCCGCGCCGCGCGCCGGAAATCGGACCGGCGGCCGGCGTTGAAACGGCTCTCGGGGTCGCGCCAGCTTTCGTCGAGCCGGATCATCGGGCAGGGGGGAGCGGGCCGGACCGACAGCCAGCCGCGCCCCTTCATCGCGGTGCGAAGGACGGAAAGCAGAGGCGAATCGGCCGGAATCCGGTCGAGCGAAAGTGGCCGGTCGAGCGTGCGGAGCAGCGCCGTCAGCGCGGCGGCGTCATCCGCGCCTTCGCAAAGCAGGTCGCCGGGTTCGAACAATTCGCCCGATCCCGCGATCTGCCAGCGCGCGCGCCATCCCGGCTCGCGGCAGATCGGCAGCAGCGCCGTGATCGTCGAATCGCGCAGGACGCAAAGCAGTCGGCGCTGCTGGCCGGTCAACAGCGGTTCGAGCGCCGCCGCGAAGGCGTGCGTCTGGGTCGGCCAGCGACCGCCAGCCTCAAGACGCTCCCATTCCGCCGCCAGCCAGTCCGCATCGCCGGTGGCGGCGAGGTCGGCAGCGCGCGCGGGCAGGATCGGCGCCGATGGCGCGTCAGCAGCAGCGCCGGAATCGAGTCGCGCGTGATACAAGCCATACCCCCGGCCCGGCGCTTACGCCCCAAATGCTAATAATTCATGGTGAAGCGGAGGCGCTCGCCCGCCTTTGGCCCGCCTTTGGAGTGTGACGCCATCGGTTGGAATCGTCGTTGCGAGGACCCCGGACCCGGTCCGGGGGACGCGGCAATCCAGAGCTTGCATAAACCGCTTTGGATGGCTTCTCCCGCTTTCGCCGGGTCGCAGGGACGGGTGGACCAATGCAAGATTATCAGGCCCTAGCGACGGCGGTAGCGGAAATACCAGACTTCATGTGACAAGTCAATCATGCTATTGAAATAGAATGACTTTTAACAGAATTTTGACCTCCAAAAATTGGCCAGCAATCACCCAGCAATCACCGTTTTCAGGAGCGAAAAAACCTCGTGTCCACGAGCAAATCTGCTCGTCGATCCGACCTTTCCAAGACCGATCTTGACGACTCTCCGATGGCGAAGGTCACCGGTTCAAATCCTGTAGGATGCCTCTCGTATCCTCCCTCAGTTAGCCTCTCCAAGTTGGCGAAAAGTACCGGGCCGTGGGTAAGAATCTGGTGCCTCCCATCAGAAAATTGGACCAGTTCAGGCTACCACCGCCGGACAGGTTCAGACGATCTAGCGATCGCCGGTATCGCAGGCGCGCAACCCCGCTGGCGTAGCTTTGGAAGGCATACTCTAATTAGATCCATTTCCGGTCCCAGTTTTGGTTGCTGATGACGATCAATCTGTTGGAAACAGGCGCGCGCCCGTTCAGTAACTTGGGCGAGTGACCGGGCTCCGCTACGTATGTCCAGGCAATAGCTAAAGGTGGCGGTACGTGCTCCAGACGCGCGTTTCCTTTGCTCGGTCACTTTTTCAAAGAGGTCCGGCTAATAATAATTCGATTATAAAATGGATGGCATTTTCATGGACGCATAGCTTCGGATTGCGACTCATATCTGTCGCAGCTTGAAGAGAGGAAGTGCCATGAACACGCATGACAACAGCATCATCGACCTCGGCGATGCTCGCACGGAAACCCGCGGCAAGGGTGTGGAAGGTCCGCTGGACATCCAGACGCTGCAGCGCAGTTATGACGCCGGCATCCAGGCCGACGACTGAGCCCGACGGGCGTGCGGCGTCCAGTGCGCTGCACGCCACGGCTTTCGTTGAATGCAATCCTATCGCCTTCGCGCCGACGTTCAGCACTGTCAGTTCGGTGCACAAACGGTCTGCCTCGACCTTTCGACAAGCCGCTATTTTCTTCTCGAAGGCGCGGCATCGGACCATTTGGCTCAGTTCGTTTCCGGCACGGCGGACAATGAGGCGATCAGCTGCCTGCTAGATCTCGGCCTTCTCGAAGCCGGCACCCGCGCGAGCGCGCGGCCGATCGCTGACACCCCGACAAGAAGTCTCCTCGATCACCGTCAGCCCAAGGCATCACTGCGGCTACTTTATCGGTCGATCCGGGAACAGCGCCGCGCCCAAAACGCGCTCTTGCGCATGTCGCTTGGCGCGCTGCTCGAGCCTACCGGGTTGCGCCGAGCCGACCTTGAAAGCTGCGGCGCTGTCGCAGCGGCGTTCGCGCATGCATCACGTTACCGTGATGCGACCGATCAATGTCTCGTTCGCGGTCTGGCGATGCGCGCGATTCTCGCACGCAACGGTCTTGGCGTCGATCTCGTAATCGGCGTGACGCTGCCGTTCGCCGCGCACTGCTGGGTACAGGCGGGTCCGGTTGTGCTGAGCGACCCGTTCGACCGCGTTCGCAATTTCAGACCCCTTTTTACAGCGCAATGAGACTGTCGTTCCGCCTTGTCTTAGCACCTTCCGGCAAGACGCTGCCGCCCGGAGATGCTGCGGCCCCTCCCGCATTCGAACTCCCACAGGCCCGGCTCTGGACGGCTGCGCCTGTGATCGAACTTGGCGGCGCGGGCTGGATCGTCGGCCCGATGTTCCGCCGGGCCATGCCTTCCGGGCGCATCACCGACCTCGATCCTGCGGAATGCCATGCGATCGTCACCACCCGCGGACAGGCGCTCCTCGATCGCTACTGGGGCGGCTATGTAGCGCTGCTGATCGGCGGTGACGGCACCGTCTCGGTTCTACGCGATCCTTCCGGCATGATGCCTTGCTATGTGCGACGCGGCGAAAGCTTCGTCACGCTCGCAAGCGACATGACCGCCCTTGCCGCCCGCGGTCAGGTCACATTCGACTATTGCGCGCTCGCACGCATGTTCGCCGGAATTGACACGATCGGTCGCAGGACAGGCATCGCGGGGATCGAAGAGCTGCTGCCCGGCGAACGCTTGCGCATTACGTCCACCCGAACCCACGTCGAGCAGGCGTGGATACCGTGGGATCATGTCTCTCCCGTGAAGGGCCAAAATTTCGAAGACGCGGCCAAAATCTTGGGCGCGACGGTCAGGGACAACGTCGGCACCTGGTCGACTTGTTTCGACCAGATCCTTGTCGGTGTATCGGGCGGCCTCGACAGCTCGATCGTTGCGGCGGCGCTTGGTCCCCGTACGCCGCATCTGCGCTGCCTGACGATGGTCGAGCCCGGGACCGACGGTGACGAGCGCCGCTATGTCGACGCGCTCATCCAAAAGCTCGGTGTCCATCTCGATGCGCCCACTTATGACCTCGATGCCGTGAATGTTATGCGGCCCGTGCTGCCGCATTTTTCGCTGCCCTATGCGGCACATTTTTTCCAGGCGATCGCCGCCGAACACCACCGTATCGCGGTCGAAGAGCCGGTCAGCGCATATTTTTCGGGCAATGGCGGCGACAATGTCTTTTGCAGCTTGAACAGCGCGGCGCCATTTGCCGATCGGCTGCTCGCGAATGGGCCAGGCCCCGGGCTAATCGCGACCGCGCGCGATCTTGCCGACCTGACGGGCTCGGGAATGATTGAGGTCGCGCGCCAAGGCTGGGCGCGCATCCGCCGCCGCCGCACTGGTCACCGCATACGACGCGACCTTAGCGGTCTTGGCCCGTCAGCAGTCGCCGCCGCTATGGCCGAAGAGGATCACCATCCCTGGCTGACCGCTCCGCCGGGAACGCTTCCAGGCAAGGCCGCGCATGTCGCGATGCTTGCCCGCGCGCAAAAAAGCATTGAGCTGTATCCGCGGGCCGACGCGCCGCCGCAAATTGCGCCACTGCTCTCGCAGCCGATCGTTGAGCTCTGCCTTTCGATTCCCAGTTGGCACTGGGTCCGCGGCGGACGAGACCGTGCGGTGGCGCGCGCTGCCTTTGCCGGCATTCTGCCTGACCTTCTCCTCGAACGAACCACGAAAGGGAGCCCGAGCGGGTTCATCCAGCGGATTTATGCTGCGCAGGGCGCTGTGGCGCGCTCGATGCTCATGGGCGGTCGGCTCGTCGAGGCCGGACTGATCGATTCCCGCTGGCTCGCGCAAAGCTCCGACGGCGACTGGCAGGATGACGGCCGCCACCTTCGCATCCTGACATTCGCCGCGGCGGAAGCCTGGATCCGCTGGTGGACCGATCCGGAGGACCACGATCACTAGTCTTGCGCGGCCGAATTTCTTCCGTCGCATTGTCGCGGCGCCACTTCACTCATCTTGTCCCATTCGGCGTAACGGCCCGCGAAGGGCGACGCCGGATCGCGCTTGCCGAGCAGCCAATAGTCGAACCAGGCAATATTTTCCTGCATCGCTTTCAGGCGATTCGACGGAATGTGGAAAATGTGCGTCTCGTCGCTAGCCGGGTCTTCGCCCGGATAAAGGCTGATCTGCGCAGGAACCTGAGCGGCGCGCAATGCGGTGTAGAGGTCGATCGACGCCGGGTAAGGGTTCGCCATCTGCAACAGCATCGCGCCGCAAGCCTTCTTGCCGCGCAGCGATGGCGTCATCCTTAGATAGTTGGGCAGCGCCGCGGGATCGGTCGGCGGCCCGCCATAGACGGTGTCATATGAGCCCGCGAGGCTTTGGTAGAAGGCAGGCTCAAGATAGCCGCCGTCGCCGCTCGATGCGGCGCGGAACATCTGGGACTGCGTCATCGTAACATTGACGCTCTGCGAACCCCGGCTGTACCCCGCAATGCCAACACGCTTCGGGTCAACGACACCGGCGCTGATGAGCTCGGATACCGCGTCTTCGAAACTCGCGGTGTCGTTAAGCCAGATGCGGTCCTGAACCTCTCGAGGTGGCCGGTCTTTTGTCTCGTTCACCCAAGTGTCATAGATCGCTTTGAAGTCCGCGCTTTGGGTCGAGAAGGGCACATTGATCAGCAGCACGACATATCCCCGCTCCGCGAAAAGCTGCGCGGGATATTCCCATTGATTCTCCTGGTTCGCGAAACGCTCGTCAGCATCGGTGCCGTGCGTGATCACAATCGCCGGGTAGCGGTTGCCCTTCGCATAGTCGCGAGGCCAGACGATATAGCCGGTTGCCTTGGTGCCGTTCCGGTTGACCCAGGTCTTCGGCTCCGTCCGAAGCGGAGCGATCGTCTCATGGCCAGACGCAACCGAAGCGATCTGTTTCGTCACACCGCTTGCGACATCTAGGCTGACAACAGCCGGCGCCATGACCTGACTCTGCGCGATGCATACGCCTCGGTCGAGCGTCGCGGTGAAATCGCAGTTGTTGAGACTGGCCCCGCCGCCGATCGCGCGCGCCTTTCCCTTCTCGATAACGGTGAGGCCGAAGTGCGGATTATCCACGGTGCGATAGCCCGCGATCGCGCGCTTGCCATCGGCGGACCTAAAGCCGCCGACCGCCCGTCCGTCGCCGACTGCGAAAGGAAAGCGTCCGTAATTTCGCGTAAGACCGTCGGGCAATTTTTCCACGAGGTCGCGCGTCATGCCGAAGCCCTCCGATGACAGCCGCCCGCCATGTGGCCCCGTTAAACGCCAATAGCCGCGCTTCGCCTTATCCTCGACGACGCGCGAGACGCCCGTCGCGAGCGACGCGGCCATAGCGACGGACCGCTGCAGCCCGTCGGCGTCGACCTCCATGACGTCGTAATGCACCTCTTCCTTCTCCCAGTTGACGAAACTTCGGCCGAAAAAAGTCGAAATATCGCTGTGCGGACGCTTCGCGAGAAGCCGGTCTTGGCCATCGGAATCCCGCAAGAAGATCGATGCCGTAGCCCGACCGGAAGACCGGCGCTGAGCGCGCTCGGACGCAACGTCTGCATCGTAGCGCATCGTCTGGCGATAGGGTTCGGCATCCAGCACGACATACCAGAGCCATCGTCCATCGGGGGACCAGCTGTAGGAGCGCACCCCAGTGGGCAGCGGTGCGTGTCCATATCCAAGATAGGTGGCGCCCTCGGTATCGCCATAGACCGCGGTTGCGGGGTGAACGACAATGGGCGTGACCGCACCGTCGGCCGCGATCCGGTAAAGTTGAACGCCATTCACCTTGTCGATTCGCGCGCTCCAGTCGGCCGTTCGCGGAATTCGTTGCAGGTCTTCGATCCAGGCGGCGCGAAGCAACTCGCGCGTCGCCCCGCTCGCCAGATCGACATGGCGAAGGATCGCGATGGTCTTGTCGCTCTCCCGGTCGGCGACGCGCACGACATAGACCGCGGCTTTGCCGTCGGCATCGATCGCCAGCGTGCGGACGTCGGGAACCGTCAATTGGTCATCCAGCGTCCACCCACGATGAGCTTCAGCGGCGGCGGGCAGCGCCCCACCGACCATTGCGCTTCCGGCAAGAAGAAGTGTGCGTATCATGCTCACCACTCCTGCCGCACGGTGAGTCCGAGGAACCGGCCCGCTGGCGAATAGTTGGTCGTGTCGTAAGGCGTTTCGCTGGGCGCCGCCGTTGCAATCGCGGTGGGCTTGGCATTGAAGAGATTGAGCGCCGCAATCGATATCTCGGTTCCGGTGCCAAGACGGACGCCGGCGGTGAAGTCGAGTGTCGTAAAGACGGGTATCCGAACCGCTATGGCCTGCCGGTCGTCGACAAGCCCGCTCATATGATTGACGAACGCAGCGACCGACACGCGGTCGCTTCCATAAGATACGCCCCCGCGCGCGCGAAAGCGGGGCGGATGGAAGAGGGTGCCGGCGAGCGTTGTCCACGCCTGACCGGCCAGGATTTGCTGGCGACTTTTGAGGAAACTTCCCGACGCTGTGAGCGTGAGCGTCTCGCCGTGACCGAGTTGGATACGGTAGCGCCCGCCAAGGTCGAAGCCCTGATAGATTTGGCGGGCGATATTGCGATCGCGATTGTCGATGAAGGCCACCGTCGTCGCGGGGTCGTAGGGTCGTCCCGAGCTGTTCTCGAGCCCGAGCAACGAGCCCGCGATGATGTCGCTGAGAAGCGCGGCGCTTGGGTTCAGCGTGATGAGGTCGGCGTAGAGCGGATTGTCCAGCGCGCCGAGGAGCGACGGGATCGGCGTGGCGACGCGGTCGGCGTAATCGATCCGATACCAGGCCGCAGTCAGTTCGAAGCCGCGAGCGGGCGTGAGCTGCGCGCTCAGCGTCATATTCTCCGAGCGCTCTGGACCGATCCGGCTATCGGGTCCAGCGGCGAAGACGATGTTTGCGTTCGCGGGATAGCCGCTTCCATAACGGGACGCGCGCCCGAGAATTGCCGAATAGCCGCTATATTGCTGGTAAAGCGTCGGCATTTTGAACGAGCGGCCCCACGAGGCGCCGAGCCGAAGGATCGACATCGGCTCCCAGACGATACCCAGTTTGGGAGTGACGATGCTCGTCGCGTCCGAATAATCCTCGAAACGGAGCGCGCCGGTGAGCGACAGCCGGTGCAGTCCGGCGATATCCTGCGACGGCTGAGTGATCGGAATGAGCAATTCGCCATAAGCGAAGAGATTGTCACGCCGCCGGTCAACATCGCCAGTCGGCGAACCGGCGAAAAAGCTGTTGCGCCGCCCCCCCGCTCCGAAGGCGATCTGCACGTCGCCGCCGGGAAGCGTCAGTAGGGGGCCTTGAAATCCAGCCTCGAGCGCCAGATTGCGGTTGAAAAAATCCTTGTCGACATGGACCAGACGCTCGCCGCCGACGAAGAGGTCAGTATAGCCTCCCGACCGGTCCGTGCCGAAAAAGCCGCTTGCCTTGAATCGCCATTCGCCGCCGATGTCGACCGCAATGCTCGGTGCGATTCCGAAAATCTCCGACGTGCTGACGCCGTCGATTCCGAACTGGTCCGGCGAACCATCGGCGGCATAGCCAGTAACCGAGCGCGACCAGCCCTTCTTGTATAGGAGATCGGCGGCGAACGTGACGTTGGATCCGAGCGCCTGATGCCCGCTCACCAGGAGCGAGTGCCGGGAGATTGGAGGGAAAAGCATGGTCTCGGGATTGGCAGTGGACGCATAGACGCGGTCCCCCGCGCGGATCGGCGACGACCGGCTATAATCATAGGCCGCGAGCAATCCGCCCGACACCCACGCCTTGCCGCCCAACAGGCCATATTGCTGCTGGAAGTTGCCCCCGTCAGTCGATCCGCCGACCCGGGCCATTGCCGAAAGCCCCTCATAGTCGCGCTTGAGCAGAATATTCACGACGCCCGCGACTGCATCAGCGCCGTAAATTGCCGACGCGCCATCCGCGACAATTTCGATCCGCTCGACCGCCGATACCGGGATCGCACTCACATCGATCACCGAGGAGGCGCCGGTATAGGCAAAGCGATTGCCGTTCAGCAGCGTGAGCGTCGCGTTCGAACCGATACCGCGCAGATTGAAGGTTGAGGCGCCGTTGACGTTTGCGTTTTCATTGGGGGCGCCCTGCCCGTTGCCGATGCCGGGATTCTGCCCGCCCGCGAAATTCTGCGGCAAGCTTCGCGCGACCTCGCCAAGGTCATTCTGGCCAGCGAGGCGGATATCTTCGCTGCCTACAACCGTAACCGGCGTCGGCAGCGGTGCACCGGTGATCCGCGATCCTGTCACAATAATAGGCTCGGCCTCCACAGGGGTGGCCGGCTGCGCGGCGGAACCGTTCATGATAATAACTGACCGAGATTCGAAGCGGGCGGAAAGGCCGGTACCCTTCAGAAGACCTTCGATGGCTTCGCGCGGCGTCAGTTGCCCCCGAAGCGGCGGCGCGGTCTTGCCCTCAAGGTCCCTCGAAGATGCATAAAGTTCCATGTCGGCCAACGTTGCCGCGTGGCGCAAGGCGTCTCCCAGATCCTGCGCGGGCATGTCGTAAGATTGGCGCTGTTGCTGCATCGCCAGCGCAATCGCCGGTGATAGGCAGGCGGTGCTGCCGACCAGCAGCGCAGCCAGCAAGCGGGACTTTTTCAACATATTCACTCCCCCAATGTCTCGGCCGTGCTTCAGGCAGGCGGCCAGTGGGGGGTACGTTGACGGGGCGAAGGAGAGCCCCTTAGTCTTGCGATGAAAAATTATCGGCGGCGCAGGTGGATGGCGTCCGCCGTGCGTTCGACCTTGAGGCCGAACAGGGTTGCGATCCGTTCAGCGAAGGCATCGGTGTCGCTAAGGTGAAAGCGGCCGGAAACCTCAAGCGCTGCGCTCGCCGAATCGTCGATTACGATCGGAACGACGGCATAGCGATTGGCCTCGGCAACCAGTCGGTCGAGCCTTATCGAACGATATTGGGCCCAGCCCTCGGGCCAGCTTGCGGGAATGTCAGGTGCCTGCGCCAAGCCGAGCTGCAACTTGCCATCACGTCGGTAGGTCAGTGTCTTTCCTTGTTGCAGCGCCGTCGCAGAGCCGGTTTTCGTGCCTGCGCGCAGTTCGGCTTCGCCGCGCCGGAGAACCGCGCTGACCGTTCCGGCCTCATCGAGGCTCAGATCGATCTCGGCATCGTTTGCGATTGTCGTGCCTCGGCTCGCGTCGATATGGAGCGGTGCTTCTTGCTTGGCGATAGAAATACGGACTCGGCCCCTGACCAAGCGAACGCTGCGGTCGCCGGCTCCGAGCGCGACGTCCAGCCGGCTGTCGGTGTCGAGCGTCGCGCTCGATCCGTCGGCAAGCCGGAACGAGCGGATCTCGCCGCGCTGGGTAATCAGGGGTTCGGCGGCGCGCGCGGTGGACGCGCTGCCAGGCTGGCCGGGAAGGGGCGCGCCTCCAGCCCCGATTGCTACAATCAGGAGCGCGATTGCCGTCGCGGCGGCGCCCCATGGCAGCCAGCCACGAACCCGGCCCCGCCGTGCTTCGGCATGGCTCGTTCCGTGGCGCTGCGATCCTTTGAGAACCGCCAGGGCCGCCATTCGGTGTTCGGCACGGCGATAGGCTTCGCCATGATCGGCCGATGCGAGGAGCCATGCTTCAAACTCTTCGCGCAGCGCGCCAGCGTCCTCGCCGCGCATCTTGATCAGCCATGCCTGCGCTACCGTATCGACGGGATAGTCGCCGCCGCTTGTGCTGGTCATCGGCCGCCGTCCACCACCTTCGAAATCTGACCGAGCGCCTTCATCATATGATATTCCACCGTTGCGATGCTGATGCCAAGCAGTTCATGTATCTCGCGGTAACTGAGTTCGTCCACCCGGTGCATCAAGAAGACACGCCGCGTCTTTGGCGGCATGGCGTCAACGGCGGCTTCGTACAATCGCAGCAAGTCCGCGGCTTCGAGGTTCCATTCCTGCGCCGCCGGCGTGGCGCCGTCGCGCTCCTCGCGAAGCGGAAAGAAAGTCGCCCGCGCGGACTTCTGGCGTCGCGCTCGGTCAATCAGGATGTTCTGGGCAATGCGGCGAAGAAACCCACCGGGGTTGACGAGCTGGTGACGTTGCGTGCTGCCCGCCGCGCGCGCGAAGACTTCCTGCACCAGATCCGGCGCTTCCTCGGATCCCGCTTTGCGGCGCAGGAAATGGAAGAGCGACGTGCGATGCGTCCGATATATCGCGTCCAGATCGTGCCCGGCTTCAGGCCGCTGCTCGACCGGCGGCGGACGATCGGCCGGATGGGCATGGCAGGCCGAAGACACCGAAAAGGGGTGACGCGGCGGGGCACGGTCGCCGCAGGTACAGGAAGACACGACAGAAAATCCCGGAGGCACGAGCGGGACCAGCCGGCTTTCGCCAGAGACCCGCCTCCCAGTGCTGTGCCGCCGTTTGGTCGCTCGCGCGATCCATGGACCGGTTGGGCCGCCGGTCCGGTCAGGGACTGGCGCATATGATGCCTGGCGAAATATTCCGCGCAGGAGCTGCCAGCGATGCTCCTGCGCGGTCGAATCATGTCAATTCTGGATGGCTCTGACAAGCTAAAGTGTCACCCCATCGCTAAGGATCCTCAGGGCTGGCGGTCTGGATGCCCGGCAAGCGCCCGGGCGTAGTTCGCCGCTTCATGCGCGCGCCGCTCGTGATAGCGGAGCATGAGGCCCCGGACTTGCGCCTGCGGCTCGACATCGGCGACCGCAGTCGCGATCGCTTCGAGCTCCGCCTCCACATCGGCGAGGATCGTCGCATCGAATTGCCGCGATAGCTGAAGCCGGTCTCCAATCGCCGCAATGCTGGCGACGATCTCGCTGTTCGACGAGCGTTCGGCGATAGCCAGGAACAGGTCAGCGACGCGATCGGGATAGGGCTGGTCAGCGGGGACCGACGCTGCCGACCCCTTTGGTGCCGTTGCGAGCGCCGCGAGCAGCAGGACCAGGTGCAACTCGAGCAGGTCGCGAAACTCCGTCTCGCTTAGCCGATGCACATGAAAGCCCTCGCCCGGCATGAAGTCGACCATTCGCTCGCCATTGAGCCGGTAAAGGCTGTCGCGCACCGGGGTCACGCTGACTCCGAGATCGTCGGCGAGACGGGCGGCCTCGATCCTGGTGCCGGTCGCCCATTCCCCGGTCATCAGCCGACGCTTGATCGCCTCATAGGTCGGCTCGAACACATGCGCGGGACTCATTGTCCGTTCCTTTCCGCGGCAGCGAATTCGGACACGGCGTCGGCCTGGTCGGGACGGAGCGCGTCGATCGCGCCGATATGCGCCGGCAGTTCGTCTTGCAGCAGGATCGATGGGCATTGCCCCTCGTAATTGCCGAGATTGGGACGGTGCTGAGCATAGCCGGCGAGGGCGGCAAGTTCGGTCGGAAAGTGCTTGGCGATCTCGGGCGGGTAAGCGAGCCACAGATTTTCATAAGGTTTCAGCCAGCCGAGGCTGTAGCTGACGAGCACGCCGCGCCGGACCTCCTTGCTGAGGTTAGAGCCGGCCGCATGCGCGGTCGATCCGAGAAAACAGATCGCCGAGCCCGGTTTGCATTCCGCGAAGATCGGCTGGCCGAGATCGGTTTTCGCGATCCCCGGCACGCCGTGGCTTTTCGGGAAGATGCGCGTCGCGCCATTCTCTTTCGTGAACGGAGTCAGCGGCCACAGCACATTGACGAGATATTCCTGTGTGCCGTCGGCTCCGCGCCACATATCCTGGTCGCGGTGCGGGAACTGCCGCACCTCGCCAGGATGAATTTCGATCGCCTGCGTCAGGTTGAGCTGGATCCGGTCGCAGCCGGTGCCGAGAATGGTCTCCACGGCAGAAAGGATGAGCGGGTTGAGTACCACTGCGGCCATGTGCTCCGATCGCTTGAGCAGGCCGCCGAAGCGCTTTGTGCGGCGGCCGTAGAAATTGCCCTCGCAAAAAGGCGTCGCGGCAAAGATCGGATCGAGATCCCTAGCGAGGGCATGGACGCGCGCGACCGCCTCGTTGCGAATGATGCAATAGCCTTTGCGGCGCAGTTCATCGACGAGCAGGCCAGGAAGATCGGCTTCGGTCAGATCCCTTTTCATCGTCCCGGCTCCCCGCCTTCTTCGAACTTGAGGACAAGCGGCGCGTAGGTGCCGGTGCGCTGCAGGCCGGGAAGCGTGTCCTCGTCGATCGCTATGCTGAGCGCGAGTATCCGGCAGGCGCTGTCCCGGTGAACAGGGCCCAAGGTGCGGCATCTCCAGCCGAATTTGCTGATCGTGTGATACCAACCAGCTTCGGCGACGCCGACATATTCACATATGCCATGATGCATTGCGTAGTCTGCGAGGGCTGTGACCAACTGGTTCCGGGCGTCGCGGCGCTCGGTCGGCGTTTGTGCGGGGTCGAGGCAGAAGCGGCTGATCTCCCACACGCCCTCGCCGGACGGCGGGCCGTCGGTGCAGAGCTGCGAATAGATGTCGCCGAGCAGATGCGGCGCCGTGGTTGGCAGCAGCCGCGCCGACGCCCGGTGGCGCAGGTCATCGGGATCAAGCAGGATGAGATATCGCGCGTCCGGGGTGTCGAACTGGTCGAGCTCGAAGCGGCCGTCGAGGACGGGCAAATCCCATTGCAGCTTGTCGATGAAGACCTGCTTGCGGGCGGCGAACATGGCACGCAGCGCCGCATTCCCGGGCGCATCCTGCGCCCGCGTGGATTGACTGATCATGAAACTTCCTTGGCTGTTGATGCCGGAATCAGACCATCAATCCCGCGGAACGCCTATGCCCATTTCTGGGCAAGCTTTGTGCGTTTTTCTGCTCCTCGTCAGAGCGGGCGCCACCAATCATAGACATCCGAAAAGCCGATGACGCCGTCGAACAGGGCGCAGAGGATCAGCATTTGCCGGCACGGCACCGAATAGCGCTCGCGCGCGATCTTGAGATGACGGACGACGGTCTCTTCGCTGATGCCGAGGATGCCGGCGGTCTCGCCGGCAGTCTTGCCGCGCGCCGACCAGAGCACGCATTCGCGCTGCCGTTCGGTCAGCGCCGCCCGCCGCGTGTATGAGCCTGTCCCGATGAGCTGCCGCGCCGCGGCGAGCGCGACGGCGCCGACGATCTCGGCGGCGTGGAGCATCTCGAGCGGGATCCTGGCATTGGGAGCGACGGCAAAGGAGCAGCTTCCGGTCGCTTCGCCGGGCAAGTGTCGCGGCACCGTGAAGCCGTCGCCGATTCCGCTCTCGCGGGCGACCTTCAGCAATTGCCGGTCGCCGCGAGAAAGCGGGATGTAGTGATCGACATTGCGCCATTGGAAACCCGTCATGGATTTTTCGCCAGCGCGCCGGATCGGGTCGGTGCCGCTGAGATCGAAGCCGACATAGACATTCGCCCAGGCGTCGGGATAATTATGCACGAGCATCGATGCACCCTCGCCGCCGCCGCCGCGGCGATCGAAGGCGAGCGCGAAAAGATCAAATCCCATGCGGTCGGCGGCGTTCGACAGGGCGGCAAAGAGCCGCTCTTCCTTGTCGGCGCCTGATATGTCGTGTGCGAGTTCCTCCGTCAGATCAAAATGCTTCACGTCGATTCATCGGCCGCCGGCACGTTCCCGACCCGTCCGCCCGCGATCCGCTCCATGGCTCATCGCTCCCGTTTCCTCTCCGGGAGACAATGAAGTTGGACAAGCTGCGCGATGGTCCTCGCACTGCGGCGGGCGGGTGATACCTCAGCCTCTATACGCAATGCCGATCGCCTCTTCGGTGTAACGACAGGAAATCGCCGGATAAAGCGGCTTGGGGCACCAATCGGGCCCAGATTGACACCTAATGTCTTCGTACGCCGACCGCGGCGAACTCTGCGTCACGCACCGGCGGCATCGGGAGGCGAGGTGGCGATCGACACGTCATGGGCAAGCAGTCGTTCGCAGCTCGGCGCGACAAGGCCCCAGACCGCGTCGAGCACGGCGGCGAATGTCACGCCTTCAAGCTCAAGACTCGCGGCATAGGCGTTCCACTGCCGCCGCTTGTCGCCGTCTTCGAACATGGCAGCCGAAAGTCCCGGGGGACGGCCAGCCGGGATCGGTGTGCCGCGCCGATCGAATGTTGCTGCAAGTGCTGCGTCGAGCGCCTGCGGATCGATGGTGCAAGCCTGCGGAATCGCCCAGAGGTCGTAGAAATCTTTCATGCGACCGTTGGCGATCCCGAGCGCAACCATGGCCTGGAATTTCTCTGCGATGACGCTTGTCGGCGAATAGGTGCGGATCTCCGGATCGGGAAAGTCCAGCAGCGTCGGGAAGGAAGTCGGCGCCGCCGGATCCGAGAGGGCGTCGCCAAAGCCAAGGTCGACTGTGATGGGGATGCGCGTTCGTTCGAGAAAGGCGGTCGTTGTCAGCCGCATGCCGCCATATTCGGCTCCCTCGCGGATCGGCCGCGCGGTGAGTGCGTCGATATCGAAGGTCAACCCGTCAGCCGCCTCGATTTTCATGATCGCGCCGAAATCCGCTATCAGCCGTTCGGCGCTTGCGTTGCCGAAGGCGAGAAAGTCGGCATCGCGGGTGACCCGATTATCGTCCTCTAGCCAGAGCGTGACGAGAAGACCGCCTTTGAGAATGAACTGGTCCCGCAGCGGCGAGAGCGACAGTCGGTAAAGCAGGCGCTCGAGCGCGAAGCGAACGAGCAGAACGTCGAAGGGCTGACGCTCCTTGCGCGCCAGTCGGAGCAGCCGGTCCTTGACCGAGGCTGCGAGATTGACGGGTGCCTTAGCCATTGAAGCTGAGCGCCTCGAGATAGGGCTGCATTCGCTTCCAGACCCCGCCCGCTGCCGCGGCCTCGGCGATGTCACCGGGACTCGTCTTGCGCTGGTCGAGCGCTGCGCGCAGACCCTCGACCGCAACCGAGCGATCGACGAGGCGCGGATTACGGAACAGGTCGGCCAGCGTTTTGGGAACCGAATAGATGGGAACATCGACCCCGGCGACCTTATGATGCTCGATCCCCTGGCGTCGATATTTGTCAGCGAGGCGGACGATCCGGACAGGCGGATAATCGATGACCGGCTCCCAGTCGCTGGGTCCGATTGCTACCCAGACCCGCCGCGGCATCTGGTCGGTGAGCCCGTGGAAAGCGAGCGCCGATACCATGGCGATCACCCCGTTCGGGATGCGCTTTGCAATTTCGGCGAGGCCTTGGTCGGTGTCGATCGGCGCGTCGTGAAGCTGATAGAGTCCGCGCGCGATACGGTCGATGTCGCCATTCTCGACCGCGCGGGCGATGGTTTCGGGTGCCACGCCTGCGGCGCGTAGCTCGCGCGCGCGCAGGATCGGATGCGCGCCAAAGAGCGCTCGAAGCGTCTCGCCTTGCGTTATCGATGTGTGCATGTGACAAAACCTCTAACTCAAATGCGATGTATCATAGGTTTTGTCACATGTCATGCAATGATTACGGCGTTCGGAGATGGGCCCGATTCCACTATTTCCTACATTCACCGGTCATGGCATGCCGGTCAGATGGATCAGGAACCGAAATGGAAATCGCGCGCGCTGGCGATCGAATTCTGGTTCGCCGCTGTTCTCGTCGGCGGCTCCTTCATTGCCGGCCTCATCGGCGCGATCCGGTCGCTGTTCGGCGGGTGACGTCGCCCCGCTATCCAGCTTCTCAAAGGAGCGTCGGGGCATCCGCGCTCGGGGGCTTGCGGCTGAACCACGGGACGTCGGTCCGCTCGACCTCAAGCCGGTCTGCCGGATATTGGGTCACAAGCTTCATGGCTTCCTCAGGGGGTGCCTGCAGCCAGGCATCATGATCGGCAGCTTGAAGAATGACCGGCATCCGGTCGTGAATGTCGAACAGCTCCTCGGTCGCATCGACCATCACCATCGTATAGCAATCGCCCCACTCGTCGGTCGGACGCCATAGGCCCGCGCAGGCGGCGAGCGGCTGGTCGGTCACACTGAGCCAGGTTCGCGTCATCTTGCCCTTCTCGCCTTCGGCCTCGGCGAAGGCGCTGATCGGGATCAGGCAGCGCTGGGCAGGATTGGTGAACCAGGTTCGCCAGAAGGTCATCAGCTTGTCGTCGCGGGCGTTGTTGACGGGCTTCGGCTTGCTCGTCGGTTTCATATGCTTGAGCCGCACCGGGAAGCCCCAGGTCATCGACTGGAGCGCGCGGGTGCCCGCATCGTCGCGGACCACAAATCCTTGTCCGCCGGGATAGACTTCGCCGGGCTGCGCATTGGTGAGCGGGCGCCGCGCTCCGAACGCCGAGGCCACTTCGGCAACCGAAGCCTTGAGGGTCACGAGATTGCACATGGCGGCGAGTCCCCTTGGGCGGTTTCGGTCAGGCCGCGCCGAGCATTTCGTCGAAATTCTGCTGGATCGGCGGCATGATGCTGAAGCTATTCTTGGGGAAAGGCCGCAACATGTCCAGCGGCGGCCGCGCCGCCATCAACCAGTCGAACCAGTCCTCGGGGCGGACCACGCCGACGTGGCGATCCTTGTGCGGCGCGAGATCGTCATAAGCCGGGACGGTAAGCGCCGCGAAACTCTCGGGCCACAGGCGGTGCGCCGGACGCCAGACCGCTGCGATGCAGAAGAAAGGCTCGTCGCTGATGAGGCTTGCGGCGTAGATTGTCTTGCCGCGCTTTACGAGGCCGAACTCATTGGCGAGCAACAGGCAAGGCCGGTCGATGCTCGCGGTCTCGGACTTCAGGAGCGGGATCTGGAATATATCGGCATCGCGCGAGGGCAGCCCCCACAGCATCTCCTTCTCGCGTTCGCGCTGGCCGTCCCATACCATCACGCGGTGGAGCTTGCCGATGCCGACCAGTGCGTCGTCCGTCTCGATATCCATGAACTCAGTCCTCAGGCGCGGAAGCGGCTGAGCGCGCGCTTCCATTCGCGTTCGTCGGGCATCGGCAGAGCGATGTCATCGGGGCTCGGGTCGACGAGCTCGATCCGCACCGGGCGAACGCGCTTGCCCGTTCGCGCGCCGCAGCGGACGCACCAGAATTTCTGGCGCGCGTTGACGAGATTGCCGTCCCACATCCTGCACTCGAAGCGCCACCAGATCCCATAGGGATTGAACGTCGCGCTATGCCCGCAGCGGCAAACGGGCTTGATCGCCCGAAACCAGGCCGCGGCCTCGAAGACATGCGTGGCGCGATGCTGTCCTTCCTTCGTCCATCCGCCCACGTCACAGGGAGAGTCCAAGCTGGTCGGGGCTCGCGGGCTCCGCGCCGGCGCGAACGCTCTCGACGATCGCACGCGCGAGTTCGAACGCGGCCTCGACACGGATGTGACTTGTCGGCGCGGTGATACCCACGCGCGCCCAGCCAGGGGCGGAAAGGATGGTCTCTGCGACTCGGGCAGTATCGATATTGTCCATGGCCTTATGAGAACATAGAGAGAACAATTTGGCAAGTGGGTGACCGGGACAGCGCGGGCGTCCCGCGTGGCCGGCGGGCGCTTGCTGCCGCTGACGCCCGTCGCCGCCCGGTCCGGGGCCTGCGGCCGCCACCGGCAGCGCCCGATACCGGCGAGGAAGAGATGGCCCGCCCCCCGGGCGGCGGACCGGGCGCGGCGAGAGAGGCTCGCTGCCGGCCGCCCCAGGAGAAAGATACCATGAAACTCTTGACCCCCGCGCTCGAGGCGCAGCTTCGCGCCAATCTGGCCGCCCGGATCGACGCGCTTTCGCGCGGCGAACGCGAGCCGGACCCCAAACCGGTCGTCCGCCTGTTCAGCCCGGTCGGCGCAGCGACCTGGCTCGCGACCGAGATCGACGACGAGGGCATTTTCTTCGGCCTCGCCGATCTCGGCTTCGGCTGCCCCGAACTCGGCAGCTTCGCGCTGTCCGAACTCGAGTCCGTCCGCCTGCCTTTCGGCCTCACGATCGAACGCGACCTCCACTTCACGGCAAGCCACCCGCTATCGGCTTATGCCGAAGCGGCGCGGCGAGCGGGATCGATCGTGCTGGGGGAGCAAAGGCTCCGCCGCGCGGCCGAGCGACTTTCGGGGCGCGGCTGACGCGCCTCGCCGCCTGCCGGGACCGCCACGCGCGGCCCCGGGAGGAAGAGGGGGGCTGGCGCCTTCGTGACGGGTCCAGAAGCCGGGAGAGTGTCTCGCGGCGGCCCGTCATGGAGAAAGCCTATGGCCAAACAGGCCCCGAAACTCATCCTCAGCCCGTCGCGCGACATCCCGTTCGACCGGCTGTTTCTCTCCCAGGCCAATGTCCGGCGGGTGAAAGCCGGCGTGTCGGTCGAGGCGCTCGCCGACGATATCGACCGGCGAACCCTGCTCCAGAGCCTCAACGTCCGGCCCGAACGCGACGCCTCGGGAAAGGAAACCGGTCGCTATGAAATACCGGCCGGGGGGCGGCGCTATCGCGCGCTCGAACTGCTGGTCAAGCGCAGGCGTCTCGCGAAAGATGCGCCAATCCCCTGTGTCGTGCGCGCGGCGCACAGCGATATTCTCGCCGAGGACGACAGCTTCGCTGAAAATGCCATGCGCGAGGCGCTGCATCCGCTCGACCAGTTTCGCGCGATGCAGGCGATGGTCGACAAGGGCGACGATGTCGAGACGATCGCGGCGCATCATTTCACCACCCCCGCGGTCGTGCGCCAGCGGCTGAAGCTCGCCGCGGTGTCACCGAAGCTCCATGACATCTATGCCGACGACGGCATAACGCTCGATCAGCTGATGGCCTTCACCGTCGCCGACGATCATCAGCGCCAGGAGGAAGTCTGGGCGCAGCTCGATCACAGCTTCAACAAGAGCCCCGGCTTCATCCGCCAGAAGCTCACCGAAGACAGCGTAAGGGTCACCGACAAGCGCGCAGCGTTCGTTGGCGTCGATGCCTATGTCGCGGCAGGCGGCAGCGTGGTGCGCGATCTGTTCGAGGCCGACGGCGGCGGCTGGCTCACCGACCCGGCGCTGCTCGACCGGTTAGTCGACGAAAGATTGAAAGCTGAAGGCGAGCGCATTCTTGCCGAGGGCTGGAAATGGGTGACCACCTCCATCGACCTGCCGTGGGACGCGACGCGCGACCTGCGCGCGATCGACCGCACGGAGGTCCCGATGACCGACGACGATCAAGCCCGCGTCGCCGCACTCGAGGCTGAAAGCGAGGCGCTTTGCGAGGAATGGTCCGAGGTGCCCGACGTGCCCGCCGAAGTGCATGCACGGATCGATGCGATCGACGCCGAACTCGGCGCGCTCGTCGACCGCCCGCTCGTCTTCGATCCCGCCGAGATGGCACGCGCCGGCGCCTTCGTCTCGATCGACCGCGACGGGTCGGTTCGGATCGAACGCGGGTTCGTGCGGGCTGAGGACGAGCCGGAGCGGGAACTGGCCGATGGCGAGGCTGCTCCGGAAACGGAAGCAGGGGGCGAAGGGTCCGTCCCGCGTGGCGGCGGGGATGGCGATCACGCCATACCGCCTGTGGGCAGCGATGGCGAAGACGAATCCGATGCGCTGCGTCCGCTTCCCGATCGCCTCGTGTCGGATCTCACCGCATGGCGCACGCTCGCGCTCCAGGACGCCTTTGCCGAGGATCCGGCCATTGCCTTCGCCGCAGTGCTCCATGCTCTCGTTCTCGGCTGTTTCTATTCCGCTACGCGGGAAAGTTGCGTCGAGATCGCGGCGAACCGCGTCTATTTCAGCAACGCGCCGACGAACCTGCGCGATTGCGCGCCGGCGCAGGCGATCGATGCGCGCGCGTCGGCATGGAAAGAGCGGCTTCCGCAGGACGACAAGGAGCTTTGGGACTTTCTGCTGACCCTCGACGGCGAGGAGCAGGCGAAACTCCTCGCGCACTGCACCTCGCTCTGCGTCAACGCCCAGGCCGAGATCGTTCCCAAATATGACAATGGTCGTATCTCGGCGCACGGCGTTGCGCGCCGGATTGCGCACAGCGATGTGCTGGCGCGGGCGGTTGGGCTTGACCTCGTTGCGGCGGGCTGGCGGCCGACGGTCGAGGGCTATTTTCGCTCGGTGACGAAACCGCGGATCCTTGCCGACGTCGCCGAGGCGCGCGGGTCGCAATTTGCCGAGATGATCGATCATCTCAAGAAGGCCGACATGGCGCGCGAAGCCGAGCGGCTTCTCGAAGATGCGGCGTGGCTTCCTGAGCCGATGCGCACGCCGGGGCTCGACGATGCTGAGCGCGGCGATGCTGAGGGCGATGCTGCCGATGGCGAATTGCCTGCTTTCCTTGCCGAGGATGCAGTCGAACCGGACGACGCGAATGACGCCGAACTGCCTGTCGCGGCCGAATAATCGGCTTCCGCCCATCACTGACAATCGAGGCTCGGACTCGGCAGCGATGCCGGGCCGAGCCTTTTCCGGAGACCTGACATGAATAATGCAAATCCCATTCGCCGCTCGAACGATGGAGGCTGTCATGGCTGATCGCGTTGCCGCATCGATCCAGATCGGCGGCGAAATCTCTGCCGCAGTTTTCGCAGAGCTGCTCCATATCATCGCCTTTGAGGGCCTGTCGCCCGAATGGGGCGGCGAGCCCTTCGACGCTCAAAGCCGCGTCGTGGGCCAGCCGCTCGCGCTGTTCGACGAGAGCTGCGCCTGGGGCAAGATCGACAATCTCGAGGCCTTCTGCGTCGAGAAGTGTCTGCCCTTTGTCCGTTGGTCGGGCAGCTATCCCGGCGAATGGTCGCCCGAGCGGCTCGTCTACCGGGGCTCGGGTACGGTCGACAGCTATATGATCGATGAAAGCGACCGGGTCCTGCTCGATCGCCGTCTGCTCGTCGAGCTCGGCTCGATCGAGGCCGCGATGACTTATTTCGACGCCGCGGAATTCGCTGTGCCGCCGCTGGTTGTCGAGGGCGATCCGCCGCCGGTGCCGGCTGCGGCGGAAAGCGCGGCCGCACCGCGGGAGGCGAGCCATGGCTGATTATTTTTCCCAGACCGTTATCCGTCCGGATATCCCGCGCACTGCGATGACCGCGCTCGAATATAAGGTTCTCGGCCAGATATTCGATCATCAGGATGTCGGCGACGATGTCTATTTCTGCGCCGGCCATGGTCCGAACGATCTGCTGTTCCTGGACCTCGCGGAGGTGAAGGCGCTGATCACCGAAGATGACGGTGTCGCAAGCGGCCTTGCCGATCTCGTCCGGCAGGAGATTGCCAAATGCGATGCCGACGATGCCGAGCTCGAACTCGATATGTCGGCGATCGGCTTCGAGGGCATTTTCCAGGACATCGTTCAGCGGTCGGCGCTCGACCATGTCGAGGTCGAAACCGCATGGACCTGTTCGAAGATGCGACCCGACGGTTTCGGCGGCGCCGCGACGCTGATCACGGCGGACGAAATCGAATCGGTCTCGACGGCGGGATGGCTCGAAGAGGCCATCGCCCGCCTGTCCGGCGACGCCCCCGGCTGACGCCTGTCCAGACCATCGTTCACCGACTGCGAAAGCCCGGCCCGCGCGCCGGGCTTTCGTCTTTTTGGGCCCTTGACGCGAGAGGAAGATGCCATGCCCTCGATTATCGAAACGACCGTTTATTGCCTTGATGAACTGCCCGAGGCCGCAAAGGAGAAGGCGCGCGCCTGGTATCGCGAAGGCGGTTTCGACTATGACTGGTACGAATTTGTCTATGAGGATTTCGAGCGCGTCTGCGACATATTGGGGGTCTGTCTCGACATGACCCCGGTGCGCCTCTTCGGCGGCGGGACGCGCCGGAAGCCCTGCATCTGGTTTTCCGGCTTCTGGAGCCAGGGTGACGGCGCCTGTTTCAAAGGCGATTACAGTTACGCCAAGGGCGCATCGGCGGCGATCCGCCACTACGCGCCCAACGATGTCGAACTTCATCGCATCGCCGATGCCCTTGGCTCGATTCAGCGCCGCAATTTCTATCAGCTCCGCGCGCGCATTGACCATCGCGGTCGCTATTATCACGAATATAGCATGGACATTGCGGTCGAGCGCGGCAGCCCGGCCGTCCAGGATATGACGGCTGATGCCGAAGAGGATGTAAGCGAGGCGCTGCGCGACTTGGCGCGCTGGCTCTACGGGCGGCTCGATGACGAATATGAGCATCTGACGTCAGACGAGGCCGTCGACGAGATGATCCGTCTCAACGAATATGGCTTCACCGAGGGTGGGGTTCGCTTCGGTTGAGAGGGAGAGGTGGGGCCGGGAAGGGGGAACCCCCGGATCCTGGAGAGAGCAGCGGGCGGTTCATTCCTGCCCCGCTCTCTCAAGGATTTCAGCCATGCATATGACCTTCCCCGATGCGGCGCGCGGCGCCGCGGCGACCGCTCGTTCCAGCTCGGTCGCGCCAGCTTCCCGGCGCCTGCTCGATGCCGCCCAGGCGCTTCAGCCTCTGCTCGAGGCGGGCCACCCCTTTTCCACGGCCCAGCTGCGCGAGGCGATGGCACGCGCCTTTGGCGCGAGCGATGCTGCCGGTGCGTGGGACTGGAAGGCGGCTTATGATGCGTGCGAGGCGGCGCAGATCCTGCTGCTTCGCCGCTACGGCCGCGCGCTTGCGGCGCAAAACCGCTCGCCGCAACGCGTGCTTGCGATGTGGGAGCGACTTGCCGCGCGCATTCCCACCCAGACGCGCCGCTCAGAGCAAGGCCAGTCACTCCAGCAATTCTCGACGCCTTTGCCGCTCGCCTTTGTCGCGGCGCTCGCGGCCTCAATCCATGCCGGCGACCGCGTGCTCGAACCCTCGGCCGGGACAGGCATGCTCGCGATCCACGCCGAACTTGCCGGGGCGAGCCTCGCGCTCAACGAGTTGGCCGGCGGTCGCGCCGAGCTTCTCGAGCTACTGTTTCCCGCCGTGCCGATCACGCGGCATGATGGCGCGTCGATCGACGACCGTCTCGACGCTGCTTTCGTCCCCGACGTCGTCCTCATGAACCCGCCTTTCTCCGCCACGGCGCACGTCGACCGCCCGATGCGAGGCACCGCACTTCGCCATATCGCCTCCGCGCTCGCGCGGCTCCGCGACGGCGGTCGGCTGGTCGCGATCGTCGGGGCGAATTGCGCGCCCGAGGCGGCCGCCTTCCGCCTCGGTTTTATCCGATTACAGGAGCAGGCGACGATCCTGTTTTCGGCCGCGATCGCCGGGAAAGTCTATGCCAAGCATGGCACCACGACGGTGACGCGCCTGCTTGTTATCGACAAGGTGCCTGCAACCGATCCATCCATGCTGCCAGCCAGCCATGGGGAAGCACCCGACCTGGCGACGCTGCTAGCTTGGGTGACCAGCCATGTGCCGCCGCGACCGGCCCCGCCGCCCCCTGCGCCAGCAGCGGCAACTCCGTTCATCCGCAGCGCATCGACTGCTCTCAGTCCTCTTTCCAAGGGATCCGTGCGACCAGAAAAGTCCGCGTGCGTCGCTGTGGGCGAACTGGTCTATGAGACGATCGCGTGGTCGCCGCCCGTCGGCCAGCTCGGCGAGGCGATATACGAGCCCTATGTGCTTCAGTCGTTGCGCATTGCGGGGGCGTCACCCCATCCGACCGCGCTGGTCCAGTCGGCGGCGATGGCGTCGGTCGCGCCGCCGCGGCCTTCTTATCGCCCGCATCTTCCCGAAAATCTCGCTGCCGACGGTCTCCTGTCCGATGCCCAGCTTGAGTCGATCATCTATGCTGGCGAGGCCCATGCCGGCCATCTGTCCGGCGCGTGGACCGTCGACGAGACGTGGGACGTGGTGAGCGCCGCGAGCGAAGACAATGAGGTGGCGGTCCAGTTCCGGCGCGGCTGGTTCCTCGGCGACGGGACCGGCGCGGGCAAGGGCCGCCAGGTCGCGGGGATCATTCTCGACAACTGGTTGAAGGGCCGCCGCCGGGCGCTTTGGATCTCGAAGTCGGACAAGCTGCTTGAGGATGCGCAGCGCGACTGGTCGGCGCTGGGTCAGGAGCGCCTGCTGGTCACGCCGCTCTCGCGCTTCCGCCAGGGCATGCCGGTCCGGCTCGCGGAGGGCATTCTCTTTACCACTTATGCGACGCTTCGCTCGCAGGGCCGCGAAGGCAAGGCCAGCCGCATCGAGCAGATCGTCGAATGGCTCGGGTCCGACTTCGACGGTGCGATCATCTTCGACGAGGCGCACGCGATGGCCAATGCCGCGGGTGGCAAGGGCGGGCGCGGCGATCAGAAGCCGTCGCAGCAGGGCCGTGCCGGCCTCCGGCTGCAGCACGCTTTGCCGCAAGCGCGGGTTGTTTATGTCTCCGCGACCGGCGCGACGACGGTGCAGAACCTCGCTTATGCGCAGCGGCTCGGGCTCTGGGGCGGAAGCGATCTTCCGTTCGCATCGCGCAGCGAGTTCGTCGCCGCGATCGAGGAGGGCGGTGTCGCGGCGATGGAGGTGCTCGCGCGCGACCTCAAGGCGCTCGGCCTCTACGCGTCACGGTCGCTGTCGTTCGACGGGGTCGAATATGAACTGCTCGAACATAAGCTGACCGACGAGCAGCGCCGGATCTACGATAGCTACGCCGCGGCCTTCCAGGTCATCCACAACAATCTCGCCGCCGCGATGGAGGCGGCGGGGGTGACGAGCGCCGAGCATGGCACGCTCAATGCGCAGGCGAAGTCCGCCGCGCGATCGGCATTCGAGAGCACCAAGCAGCGCTTCTTCAACCATCTCATCACCGCGATGCAGACCCCGAGCGCCATCGCAAGCATCGCTCGCGACATTGAGGCGGGACATGCGGCTGTCGTCCAGATCGTCTCGACCGGTGAGGCGCTGCAGGAGCGCCGGCTCGCCGAAATCCCGGCGGAGGATTGGGGCGATGTCTCGATCGACATCACGCCGCGCGAATATGTGCTCGATTATCTCGCGCACGGCTTTCCGGTCCAATTGTTCGAACCCTGCACCGACGGCGAGGGCAATCTTGCATCGCGGCCCGCCTATGACGAGGGCGGCAACATGATCGTCAGTCGCGAGGCGTGCCGGCGCCGCGATGCGATGATCGAGAAGCTCGCCGCGTTGCCGCCGGTGCCGGGCGCGCTCGACCAGATCGTCCAGCATTTCGGGACCGAGACGGTCGCCGAGGTGACGGGGCGCTCGCGCCGCATCGTCCCGCGGTCGGGCGAAGGCGGGGACGTGCGTTTCGCGGTCGAGAACCGGCCCGGCAGCGCGAACATCGGCGAGACCCACGCCTTCATGGACGACGAGAAGCGCATCCTCATCTTCTCGGAAGCCGGGGGAACGGGACGCTCCTATCATGCCGATCTCGGCGCGAAGAACCAGCGGCGGCGCATCCATTATCTGCTCGAGGCGGGATGGAAGGCCGATGCCGCGATCCAGGGCTTCGGCCGGACAAACCGCACGAACCAGAAGCAGCCGCCGATGTTCCGACCTGTCTCGACCGACGTCAAGGCGCAGAAGCGCTTCATCTCGACGATCGCGCGGCGGCTCGATTCAATGGGCGCGATCACGCGCGGCCAGCGTCAGACGGGCGGGCAGAATATGTTTCGGCCCGAGGATAATCTGGAATCCTTCTATGCCCGCGATGCGCTGCGCCAGCTCTATCTGTTGATCGTGAATGCCAAGGTCGAGGGCTGTTCGCTGCTGACGTTCGAAAGCGCGTCGGGGCTGTCGTTGCTCGATATCGATGGCTGTCTGCGCGAGGAACTGCCGCCGATCACCACCTTCCTCAATCGCATGCTTGCCCTCACGATCGACCTCCAGAACATCCTGTTCGAGGCCTTCGAGGGTCTGCTCGTGCATCGCATCGAGGCGGCGGTTGCTGCGGGAACCTACGAGATCGGCCTCGAAACCCTGCGCGCCGAGAGCTTCGCGGTGAACGCACGGCAGACGATCTACACCCATCCGGGCACCGGCGCGGCGACGCAGCTGCTCACGATCGAGCGCAAGGAGCGGATGCTGCCGCTCGATCTTGACGATGCGCTGGCGCTCGTGCGCGAGCGCGGCGGCGAACTGATTGTGAACCAGCGCTCGCAGCGCGCCGCGGTGAAGCTCGGGGCGCGCAGCGTGATCGATGACGACGGCGCAATCCACCGGCGCGTGCGGCTCCATCGGCCCCTCGAGGCCAGCCACATGCTGCTCGCCGATTTCGTCATGAGCCATTGGCAGCCTGCCGACTGCGATCAGTTCGCCGATGTCTGGAAGGCCGAACTGGCGGACATTCCCGATTACGAGACGTCGACCCTGCACATGGTGTCGGGCTTGCTGCTGCCCATCTGGCGGCTGCTGCCAAAGGAATCGTCGCGCGTCTACCGGCTCCAGACCGACGAGGGCGAACGAATCATCGGGCGCAAGGTCTCGCCGGGCTGGGTGGCATCGGTGATCCGCGACACGCCGTGCGACCTCCGAAAAGACGAAGCGTGGCAACTTCTGCAGAAGGGCGAGACTGTCTTTCACCTTGCGGACGGCCAGATGCTGCGCCGCGTTCGCGCCATGAACGACTGGCGGATCGAGCTTTCCGGCTTCAACGATCTTGGTGTTGACCGGCTGAAGGCATTTGGCTTGATTTCCGAAATCGTCTCGTGGCAACTGAAGCTCTACGTGCCGGCAGGGGCTGCTGGCGCCGACGTGTTCGCGCGGCTGGTGGATCGATTTCCGATCCAGCGGATCGCGGATCGCAAGGCCGCCTGAAGGAGCCCCACCATGGAAAGTCCGGTCCGTGAACTTGCGCGTCGTCTCGGTGAAAATGCCGAGGCGGTGTGCCGCCACTATCTCTCGAACGGTCGCCGCGAAGGCCATTATTGGATGGTCGGCGATAAGGGCAATGCGCCGGGGCGCAGTCTTTATGTGCGTCTCGTCGACGGCGATGGCCGCCGCACGGCGGGCAAATGGACCGACGCCGCGACTGGCGATCATGGCGACCTGCTCGACATCATCGCCGCCAGCTGCGCGCATACGAACCTCGCTGAAACGCTCGCCGAGGCGCGGCGATTTCTGAGCTTGCCTCCATCCGGCGCCGAAACGCAGGGTCCGCGGCCGCGCCGGCCGCGCCGGGCGCCCGCTGGCAGCCCGGACGCGGCAGCGAGGCTTTGGGCGGCGTCGAAGCCCATCGCGGGGACACCTGTGCGCACCTATCTGGCGGGCCGTGCGCTTCGGCACGTCGGCGATGTGCCCGCGCTGCGATGCCACCCGCATTGCTACTATCGCCGGTCCGAGGAGGATGGCCCGTCGGTCAAACCGGCCTATCCGGCGATGATCGCCGCGGTGACCGACCTCGGCGGCTCGCTCATGGGCGTTCATCGCACATGGCTCGATCCGCACCGATCGACCAAGGCGCCCGTTGCTTATCCGCGGCGCGCGATGGGACATTTACTGGGTCATGGCGTCCGCTTCGGGCTTTCGGGCGAGGTCATGGCATTCGGTGAGGGCACCGAAACCATGCTCTCGCTGCGCGAAATCGCCCCGGCACTGCCGCTCATTGCAGGGCTGTCGGCGGCCCATCTCGCGGCGCTCGAATTTCCTGCGCCGCTTCGCCGCCTCTATGTCGCGCGCGAACCGGATGAAGCCGGACGCGCCGCATTCGCCGCCCTTGCCGAGCGAGCCGCCCCGCTGGGGATCGATATCCTGCCGCTCGATCCGGCGCTGGACGATCTGAACAGCGATCTGATGCAGATGGGCCGTTCGCAGCTCGCCGCTTCGATCGCCCCGCAGATGCACGTCGTCGATGCCGAGCGAATGTTGAATGCAGCCTGATCGCGCCTGGCGCCAACGGCGCAACACCTCCAGCATCGCGGCCCCGAATTGCGACGTCGCAATCGCGCGCACCATCCTCATGATGCCCGAAACCCATAGCTATTTTGGCCAGCGGCGTGTCGTCTCGCCGCGGGGATCGGATCAAGCCGGTCCGGGAAGGGGAAGCCCGATCGTCCTGTTCTCGGGAGGCCGCGCCTCGGCCTTCGCTGGAGGGCGACTGCGGCAGCGTGCGCGGGCCGCGCAATGGCTCTGCTCGCGGCTATTTTCCGCCGGGGCTGGCGCCCCTTTGCATCGCGAAACAAAATAGCCGCGAGCCCGCCATCCTTCGCTGGCGCTTCGGCCGCGCGGGGTCCCCGCGCGGTGCGAACCCGCACCCGCCGCCGCCGAGGCGTCGCCGCGAAGGCCGCGAGAGGCGCGGCCCCCAGACAAGAGAAATAGCATGACCGACCTGTCCGACTTTCCCGACCGCAGCGAACCGCAGCAGCCCGGCGCCAGCGCCTACCTCCTCCAGGAAATGCAGCTTTACGGCCATCGGCCCTTTGAGGATGAACCCGACGCACGGCCGCTCCCATGCGACCGGCTTGCCGGGGGCGCTGTCGCCGACATCTTCGACGCATTGGCGGGCTGCCTGGTCGATACCCGCATCGAGCCCGATCTTGAAGATCTGCTCTGGGGCATCGTCAATATCTTCCACCGCGCCGGCGAGCGCGTCGAGCGCGAACTCGACCGCAACGAACAGGCGCAGCGCCAGCTCCAGCGCGAGCAGGATGGCAGCGAAATCCGCTCGGTCGAACTCGAACGCGCGATCGCCGAGGGCATCACGATGATCGAGCGCCGCGACACGATGGAATTTTTCCGCGAATGCGCCGCCGAACAATTCCGCATCCATGCCCGCAAGGCCTGGAGCCCGCGCACCGGGTCGCGCGTCCGTCACAAGACGATGACTGCGGCGATGATCGACAGCCACGACTTCATGGACAAGCGTCTCCGCGAAAAGGCCAAGGCCCTGATCCCTGAGGGAACCCGCATCGCCTTCAGCGGCGGACCGGCGTGCAACGATCACCGGCATATCTGGTCGGCGCTCGACAAGGTGCATGCCCGCCACGCCGACATGGTGCTGATGCATGGTGCGACCCCGACAGGTGCCGAGCGCGCTGCGGCCTGCTGGGCCGACAAGCGCGGGGTGCCGCAGGTGGCGTTCCGGCCCGACTGGAACCGGCACAAGAAAGCGGCGCCGTTCAAGCGCAATGAGCGGCTGATCGATGCGATGCCCGCCGGGCTGGTCGTCTTCTCGGGCACCGGCATCCAGGACAATCTGGTCGACAAGGCGCGGGCGTTCGGCATTCCGGTGTGGGATTTTCGCATCAAGGAAGGCGGCTGAGGTGCCGATTTGGATCTGACGGCGCTTGCCATCGGGCGAGCAGGATTACAGGATGAAAATCAATGAAAACGGATCTCGATCATCTCCCGGCGAACAAGCAGCGCGAACTCGAACGTGTGAAGGCGATCATCTTCGAAGAATTCGAGGATGCGATCGCGCTCGGCACGATGGGCTGGAAGAAAAAGGGTCGGATCGACAAGATCATCCTCTACGGCAGCTATGCGCGCGGCGGCTGGGTCGATGAGCCGCACACTGCCAAGGGCTATCGTTCGGACTTCGATCTACTGATCATCGTCAACGACAAGCGGCTGACCGACAAGATCGACTTCTGGTCGAAGCTCGACGACCGGCTGACCCGCGAGCTTGCGATCGACAAGACGCTGCACACGCCGGTCAACTTCATCGTTCACACGCTTCAGGAAGTGAACGACGGGCTCGCGCATGGCCGCTATTTCTTCATGGACGTCGCGCGCGATGGGGTCGCGCTTTACGAATATGACGACAAGGAATTGCACAAGCCGAAACCGAAGACGCCCGAGCAGGCACTGGCGATGGCACAGGAATATTTTCAAGAGTGGATGCCCCAGGCGAATGCCTTCTTCAAAATGTATGAGGCTGGTCGGACGGACGGCGCCCTCAAGCATGAGGATCAGCGTGCAATAGGCACCCCCTTCGTGGGGTGATCGGCGTGCAAAAAGACCCCCTTCATCCCGGGTCTATAGTCGGCCGACTGGTTTTGATCAGTTGGCGAGAACGGGATGTTGATCGTGGAGACAGTGGT
>QFCS01001069.1_pt1 | contig 67544 bp, 53 predicted proteins | sample 3576561 | NCBI WGS metagenome assembly QFCS01 | reverse complement strand
TGCCCGCTCGACAGCGACGGCGACGGCGTGCCGGACGACATCGACCAGTGCCCGAACACCCCGCCGGGCCTGAAGGTCCTGCCGGACGGCTGCGCGCCGGTCGGTGACTGCCGCAAGCCGCGTCCGGGTGAGCCGGTCGATGCCCGCGGTTGCGCGCTGGATCGCCGCTTCGTGCTGCGTGGCGTGAAGTTCGAGTTCGACTCCGACCGCCTGCTGCCGGAATCGAAGGTCATCCTCAAGGAAGTCGCCGAGACGCTGAACGCGTATCCGCAGATCAAGGTCGACGTTGAAGGGCATACCGACTCCATCGGTACGGATGCCTACAACCTCGGTCTGTCCGAGCGTCGCTCGATCGCGGTGCAGCAGTTCCTGAGCACCAATGGCGTCACCAAGGGTCGCCTGCGCCCGGTTGGCTACGGCGAATCGAACCCGATCGACACCAACGAAACCGAAGCCGGTCGTGAGAACAACCGTCGCGTCGAGTTCAAGGTGACCGAAGGCTGATCCCGATCTAGCGATCGGAATTCAAAAACCCCGGCGGAGCGATCCGCCGGGGTTTTTCTTTGTGCGATGAAAAAACTGGAAAGTGAAAGCGCTCGCGTTTTCACGAGCGCTTCGTGAAGCCTCAGCCGCTCAGCAGCCCTTCGGCTTCGAGCTTCTCGAGATGGCTTTCGATGTTCTTGCGAGCCAGCGGCAACAGGCGCGGATCGACTCCGACGTAGATCGCATCGAGCATCTGCTGGACGCTGTTGCCTTCGCGATGCAGGCGCAGGATGTGCTCTTCGCGCAGCTTGCGATGGCGCAGCGTTTCTTCGAGCCGGAACGTGCCGCCCAGGCCCTGGCCGTGCGACGGGAAGATGCTCAGCGGCGCAAGGTCGATGATGCGCTGCATCGAGTCGAAGTACTGGCGCATGTCGCCTTCGGGCTTGGCGATCACCACCGTGCCGATGCCCTGAATCAGATCGCCGACGATGCACCAGGTGCGCTGGCTCGTCATCAGGGCGATCTGCCCATCGTCGTGTCCCGGAATTTCGAGCACGCGGATCGGCTCCTCGTGCCAACTCGCCACACCGTCGCCTTCACCGACGAGCTGCAGCTCGATGCCTTCGAAGAAGGCTGCACCCTTGCGATCCCGAATGCGCTGCGCAGTTCGCGCGCTCATGAGGATGGGCCAGCCATGACGGCGCGCGAGTGCATCGGCGCGCTCGTGATGATCCGGATGGTGATGCGTGATCAGCAGCGCATTGACGCCCTGCGCAAGCAGCGTGGCCGACAGCCGGTCGAGCTCGGCGTCGTCGCAAGGCGAAGGGTCGATGGCCAGCCGCTGGCCCGGCAATTCGCCGGTGACGTAGCAATTGGTGTGTTCGGCCGGCGGCAGCGTGTGCGAGCGCACGGGAATCTGGATGAGCCCGGCGACGCTTTCGATCGCCATCAACTGTCCTTCCGGTGCGACCGCGACGAGGTTGCCCATGTGACCGCACTGCGGATCGCGTGCGAGTGCCCGGATGGAGGCGATCGTGGGCGGGGCGATGATGAATTGCCCGCGCTCGAATTCGGAGAGCCAGTCCTGCGCGCTGGCCCATTTGCTCGAAATCGCCTCGGGCTGGTGCAACACGAAGTCCGGCCTGCGCTCCAGATGCACGGCGAAGAAGTGCGTATTGAAGCGCCGCGGGATGTGCATCGGAGTGAGCGCATGGCCGCAGGCGCTGATGCTGCGTACGCCGCCTTCGTCGGCGAATTGCACGAGATCGAAATCGAGTTCTTCCTTGAGCTCCCGGCACAATGCGCGGGCCAGGCGCGCATCGATGCCGTCGAATACCGGATGCTCGAACGCCGCGCCGTCGGTGTCCTCGGGGTCGACCTTGCCGCCCGGGAAGGCCTGATGGCCTGCGAAGGTCTGTAGCGCCGGGTGACGGAGGGCGAGAAAAAGCTCGCCGTCGTGCATCAGCAGAGCGGTGACCGAATCGATGGGAGCAGGCATGCGGGAGCCCCGGAGGAATAGGCGCCCATTGTACGACGCGTGTCCGTGCAAGCCGTCGCAAGCAGGCCGGTGCGCTGACTCAACGAGCGATTTAGCCGCGCACGAGCCGAGTCTGTCCGAGGCGGGGTGGGGGCTTGCGGAGCAGCTGAGTGATGTCGTCCATCCAGGCGTTCACGCGCGGGGCCGGCGGCGTAGCGTGGGGCAGTCGTTCGGACTTCGGAACGGCGATGGCAACGGCTGAGCGCGGCTTCATCGAAGACCTTTGGATATGACAGAAGTGCCCCGCATTCTTTTGCCAGCCAGTGAAGGCCTCCTGAACTCAGGCGCGAGGCTTCGCGCGCGCCGGGCTCAGCGCTTTTGTATGCCGAAGGCTTCGAGCAAATCGTCGATCATCGGCCCGACCTGGCCGGTCATCAGCGTGAACTCGGCCTCGAACTGACGAGCCGGATCGAGCCCCGGATCCTCTTCGGCTTCGTCCATTTCCATGAACTTGAGGCGTTTGATCTCGAGCTTGTCGTTGACGACGAGCGAGAGCCGGCCGTTCCAGGTCATCGCAAGCTTGCTCGCGCGCAGGCCTTCTTCGAGATGACGCTGAATCTGCTGCACGTCGAGGTTATGGCGCACGTAGCGCACGACGGATTTGGCCGCGTCCCCGCTCGTGAGTTCGCATTCTTCCCCGAGGTCGAAGCGACCCGGTGCACGGCGCGCGGACAGCCAGTCGGTGAGCTTCTGCCCCGGCGAGGCTTCGGTCTGCGGCATCGAGACCGGCAGTTCACCCCCGAGTGTCTCACGCAGAAATTCCACGACTTGCTCGCCGCGGGTCGGCGACGAGGCATCGACGATCAGCCGGCCCGCCGCCGGATCGATCCAGGCGCGCGTGGTGTTGCGGCGCGTGAAGGCGCGCGGCAGCAACTCGGCCGCGATGATCTCCTTGAAATCGCGCAGCTGCTTGCGTCCGGGCTTGAAGCCCTTCTCGCGCTCGAACTCGATCGCGCGCTGCTTGACCGCGTCGTTGAGCACCGAGGACGGCAGCAGCTTCTGCTCGGTTCCGAGGGCGATCAGCAGATGCCGCTCCAAACCCTGCACCAGCTGCACGTCATCGATCGGAGCGACCCAGCCGCGGCTTTCGGTGCTCATCGCGCTGCACGGCAGCAGCGGGCGCGCGGCCAGTTTTTCTTCGAGCTCGCCGGCCGGGAGCGACCAGTCCTGTTCCAGACGATAGATCAGCAGATTCTTGAACCACATGGCGGTGCAGGCGCGGCAAGGGGGCCGCGCATGGTAGCGGCTCCGGCCGGGTGATGCAGTCGGGCTAGGTCGCGGTGACCGCCGTTGCCGGTCTCGGCAGGCGCAACCCGGCGAGCACGAGGCAGACCAGGCTCAGGACGCCGACGTAATGCGCCGGAGCGAGTAGCGGGCTGGCCTTGAGCAGCAGGCTCACGATGAGCGGGGTGAGGCCGCCGAAGATCGCGTAGGCGAGGTTGTACGAGAGCGACAGCCCGCTGAAGCGCACCGGCGCCGGGAAGGCGCGCACGATCACGCTCGGAATCACCCCGACGATGCTGACGCAGAAACCGGTCAGGGCATAAGTGGCGAACAGCGGCAGCGCGTGCTGCTGGCCGAGGTAGAGCAGGTAGATCGAGCCGAGCAGCGCGAGGCTGCCGAGCGCGAGCACGCGCGGTGCACCGTAGCGGTCCGACGCCGCGCCATAGAGCACGCAGCCGATCGTCAGGCAGAGCGTTGCCAGGCTGTTGGCCTGCAGGGCGAGCGGGGCGGGGATCGCGAACATCTTCTGCAGCAGCGTCGGTGACAGCAGCACCACGACGACGATGGCGGCGGTCAGCGTCCAGGTCAGCAGCATCGATTGCAGCACCGAGCGCCAGTGATGGCGGATGACGGTTTTCACGGGCAGCTCGCGCGAAAGCGCCTTGCGTTGGCGCATGGCCTCGAACACCGGGGTTTCTTCGAGCCAGCGACGCAGCCAGACCGCGAGCAGGCCGAACACGCCGCCGAGCAGAAACGGAATGCGCCAGCCCCAGGCCAGGATCTCGTCGGCGCTGAGACTGATATTGATCAGCGCGGCCACCGAAGAGCCCAGCATGATGCCGAGCGTGAGTCCGGCCGTGAGCACGCTGCAGGCCAGGCCGACGCGGCGCTCGGGCACATGCTCGGCGACGAACACCCAGGCGCCCGGCACTTCGCCGCCGATCGCCGCGCCTTGCAACAAGCGCAGGCCCAACAGCAAGACCGGAGCGAGCACGCCGATCTGCTGGTACGTCGGCAGCAGGCCCATGCCGAGCGTCGGCAGCGCCATCAGGAACACCGACAGCGTGAACATCTTCTTGCGACCGATGCGATCGCCGAAATGCGCCATCACCACACCACCGACCGGGCGCGCCAGATAGCCGGCCGCAAACAGCCCAAAGGTCTGCATCTGCGCGACCCAGTCGGCGGTCTCGGGTGGAAAGAACAGCTTGCCGATGGTGATCGCGAAGAACACGAAGATGATGAAATCGTAGAACTCGAGCGCCCCGCCGAGCGCGGCCAGCAGCAGGGTTTTGATGTCGTGGCGGTCCAGCGGGCGATCGGCGGCTTGGCTCATGGCACCGGGAAATGGCGGGCGTGGGAGTGCAGAACGCCTATGCTACTGTGAGGTGTTGATCGCAGCTTCACCCCCGGTTCCTTCGGCACGAATCCCCCCAGATTTTCCATGAGCCAGCTAGACGGCAAGCCCGCTTCCTCCAACGACAGCGCCCGGGCGGAACCGCCGGCTGCGCGCAAACCGGGCGCGGCGGCCTTGCGGCAGTTGCTGCCGCTGCTGTGGCCGTATCGTGGACGTATCGCCATTGCGCTGATCGCGTTGCTGATCGGTTCGGCGACGATGCTCACGGTGCCGCTCGCGTTCCGCGATCTGATCGACCAGGGCTTCGTCGCCGGTGCCGCCGTCGGCTGGCATTTCGTCGCCCTGTTTTGCATCGCCCTGTTCTGGGGCGTCACCACCGCGGCGCGCTATTACACGGTGAGCTGGATCGGCGAGCGCGTGACCGCCGACCTGCGCAGCGCGGTTTACCGGCGCATGCTCGAGCAATCGCCGCAGTATTTCGAAAGCACGCGCACCGGCGAGGTGCTGTCGCGACTGACCGGCGACACCACGCTCGTGCAGACCGTGGTCGGTTCGTCGATCTCGATGGGCCTGCGCAGCCTGCTGCAGTTCATCGGCGGGCTGCTGATGCTCGCGATCACCAACGTCAAGCTGTTCGGCATCACGCTGCTGCTGTTGCTGATCGTGGTGCTGCCGATCGTGTTGATCGGCCGGCATCTGCGCAAACTCTCGCGCGAATCGCAGGATCGCGTCGCCGACAGCTCGGCGCTCGCCGGCGAAATCCTCAACGCGATGCCGACCGTGCAGGCGTTCACGATGGAGCGCGCCGAAGCCGAGCGCTTCGACGTTTCGGTGGAAAGCAGTTTCGCCACGGCGGTGAAGCGTTCGCGCGTGCGCTCGCTGATGACCGCCGGCATCATCGGCGGGGTGTTCGGTGCGATCGTCTTCGTGCTCTGGCTCGGGGCGCAATCCGTGTCGGCGGGCACCATGACGGCCGGCGAACTCGCTTCGTTCGTGCTCTACGCGGTGTTCACGGCGGGCGGCGTCGGCGTGCTCGCCGAAGTCTGGGGCGACGTGCTGCGCGCCGCCGGTGCGACCGAACGCCTGATGGAACTATTGTCGGCCGAGCCGGCCATCGCGAGTCCGGCTCAACCCGACACACTGCCGAGCAAGCCGCAGGCGCGTCTCGATCTCGAAGCCGTGAGCTTCCGCTATCCGTCGCGGCCCACACAGCTGGCGCTCGACGACGTGAGCCTGAGCATTCGCGAAGGCGAGACGGTGGCCGTCGTCGGTCCGAGCGGAGCCGGCAAGACCACACTGTTCCAGCTGCTGCTGCGTTTCTACGACGTCGGCGCGGGCTCGCTGAAGTTCGACGGCATCGACATCCGCGATCTCGATCCGCGCGAGCTGCGCTCGCAGATCGGCCTGGTGTCGCAGGAGCCCGTGATCTTCTCGGCCAACGCGATCGAGAACATCCGCTACGGTCGTGCCGGCGCGAGCAACGAAGAGGTTTACGAGGCGGCCCGCGCGGCGCTGGCCGACGAGTTCATCGCGCGCCTGCCCGAGGGGTATCGGACCTTTCTCGGCGAGCGCGGCGTGAGGTTGTCGGGTGGGCAGCGCCAGCGCATCGCGATCGCGCGGGCGATCCTCAAGAATCCGCCGCTGCTGCTGCTCGACGAGGCCACCAGCGCGCTCGATGCGGAAAGCGAAGTGCTGGTCAGCGCCGGCCTTGAGGCGGCCATGCGCGGACGCACCACGCTGATCATCGCGCACCGGCTGTCGACCGTGCAGCGCGCCGATCGCATCGTGGTGATGGAGCAGGGACGCATCATCGAAACCGGAACGCCGGCCGAACTGCTGCGCAGCGGCGGACTCTATTCGCGACTCGCGAGCCTGCAGCTGGTGGCCTAGGCGGCGGCCGGCGCGCGGCCTAGAGGTGCAGGCCGCACTCGGTCTTGGGTTTGCCGAGCCAGCGCCCGCTGCGGCCTTCGCCGGCCACCGTGCAGTGCTTGCAGCCGATCGAGGAATAACCCTGCGCCACGAGCGGGTGGAACGGAATGTCGTGTTCGGCGATGTAGCGATCGCGCTCTTCGCGCGAGACGTCGATCATCGGGTTGAACTTGATGATGCCGCGGCGGATTTCGAAGATGTCGAGCCTCGCGCGATGCTCGCTCTGCCAGCGCATCAGACTCGATACCCAGACCTGATACTGACCCTTGATGGTCTCGAGCGGCTCGACCTTGTTGACCGAGCAGCAGAAATCCGGATCACGCTTCCAGGTCTGTTCTTCGACCGTGAACTGGTGCTGCCAGTCTTCGGCGCGCACGTCGGACACCTGCAGGCCGAGGCGCTCGACGAGATGGTCGCGATACTTCAGCGTTTCCTCGAAGTGATAGCCGGTGTCGATGAAGTGCACGCGCTGTTCGGGGCGAATGCGCGAGACGATGTGCAGAAAATAGGCCGAGGTCGCGGCGAAGGAAGACGTCAGCAGGATCTTGTCGGCCGGAAAATCGCGGTACAGCCGACGCAGCCGCTCTTCGAAAGCGAGAGTCCGGTACTCCGCATTGAGCCGGACGATGGCCTGATCGTCGATGATCGGGTTCGGCGCGGCAGGGTGGCCGAGGACTGAAGCGGCGGAGATCGTGGCGTTCAAGGGCAAAGAGGCGGCGGAGACCGGCGCGGCGCGAGGCTCCGATGCCGAGACTGGTGCGTTTAGGGATGACATAAGTTTATAACTTTCAGCAATTGTCAGCATCCACTGATAATCGCGTAGGCGAATCGTTTGGGAGAATAAGATTCATACTCAATTCAGTTCGCTTCTCTAGTCTGGACTCACGATCAATCGCGCCAAGTTCTGCGCATGGATGCGCAGCGAGGAATCGGCAGAGCAGGCAGGGAAGGCCCGGCTCTCCCACTTCCAGGTTGGTATGGATGATCGTCGCAGAAGCCGTCGTCTCCCCCCAGACGACGGCTTCTGTCGTTATGGGGCCCAAATCCAGCGAAGCTCAGTGGTCGTTGCCGGTATCGATCAGGGTCCGTCGCAGTTTTTCGAGCAGACGGCGCTGGCGCTTGTCGGGCCTGACCGAATCGAACGAGGCGGCTTCTATGCGCTTCTGCTCGGCCATCGCCTCGCGCTTTCTGCGGCTGGCCTCGGTTTCCTCATAGAGCGTCCGCGCCAGCGTGGCGTTGCCGCGGTGCTCCGACAAGGCTTTCACCACCACTTCCAGATCGTCGTAACCCTGGCGCAGCTCGATGCGCGCTCCGACCTGCACGGTTTTCGAGGCCTTGGCGCGCTCGCCTTCGTAGCGCACCTTGCCGCCGTCGATGGCCTCCTGCGAGATCGTTCGCGTGCGGTAGAACCGCGCGGCCCACAGCCATTTGTCGAGGCGGACCGGCTCGTGTCCGGCTTGCCCTGAATTGCTTTTGTTGCCCATGCGAAAAGCTTGGGGGCTAATGGGTCCGGCTCAAGCGACCGACCGCCGAGCCGGCGCGGCGCTGCGGCGGGTGACCTGCAGCGCAATGAGCAACCCGACCAGCACCAGGCAGCAGGACAGCCAGAACGGCGCGCCCGGCCAGACCGCGCGCAGCGGGTTCGGTGCGATGAAGTAGGCGAAAGTCAGGTTGAACAGGCTGGGTCCGACCACGCCGGTGATGCCCATGATGCTCGCGTTGGCCCCCTGCAGCCGGCCTTGCTCGCTGGCGCCGACATGGCGCGTCATGAGCCCCTGGGCCGATGGGCCGAACAGGCCCATCAGCGAGATCAGCGGCAGCCCGATCCAGAACAGCGTCGGGGTCGTGGCCGAAGCCCAGAGCGCGAGTCCGACGGTTCCGAACGAGAGCCCGAGCAGCAAGGTCGGACGTTCGCCGAGGCGCTTGACCGCCTGCCGCACCAGCCCGCCCTGGACGACGATTCCGCAGACGCCCACGGCGGTGAGCGCCCAGCCGACCTGGCGGATGTCCCAGCCGAAGCGGTAGCTCGCGTAGAGCACGAAGGTGTTCATGAACACCTGGTGGGCCAGGTGGAACAAGAAATACACGGCGGCGAGCCCGGTCAGTTCCGAATGCGAGCGCAGCAGCTTGAGTGCCCCGATCGGGTTCGCACGCGACCAGACCAGTTTCGCGGTGCGCTGCGCGCGCGGCAGCGATTCGGGCAATACCAGCAGGCCGTAGGCGAAGTTCGCGAGTGCGAGCGCGGCCGCGACCCAGAACGGCAGGCGCGGATCGACGGCGCCGAGCAGGCCGCCGACCGCCGGCCCGATGACGAAGCCGACGCCGAAGCCGGCGCCGATCACGCCATAGCCGGCCGCGCGCTTGGACGGCGGCGTGCTGTCGGCGATGTAGGCGCCGGCGGTCGCGAAATTGGCCGCGGTGATGCCCGAGATGAGCCGGCCGACGAACAGCCAGCTCAGGTTCGGCGCGAGTGCCATGAGCACGTAATCGAGCCCGAGGCCAAGGCAGGAAACGAGGATCACCGGCCGCCGGCCGAAGCGATCCGACAACATGCCGAGCAGCGGCGAGAACAGGAACTGCATGAGCGCCCAGGCGGTGCCGAACAGGGCCAGCATGCGCGCCGCCTGCGAGGTATCGCCGCCGCTGAAGGCTTCGACCAGCTTGGGCAGCACCGGAATGACCATGCCCAGACCGAGCACGTCGATGACCACGGTGATGAAGATGAAAATCAGAGCGTGGCGTTTGGGGCCTGTGCTCGTCGGTGCGGTCGAATCCATCGAATCCATGTCGCTCAGCTTACCATTCGGGTCCAGAGGCACCTGGGCTCAGGTGCGCTCATCATCAATCCATCGGCTCCGGCATGCCGGAGCCGATTCGCATGCAAGTTTTGCTCAATGACCGACTCGTCCGATACCCAATCCACTGCCCAAGCCGCTTCCGAAACGACGAATTCCGCGCCGCGGCTGTTCGACCTGCTCGGTGGCGAACCCGGTGTGCGCCGGCTCGTCGACGCCTTCTACGACCGCATGGACCACGAGCCGGCCTATGCCGGTATCCGTGCCCTGCATCCGCCGACGACGGAAGGCTCGCGCAACAAGTTCTTCTGGTTCCTGTGCGGCTGGTCGGGCGGGCCGGATCATTTCGTTGCGCGCTTCGGTCATCCGCGCCTGCGTGCCCGGCACCTGCCGTTCGCGATCGGCAGCGCCGAGCGCGATCAGTGGCTGCATTGCATGCAGCAGGCGCTCGTCGACATCGATTTCGATCCGGTGCTGGCGGATCGCCTGCTCGCCTCGTTTTTCCAGACCGCGGACTGGATGCGCAACAAGCCCGACTGAAGCTCGCTCCTCAGTATCTGGCGAGCACCGCCTCAATGTCGTTGCGCGCCGCCTCCATCGATTTGTAGAGCGGAATGCGCTTGACCTTCGGCCCGCCGTTGACGATCACCGCGAACGCCATCCAGCCGCCGTTCTTCTTGCGCAGGTAGCCGGCGATGCCGCAGACCGAGCGCGGGTCGTTCATGGTGCCGGTCTTGAGCGTGACGCGATCGAGCCAGTCCGCATTGCCCTGGCGCACGAACGCGAACGGCGCCTGCCTCGGCACCACGAACTGGCCGTAGAACACCGGGAAGGTCTGCGTGCGCCGGTACTGGTTGGCGAGCAGGCCGATCAGGTCGTCGGCCGACAGCTCGTTCTCGGGCGTCAGCCCGCTGCCGCTGAGCAGCCGTGGCTTGGCCTTGGCGCTCGCCCCGGCGAGGCTGTTGCTGGCGACGAAGCTGGCGAGCGCGTCGCCGGCCTCGGCGAGCTGCGACGGCGGCTTCGGCAAGCGCGCGGCACCGAGATTGAGCGTCAGCAGGTCGGCGATGTAGTTGTTCGAGTAGCGCATCATGCGGCCGAGCTGCTCGCGCAGGGCCAGGCCCTCGACCTCGGCGATGACGTGCGTGCTCGCGGCCGGCTGGCCGTATTGCAGGCGTACCGGGCCCGCGAAGTTCACGCCGAGTTCGCCGATCATCTCCTTGAGCAACAGGCCCACGCCGAGGGCCGGGCTCGACATGGCGCGGTAGACGCGCTGGTCTTCGCCCATCGGGATGTTGCCGCCGACGCGCAGGGTATCGATGCCGTCGCGGGTCACGCGCTCGACCCAGAAGGTGTTCTTCTGCTTGGCGGCGACGGTCTTGATGCTGCCTTCGACCGCGATCGGCAGCCGGGCGACGCCGCAGCCGCGCACGTTGGCCGGATCGCCGACCGCCGAGGCGCGCACGTTGACGCACCAGGTGCCGTAGTCGACGCCGATGGCGGCCAGCGGCACGTTGTAGGCGGTGTCGCTGCGCTCGGTGGCCTCGCAGCGATCCTGATTGTCGCAGGTCAGCGGGCCGTAAGCCGGGTTCACCATCATCCCGCCCATTACGGTGTCGATGCCTTCGCCCTTGAGCTGAGCGGCCAGCAGCCAGAGCGATTCGTGATCGAGCGTGGCATCGCCTTCGCTTTGCAGGATCAGGTCGCCTTCGAGCACGTTCTGTCGCGGTGCGCCCAGGCCCAGCAGGCGGGTCTTGAACGATTTGTCGGCCGGCCAGGCGTCGAGCGAGGCGGCGGTGATCGCGATCTTGGTCACCGAAGCCGGCGCCAGGCGCTGGGCCGGGTTGAGCGTCTGGATGAGCTTGTTGTCGTCGAGGTCGTAGACCGCCGCGGTGATTTCGGCACCCTGCGATTGCAGCTTCCGCAGATGTTCGAACTCGGCGCGAGCCGGGCTCGCGGTCACCAGGGAGAACGCCGTCAGGACGAGCGCGCAGGCGCGGCGTCGCGAGGCTATGAAACAATGGGATGCCGAAAGCTGGTGTCGAGCCAACTCGATGGTCCTCCTGAGGAACGATGCGAAAAGGGATGCCGCAGACGCCATTGGCGATAAGACGCCGCGACGGCCGGCGAGTTTCAGACGAATCTCAAAACCGAGCGTGGCCGGGCACGGCATAGAATCTTCAATGGCACTGATTATCTTCGATCTCGATGGAACGCTGGTCGATTCGCGGCCCGACCTCGTGCGCACGGTCAACGCGGCGATGTCCGAGCATGGGTTCGCCAGCGTCGGCCCCGAACTCGTCACGCCGTGGGTCGGCCGCGGCTCGCGCGTGCTGCTCGCCGCGGCGCTGCGTCATCACGGTGTCGATCCGCAGGCTCCGGGCTTCGACTTCGAAGCGGCCTTCGAGCGCTTCCTGTATCACTACGGACAGAATCTCACGATCGACACCACGCTCTATCCCGACGTGAGCGAAACGCTCACGCAGCTCGGCGAGCAGGGCTACGAGCTCGCGGTCTGCACCAACAAGCCCGAGCGCTTCGTTGCGCCGCTGCTGCAGCATTTCGGCATCCGCGATCGCTTCGGCGCGCTGCTCGGCGGCGATTCGCTGCCGCAGCGCAAGCCCGATCCGGAGCCGCTGCTGCATCTGGCGCGGCACTTCGGCGAGCGCCCCGAGCGCTGCGCGATGGTCGGCGATTCGCGTCACGACGTCGAAGCCGCGCGCGGAGCCGGCATGCCGGTGGCCGGACTGCGCGGCGGCTACGGCAGTGCCGAGGAATTCGAGCTGCACCCACCCGATGTTCTCATCGACACGCTGGCCGAACTGCCCGCATGGCTCTCACGCATCACCATAGCCGCCTGAGCGTCGCCCGCATCGGCGTCGTCGTCTGCGAGCATTGCGACGCCGCGTATCAGCGGCGCCGGCTGCTGCGCGGCGAGATCGCGTACTGCGAGCGCTGCGGCGGCGAGATCTATCGGCGTCGCAAGCTCGACGTCGATGCCATGCTCGCGCTCACGGTGACCGCGCTGCTCGTGCTGATCGTCGCCAATGTCTATCCGATCGTGACGATGCAGATTCAAGGGACGGTGCGCGATGCGACGCTGCTCGACGCGGTGCTCGTGACCTACGACACCGGCGTCGCGCTGGTGGCTTTGCTGGCGGCGCTGACCGTGTTCTTGTTTCCGCTGATTCAATTGCTGATGCTGCTGCACGTGCTGATCGCGGTGCGCATGAGCGAGCCGGTGGCCCTGTTCGTGCCGGTCATGCACACACTGCGTGCGATGCAGCCCTGGAGCATGGTCGAAGTGTTCATGCTCGGCGTGCTGGTCTCGGTGGTGAAACTCACGAGCCTGGCCGCGATCAAGCCCGGTGTCGGAATGTGGGGCTTCGCGCTGCTGACGGTCCTGCTGACCGTGCTCAACAACTTCGATCTCGATCAGCTGTGGGACTGGGGCGTCGGCGACAACGAAAACGAGTTCGAGGAAGACAGCACTTGAGCGAGCCGACCGTCATCACCGCCGCGCAACTCGGCCTGATCCGCTGCTCGGCCTGCAGTCTCGTCGTGCAGGCGCCCGAGGCCGGCCGCCATGCGATCTGCCCGCGCTGCGAAGCACCGTTGCATCGGCGCCTGCCGCATTCGCTCGCGCGCACCTGGGCACTGCTGCTGTCGGCGGCGCTGCTCTACATCCCGGCCAACCTGTTGCCGATCATGCGCACCGCGAGCCTCGGCGAAGTGCCGCAGAGCGATACGATCCTGTCGGGCGTGGTCGAGCTCTGGGTGCGTGGATCGTGGGATCTGGCGATCATCGTGTTCGTCGCGAGCATCGTGGTTCCGCTGCTCAAGATCGCCATCCTGATGACGCTGCTGATCACCGCCGGCCGGCATTCGAGCTGGCGCCGCAAGGAGCGCGGCAAGCTTTATCGGTTCGTCGAGTTCATCGGACACTGGTCCATGCTCGACATTTTCGTCGTCGCGCTGATGGCGGCGCTGGTGCGTTTCCAGAGCCTGGCCGACGTCACGCCGGGGCCCGGAGCGGTGGCCTTCGGCGCCGTCGTCGTGCTCACCATGCTCGCCTCCAAGAGTTTCGACGAACGCCTGATTTGGGACCCGCCCGAAGGATCTGACGCCCCATGAGCGACAACGAAGAAAATCCATCATCCGGGCCGCAGGGCGAGTTGCCCACGCCGCGCTACGAGAGACCGCGCCGCTGGACGATCTCGGTGATCTGGGTCGTTCCGCTGATCGCCGCGCTCGCAGCCGCCGTGCTCGGCGTGCGCAGCTATCTCGGCTCGGGCCCGAACATCACCATCACCTTCAAGACCGCCGAAGGCATGGAAGCCGGCAAAACCGAGGTCCGCTACAAGGAAGTGCCGATCGGCAAGGTCGAGCGCGTGGAGCTCTCCGACGACAAGCAATCGGTGCGCGTGCGCATCGCGCTGATCCACGACGCCGAGCACGTCGCGGTCGAGGATTCGCGCTTCTGGGTCGTGCGTCCGCGCATCGGCCTGGGCGGCGTTTCCGGTCTCGGCACCTTGATCTCGGGCGCTTACATCGGCGTCGATGTCGGTGAGTCGAAAATCGAGCGCCTGCAGTTCGAGGGCCTCGAAAAGGCGCCGACGGTGACCAACGATCAGCAGGGCCGCCGCTTCGTTCTGCATGCGGCGGACGGCGGTTCGCTCGACCTTGGCTCGCCGATCTATTTCCGCCGCATTCCGGTCGGCCGCGTCGTCGGTCGCGAACTCGATGCGGAGGGCAAGCGCGTCAATTTCGAGCTGTTCGTCGACGCGCCGTACGACAAGCTCGTCACGCGCAACACGCGCTTCTGGAACGCGAGCGGCGTCGATGTCGAAGTCGGGGCCGCGGGCTTCAAGGTCGACACGCAGTCGGTGGCCAGCATCGTCGCCGGAGGCATGGCCTTCCAGGCGTTTCCCGAAGACGAGCCCGGCGAGATCGCACCCGAGAATACCGACTTCGAGCTGTTCGACGACCGGCTTGCCGCCGCTGCGCCGTCGGCGGAGGAGTCGATGCGCCTGCGGCTGCGCTTCTTCCAGAGCACGCGCGGACTCGGTGCCGGCGGACCGGTGGTGTTCCAGGGCATCGAGATCGGCCGCGTGAAATCGGTCGAGCTCGCCTACGATCGCGATCGCCGCGATTTCTGGTCCGACGTCGAGATCGACGTCTATCCACGCAACATGGGCCGTGCCTACAAGGGCTGGCAGCAGAACACCGAACGCGAGCCGAAGAATGCCGACACCTTCTTCCGCATGCTGATCGAACGCGGGCTGCGTGCGCAGATGCGCACCGGCAACCTGCTCACGGGCCAGCTCTACATCTCGCTCGACTTCGATCCCAAGGCGCACAAGTACGCACCGCCGGCCGGCCAGCAGCCGCTCGAGATTCCAACCTCGCGTGGCGAGTTCGACCAGATCCAGGAGCAGATCAGCAACATCGTCACCAAGATCGAGGCGATGCCGCTCGACGAGATCGGCCGCAACCTCAACAGCACGATCAAGTCCACCGACGAGCTGCTCAAGCGCTTCGACGGGCAGGTTGTCCCCGAACTGACCAAGGCCGTGCAGGAGGTGCAGCGCACGCTGCAATCGGTCAGCGAGCAGCTGTCAGACGACGGCCGCCTGCAGCGCGACGCGCGCGGCACGCTGGGCGAAGTGGAACGCGCGGCGCGCTCGCTGCGCTCGCTCGGCGACTACCTGCAACGGCATCCGGAATCGCTGCTGCGCGGCCGCCCCGAGATCAAGGGCGACCCAGAAACCACGCAACTTCCCGATCCCACCACCGCGGCGCCGCAACCGGCGGCACCGGAGACGCCATGAACGCCGCCAAGCTGCTGCTGTCCCTCGTGCTGCTCGCCGTGCTCGCCGCCTGCGCGAGCAACCCGAAGCTGCGCTACTACACGCTGGTCCCGCCGGTCGATGCGAACACGCCCAAGCCACGGCTGCCGTCCTCGGTCGACCTGCTGCCCGTCAAGGTGGCCGCGCAGGCCGATTATCCGCAGCTGGTGCTGCGCGAGGGCGCGGAGCGCTTCACCCTGGTCGAGAACCGGCTCTGGGTTGCGCCGCTGCCCGAAGAATTTCGCGCCGCCTTGCTCGCGCGCCTCGCGACCGCATTGCAGGCGCCGATCGGCGACGAGCGCGTGCGCATCGCCGTCGAGGTTTCGCGCATGGACGCGGTGTTCGGTCGCTATGCCCTGCTCGAAGCCAACTGGGAGCTCAAGAGCAAGAAGACGACGCTCGTCTGCTCCACGCGCTCGACGCAGACGGTCGGCGAGGGATTCGATGCGCTCGTCGCCGGGCATCAGCGCACCGCGCAGGCGCTGGCCGACGACATCGGTCGCGGATTGTTGAGCCTGAGCGGCCCGCAGCCGAGCTGTCCCGCGTCGCTCTGAGCAGCCGTAGGGCGGGTCGTGACCGCCATTGCGTTTTCGCAGGTACTAGGGGCGGATCATGGCCCGCCCAGCGGTCTTCGCGAACTGGTGGAAATCAGCGCGTCGCACTGAGGAATCTCCCCGCGAACCCTCGGTGCATGATGCGGTCTGCAAACGATCGCAGCTCGAACTGCGCCGATCAGAAAACCGAGAGTTCACCAAAACCATGAAAAAAGCCCTGATGGCCGTTGCCGTCGCCGGCTGCTTTGGCCTCGTCGCCTGCGCCGCGAAATCGCCTTCCGCCTCCACAGCCGAGAAGCCCATGCCCGCCAGCCCAGCCGAAACGGCGAACCCGCTGCTGCAGCTCAGCGAGCTGCCGTATCACTATCCGCAGTTCGACAAGATCAAGGACGAGCACTTCGCTCCGGCCTTCGAGATCGGCATGAAGCAGGGCAAGGCCGAAGTCGAGGCGATCGCCGACAGCAAGGAGGCGCCGAGCTTCGACAACACCATCGTCGCGCTCGAAAAGAGTGGCCTCGCGTTGAACCGCGTGAACTACATCTTCTTCAACCTCACCGCGACGAACACCAACGACACGCTGCAGAAGATCGAGGCCGACGTATCGCCGAAGCTGTCGGCCTACAGCGACTCGATCCTGCTCAACGAAAAGCTCTTCGCCCGCGTGAAGACGCTGCACGACAACGTCGCGCAGCTGGGCCTGGACGCCGAAAGCGCGCGCCTGCTCGACCGCTATTACACCAACTTCGTGCGCGCCGGCGCGCAGCTGTCGGATGCCGACAAGGACAAGCTGCGCGATTACAACGAGCAGCTCGCCAAGCTCAACACGCAGTTCCAGCAGAACGTGCTCAAGGACACCAACGAATCGGCCGTCGTCGTCGACAGCGAAGCCGAGCTCGACGGCCTGGATGCGAACGAGATCGCCGGCGCCCGCGATGCGGCCAATGCGCGTGGCCTGAGCGGAAAATTCCTCATCACGCTGCAGAACACCACCGGCCAGCCGCCGCTGACCAGCCTCAAGAACCGCGCGCTGCGCGAGCGCATCTACAAGGCCTCGCTCGCGCGCGGCAGCCACGGCGGCGATGCGGACAACACCCGAATCGTCGCGCAGATCGTCGAGCTGCGTGCCAAGCGCGCGGCGCTGCTCGGCTATCCGAATCACGCGGCGTATCAGCTCGAAGACGGCACGGCCAAGACCACCGACGCGGTCAACCAGCTGCTCGCCCAGATCGCACCGGCGGCCGTGGCCAACGCGAAGAAAGAAGCCGCCGACATGCAGAAGCTGCTCGACAAGCAGAAGGCCGGCTACAAGCTGCAGGCCTGGGATTGGGCCTACGTCGCCGAGCAGGTGCGCAAGCAGCGCTACGATTTCGACGAATCGCAGATGCGTCCGTATTTCGAGATGAACAACGTGCTCGAAAACGGCGTGTTCTTCATGGCCGAGAAGCTCTACGGGCTCACGTTCAAGGAGCGTAGCGACTTGCCCAAGTACCACCCGGACACACGCGTGTTCGAAGTGTTCAAGGACGGCGTGGCGTTCGGCATCTTCATCTTCGATCCGTTCAAGCGCGACTCCAAGCAGGGCGGCGCCTGGATGAACTCGTATGTCGATCAATCCGACCTGCTCGGCTACAAGCCGGTGGTGGCGAACCATCTCAACATTCCGAAGCCGCCCGCGGGCGAGCCGGTGCTGATGACGGCCGACGAGGTCAACACCGCTTTCCACGAGTTCGGCCACGCCATCCACGGCCTGCTGTCGAACGTGAAGTACCCGATGTTCTCGGGCACCAATGTTCCGCGTGATTTCGTCGAGTTTCCGTCGCAGGTGCACGAGATGTGGGCCACCTGGCCCGAAGTGCTCGCGCATTACGCCAAGCATTACAAGACCGGCGAGCCGATGCCGCAGGTACTCGTCGACAAGATGAAAGCCACCGAGAAGTTCAACCAGGGCTTCGCGACCACCGAGTATCTGGCCGCGACCCTGCTCGACCAGGCCTGGCATCAGTTGCCGGTCGACAAGGCCAAGGTCGACGACGTGCTCGCGTTCGAGGCGGCCGCGCTCAAGCAGGCCGGCGTCGATTACGTGCTGGTTCCGCCGCGCTATCGCACGACCTACTTCTCGCACGTGTTTTCGGGCGGTTACTCGGCCGGCTACTACGCCTACATCTGGAGCGAGGTGCTCGACGCCGACACCGTCGAATGGTTCAAGGAGAAGGGCGGCCTGTCGCGCGAGAACGGCCAGTGGTTCGCCGATCACCTGCTGTCGCGTGGCGGCGCGGTCGATGCGATGCAGCTGTATCGCGAGTTCCGCGGTCGCGACGCCAGGATCGAACCGCTGCTCGAACGCCGCGGCCTCGCGGCGCCGGCCAAGGGCAAGGCCGGCAAGTAAGAAAATCCAGCTGGTAACAGGGCCCCGGTAGCAATGCGCTACCGGGGCCCTTTCGTATGTAAGGGTTTTCTTTCAGCCGAAAGCTGGGCAGTTGTCAGGATTGCCTGAAATCTGACTGGTGAGTCATAAATAAAGGTAGGAAATGTCCTACGCCGCGCAGGGATGCGCATCACCAAACTGCTCAAGGCTCTCAATGAAGGCCCGTGTCTTTGCGTTGTCGCTCGTCCTCGCCGCCGCCAGTGCCAGTGCGGCGCAGTCGGCTTCCGCTCCCGCCAATTTCGACGCGCTCAGCGCGACCGGTGGCTTGCGCTCCAGCAGCTTCGCTTCGCTGCAAAAGCGCGCCGAGGCGCTGCGCAGCCCGCTCGGCTACACCTCGCACGTCGATGCGCTGCGCGGAGGCTCGGGCTTCCTGTGGGCGCCCGCCTCGATCCCGGTGCCGAGTGTCGGCGCGCGCAAGGCCGCGGCGATTCCGGCGGCACTGGGGCGTGCCTACCTGAGCGCGCAGTCTTCCTTGCTCGGGCTCGATCGCCAGGCGATCGAACAGGCCAAGGTCACCGATGCGCAGCAGACACGCTCGGGCAGTATGGTCGCGCGCTTTTCCCAGCGCGTGGACGGCATCGAAGTGTTCAATCGCAGCCTCAACGTGCTGACCGATCGCGAAGGCAGGCTCGTCGCGATCTCGGGTGGTTTCGAGCGCTCGCGTCAGATCGACGGCAGCTTCGCGCGCACCAAGGCCGATGCGATCAGCGCCGCCATCGGCAATCTCGGCGGCCATCTCGCGGCGGCCCTGTTCAGCAGCTTCAAGAGCAGCGGCGACTACGAGTGGTTCGTGTCGTCGAGCAATCGCAGCGACTATCGCCTGGGCCGCGCGGTGCGCGTGAAGCCGGTTTATTACCCGGGCGCCGACGGTCTGGTGCCGGCCTACTACGTCGAGCTGTTCGGGGCTCCGGCGAACGCGGACGGTCGTCGCGATGCCTACGCCTACGTGATCTCGGCGAGCAGCGGCGAGCTGCTGTTCCGCAAGAACCTGGTCGCCCACGAAGGCGGCAACACCGCGTTCTCGTATCGCGTGTTCGCCGACAACAGCGGCACGCATCAACCGATGGATTCTCCGCTCGGCAACGGCTATCTGCCGTTTCCGGGCAGCACGCCGGACGACGAGCTGCCGCGCACGAGCGCGGTGGCGAATCTGGTTTCGCTCGTCAGCGGCCCGATCAGCACCGGCGACGCCTGGCTGCCGGATGGCGCGACGACCACCACCGGCAACCACGTCGATGCCTTCCTCGACAGCAGCCTGCAATTGTCGCTGCCGATCAACCTGCCGGTCGGTGGTGAACTCACGGGCGACGGCTATCTGCCCGGAACCGGCGACGTGCGCGCCGCGCTGAGCGGGCCGAACAGCTTCGATTATCCGATTCACGGCGACGACGATCCGTCGACCGCGAACGCGCAGCAGGCTGCGGTCGTCAACCTGTTCTACATGAACAACTGGCTGCACGACTGGTGGTACGACCATGGCTTCAACGAAGCCGCGGGCAACGCGCAGACCCTCAACTACGGGCGTGGAGGCGAAGAGGGCGATGCGGTTTCGGCACAAGGCCAGGACGGCTCGGGCCGCAACAACGCCAACATGGCGACGCCGGCGGACGGCTCGTCGCCGACGATGCAGATGTACTTGTTCGATGGCGCGTTGCGCGGCGAAACCTGCCAGCGCTCGCCGGACGGCAACTGCGCCGATAGCGGTGGCAGCGGTTATCGCTTCGCGGGTGCGAGCTTCGGCCCGCAGACCTTCGACGTCACCGGCGATCTGGTCCTGGCCAACGACGGCAGCGCTCCGACCAGCAATGGCTGCAACGATGCCGTGCCGGCCGATCCGACCGGGCTGCTTCCGGAAGTGCCGGCGCTTCCCGATCCGCGCCTGATCGGCAAGATCGCACTGATCGATCGCGGCACTTGCAGCTTCACCACCAAGGAGAAGTTCGCGATGCTGTCGGGCGCCAAGGCGATGGTCGTCGTCAACAACGGCGAGGGCAATCCGGGCTCGATGGGCAACGCCGACATTCCGATCAACATCGGCATCACCACCGATGCGCTCTACACCGCGCCCGCGGTGATGATCCGCAAGGACGTCGGCGAAATGCTCAAGGCGCAGCTCGCCGCGGGCCAGACCGTGAGCCTGCACGTGAAGCGTGAAGCTTCGATCGACTACGACGGCACCTTCGACAATCTGGTGATCGCGCACGAATACTTCCACTACGTCAGCAACCGCCTGGTCGGCAACGGCTCGGGCCTGTCGAACAATCAGGGCGGCGGCATGGGCGAGGGCTGGGGCGACATCGATTCGATGATGCTCGCGGTGCGCGAGGAAGATCGCCTGGTGTCCGGCAACGAGCGGTATCAGGGCGCTTATGGCACCGGCTACTACGTGGTTCCGGCTTACTACTACGGCATTCGTCGCATGCCGTACTCCTACGACTTCGCCAAGAACTCGCTGACCTTCAAGCACATCCAGGACGGCGTCGCGCTGACCGACGTCGAAGCTTCGCAAGGCCAGGTCGCGGCTCCGGCTGCGTTCGGTGTCGACGGCGCCGGCAACTCCGAGGTGCACAACACCGGCGAAGTCTGGGCCAACATGCTGTTCAACGTGTACGTGGGCCTGCTCAACGTGCCGGGCCGCAGCTTCGCCGACGCCCAGGCGCGCATGAAGGACTACATCATCTGCGGCCTCAAGATGACGCCGTCTTCGCCGACTTTCGTCGATGCGCGCGACGGCATCCTGGCCTGCGCGGCCGCGAACGATCCGGTCGATTTCAACGTGGCGGCGCGCGCGTTCGCACGTCGCGGCATCGGCCTCGATGCGGTGGCTCCGCCGAGCAACAGCAGCGACAACGTCGGCGTGACCGAAAGCTACGTCGCGCTCGCCGCGTCGGCTCCGACGCTGGTCTCCGGCATCGGCAGCGGCGAGGGCATCGACGGCTGCGATCACGACGGCGTGCTCGATTCGGGCGAAACCGGCAGGCTCAATTTCGCGCTGCTCAACAACGGCGGCTACACGGCCGGCCAGACGCTCAGCGGCACCATCAGCAGCACCGCCGCGGGCCTGAGCTTCCCCGACGGCAATCGCCTGAGCTTCACCGCGGGCGAGGTCGCACAGACCGCGCAGGCGAGCGTCAAGGCGGCGCTCGCATCGGGCATCGGCGGCGTCGTCAGCCTGCCGGTCAAGCTCACGCTCGACGCACCGTCCGACGCCGATGCGGCCGTGCGTTATCCGACCAGCATCAGCGCCACGCTGATCGGCAATGCCGACATCGCGCGCACTGCGGCCAAGGACGGTTTCGATCATCCCGATCTGTCGACGCCGGATTGGTCGACGGCCAGCACCGGCACGACGCAGGTCTGGACCATCGGCGACCAGAACGCGACCACCGGCAGCGGCAACGCCTGGTTCGCGCCCGATCTCGGCAGCGCGACCACGCTCTCGCTGGTCACGCCGAGCTTCAGCGTTCCGGCCGGCGGCAGCTTCGCGCTCGCCTTCGATCACTACTACGACTTCGAGGCGGACCTGTTCGCCAAGTACGACGGCGGCGTGATCGAAGTGAGCGTCGACGGCGGCGCCTGGCAGGATGCGGCCGACTTCGGCGCGACTTTCGCGGGCGGCTACAACGCCAAGCTGCGGGCCAACGGCCGCCGCGGCTACGGTGGTGAATCCGGCGGCGTGCTGCACGAGAAGCTCGACTTCGGAACCACGCTCGCGGGCCACAGCGCACGCCTGCGCTTCGTCGTCGCCACCGACTCGGTTTCGGCCGGCTTCGGCTGGATCGTCGACAACGTCGAAGTCAGCGGCGCAGGCACGCCGTTCCATGCGGTTTCGGCCGAAGACGGAAAGTGCGACGGGCCCGGCGGCGGCGATCCCGAAGACCCCACCGAGCCGAACCACACGCCGGTCGCCAGACTGACGGCGACGCCGACCAGCGGCACCGTGCCGCTCGTGGTGAGCTTCGATGCCTCCGCTTCGAGCGATGCCGACGGCGATGCGCTGAGCTACACCTTCAACTTCGGCGACGGTGCAGTGGTGACGCAGACTTCGCCGATCGCGCAGCACACCTTCGAAGGCGTCGGCAGCTATTCGGCCAGCGTCACCGTGAGCGATCCGGATCGCGCGTCGGCATCGGCCTCGGTGACGATCCAGACTTCGGCTGCGCCGCCGGCCAGCAACAGCGCGCCTTCGGCCTCGCTGACCGCATCGAGCACCTACGGCCAGATTCCGCTCGCGGTGAGCTTCGATGCCGGCGGTTCGCACGATGTCGATGGCGACGCGATCGTCGAATACCGCTTCGACTTCGGCGACGGCAGCGCGGCGGTCACGCAATCGCAGCCGACGACGAGCCATACGTATCGCGCGGCCGGAACCTTCGTCGCCTCGGTGATCGCCCAGGATGCGCGCGGCGCGGCGTCGCCGGCCTCCAAGGTCACGATCAAGACCACCACCGCGGTCGTCGTCACGCCGCCGGGCTCCGGTCCGGTGGCCGCGCTCACGGTGTCTCCGCAGAGCGGCCGTGCGCCGCTGCTCGTCACCTTCGACGGCTCGCAGTCCTTCGATTCCGACGGCGGCAGCATCGAGCTCTACATCTTCGACTTCGGCGACGGCTCGCCGGTGGTGTCGCAGTCGACTGCCGTCGCCACGCACACCTACACCGCGGCCGGCAGCTACACGCCGTCGCTGCAGGTGAAGAACACCGCGGGAACCACTTCGGCCAAGACCTCCTCGGGCACGGTGAAGTCGACCGCGCCGGATGCTCCTGGCGATGGAGGCGGTGACGGCAGCGGTCGCCGCGGCGGCGGCGCGTTCGACGGCTTGCTGCTGTCGATGCTGGGCCTGGCGGGCCTCGTCGGCGCGATCCGCCGGCGCGCTCGCTGATTCGGATGCCGACGAGCCGGGACGCGATGTCGGCGTCCCGGCTGTTTCAATCGCCCGATTCGGTCACTCGATCACGGGCTTGCCGCGGTCAGCAGTCGCAGGTCGCGCACGAAGTCGCGATACGCCTGCGCACGCTCCTGCTCGCCCGGAACCCGCAGCAGGTAAGACGGATGCACGGTCGCGAAGGCGCGTCGCCCATCGCCGAGCTCGTGCCATTGGCCGCGTTGCTCGAGCAGCTTGAAGCTGCTGCCGAGGATCGCGCTGGCCGCCATGCTGCCGAGGCAGACGATGGTCTCGGGCTGCAGCTTTTCGAGTTCCGCATCGAGCCAGACGCGGCAGGCGTGCTGCTCGCGTGAATCCGCGCGCTTGTGCAGGCGGAACTTTCCACGCGGCTCGAACTTGAAGTGCTTGACCGTGTTGGTCACGTAAAGCTGCTTGCGATCGAGGCCGATCTCTACGAGCGCCTGGTCGAGCATGCGGCCTGCCGGACCGACGAAGGGCTTGCCGGCGAGGTCTTCCTGATCGCCCGGCTGTTCGCCGATCAGCATGATCCGCGCGTCGCTCGGACCTTCACCGAACACGGTCTGCGTCGCCGGCTTCCACAGCTCGCAGCGCCGGCAATCGTGGGCCTGCTTGCGCAGCTCGCGCAGGCTGCCATGCGGCAGCGCTTCGTCCGGCGTGTCGACGCGACGGCTCACGCGCTTGCGCGGTGTCGTCGGCGCGGCCGCGACCATCGCCTGCATGCGCGGCTGCGCTTCGCGGATGAGCTCGGGAATCAGCATCGCCTCGGGCAGGTTCTTCCAGTACTTCATCGGCATTTCGCTCTTCATCGCCGTCACCTTGAGCCGGGAGGGATTGAAGATACTGCGGTAATACTGGCGCCAGAGTTGCTCGAGCGCATCGCCGTCGGGCGCGTCGGAGCGCGAGGCTCCGCGATCGAAGCGCAGCGTCTCGCCATCCCAGTGCGCCGAGCGATCGGGCGTCAGGATCGACCAGTGCATGCCGGCAAAGCGGCGCATGAAGAACGGCGCCACGAGCTTGACGGTGTCGTGCTCGGGTTCGAACCAGGAGACGAAGACGGGCTCTTCGTTTTCGCGCTGGACTTCGCGAAAGCGCACGAAGGCTTTCATCTTGTGCAGATCGCGGCCCACCGACTTCGCCCAGGCGCGGGCGCGCACGACATCGTCGTCGGTGATGATGTCGAGCAGCCTCGGCTCGCCGTGCGCGAGTCGCCAGAGCAGCCGGTAGAGCAGGGCGTGGCGCTGCGGATCGCGATGCGCGAGCACGTTGTAGGCGAGCGACAGAAAATCCTTCGGCACATTCACGCTCGGCACGGCCGTCGCCTGCAGCGGTGCTTCGGGCGAACTTGGTTCGGTGAACAGATCGCCACCGTCGTTTCCGACCCGCCAGCTCACGCGCTCGGGCTCGATTCGCGCTTGCAGCAGCTCGCGGGCCTGTGCTCGCCATTGCACGAAATCGGCGCCGTCGTCCAGGCGCGCGACGACGAACGTCTGCGATGCGGACATGCTCAGGTGAACAGGTCGGCCTGCCGTGGCCGCGTCGCCGTGAGCGTGTTGCGGAGTTGCGCGCTGTCGGTGTCGGATTCCGCGCGCGGCCGATGATCGATCGTGATGACGAACGGCGCGACCTTGCGCGATGAAACCCGCAGGCGCGTGAGATCTTCGAAGCGCAGCCGCTTGTGCCGGCGCAGATCGACGAGCTTGTCGACCGTTTTCACGCCGAGCCCCGGAACGCGCAGCAGCTTTTCGCGCGGAGCCGTGTTGAGGTCAACCGGAAACTGCTCGCGGTTGCGCAACGCCCAGGCCGTTTTCGGGTCGACTTCGAGGTCGAGATTGGCCTGCACGTCCTGCGGCGTGATGTCGTCGATCGAAAAGCCGTAGAAGCGCAGCAGCCAGTCGGCCTGGTACAGGCGATGCTCGCGCACGAGCGGCGGCGCGACCAGCGGCAGCGCTTTCGACGCATCGGGAATCGGGCTGAAGGCGCTGTAGTAGACGCGGCGCAGCCGATAGTTGCTGTAGAGATTGACGCTGGTTTCGAGCACGTCGCGATCGCTCGCGGCGTCGGCGCCGACGATCATCTGCGTGCTCTGGCCGGCGGGCGCGAAGCGCGGCGCCTTGGCGGTCTTGCGGCTCTCTTCCTTGTTCTCGTCGATGGCCAGGCGCAGCGAGCCCATCGCGGCGCGGATGTCGCGCAGGTTCTTCTCGGGAGCCAGACGCTGCAGCCCGGTTTCGGTCGGCAGTTCGACGTTGATCGACAGGCGGTCCGCCCAGCGCCCGGCCTCGGCGATCAGCTCGGGCGCGGCGTCCGGAATGGTCTTCAGGTGGATGTAGCCGCGAAACGCATGCTGCGTGCGCAGCGTCTTGGCGACGAGCGCGAGCTGCTCCATGGTGTAGTCCGAGTTGCGGATGATGCCGGACGACAGGAACAGGCCTTCGATGTAGTTGCGCTTGTAGAAGTTGAGCGTCAGCTCGACGACTTCGCGCACCGAGAAGCGGGCACGCACGACGTTGCTGCTGCGCCGGTTGACGCAGTACACGCAGTCGTAAAGGCAGAAGTTGGTCAGCAGGATTTTGAGCAGCGAAATACAGCGCCCGTCGGGCGCGTAGGCGTGGCAGATGCCCATGCCTTCATTGCTGCCGATGCCGCCGGTGCCCAGCGAATCGCGCCGGGTTCCGCCGCTCGACGAGCACGAGGCGTCGTACTTGGCGGCGTCGGCCAGGATGGCGAGCTTTTCTTTGATCTCCATGTACTGAGTGTGCGGCGGGTCGGGCCTGGAACAATGGCGGTAGAAAGGCCTGGACGATGTTCGTCCAGCGCTTGTAGAGCTTGGGCGAACCCGGGTTCAGCGAGGCGTGGCGGCCGCGCCGCGCAAACTGCGGCGTATGGAGCGCTATCGCAATCTGAGCGGGGAATCCGGCGTCGTCGCCTACGAGGCCGGTGTCGATTTTATTCGCGTTCGCTTTGCGGGCGGGGACATTTATCGCTACGACCGGACGCGACCCGGCGCACGCCACGTGGAGCGGATGAAGCGGCTCGCGCAGTCGGGCCGCGGCTTGAGCACCTACATCTCGCAGCACGTGCATATGGCCTACGCGAGCAAGGAATGATCAGAACTTGAGCGCGGCCCGGAAGTAGATGTTGGCGTCGGCATCGTCGAGCGTCTGCTTGTCGATGTCCCGCTCGTGGAAGGACTCGGCATAGGCCAGGCTCGCGTCCAGCCAGCCCGAATACGAGAACGCGAGCTCGACGCCCGCATCGGCGATCGCCGGTGTTCCGCCAGGCAGGCCGGCCTGCGGGTTTTCGAAGCGCGCGTAGCCGTATTCGACGAAGGCACGCGGAACCAGCGCATGGCGCTCGCCCTTGCCGAACAGCCGGTAGTCGACCTGCAGGCGCGCGAGCCCACCCGAGTCGCCGACCGCCACGCCCGGCAGGTAGGAGGCGACGTTGCCGAGGCCTCCGAGCACCCACTGGCTTTGCTCGGGCACGCTGTCGCCCGTGAGCTGGGCGTAGAGCTCGAGCCGCGTGCTGAAATCGCCCCGGCTGAGCCGGGCGCTGAGCTGCGGGCGCCAGAGCAGGTAGCCGAGGTCGGCCAGCGAGGTGGCCTCGTCGGTTTCGTCGCTGCCGAGGCCCTTGCGCAGCGCGAGGCCGCCGTCGAGATCGAGCCGCCGCTCGCCGATGTCGATCGTGCGCCCGTACGCGGTGCCGGCCTCGATCGAACCGTATTCCTGGTGCTGGATGCGCGCGTCGGAATCGCGCAGCTCCAGTTCCTTGAGCGTGTAGTCGAGCTTGGCGTTGACGCTCCAGCGGCTGTGGAAATCCGCTGCGAGCGGATAGGCCCAGGCCGCTTCGATCTGCTGGATGTCGCCCTTGATGGGCTGCTCGCCGGTATTCGGGGGCAGGAACGGCAGCAGGTTGCGCAGCAGCCGGTACAGCGGCCTGTCGGATTCGGCCCGCAGGTCGATCCGGTAATCGACGTTGCGGCCGGACAGGCCGAAGATGCCGTAGCGCGTGACCCGGCTCCAGCTCAGCATTTCCTCGTCGTAGCGGTCGGCGGCCTCGTCGTCGTTGAGGCCCTTGAGGCCGGTGCGCCAGGTGGCGTTGAATTCGTCGCCGCTCGCCAGGCCGTGGCGCAGGTCGAGATCGAGAAAATGGCGGCCGACGAAGCGGTTGCCCGGGTTGCCGACTTCGACCTTGAAGCGAGTCGGATCGGGTGCTTCGGGTACCGGTTCGAGCGTCATCGTGTAGGCGTCGCCGGATGGGTCCGGGCGGAACACCGGCTCGACCTGCAGGCCCGCGCGATCGGCATGCGCGGTCGCCAGCACGCGGCGCTGCTCGAAGGCCGAGTCGGTCAACGGATCGAGGCCGGCGAGGTCTTCGAAGTAGGACTTGAGCGCTTGCGGGCCTTCGATGCGCGCGAGCTTGCCGAGCGTGGCGACGACGTAGAGATCGGAGCCCGCGAGGCCGTAGCGCAGCTGCGCGGCCGGATAGCCCGCTTCGTAGTAGCGCGCCGCGAGATTGCGCACCACGTCGGACAGCGTCGCCGCCTCCTGAGTCGCGCTCGCGAGCGTGTCGCGATCGAGCACCGCGGGGCCGAGCACGTGCACGCGCCAGGACTGGAAATCGAACGCGGCGGATTCGGCGCCCTGCCGCTGCAGCTGCGCGACCTCGGCCTGCTGCGGCGGAATCACCGGCGGAAGCGTGACGGCCATGTCTCCCCTTGCTGGCGTCTTGATGAATGATGAAGACGCACAGCCTGTGGGCGGCTGGATGATCGCCCGGTGAATGTCGCAAGCCACGTACCCGCGCGCGCCGCGCTCGGGTGACAATAGCGGCCTCGGCATTCATTCAAGCGACCCGTCATGCCCTCATTCGATATCGTCTCCGAAGTCGACAAGCACGAACTCACCAACGCCATCGACCAGGCCAAGCGCGATCTCGACAATCGCTACGACCTGCGCGGCACCGATGCGCGCTTCGAGCACGAGGGCTTCGTCGTCACGCAGTTCGCGCCCAGCGAATTCCAGCTCGACCAGATGCTCGAAATCCTGCACAAGCGACTCGCCGGCCGGCACATCGACTTGCGTGCGATCGAGCTCGGCGACGTCGAGACCAACCTCGCCGGCGCGCGCCGCAAGATCACCATCAAGCAGGGCATCGAGCAGGTTCAGGCGAAGAAGATCATCGCCAAGATCAAGGAAGCCAAGCTCAAGGTCGATACGCAGATCGCCGGCGAAAAAGTGCGCGTGATCGGCAAGAAGCGCGACGACCTGCAGACCGCGATCGCGCTGTTGCGCAAGGCCGATGTCGAGCTGCCCCTGCAGTTTGAGAATTTCAGGGATTGACGCGATGCCGAAGCTGCATCGAGGCCATGGCGACCGCCCGGTCTCGGGCGGCGAGCGATGAGCCAATTAAGCGATGGCCGGCTCACGGCGCTGGCCGGCGCTGCGGTATTCAAGCGAGGGCTCGATTATCGGCGCCAAGGGCGCGTGCGACTGCTCAAGCAGACCGACTCCGATCTCGAAGCCGAGGTCAGCGGAACCGAGCCGTATCGCTTGCAGTTGCAGCGGCAAGGGGATCGCCTGAGCGGCTGGTGCGCATGCCCGGCCGATGGCTTCTGCAAGCATTTGGTGGCCGCCGCGCTAACTTGGCGCGATGGTGACGCCGTGCCGCAAGCGGCAGGGCCTGGCGACGATTTGCTGAAGCTGCTGCGCGCGCAGCAGGCCGAAACGCTGGCGCGCTGGCTGCACGAGATCGCGCTGGAAGACCCGCAGGTGGGCAAGCGCCTGCGCCTGCTGGTGGCGAAGGACGATGTCGGGGAGTTCGGCAAGTCGCTCGCCGATATGCTCAAGGTCTCCGGATTTCTCGACTGGCGTCGTAGCAACGAGTACGCGAAGCGACTGGCCATGCCGTTGCAACTGCTGGCCGAGCGCCTCGACGATGATCCGCTGCAATGCTTCTCGCTCTGCGGCGCAACGCTGGAGCGACTGCTCAAGATCTATTCCCGTTCGGACGATTCGGGCGGGGCGCTGCGCGATCGCATCCACCAGTTCGCCGACCTGCACCGGCGAGCCGCCGCCGCGGCCTGCGCCGGACTGGACGCCAAGGCTTTCGCGCGGAATCTGCTGCGCTGGCAAAAAATGGACGAGTGGGGTTTTTTTGCCGCCGCTTCGTACTGGCAGGCACTCGGTGAAGACGGCAGGGACTGCTACGCAGCGCTGGTGGAGGCGGAGTTCGCCAAGCTGCCGGCGAGTCGCGGTGGAAGGGGAACGGAGGCCTGGTTGAAGGAGTTCGGGCCGGTGCATCGCATGGAGGAGCTGGCCCTGTTGCGCCGCGACTTCGATTCCCTGCTGCGGGTGCTGACGAGAGACCTGTCGTCGGGCCACGCCTACGTACGCCTCGTGGAGGTCAGCCGTGAGTTCGGGCGTGAGCGCGACGCGCTGCAATGGGCCGAGCGTGGCGTGAAGGCGCATCCCGATTGGCCGTCGCTGCGAAGCCTGCTCGCCGAGGAACTGCTGCGTGCCGGCTTGAATGAAGAAGCGGTCGCGGTGCTGTGGCGGGATTTCCAGCGCCACCCGATGATCGAGGCGTGGCAAAGGCTCAAGAATGCCACCGGAGCTGAATGGCCCGCATATCGGCAACGCGCGCTCGATCACGTGCAAAGCAAGGAGCGCGCGGTGACCGATGGGCTGAAAGATGCGAGCCCACGGTTGAACCTGCTGCTGGCCGATGGCGACATCGCCGGCGCGCGCGTCCTGGTGACGTCGACTGTCGCGCGTCCCGCCCTGCTGCATGACCTGGCTTCACGTTTGGAGCCGGACCACCCGGTCGAGGCGGCCTCCCTGTTGCGGCGCATCGTCGATGCGGAGCTGCCCGCGGCCAGCGAAGCCAGGAGCTACGCCAGACAGGTGGAACTCATCGCGGCCGTGGTCAGGCTCGTGCCGGGACCGGACGTGCGGGCCTGGGTCGGCGAACTCAAGCTGCGGTATCGCGCGCGCCGAAAACTGCTGGAGCTGCTCGCGGCGCGCGGGCTCTGAGCATCGGCGCGTGCAGCGGCCGCCTGCTGGCCGGGCCGGCCGCCGCGCGATTCACCGGTTCGCGGCGTAGCCCAAATAGTGTTTCAACAGCGCCGGGCGCAGCGCGTGCACGCGGCGCCTGGCATTCGACTCGCCACCGCTGGCGATCAGCGCAAGCACCGCGCGGTACAGCTCGCCGGCTGGTGTCTGCGGAGCCTGCTCAGCCGGCACGCTGAAACGCTGGCCCGGATCGACGATCAGCGTCCAGGCCGGAAACGTGTCGGTTTCGTATGCCGCCTCATCGGACTGGAAGTCGCTCCAGTGCTCGAGCAGCGAAGGATCGGCGCGCGATTCGTCGAAAGCCTGTTCCGCCGCGTGCGGATGCAGCCAGCACAGGCGCATCCAGGCCAGGCGCGCATCGCCGCTGCGACCGCAGCCGGCGCTGGCTTGCGCCATGCGCGCGAGCAGTGGCGCGTCCTCGTGCCACCCCGGTTCCATCGCGATCACATCGACTGCGCGGGCGGCTTCGCCGGCCTGCAGCCAGGCGTGGCTCGCGTGGTCCTGCGGACGCTGCGGATCGAAGCGCAATCCGGCCCGTCGCTCGGCCAGCGCGCTCCAGAGTCCACGCAGATACGCCGCCGCGTTGTCGCCGAGTCGACGGCGAGCCAGCGGCGCGAGCCGGTTTGCGATGCGCTCGGCATCGTTGTCTTCGCAGCGTGCCGTCGCGGCGTCGATGAGTTGCGTGAACTCGCCACGCGCATTCGCATCGTCGACGCGAGCGAGCAGCTCGCGCGCGGCATCGAAGCGCCGATCGAGCAGCGCGTCGCGCAGCTGCGTTTCGGCGTAGAGGCCCTGGTTGTCGCGCAGCAGATCGAATTGAGATCGCGGCGATTTGCTCATGACGACGCGACAGCGCGCCGGCAGCGGCAGGAACATTGCTCCGCTCGCGGCGCGCAGGCCTTGCTGCGAGGCGTAGGCGTGCGCGGCATCGAGCGTGTCGGCGGCGGCGTCCGGCGCAGCGAGCCAGCCGCCGCTCGCGTCGATGAGCTTCAAGCGCAGCAGCAGCTCGAAGAAATCGAGCTCTCCACGTTCGAGCAACAGTCGATCGACTGCCGCCGCGAGGTCGGCGGCGGTCGCCACGCTCATGCTCGCCTCATTCGGGGCGATAGACTTCCGCGCCCTGCTTGAGGAATTCCTGCGACTTCTCGGCCATGCCTTTCTCGAGGGCTTCGGCTTCGCTGGCGCCGACCTTGGCCGCGTAGTCACGCACGTCCTGCGTGATCTTCATCGAGCAGAAATGCGGACCGCACATGGAGCAGAAGTGCGCGAGCTTGGCGCCTTCCTGCGGCAGCGTTTCGTCGTGGAATTCCTGCGCTTTTTCGGGATCGAGGCCGAGGTTGAACTGGTCTTCCCAGCGGAACTCGAAGCGCGCCTTGGACAGCGCGTTGTCACGCACCTGCGTGCCCGGGAAACCCTTGGCCAGATCGGCCGCGTGCGCCGCGAGCTTGTAGGTGATGATGCCTTCGCGCACGTCGTCCTTGTCGGGCAGGCCGAGGTGCTCCTTGGGCGTGACGTAGCAGAGCATCGCGCAGCCGTACCAGCCGATGTTGGCCGCGCCGATGCCGGAGGTGATGTGGTCGTAGCCCGGCGCGATGTCGGTGGTCAGCGGGCCGAGCGTGTAGAAGGGCGCCTCGTAGCAGTGCTTGAGCTGCTCTTCCATGTTCTCCTTGATCAAGTGCATCGGCACGTGGCCGGGGCCTTCGATCATCACCTGCACGTCGTGCTTCCAGGCGATGTCGGTGAGTTCGCCGAGCGTGTGCAGCTCGCCGAACTGCGCCTCGTCGTTCGCATCGGCAATGCTGCCCGGACGCAGGCCGTCGCCGAGCGAGAAGCTCACGTCGTAGGCCTTCATGATTTCGCAGATCTCTTCGAAATGCGTGTAGAGGAAGTTTTCCTTGTGATGCGCGAGGCACCACTTGGCGAGAATGCTGCCGCCGCGCGAAACGATGCCGGTGACGCGGTTCGCGGTCCACGGGATGTAGCGCAGCAGCACGCCGGCGTGGATCGTGAAGTAATCGACGCCTTGCTCGGCCTGCTCGATCAGGGTGTCGCGATAGATTTCCCAGGTCAGTTCCTCGGCCTTGCCGTTGACCTTTTCGAGCGCCTGATAGATCGGCACGGTGCCGATCGGAACCGGCGAATTGCGCAAAATCCATTCGCGCGTTTCGTGAATGTTCTTGCCGGTCGACAAGTCCATCACGGTGTCGCCGCCCCAGCGCGTCGACCACACCATCTTCTCGACTTCTTCGGCGATCGAGGACGTCACCGCGCTGTTGCCGATGTTGGCGTTGATCTTCACGCGGAAGTTGCGGCCGATGATCATCGGCTCGAGCTCCGGGTGGTTGATGTTGGCTGGAATGATCGCGCGGCCGCGTGCCACTTCGCTGCGCACGAACTCGGGCGTGATCTGCTTCTGCAGCTGCGCGCCGAACGAATTGCCCGCGTGCATGCGGCGCAGGTAGCCGGCCTTCTCATATGTCTCGCGCAGCTCTTCGAGCCGGGCGTTTTCGCGGATCGCGATGTATTCCATCTCGGGCGTGATGATGCCGCGGCGCGCGTAGTGCATCTGCGAGACGTTGGCGCCGGCCTTGGCCTTGCGCGGGGCGCGGATGTGCTCGAAGCGCAGGTTCGCGGTCTTGTCGTCGGCCGCGCGGATGCGGCCGAACAATGAACTCGGACCCTTGAGCTGCTCGGTGTCGCCGCGCGCCTCGATCCAGGCGTCGCGCACGTTCGGCAGGCCCTGGCGCAGGTCGATCGTCACGCTCGGGTCGGAATAGGGGCCCGAGGTGTCGTAGACGGTGATCGGCGGATTGGCGATCGCGCCCTTCTCGGTGCGCGTGTCGGTCTGGCTGATCTCGCGCATCGGCACGCGGACGCCGGCCGAGCCTTCGACGTAGATCTTGCGGCTGTTCGGGAACGGGCGGCGCACATCGGCCGACAGTTCGTCGGCGAGGCGGAACAGCTCGGAGGCTTTGGGATCGAGCGGCAGGTTCATGTGCATCCTCATGCAAGGAGGGGATGCGCTGCCGGCGCCGCGGACGGGCGAGTGCGAGAGCCATCCCTACGCCGGTTTCCCGGCCAGGTTCCTAGGGTGTGATCTCAGCCAGCGCCGCTGTTGATTCAGCGGCACGGGCACCCCCGGCTAGGCGGCCACCTTACGCGATCGGCGTGCGTGCGGGCAATGCCGCTCAGCTGCCTGCAGCGAGTGGGCGCGCAGTAAAGCGATGCGCCAGCCAATGATCCAGGCTCACGCGGCCGGGACCGGCGATCAGCAGCCACAAAAACACCAGCACGTAGAGCACCTCGTCGAGTTCCACGAATTCGTCGAGTGTGGAGACGCCGGGCAGCACCACCACCAGCAGGGCGACGAGCATGTTGACGATCATCGGCAGCATGGTCAGGCGGGTGGCGAGGCCCAGCATCATCAGTGCGCCGCCGCCGAACTCGACGATCGCGCAAGCCAGCGCGCTGAGTTCCGGAAACGGAATGCCCCATTGCGCGAAACGCCCGGCGAAGCCGTCGAGGTTGTGCAGCTTGGCCCATCCGGTTTCGAGCCAGAAGTAGCCGAAGACCAGTCGTACCGCGAGCGGCGCGAGCCAGTCGAGCGCGGCCGCGAGTTCGCGTGAGCGTTCCAGCCAGAGCGTGAGCCGGCTGGCCGGCGAGATGTTTTGCATGGGATGTCCTTGTGAGCGGGAGAGTGGAAGCGATCAGCGCATTGCGGGGTGATGAAGGCTTGCGACCAGGCCATCGACGATCCAGCGCTTGAGCAGACCGGCCGCGCGCTGGGCGACGTGCTCGGGCGGATGCCATCGGCAAAGCTGCTCGCAGAGCGCTTCGAAACTGGCGCCGGCCCTCGCGCTGCGCAGGCACGCGGCTTCGTCTTCGGACAGCACGCGCCAGCGCGTCTGGCGCCGATGCCGCCAGACCAGCCAGTCCGCGGCGTCGGGCCGGCGTTCGATCGGGCCGTGATGCTGTGGTGATTCCGCCGCCAGTAAGGCGGCGAGCTCGGTCTTGAGGCTCAGCAGCCGCAGGCTCGGATCGAATGCGAAACCGAGCCCGGCCCAAGCATCGGCCGGTAGTCCGGCCAGATCCTCGATCACGACGGCATCGGCGTCCGCCGCATCGAAGGCTTCGCCGAGTGCCCATTCGAGGCAGGCGAGATCGCCGTGCGCCGAATCGCCGAGCATCGCGGGCAGGTGGCGGCCGTACCAGCGCGCCGACGGATGCCGCGAGGGATGCGCGCGCCGATAGCGCTCGGCGATGTCGGCGAAGGTTTCGCCGGCGACGGCGGCCAGCACCGGATAATCGTTGGCCAGCACCTCGTCGAGGCGCAGCCGATAGGCCGTGTGATAGATGCCTGCACGCTGCGCTGCCTGCTTCGGTTCGTCCGCGATGAGCTTGAGCAGCGCGCGCGGTGGCATGGCGGTCCGATGCGGCGAATCGCTCAGAATCCAGCGCTGCAGTTGGCGCTGCGTCTGCGCCAGCGTCGGCATGGAGCTGCTCATGCGGCCAGCGCCAGGCTGCCGACGATGCGGCGTGCTCGGTCGAGTTCGTCCAGCAGCTCGGCCAGCGGCGGAATGCGGTCGTCGCGCTCGATCATCACCGGCACCGGGCCGAAGCGCCGCACCGCGTATTCGTAGAGCGACCAGACGGCTTCGGCCACCGGCTGGTCGTGGGTGTCGATCAGCAGCGCGCCGTCGGCCGAGCGGCTGTGCCCGGCCAGGTGAATCTGCTTCACGCGCCGCGGCGGCAGCGCATCGAGATAGCGATGCGCGTCGAAGCCGTGGTTGACGCTGTTGACGTAGACGTTGTTGACGTCGAGCAGCAGGCCGCAATCGGCCTGCTCGGCGACGGCGACCATGAAATCCCATTCGCTGAGCGTGGAATGCGCGAACCGCAGGTAGCTCGAAACGTTTTCGAGCAGCAGCGGACGGGCGAGCGCATCCTGTACCTGCCGCAGGCGTGCAGCGACGTGATTCACTGCCTCCTCGGTTTGCGGCAAGGGCAGCAGATCGTGCAATTGCGCGCCGTCGATGCCGGTCCAGCACAGGTGGTCCGAGACCAGGCGCGGCTGGATGCGATCGGCGAGCTTGCGCAACTCGCGCAGGTAGTCGCGATCGAGTTCGTCGCTGCCGCCGATCGACAGCGAAACCCCGTGCATCGCCACCGGATAGCGCTCGGCGATGCGGTCGAGAAAATGCAGCGGCGCTCCGCCGGCCACGAGATAGTTCTCGCTGAGCACCTCGAACCAGTCCACCGACGGATTTCCGCTCAGGATGGCCTCGTAATGAGGTGGCCGCAGACCCAGGCCGAAGCCTCGCAATGGTGGCGTGCGTGATGTCATGACGATTCCCCGGAGACCTTGGCCTGGCGTGTGCCGTCCGACGGTGCAGGCGAGCAGCCCACGCCGTCGGCGGCAGGTGGTTCGCTTACTTCTTGGACGGCTTTTCGAACTTGCCGCCGCTGGCCGTGCAGTCCTTCTCGCTGGCTTCGGTGAAGCCCTGGCCCTTGCAACCGTTCTGCCCCTTGCAGGCATTGGCGGCGGTCTTGCACGCGCCCTGTCCCTTGCAGGCGTTGGCGCCCATGCAGTGGCCGGCGGCGGTGCCGCTGCCGGCGCTCTCGGCCTGCGCCATCGGCGCGGTCAGGAACAGGGAAGCGGCGGCTGCGGCGAGCGCGAAGCCCGAAGTCTTGGCGGTACGGCTGGCGATGTTCGACATGTGGAATCCTCTGTTGGGTTCGGACGAGCCCGGCGGCGCCGCGCTTGCGTCTGTGGCCATGTTCGATTCCTCGCGCCTGCGCCGATATTCCCGGCCGTTCCACCTTCATGCCCGATCGTCCGTCCGGCGATGCGGGTGGACGCTTGCGCATGAAATGGCGGACGGACGAGCATGGGAGCCTGTTTCGCGGGTCACTAGGCTTGCCGCCATGAACTCCAATCCCATCGATACCGTGCTCGAGTCGGTGCTCGGCTCGTACCAGCTGCGGGTCGAAATCACCGCCAACGTGCGCTACTGCGGCAGCTGGTTCGAGCAGGAGCCGGCGACCCGCTACGGCCAGTTCCATCTGCTGACCGAAGGCGAATGCTGGGTTCAGGGCGATGCGGACGGTTTGCCGCAGCGCCTGCAGAGCGGTGACCTGATCGTGTTCCCGGCCGGCATGCGGCATTCGCTCGTCGCGGTCGCCGAATCCGGTGCCGCGCAGCCGCAGGCCGAATGCGAGACGGCGATGCTCTGCGGCGAGCTCGAATTCATCATGGGCAGCCGCCATCCGATCTTCAACGCGCTGCCGGCTTACTTCGTCGTGCGCAGCCAGGACAGCAGCGACGGCTTCCGGGCGCTGGCTTCGATGCTCGCGCAGACCTCCACCGATCGCCGCTGGGGCCGGCAGATGGTGCAGAACAAGCTCGCCGATTCGCTGTTCACGATGGCGGTTTGCGAATACGTGCGCGCGGCGCCCGACCCGCGCGGGCTGCTGGCGGCGCTGGCCGATCCGCGCCTGTGCCGGGCCTTGTCGGCCGTGCACGCCAGGCCCGGCGACGACTGGACGATCCAGTCGATGGCCCAGCAGGCGGGCATGTCGCGCACTGCCTACGCCGAGCTGTTTTCCGAAGTCCTCGGCGTGCCGCCGATCCAGTACCTGGCGAACTGGCGCGCGATCGAGGCCAAGCGGCTGCTGCGCAATCGCCGCCTGTCGGTGGCGTCGATCGCCGAATTGCTCGGCTACAAGAGCGAGGCCGCGTTCCGGCGCTTCTTCAAGCGCCTCGAAGGCGTGGGCCCCGGCAAGGTGCGGTCCGAAGGCGCGGACGACTGAGCTTCCGCGTCTTCGGAAATTGCGTCCTCAGAACTGGTAGCCGAAGAACATCAGCAGGTTGTCGCGGTCGCGCAGCGAGTCGAGCTTGGTGTCGGCGTACCAGGTGTAGCGAATGTCGAAGTTGTAGGTGTTGAGATAGTCGAAGCGCACGCCGCCGATGGCGGTGACGCGGCCTTCGACGAAGTTCTGGCCCAGGCCCGGCGCCACGCCGTAGACGTCGTGGAAGATCGCGGTCAGGAACTCGACGTTGATGCCCAGGAACAGGTTGTCGTAGCGCGTCTGCGCCACCGCGCGATAGCCGGCCGAATCGGCGGTGCCGAAGCCGTAGCGTCGCTGGCGCGTCGGGTTCTGCCGCGTGCCGCTGTCGCTGACGTTGGTGGACGGATCGTTCGGATCGCTGCGCACGTCGACCGGATTGATGCCCAGCGAGCCGTCCGCGCCCGAGCTGATGTGCGTGTTGACCTCGGCGCCCTGGAACTGCAGCTCGTCTAGGCCCGGCATGTTGAACACATGGGTCCAGCCGGTTTCGAACAGCAGCAGGATCTGCGTCGCCCCGAGCCAGTTGCCGCCGCCGATGGTGTTGATCGCGGTGAGCCCGAGCTGGCCGACCTTCATGCGCTCGTAGCCGCGAATGTACTGGTTGGCCGTCACCGGCTCGCCGCGGTAGGTGGTCTGCACGAAATCGGGCACCGCCGAACGGCGCCCCGGAATCGTCGCGATGCCGAGGTTCACGTCGGCGGTCGGAAACGCCGGCTGCAGCGCGGCGAAGGTCAGGTCGGTGGTGTGGATCTGGATCGGCAGGTTGCTGCGGAACGCGTATTCGCCCGATAGCGCCCAGTTGCCGACGTTGGTATTGAACGAAGTCCCGAACATGTGGATGTCTTCGGGATATTCGGCGAACAGTTTTGCGCTGCCGACCGGCAGCGGCTCGCCGCCGGTGGCGCGGCAGGTCAAAAAGTTCGCGAGCGCGTTGCCGGTGGGCCCCGACAGGCAGGTTTCGTCGGCCGCGATGAAGCTCACGCTCGGAATGCGCGAGTGGTAGTTCGCGTAATAGAACGCCAGCTCGGTGCCACCGTTGAAGTTCTCAAGAAAGGTCTTCAGCGAGACGCCGTACTGGCCGCCGTCGTCGGGCCGACGGCGACGCTCCTCGTCGTAATCGCGGATCACCGTGCGGTCGCTAGCGGAGCCGAGCAGGCCGGTGGTGTCCTGCGGATTGCGGTTCGGGGCGTAGTACTCGTAGGGATCTTCGGGCGCCTTGCTGAACGACAGCATCGCGTAGGTGCCGCCGGCGCCGAGCGTGTCCGAGGTCGAGAAGAAGCTGCCGACCGGGTCGATCAGGATCGGCTTCCAGTCGTACTGATAGAACAGCTCGAAGCCGGTGTTCTCGGTGATCTGGCCGTTGAGCGAGACCATGCCGAGCGGCTGCGACAGCTCCTTGATGTCGAAGCCCGGAATGCGCAGGCGCGACTGATCGGGTGGGTTGATCGAGTTCAGCGAGTTGAGCACGAGGAACGAGCTCTCGCCCCAGTTCAGAACGTGGTTGCCGACCTTGATGCTGAAGTCGCGATCGAAGGCTTCGAACGGCTTGGAGACGAAGTAGTCGAGGAAGCGGAAATCCTGGCCGAGCGCCTTCTTGCCGCCCTTGGAGAATTCCTCGCGCGCGGGCTGCAGGGTGGTGTCGGGGTGGCGGATCTCGTGATCGTCGTAGAGCGGGTCGTAGAACAGCAGCGTGCGCGCGAACAGGTTGTAGCCGCCGATGTTGGTGTTGAAGTCGGTGGTCAGCTTGGTGGCCGCGTGCACGACGTCGCCCTTGTCGAACGACAGGTTGCCGTTGTCGCCGTTGGGGTTGTACGAGCCCGGCGCGTCGACGAAGCGCTGGTTGGCCTCGGCGTTGTTGGAGGCGCAGGCGTCGCCGGTGAACAGCGTGGGTTCGCCGGCAGCGTTGCGTGCCGCGGTCGAGACGCAGAGCCCCGGCTGCAGGCTGCTCTTGCCGACCAGCGAATCATCGCGACCCTGCGTGCGCATCAGCGCGCCGACGGTGACGAGGCTGTCGATGCGGACCGACTTGCCGCCGACTTCGAACTCGAAGGCTTCGGCCGGCATCGCCAATACGCCGAAAGCGATGCCCGCGGCAGCGCGCCCCGTGCGCGCGACGGGTTTGTCGTGGTTGTTCATATTCTCCCTTTCGGCACTGCGATGCGTGCCGATCTGTTATCTGCGACTGCGATCTTGCCTGGCCCGCTGCTGCGATCAGCGCTCCGCCATGCGCTGTACGGAGCCCGTCGAGAAGTGATCAATGTTGAACTCGACGTCCTTGAACAGCGGCGCTTCGTTGCTCATTTCCTGCAGCAGGTAGCGGTTGGATTGCAGGTCGTAGACCGAGCCGCAGACCGGGCCGACGCGATCGAGCCAGGCGAGCTGCACCTGATGCGTCTCCTGCACGCGCCAGAGCGTGCCGCGCTGGTCGTAGTTGTCGACCGCGAGGATGGTCCAGGTGTCCTCGTCGACATAGAAGCTGCGGCGCTTGTAGACGTGCGAAGTGCCCGGCTTGAGCTCGGCCTCCACCACCCAGACGCGGTGCAGCTCGTAGCGCGGCAGCTCCACGTTCATGTGGCCGGCCTTGGCGATCTGCGCATACTTGAGCTTGTTGTCGAGCAGCTTCACCGAGTTGTACGGCACGATCATTTCCCTCTTGCCGAGCAGCTTCCAGGTGTAGCGGTCGGTGGCGCCGTTGAAGGCGTCGAGCTGATCGTTGGTGCGCAGGCCGTCGGAGCCGGTGCCCGGGTTGTCATAGGCCACGTTCGGCGCGCGCCGGATGCGGCGCTGTCCCGGGTTGTAGAGCCAGGCGCGGCGCGGCTCCTTCACCTGATCGAGCGTCTCGTGTACCAGCACCACGTTGCCGACCTGGCGCTCGGGCGCGGTGGTGAACTGCAAAAAGTACAGCGCCACGTTGTTGAGCGACTCGGGCGTGATGCCCGGCTTGTTGTACTGGAACAGCACGTCCTCGCGCAGCACGTAGGGCTGGAAGGCGCCGTTGGCCTGCACCGCGAGCTGCGCGTTCCAGCGCTGCAGCGAGGTGCCGCGATAGCGCAGCTTGTGGTTCCAGATCACCTCGATGCCGGACTTCGGGATCGGAAACGGAATGCCGGTGACCGCACCGACCAGGCTCTCGCCCTGGTTGCCGAGTTCGGCATCGACCGCGTTCTTGGCGGTGGCGGCGTTGATGAAATTCGGCGTCCTGGCGGTGCGGCGCGTCGGATACACGTTCATCTTGTACGAGGACGGGAAGCGCGCGAACAGCGCCTGCGCGCCGGCCGTGAGCTTGCCCTTGTACTGCGCGAGGTTGGCGCTGCTGATCGTGTACAGCGGCTTGTCGTCGGACAGCAGCTTGTAGCTGGCCGGATCGCGTTCCTTGCCGGCCGCGGGCTGCGGCATCGAATAGCCGCCGTCCCAGGCCGGAATCGAGCCGTCGGCGTTGCCCTTCTTCTCGCCGCCGAGCGGCGTCAGATCGGTACCGAGGCGGCGCGCTTCTTCCGGGCTGACCTTGGCTTCGGCCATGCCGGGCATCAGCAGGGCGCAGCTCAGCGCGGTGGTTCGCAGCAGGCGCGAGGTACGGCTACGCGCAGCAAGAGCGCGCCGCGAAACGAACCGTGAGCCATGATCGGACGGCAGCGCGTGCGCCGGTCTGGTTTGCATCGAACTTCTCCTCGTCGTTTTTATCGAGACGGACAGACCTGAACGGCCCGTCTGCTTGAACGGAGGAAGCTACCGTCATGGCCGCGTCGGCGGCTAGGGAGAAATCGAGCCCAACCAGCGGGCTTGCCGGGCTTGCCGGAAAGCCCTCGGCAGGCCCTCAGCGGCGTTCGCGGCTCAGCAAGTGCAGGGCGGCGAAGATGCGCGCATCCACCTGCAGGCCGCGGGCCTGCTGGGCCGCGACGAAGTCGTCGACCTCGGACACTTTCACGCAGTGCACGGTGATGGCCTCGTCGTCGACGCCGCCGCCTGCGCTCACGCGCGTCAGACCGGTGACGCGCACGAAGTAGCTCTGCTCGGCCGTGAGCCCGCCCGCGGTCGGGGCGGTGAAGATCAGCCTGGCGTCGCGGCCGCGAAAACCGGTTTCTTCTTCGAGCTCGCGCAGGGCGCTGGTGGCCGCGTCCTCGTCGGCGAAGGCTTCGCTGTCGCCGATGATGCCGGCCGGCAGCTCGATGGTGTTCACGCGCAGCGGCCAGCGGTATTGCTCGACCAGCACGAGCTCGTCCGCATCGGTGACCGCGATCACGAAGCAGGCCCCGCTCGAGTTCGGGCGAATCACGTACTCCCAGTGCTCGCGGCGCAGCAGCAGCAGGAACTCGCCTTGGTGCAATACGCGAACGTCGGGGTCTAGCTTTTTAGGCATTGGTCTTCGGTCTTGAGCCATTGGGAGGTCACGGCGGCGCCGGGACCGAGCGCGAGATGGCGGCGCATTTCATCGAAGGCGGCCTGCAGGCTTTCGAGCAGGCGGAACGGCGGATTCACCACCAGCATGCCGCAGACGTGCATCTGGCCTTCGGCCGGCTCGCCGTTGTCGAAGCGGATATCGAGCACCGGACGCGCCGAATCACGCCCCACGCGGCGCACGAAACGGTCGGCCTCGAAGCGGTTCTTGACCGGATACCAGGCCACGTACTGGCCTTGCGCGAAACGCGACTGCGCGCTCGCGATCAGCTCGGCGATGGCGTCGTACTCGTCGCTGCGCTCGAACGGCGGGTCGATCAGCATCAGGCCGCGCTTCTCCTTCGGCGGCAGCAGCGAGGCGGCCTCGTAGCCATCGCGATGGTGGACGGCCCAGTCCGCGAGTTTGTTTTCCCCGCGTGGCAGCGCGCGCAGCGTGCGTTCGAGCGTCTCCGCCACCTCGACCACTTTCTCGCAGAGCGCGAGCCGATCGCCCGGCCGTGCGAGCGCGGCCGCGATCAGCGGCGATCCCGGATAGCGCGCCGGATCGGCCGCGAGCGTCAGATACTCGGCGAGCACCGGGTCGCTGCTGCCGAGTCCCGTGAGCCGGCCGATGCCGTCACGCCATTCGGCGGTCTTGGCGGCGATGTCGTGGCGCAGGTCGTAGCTGCCCGCGCCGGCGTGGGTGTCGAGGAAGAACCAGGGCTTGTCCTTGCGGTTGAGCGCCTGGATCAGGCCGATCAGCAGCAGATGCTTGAAGACGTCCGCGAAATTGCCGGCGTGGTAATGGTGTCGGTAGTGCATGAGCGTAGTGTGCCATTGCGCGCAGCAAGTCGGTCCCGATGCGTCACGGCGCCGATCGTGCACTGGTTTCCGCAGTCCGATCTTCCCGGTCCGTCATTCGTCCCGAAGCTGCTTCCACAAGATCGGCACGCGGCAGACGCTGGCCTCGAACTTCATCGATCGAGCCGGACATGAACAGCACTTCTTCCTTCGGCGACACCGGCATCGCGGCGGCGTCGCGTCCGCAACGGCGCATCAGCGCGCGCTCAGCGCTGCGTGCCAGCGGAACCCTCTGGCTGCTGGTCGCGGTGCTGGGCCAGCTGCTGCTCGCGATCTACGTGGTCGGCTTCTACGGCCTGTCCGCAGCGCAGGGACGGCTGGAAGACTGGGCCAAGGTGTTGCCGCAGGGCGTGGTGCCGGGCCAGCGGTTTCTGAATACCGTGCTGTCCCTGCATCTGCTGTTCGTGGTGGTCATCATCGTCGGCGGCGCGCTGCAACTGCTGCCCTGGTTGCGGCGCACACGCCCCGGGTTTCATCGCTGGAGCGGACGCCTGTATTTGCTGGCCGCCGGCATCCTGAGCGTCGGTGGCCTGATCCTGGTGTGGGGACGCGGCACCGTCGGCGATCTGTCGCAGCATCTGGCGATCAGCCTCAATGCGCTGCTGATCCTGGGTTTCTCGGCGATCGCCTGGCAGCAGGCGCGGGTGCGGTGCGTGGAGGCGCATCGGCGCTGGGCGCTGCGCCTGTTCCTGGCGGTGAGCGGAGTCTGGTTCTTTCGCATCGGCCTGATGCTGTGGATCGTGGTGAACCAGGGGCCGGCGGGTTTCGATCCCAAGAGCTTCACCGGACCTTTCCTGACGTTTCTGTCGTTCGCCCAGTACCTGCTGCCGCTGGCGGTGCTGGAACTGTATTTCAGGACACTGGAACGCGGCCATGCGCCTGCCCAGGCGCTGATGGCCGGCGCCATGCTGGTGATGAGTCTGGCGACCGTCGGCGGCATCGGCGCGGCGACGGCGATCATGTGGCTGCCGAGGTTCTGACGCCGGCCAACTGGGTCGACTGGATTATTCTGCTGCCATGCCCGCTTTTCCCGTTTCCGACAAGCCTCGCGGCCTGGCACTCCTGCTGGGATGGCCGCGGCTGCGCTTCAGCCTGATGCTGTCGGGCACTTTGGGCCTGATGATCGGCCTGGGCTGGGATTCGGGTTTTTTCGCCGGCCTGATTCGTAGCGTGATCATCGGGCTGGTGGCGATGCTGGCCTTCGGTCTGTTCGAGCAATGGCCCAGGCGGCTGCCGTCCTGGCTGGCGCGCTGGGCGCTGCAGGTCTTGTGCGTCGCCATCGCCATCCCGGTCGCCGCATACGGGATCTACGTCGCCTCCACGGCAGACGGTGCGCCGCCGTTCTGGAAAGACAGCGATCGCATGGGCGGGTTTGCGATGTTCACGATCATGGGTTTGCTGATCGCGCCGTGGGCCGCATTAGCCGCGCTGGTTCGGCAGAAAGAGGCGCTGGCGCGCGAGCAGGCCTTGCGCTTCGATCTGGATCGCAGCGAGCTGGAACGCCAGGCACTCGATGCACGCCTGCATCTGCTGCAGGCGCAAGTCGCTCCGCACTTTCTGTTCAACACCCTGGCCAACGTGCAGGCACTGGTCGATGCCGGCTCCCCACGAGCGGCCGCCGTGCTGCGCAGCCTGGTCGCCTATCTGCGCGCCGCGGTTCCGCGCCTGCACGAACAGGCGATGACGCTGGGGCAGGAGCTGCAGCTGGTGCAGGCCTATCTGGAACTCATGCACATGCGGATTCCGGATCGCCTGCAGTTCAGCGTGCAGGCCGAGCCATCCACGCTGGGCCTGCATTGCCCGCCGATGAGCTTGCTGACGCTGGTGGAGAACGCGGTGCGTCACGGCATCGACCCCAGCGAGGAGGGCGGTCGTATCGACATCACCGTGCATCGTGACGAGGGACGCTGCCGGATTCGCGTGAGCGACACCGGCGTCGGTTTGCGCGAGTCCGCCGACGGTCTGGGCACCGGCTTGTGGACCCTGCGCGAACGCCTGCGCCTGAGTTTCGATGGTGCGGCGCAGCTGCGGGTGATGGCGCAGATGCCGCGCGGCGTCTGCGCAGAGCTGGATATTCCCGCCCGCGAGGCGCAGCGATGAGCCGGCATCCGACTGCCTTGATCGCCGACGACGAGCCACTGCTGCGCGAGGCCCTCGCCAGCCAGCTGGCCGTGGCCTGGCCGGAGCTGGACGTGGTGGCGCAGGCGCGCAACGGCCGCGAGGCGGTCGAGAAGTTCGATGCGCTGGAGCCGGATGTCTGCTTTCTCGACGTGCACATGCCGGGCATGTCGGGCGTCGAAGCCGCACGCCATATCGGCAGCCGCGCGCATCTGGTGTTCGTCACGGCCTACGATCATTACGCCGTGCAGGCGTTCGCCGAAGGCGTGCTCGACTATCTGGTCAAGCCGGTCGAAGCGGCGCGGCTCACCGCGACGGTCGCACGCCTGCAGGAGCGCATGCGCCTGGCGCAACCCGCACTCGATACGCAGGCCTTGCTGCACAAGCTGGCGATGCAGCTGCAGCAGGGCGGTTCCACCACGCCATCGCTGCGCTGGATACGCGCGCAGGTCGGGCAAACGCTGCGCTTGATCGCGGTCGACGAGATCGACTACCTGCGCTCCGATAGCCGGTACACGCGAGTGGCTTGGCAGGGCGACGCCAGCAAGGCAGGTGAAGCACTGGTGCGCACTGCGCTCAAGGATCTCGTCGCCCAGCTCGATCCGCAGCAGTTCGTGCAGGTGCATCGCTCGGTGGTGGTGAACCTGCGCGCCGTCAGCCATGTCACGCGTGGCGATAACGAAACCGCCAGCGTGCATCTCAAGCAGCGTAGCGAAGTGCTGCCGGTGAGCCGCCAGTACCTGCATCTGTTCCGGCAGATGTGAGGGCCAGGCTCGCTTTTTTCAGAACGTGTATTTCGCCGAGAACTGCAGGCGCCACAGGTCGCCCTTGAGCCCGGCCAGCGTTTCGCGCTCGGCGTAGCGCAGCTCGGCGCCGACCCAGAACGGCTTCACGGGCGCGTAGATCAGGTTGACGAAGGCGTTGCTGACTTTCTTCGTCGTCGCCCCGCCGAGGTTGCCGCCGCCGACGTCGGCATCGAAGTGCGAGATGCCTTCGTTGCTGCGGATCTTCGGCGTCCAGACGTGGTGGTGAACGAGATAGCCGTTGACGATGCGCAGGGTTTCGAGATCGCCCTCGTCGTCGATCACCGCGTCGCCGACCGTGTTGAGCGCCAGGTAGCGGCCCACGCCGTCGCCGCCGTTGAGCATGAAGCGAAGATCGTCGCGCTCGCCGAGCTGCACTTTGCCCGCGAACGAGGCGCCATAACCCCAGGCCTGGTCGTCGCCACCCTCGAGCGCGCCCTTGTCGACGATCTGCCTCGCGAGGCCGGCGATCGACAGGTCCGCTCCTCCGATTTTGAAGTTGTAGCGCGCGATCAGATCGGGGATCGAATTGTTTTCGTCGGTGTTGGTGAACGCCGGGCCGCCGCCGTTGGGCGCGATCGTGCTCTCCGGGTTCTCGACCGAGAACATGAAGCCGCCGTAGGTGTAGCGCAGCATCGGCTGGCGAATGAACACCGTGCCTTCGGTCGGAAAGTTCACGAGGTCGAGCACGTCGGGCAGGGCCGTCATGTTCATGAACGTGGTCCATTCCTGGCCGAGCAACCAGTTGTCGAAGGTGATGAAGGCGCGGCGCAGGCCGGCGTTGTAGGCGTTGCTCGTGATCTCGTTCGCCGCGCCCTGGTTGACGATGAAATCGAACTCCACGTGGCCGCCGAGCTTGTGCCCTTCGACGAGCGTCTCGGCCTTCAGGTACAGCCGCGTTTCCTTGGCGTGGAAGTCGACGTAGCTGCGCGGCTCGCCGTCCGCACTCACCGGAATCTGGTTCGGAATGTAGGCGTCGCGGCCGAGGTTCTGCGCGGCCGGTCCATCGGAATAGCGGCTGTAGAGCGTGTCGAGCTTGATGTAGCCGCCCCAGGTGAACCTGACGTCGCCGAGATCGGTGCCGCCGGCTCGGGCATCGCTTGCGAAAGTGAGACTCGAAAGCAGAACAGCCGTGCCGATCAGGCAGGCGGGGACGCGCATGGCGCGTGGGCGCAGCGAAGCGTGCATCGTGTTTCTCCTCGTCGTTGGGCCGTTCTATTTGCAGCGGTCGGCCTTGTTGGACTCAGCATGGTCACGAGGCGCAGCGGCGCCCATTCACCCTTGGTCGAATCGCGACCAAAGTCGAAGCGGCTGGCGAGTGCCGAGAACATCGAATAGCCTGCAACGCATGAATCCTTCTCTCGTCATCATTGCCGACGATCACCCGCTGTTTCGCGCAGCGTTGCGTGAGGCGCTCGGCAAGCTGCTGCCCGGCGTGCGTGTGATCGAAGCGGCCGGCGTTCCCGAACTGCAAGGCGTGGTCGAAGCGCATTCCGATGCCGATCTGTTGCTGCTCGATCTGCGCATGCCCGGAGCGCAGGGCTTTTCGACCCTGATCGAACTGCGCGCGCAGTACCCGGCGCTACCGGTGGCGATCGTGTCGGCCGAAGAAGATGCCGGCGTGATTCGCCGTGCGCTCGACTTCGGTGCGAGCGCGTTCATCCCGAAGTCGTCGAGCATGGAGGCGATCGCGCAAGGCTTGCGCGTGGTGCTCGACGGTGGCACCTGGGTACCCGAGGGCCTCGATTCCGTCGAGTCGACGGTCGATGCGGACGCGGATCTCGCGGCGCGCATCGCGAGTCTGACGCCGCAGCAGTTCCGGGTGCTGACGCTGTTGGCGGATGGTCGGCTCAACAAGCAGATCGGGGCGGAGCTCGATGTGTCGGAGGCGACGATCAAGGCGCATGTGACGGCGATACTGCGCAAGCTCGGCTTGTATCGGCGCACGCAGGCGGCGGTGCTCGCGCAGCGCTTGCTCAGTGCGGAAAGTGGGCGTCTGGCGCCGCCGGATCTCGGTGCTGGAGAGGATGTGGAAGCGGAGTAAGCCTTCTGGGTCCTCTCTCCCGCGTGCGGAGAGAGTCCCTCGCGATAGCGAGGGGAGAGAGGGGCTTGTTCGAGTTGGCGCTCAGCTCGGAGTGTATTGGGTGATCTGAGGATTTTGACCTCGCCGGTCGGGCCTTACTTCCTTTTTTGCTCGTGCAAAAGAAGTAAGCAAGAAAAGCACGCCCCGAAGTCCGCGCCCGTTCGACGGCTGCGCCGACGAACGGGTCCCCGTCTGGAGCGACGTGCTCAGGGTCGCTTCGACGCGACATCGTGTCGCGACGAAGCTCAGCCGGACGTCCTGTCCGGCTGCCCCCTTGCGCGCACCGCTCCAGCCGTCGCTGCCAGGAGTTGAACGTCAACAGCGTCTGGCTCGCTACGCCTCGCTGCTGGTCTTGAATTTAGAGCTGCCCAATGCAGTCCCCTCTCCCGCGTGCGGGAGAGAGTCCCGCCGAAGGCGGGGAGAGAGGGTCAGCCCGATAGAAAAACATGCTGGCCGATGCAAGCCACCGGGCGCGGTAAAATCCAGCCCGTCACCTCCGAGAGGCTCGCCATGACCACCCCCGCAACCGACCGAGGCCGCAGCGCGATGCTCGGCATGCTGTCCGATTCGCTCGCGCTCAAGCAGCGCATGCTTGCGGATGTCCAGCTGCAGAACACGCTGCTCGACGTGGTCGATCTCTGCATCGAGTCGTTGCAGGCCGGCGGCAAGATCCTGATCGCGGGCAACGGCGGCAGCGCGGCCGATGCGCAGCACATCGCGGCCGAACTCGTCGCGCGCTTCGAGTTCGATCGCCCGGGGCTCGCGGCGATCGCATTGACCACCGATACCTCCGCGCTGACCGCGATCGGCAACGACTACGGCTACGAGCGACTGTTCTCGCGCCAAGTCGAATCGCTGGGCCGCGCGGGCGACGTGTTCATCGGGCTGAGCACTTCGGGCAATTCGAAGAACGTGCTCAAGGCGATGGAGATGGCGCGCAGCAAGCAGATTCATTGCGTGGCGATGTGCGGTGAGGGCGGGCGCATTCACGAACTCGCCGATCACGTGCTCGCTTCTCCGTCTTCGCATACGCCCCGCATCCAGGAGGGGCACGGCCTGATTGGCCACATCCTGTGCGCGCTGATCGAAGAGCGCCTGTTTGCGGCGGAATATCGCAGATAGCGCGAGCGGTTCGAGCCGCGCGTCCTTCGCAATGATCGAATCGAGCTCCGTTTGAATCCTTCATCGAATCGCTCTTCGCGTCTTCGGCGTTTCCTGCCGCAGTGTGCGCTGCTCGTGGCGATGCTGCTCGCGGCCTGCGGCGGTTCGCGCTCCGATGCTCATGAGTCGGCCGAAGCCTGGAAGGACTGGAACCGCTTCGCCGAGCATTACATCCAGGCCGATGGCCGTCTGATCGACTGGACCTTCGAGGAGAAGAGCACGTCCGAAGGCCAGTCCTACGCGCTGTTCTTCTCGCTGGTCGCCAACGACCGTGCGCGTTTCGACCAGGTGCTGCGCTGGACTTCGGAGAACCTCGCGGGCAATGCGCTCGGCGACAAGCTGCCGGCCTGGCATTGGGGCAGGAAGGACGATGGCAGCTGGGGCGTCAAGGACGGTAACTCGGCGGCCGACGGCGATCTGTGGACCGCGTATTCGCTGCTCGAAGCGGCGCGGCTCTGGAGTGCGCCCGAGTACGAGGCGATCGGCCGCAAGCTGCTCGCGCAGGTCGCCGCGCAGGAAGTGGTCATGGGCGTCGTGGGCGGGGCCGTGCTGTTGCCCGCGCCATATGGTTTTCGCATCGGCGAGCAGCGTTTCAAGTTCGATCCGTGCTACGTGCCGCCGTTCCAGTTCCGCTACTTCGGCACCGTCGATCCGAAGGGACCGTGGTTGTCGATTCTCGACGGCTACATGACGCGCTCGGCGAAGATTTTCCACGCCGGTGTCGCGCCAGACCTGGTCACGCTCGACGCCGGCGGCGGCGTCGAGGCCGATCCGGATCGGCCGACCGCGAGCTACGACGCGATCCGCGTCTACCTGTGGGCCGGCATGTCGGAGCGCGACGGTCCCGGGCAGTTGCAGCTGCTGCGCCCGTTCGCCGAGCTGATCCGCAAGAACGGCGTGCCGCCCGAGAAGGTCGATACGCGCACCGGCCAGGCGGTGCCGCAGGATTGGACGCCGAGCGGCTTCATGGCCGCGAGCCTGCCGTTTCTGCGGGCGCTCGGCGAAGACGATCTGCGCAAGCAGGTGCAGTCGCGCATGGAGCGCGAGCGCAGTCGCGCCTGGGCCATGAACAAGGCGAACTACTACGACGAGGTGCTCGTGCTGTTCGGTCTCGGCTGGATCGAGAAGCGCTTCCGCTTCGATCGGGAAGGGCGCCTGCAGCCGGCCTGGGCGAAGCAGCCCGCAGCAGGCTGAGCCCGGCCGGCTCGAATCACCCGGGACGGCATCCGCTGGCTTGCGCTCGTCGCCAGGACGCGCAAAAAAACCGGCTCAGCGCGTGGCGGCCAGCACGGTGTTGTGCATGAGCATGGTCACGGTCATCGGACCGACACCGCCCGGGACCGGGGTGATGCGGGCGGCGCGCTGGCGCGCGACGTCGAACTCGACGTCGCCGCAGAGCTTGCCGTCGGGCAGCCGGTTGATGCCGATATCGACCACCGTCGCTCCCGGCGCGATCCAGTCGCCCTTGATGAAGCCCGGTTTGCCGACCGCGACGATGACGATCTCGGCGCGCGCGACCTCGTCGGCCAGGTCGCGAGTGAAGCGATGGCAGACCGTGGTGGTGGCGCCGGCGAGCAGCAGTTCGAGGCCCATCGGCCGGCCGACGTGGTTCGAGGCCCCGACGACGATTGCCCGGCGCCCGTAGAAGGTCTCGCCCGAGCGCCGCAGCATCTCGATCACCCCGAACGGCGTGCAGGGGCGCAGCACCGGTTGGCGCTGGGCCAGGCGGCCGAGGTTGTAGGGGTGGAAGCCGTCGACGTCCTTGTCGGGGCGGATCGCCTCGATGATGGCGGTCGAATCGATCTGCGCGGGCAGCGGCAGCTGGACCAGGATGCCATCCACTTCGGGATCGTTGTTCAGGCGCTCGATCTCGGCGAGCAGCTCGGCCTGGCTGATGCCGGAGCCGAATTCCAGCGGCAGGGAGCGAACGCCAATGCGCTCGCAGGCCAGGCGCTTGTTGCGCACGTAGACGTGTGAGGCCGGGTCGGCGCCGACCAGCAGCGTCGCCAGCGCCGGGGCGCGGCGGCCCGAGGCGGTGATTCCGGCCACGCGGCTGCGGAGCTCCTGCTGCAGGGTGTCGGCAATGGATTTGCCGTCGATGAGTTTCGCGCTCATGAGTCCGGAGTTCGGCTGCCTGCAGTGGCCAGATTGCGGGAGTAGATGATGCCCGTGCGGCGCCAATAAAAAAGCCGGCACTGGCCGGCTCTAATGGTACAGACAAGTGGTGGGCTGCCAGGGACTCGAACCCCGAACCTACTGATTAAGAGTCAGCTGCTCTACCATTGAGCTAGCAACCCACTTGTTGAAACTTGCCTCCACCCACTGATTGTGGGGTGACCGACGGGGCTCGAACCCGCGACAACCAGAATCACAATCTGGGACTCTACCAACTGAGCTACGGCCACCGCTGAGGGCGCGCATCATACCAAAACATTTTCGTAAAGAAAGGGGTTCGCGAAAGTTCGTGAGGGTTTTTGCGAGGCGCGGCCGGGTGCCGGGCCGCAGCGGGCGTCACGAAAAGGGGTGGCTCCCGTCCGACCCCAGGAGCCACCAAAGCGCTCTGTACTCCGGGAGACGGAGAACGGGAGACGGCAGACGCAAAAACTGCATCCTGCTGCGGTCGAGGCGGCGCTCGCACCGCCTGCTTCGACGTCTCCCGTTCCGCGTCTCCCGGCCTCTCAGGCCTTCAGCACGCCCGATGCCTTCGCCACGTGGGTGGAGATCGCGTCCATCAGCGGAGGCGACAGGCAGTCGTAAGGCGTCAGCCCGAGTTCGGTGAGCCGGCTGCGGACCGCGCCCATGTTCGCCGGGTCGGCTCCCGATTCGATGATCGAGGAGACGAAGGCTGCAAAGGTCGGGGCCGACCAGCCCGACTCGGATGACAGCTCGGTGTGCACGAAGTCGAGACCGTAGAACGGATGGTTGGTGTTCTCGATGCGACCGTACAGGTGAACGCCGCAATCCTTGCAGGCGTGGCGCTGGATGGTGGCCTTGCTGTCGACGATCACGAGCTTGTCGGCGTTCTCGATGACTTCGACTTTATCGCGCGGCACCACCGCGACCACCGAGAACAGCGCGCCGGCCGGCTTCCAGCACTTGGTGCAGCCGCAGGCGTGGTTATGCGCGGTCTGCGAGGACAGCTTCACCTTGACCGGATTCTGCGTGCACTTGCAGCTCAGCGTGCCGCCGGTGAAGTTCGGCGAGGTCGGCTTGATGCCGTTGTCGATGGACGGGTGTAGCGAAAGGGCGCCCATGGCTCAGCGTCCCGAAAGATCGGCGTGAGCGCGCTCGGCGCGGGGTGCTCCTGAAATCATGGCAACTCCTCCAATGGATCGTCGTTTGAGTGATCACTTGAGCGATCACTGCGTGGATTGACTGCATTGCAGTCTCCCGGCGCCTGCTTTCGCCAGGGTCTTGCTCGATGGCCGGCACGGATGCGTGGAGGCGCGCACCCATGTCGATAGCATTGGCCGATCGAGCATGGATGCCTCTAGCTGGGCGTGAGCCCGGCTCCGGCGTGAGGGGGGTCGCCTTCCGCGCCCTGAAGCGAATCAAGGCGCTGGCCATGGCGAATCAGGCCGTGGCGATGCATTTTTCGGTAGAGCGTCTTGCGGCTCACGTGCAGGCGCACGGCTGCTTCGCTGACGTTCCAGCGACAGGCTTCGAGCGTGCGCAGCAGTGCGGCGCGTTCGGCGTCGGCGAGCACGTCGTCGTCGTCTTCATCGTCCGCGTCGGCTTCGTGATTCAGGCGCGTGACGGCATGGGCTTCGATGCGGGCCTCGGCCGGTACGCTCGCGCCGAGTAGCCAACGCTCGTCGAAATCGGTCAGCGAGAGCTCGTCGGTTTCGCTCAGTGCGAGCAGGTTGCGGATCACGTTGCGCAACTGGCGCAGGTTGCCGGGCCAGCTGCAGCGTAGCAGCCGCTGCATCAGCGCATCGCCGATACGGATGCTGCGGTCGCCCGCTTCGAGCTTGATCAGCGCCTGCACCATCTCGGGCAAGTCCTGGCGCTTGCGCAGCGGCGGCATCGTCAGCGTGATGCCGTTGAGACGGTAGTAGAGATCGTCGCGGAACTGGCCGCGCGAGGTCATTTCGATGAGGTCGCAGTGCGTGGCGCTGATGATGCGGATGTCCACCGGAACCGGCTTGCTGCCGCCCAGCGGCATCACCTCTCGATCTTCGATCACGGTGAGCAGTCGAGCCTGCAGCGACAGCGGCATGTCGCCGATTTCGTCGAGGAACAGGGTGCCGCCGTTGGCCTGCAGGATGCGGCCCGAATGGCCTTGCCTGGCCGCGCCCGTGAACGCGCCGGGCTTGTAGCCGAACAGCTCGCTCTCGATCAGCAACTCCGGAATCGCGGCGCAGTTGACCGAGACGAACGGCTTGTCAGCGCGTTCGCTGGCCGCGTGAATGCTCTTGGCGAAAAAGCCCTTTCCGGTACCGGTTTCGCCGAGCAGCAGAATGGAAATGTCGCGGTTCATCACCCGCCGCGCGACGTGATGGTTCGAAGCCACCACCGGATCGCGGGACGGCGTCGGATCGGTGTTCCTGAGCGTCAGCACGGGGCTGCCGCTCGGCCTGTTCGCGCCGAAATCGGAGGCCGGAGCCTGCACCACGCCGAACAGGCGCAAATGGCCCAGATGCGCCGCGATCGGCTCGGGCCTCATGCCGGGCCGCGAAGCGAGCTGCATCAGGGTGCCGAGACTCGTTTCGAGGACGCTGCCGATGTTCTCGCCGCAAAGCTCGCCATGTTCTCGATAGTTGAGCAGGTCGAGTGCCGCGCGATTGCAGCCGACGATCAGGCCGGCTTCGTCGAAGGCGATCACGCCTTCGCCGGGTGTGCTGACGAACTCCGGAAACGGATGGAAGCGCAGCGCGTGATACCCGCGCGCCGCTTCGAGCACCGCGCGGTTCTCGATGTTCTTGGCTGCGATCTCGACGAGCGCGAGCGTGTGCATCTGCGGCTCCGACGAGCTGCCCGAAATATCGAGCGCCGCGAGCAGCTTGCCCTGCATGTCGAAGATCGGCGCGGCGGTGCAGGTCAGCGCGGTGTTCTGCAGCAGGAAGTGCTCTGAGCGATGGATGATGATCGAGCGCCGCATCATCAGGCAGGTGCCCATGCCATTGGTGCCGAGTTCGCGCTCGCTCCAGATCGCGCCTTCGCGAAAGCCGCTGCGGCGCGCGGTATCGGCAAACGCCGGGTCGCCCGTGTAGCAGAGGATCACGCCGTCAGCGTCGGTCAGCATGATGCCGAATTCGGAATGCTGCATCTGTCGCGCAAGACCGAGCATCTCGATGCGTGCGATCTGCAGCATCGTGCCGAGGCGTTCGCGCCGGGCTTGCAAATCCACGCGTTCGACCACGATCGGCTGCTTGGTCTTGAGCGGATCGAGCGAGTAGTTGCCCAGACAGCGGCTCCACGAGTGGCGCACGCTCTGGTCGATGTCGATCGCGGTGGGCTGTCCCTTGACGGCCGATTGGATCAGGCGTGCATGGCCCGTTCCGTCCTGTCTCAGAACCATGATTTTCTCCTCCATCATATGGTCCTCATGCAATCCTGCACGGGATCGGTCTTGCCGATGGAGAAAACCGCGCGATGCGGGTCTGCGGCCCGCTTCGGGTACGCGCGGCAGCACCATCGCTGCCGAGCGCTGAGACTACTGAACAATTGCGCCGCAGAAAAGCGGCCGGTAAGTGGACGTTCCCTGAAAAATTCTTCATGAGCGCGCACGGCCCCGCGGCCGAAGCCGCGATGCATGAGTGCAGGGTCGTGCAGGTTCACGAAACAGGCGCTCGATCAGTAGCGGATGACCGAGCGGATCACCTTGCCCTCGTGCATGAGATCGAAGGCTTTGTTGATCTCGTCGAGCGGCAGAACCTCGGTGATCATTTCGTCGATCTTGATCTCACCCTTGAGGTAGCGATCGACGTAACCCGGCAACTGCGAGCGACCCTTGACGCCGCCGAAGGCCGAGCCGCGCCACACACGACCGGTGACGAGCTGGAAAGGACGCGTACTGATCTCCTGTCCGGCGCCCGCGACGCCGATGATGATCGACTCGCCCCAACCCTTGTGACAGCACTCGAGCGCCGAGCGCATGACGTTGACGTTGCCGATGCACTCGAACGAAAAATCCACGCCGCCATCGGTCAGATCGACGATGACCTGCTGGATCGGCGTATCCGGGTAATCCTTCGGGTTGACGAAATCGGTCGCGCCGAGCGCTTTGGCCATCTCCCACTTCGACGGATTCATGTCGACCGCGATGATGCGCCCGGCCTTGGCCATCACCGCGCCTTGCACGACCGAGAGTCCGATGCCGCCCAGGCCGAACACCGCGACACTGTTCCCGGGCTGCACCTTGGCGGTGTTGAGCACCGCGCCGATGCCGGTCGTGATGCCGCAACCGAGCAGACAGACTTTTTCGAGCGGCGCCTTCTGATTGATCCTGGCGACCGAAATCTCCGGCATCACCGTGTATTCGGAGAAGGTGCTCGTGCCCATGTAATGCAAGATCGGCTTGCCCTTGTACGAGAAGCGCGAGCTTCCGTCGGGCATCAGGCCCTTGCCCTGCGTTACCCGAATCTTCTGGCACAGATTGGTCTTGCCCGACAGGCAGAACTTGCATTCGCCGCACTCGGGCGTATACAGCGGAATCACGTGATCGCCGGGCTTGACGCTGGTCACCCCCGGTCCGACCTCCTGCACGATGCCACCGCCCTCGTGGCCGAGAATCACCGGAAACAAGCCTTCGGGGTCGGCACCCGACAGCGTGAACGCATCGGTATGGCAGACGCCGGTCGCCACGATCTTGATCAACACTTCACCGGCCTTTGGCGGAGCCACATCGATCTCTTCGATCGACAGCGGCTTGCCGGCCTCCCAGGCGACTGCTGCTCTTGATTTCATGTCGTCTCCTCTTCGATGTGCTGGGCTTCTGCGACCTTTTGCTTCCGAAGCGCCGCCTTGTTCGGCATTCGAATCAGTTGGTGGCCGGCGCGTCTCCGTACTTCTTCGCCTCGCTGCCGCGATAGTTGGAGCGGATGAAGGTGATGATCTTCCACAGGTCGTCGCTGCTCTTGACGATGGCTCCGTGCGGCGGCATCGGTCCGACCACGTTCTCGCGGCCCTTGCGCGCGTAGCCGTCCTTCTGCAGCGCGTCGGTGCCTTCGGAGATCAGGCGGAACAAGGTGTCGTCGTCACCACCGTAGACCCAGGTTTCGTTCGACAGCGGAGGGCACATGCCACCGCCACCGCTGCCGCCGTGGCAGCCGTTGCAGCTCGTGCGCATGTAGAGCTTGCGGCCCTGTTCGACGATCTCCTTGTCGGTGTCCTGGTAGGGATTCTTGAGCTTGCCCTTGGGCGTCGCCTTGACGGTATCGAGCGGCTTTTCCGCGGCAGCGGAAGCGGGGGCGGCCGAAGCCTCGGCCGGGGCCGCAGCGGCACCATCGCCATCGGCGAGGACGTGGAAGGAAAATGTGCTCGTCAGCAGGGCCAGAGACGCGGACACCAGCTTGAAAGTGGTGCCGCCGAATACGGTGTTGCTCCTCATTGCGGGGTTCCTTTGAATGAAATGAAAGGTCTGGCTGATCCTGCTCAGACTTTGTCGTGCGTATCGGCAACCGAAGCGCCGGCTCTCGATGCTTTTTGCTGCAAGACCTCGACGACGTCGTCGCTGCCGCGCTCCTGCGCGATGCTCAACGCGGTGGCGCCGGCATCGTCGCGCGCATCGAGCTTGGCGCCCGCTGCGATCAGCGCCTTGGCGGCCTCGGCCCGGTTGCTCGCGGCCGCGATCATCAGCGCGGTGATGCCGGCTCCGTTGCGAGCTTCGACGTTGGCTCCGCCTGCGATCAGCGCTTGCACGATCGAGTCCCAGCCGCCGGCGGAGGCCAGCATGAGCGGCGTGTAGCGCGCGCCACCGACGGCGTGGTCGAGGTCCGCACCGGCCTTGACGAGCGCAGCCGCCGAATCGGATTTGCCGTACTGAGAGGCGATCGACAGCGCGGTCATGCCGCGGCTGTTGCGCGCCTCGCGATCGGCACCCTTGCTCGCGAGCAGGTTCACCGCATGGGCGTTGTCGCGCCAGGATGCATGCATCAGCGGCGTCCATTGATCGCTGTCGCGCACCTCGATGTTCGCCTTGTGATCGAGCAGATAGGCGGTGATCTCGTCGAAGCGCATGCGTACCGCATTGTGCAGTGGAGCATAGCCTTCGCCGTCGAGCCGGTTGATGTCGGCCTGTGTCTGTTCGACCAGATAGCGCACGCGCACCAGATCGCCTGCGAGCGCCGCATTGGCGAGTTCGCGCGTCGGATCGGCGCCGTCCTTGAGCCACTGCTTGAGCTGGGCCAGCGTGGCGTCAGGACCGTAGCCCGCCGGCTGCGCCGCAGTCTGGTAGCGGTGCTCGAACCGGTAAGGACCGTGCGAGGGCAGGCTGCCCTGGATCACGCAGGCCTGGCACTGCACGAGTGGAACACCGTAGTCGTTCAGTATCCGCTCGATCTTGTCTCTGTTGTCCACGAGCGCCTGGTTGAGCCGCTGCTGCAGGCCCTTGTCGCCGCGACGGACCGCGAGCGCCATGTCGAATTCGAGCTGGCGATCGTCGTCCATGAGATTGACCGGCTGCAGCGTGATGTCGGCCTTCTTGATGGTCTTGTAATAGCCCGCGAACGGGCCCCAGATCGCGGCCATGTCGAGCTTGCCGTCCACGACCTGCTGCACCTGATACGAAGGCTGGTTCTCGGGAACGCGATCGCCGTCGTAGCTCAGGAAATGCGTGACCGTGTTGTTCTTGACGTCGCGCTGGCCCAGCGATTCACGAATCGCCGAGGTCTGGTACACGCCGATCTTGAGTTTCTTGAGCAGCGGGTCTTCGAGGCTCTTGACCTGGTAGTGGCGATCGCTGCGATACGCGAGCACGAAGGCGCTTCTGTAGAGCGGCTGGGTGACGAGCACGCGCTCCATGTCGGTGGGCACGTCGAACATCACGTCGCAGGCATTGGCGTCGAGCGTGCCACGCAGCATTCCGCGTTCGATCGAGCTGCGCCAGTCGTATGAAACACCGGTTCCGAGTGCCTCGCCGAGCAGCTCGGCGATCTTGTTCTGGTAGCCCTCGCCACGCTGGTTCGACAGCGGCATGTTGCCGGGGTCGGCGCAGACGCGCAGGGCGCGAATTTCTCCCGCTTGCGCGGGCAGGGTGAACAGGGTCGCCGCCGCTGCGCATGCAGCCAGGGCGAAGCCTGTGGAAACTCTTGCAGCGATGGTCGATGCGATCTTCTCGTGTCGATTCACGATGATCTCCTTGCGCTGTTGGAACCTCTGGCCGGGATGCTCGTGTCCGCGGCGGAACACGAGCATCCGGCGTTTATTGGCGGTCTATCCGCCTTGTGTGTGCATCTGCAGCGATCAGTTCACGCGGAAGGTATAGAGCGTGCCGCCCTGCGGAATCTTGTCGAGGTTGGCCGCCTTGGTCATGGCGGTTGCACCGATGGCGCCGAACTTGTCTTCGAGATCGAGACCCGCGGTCACCGGCAGGCCGATCCAGCCGCCGATGCCGGACCACACCGACACGTACTGCTTGCCGCCCACCTTGTAGGTGATCGGGTTGCCGATGATTCCGGAGCCGAGCTTGCGCGACCACAGCACCTTGCCGGTCTTGCGATCGACGGCGCGGAAGTCGCCGCCGAGGCTGCCGTAGAAGGCCAGGCCGCCATCGGTGACGAGCGCGCCGCTCCAGTTCGGATACTGATCCGGAATCTCCCAGACGGTCTCGCCGGTCAGCACATTGAACTTCTTGAACTTGCCGGTGGTGCCGGGCTTTTCGGGATACATGAAGACGTTCGCGAACACGTACACGGTGCCCTGCTGCGTGTGCGAGCGCTCCTGCGGTTCCAGTTCCATGCACCAGTTGTTGGTCGGGCAGTAGGCGACGCCGGGTTCGTTCGGATCGAGCGCGCAGGGCTGCTGATCCTTGCCGCCCATCGCGGACGGGCAGGCCTGCACGTTGTTTTCGAGGCCGAACGGAGAGTGCTCCTTGACCTTGACCGGACGGCCGGTCTTCATGTCGATCTTCTCGGCCCAGTTCGCGGTGACGAACTTGTTGGCGCGCAGCAGCGTGCCATCGGTGCGGTCGAGCACGTAGGCGAAGCCGTTGCGATCGAAATGCACGAGCACCTTGCGCTTCTTGCCGTCGATGGTCCAGTCGGCCAGCATGTTCTCGTTGATGCCGTCGTAGTCCCACTGGTCGAACGGCGTCATCTGGTAGGCCCACACCGCTTCGCCCGTATCGATCTTGCGCGCGAAGATCGTCATCGACCACTTGTTGTCCTGCTTGCCGGTGTTGCACTCCTCGTGCGTCTTGAACGAGCAGCGATAGAACGGGCTCCACAGGCCGGGATTGCCGGTCGAGTGATAGACGAGCTTGAGTTCGGGGTCGTAGCTGTAGAAGCCCCAGCTGGTTCCGCCGCCGCGCTGCCACTCGTCACCCGGATAGCTCTTGATCGAGGCGTCCGTGGTGCCGTAATGCGGGTTGGCCTTGTTGGTGTTCTTGGTGATGCAGATCTCCTTGTCGGTGCCGGTGGAACTGCATTCCCAGAGCTTCTTGCCGTCCTTGATGTTGTAGGCCGTGAAGCGGCCGCGAGCGGCGAACTCGTTGCCACCGAAGCCGATCAGCACTTTGTCCTCGGCGATCAGCGGAGCCGGCGTGATGGTTTCGCCCTTGTCCGGATGCGCGTGCTTGACGACCCAGGCTTCCTTGCCGGTCTTGGCGTCGAGCGCGATCAGAAAGCCGTCGAGCGTGCCGAAGATGACCTTGCCCTGTGCGTAGGCCAGGCCGCGATTGACGGTGTCGCAGCAGGCGCGCGGAACCGCGGACTCGTCGCGATCGGATTCCTTCACGTATTTCCAGATCGCCTTGGGATGGTCCGGGTCGGACAGGTCGAGCGCCTGGACGATGTTGGGCCAGCCGCTGATCAGGTACATCATCGGCTTGCCGTCGTCGGTGATCACGAGCGGCTGGCCTTCGTGGCCGCGCAGCGTTCCGCTCGACTGCGACCAGATCATCTGCAGCTTGTCGACGTTGCCGGTGTTGATGTCGGCGAGCTTGCTATGTCGTGTCGATGCCAGATCGCCGCTGGGCGATGCCCAGTTCGCCGGGTCGCCCTGGCGCTTGATGATCTCCGAATTCCCCGTCGCACTTCCGCAGGCCGCCCCCAAAATCAAGGCGGCACAGACCAGCCTGAATCTCTGGACATTCATGTGCTTACTCCTCGCTACGCGTGTGTGTCGTTCTGTTCTGGTTCGCCCGTCTCCGTTGCGGAGGCGGGCGCCGTTTCCGTTCTTGTGAGTCAAGGTCGAACGGTTCGCGATAGAAGGAGCAGTGGTCGTGCCAGCCTGGGCGCTGCTTATATGTATTTAAAAATCAATTATTTGGGGCTGCCATGTTTTGCTGCGCCGCGGCAGGCGGGTGTGCGCGGGTCGCCTGCGCCACGGCCCTTGTGTCGCATGTGACCCATCGGAGCGAGAGCCGACGGCCGCGGCTGCGAATCGCGGGCACAAAAAAAGCCGCAGCCCGGAAGATCGCTTCGGGGCTGCGGCGGGTAGCGGCAAACGCCGGATCGGCGTTGCGGCGCGGTGGCGTGTGGCTGTCGCCTACAGTTTGACTTCGCTGATCTGCAGGATCGGCTGCACGTTCGTGTAGTTCGGAATGTCCGCCATGATCTCGGGCGCGTGCGGGCCGAAATGGGTCTGGAAGGATTCGACCGAATCGAAGTACAGATGGCACAGCGCGACGAACGGCGGCTCGCTGCCCGGTGCGCCACCCGACAGGCCCAGTTCGCCGTCGACCTTGCGCAGCGCGGCGCCGACCTTCCGCTGCACGAGCGGAAGATGCTTTTCGAAGTAATAGGTGGCGTCGAACTTCGTGTCCTTGCCGCCCGGGTACAGCACGTTCACCTTGATCATCTGCGCTCCTCGATTGTTGATTTGTTGCTGGACTGCTTGATGGGACCGAACGCGGTCGCCCGCTACGGTAGCCGTAGTCCGTGCCTCGCACAAACGGAAAAAATCCCGACCGTCGATCGGGACTTTCGATCGTGCAACAAGTGTTGCAGCGCGCGCCCGCTCAGTGCACGGCCGCTCGCAGATCGCCCTGGTCATAGCGCGCCGCCATCGTGTCGAGCGCGAGTGGGCGGATTCTTGAGGCGTGCCCGGCACTGCCGAAAGCCTCGAAGCGCAGCCTGCAGACGTCCCGGGCCGCGGAGGTCGCTGCCTTCAGAAAAGCCCGCGGATCGAACTCGTCGGGCTTTTGCCCCATCTTCTGCCGCATCGCGCCCGTCATGGCGAGCCGGATATCGGTATCGATGTTGACCTTGCGCACGCCGTGGCGGATGCCCAGGCGTATTTCCTCCACCGGGACGCCGTAGGTTTCCTTGATCCGGCCGCCGAACTGGCGAATCACCGTGAGCCATTCCTGCGGCACGCTCGACGAGCCGTGCATGACCAGATGCGTGTTCGGAATGCGCGCGTGGATTGCCTTGACGCGGTCGATCGCGAGGATCTCGCCGGTCGGAGGCCGCGTGAACTTGTAGGCTCCGTGGCTCGTGCCGATGGCGATCGCGAGCGCATCGACGCCGGTCGCCGCGACGAACTCGGCGGCCTGCCCAGGGTCGGTCAGCAGCTGCGAATGATCGAGCACGCCGGCCGCGCCGACGCCGTCTTCTTCGCCGGCCTCGCCGGTCTCCAGCGAGCCCAGGCAGCCGAGTTCGCCCTCCACCGACACGCCGACCGCGTGCGCCATCTCGGCGACCTTGCTCGTGACCTTGACGTTGTAGTCGTAGCTCGCCGGCGTCTTCATGTCTTCGCGCAGCGAGCCGTCCATCATCACGCTCGAAAAGCCGCTGCGGATCGACGCCTGGCACACCGCAGGCGAGGCGCCGTGATCCTGGTGCATGCAGATCGGAAGATGCGGGTAGCTCTCGACCGCGGCCTCGACGAGACGACGCAGGAAGGCTTCCCCGGCGTACTTTCGCGCCCCGGCGCTGGCCTGCAGGATCACCGGACTGTCGCATGCGTCGGCGGCCTGCATGATCGCCTGGATCTGCTCGAGATTGTTGACGTTGAACGCGGGCAATCCGTAGTCGTGCTCGGCGGCGTGATCCAGAAGCTGGCGCAGCGATATCAAGGCCATGATGCGGTTTCCTCGTGTTGTATCGGAGAATCGGTCGAGCCGGCATCGCAGCCCTGTGCGGCGCGGGCAACCGAGGACAAATCGTCGATGAGCCGGTCGGGCGCGCAATCGCGAATCGGCACGCCGCCGTTGTAGCCGTAAGGCACCACCCAGCAGCGTACGCCCGAGTTGCGGCCGGTGATGATGTCGATCGTCGAATCGCCGACCAGCAGGGCTCGCCGTGGTTCGACCCCATGCTCGCGCAGGCAATGCATGACCGGCAACGGATCGGGTTTGCGCGCAGTCAGCGTGTCGCCGGCGATCACCGGATCGAAGAAATCCTGCAGCTGGTGGCGTTCGAGCACGAGGCGGGCGAAGCGGGTTTCCTTGTTCGTGAGCACGGCAAGGCCGATGCCCAGATCGAGCAAGATCTGCAAGGTTTCGCGCACTTGCGGGAACACGCGGCTGTGCTGGCCGCAGCGCTGTGCATGAAAGTGCGAGAACACCTCCATCAGCGAATCGCCGCCGGCGCAGCGACGTACCGCGTCGAGCGATGCGCCGCTGGCGTGCGAATACGCATGAACCATCAGCTCGCGGCTGCCGTGGCCGATCCAGTTTCGAAGCTGCGCATGCGGCAGCGGTGCGTAGCCGATCGATTCGAGCACGTCGTTGGCGGTGTTGGCGATGTCGGTCGCGGTATCGACGAGCGTGCCGTCGAGATCGAACATCACGAGATCGAACATGTGATTTCCCCTGGCTCCGCCGATGTGGTGGCGTGCGGTTTCATTGATTCGGCGAACTAGTTGCAGGACAGCACGATCTCGAAGTCCTCGACCGGCGCGCGGGGATGGGCCTTGGCGTGTTCGAGCACCAACTCGTGTGCGCTCGTGGCGACGTCGCCCGCGGTGAGCTTGAACCACCGATAAAGCTCGGCCGCCGGTGCGGATTCACCGAAGCGATCGACGCCCATCACCGCGCCGCAGCGACCGACGTACTTGCGCCAGAAATCCGGATGCCCGGCCTCGATCGCGAGCGCCGGAAGCTCGGGCGGCAACACGCGACGGCGGTAGTCCGCGCTCTGGCGATCGAAGCGGCTCGTACACGGCATCGACACCAGCCGCGAGCCCACGCCCTGTTCGAGCAGCAGCTGCTGTGCCGCGCTGGCGATGCCGACTTCGGAGCCGGTGGCCATCAGCAGCACGCGCGCGGTGCCGAGCTCGCGGAGCACGTAGCCGCCACGCGCGATCGAGTCGGCCGCGTCGCCTGCATGTTCGAGCACGGCGGTGTTCTGGCGCGACAGCAGCAGGGCGCTCGGCGCCTGGCGTTGCTCGATCGCACAGCGCCAGGCCACCGCGGTTTCGACCGCGTCGGCCGGACGCCAGACATCGAGCCCCGGAATCAGCCTCAGCGAGGCCGCGTGCTCGACCGATTGATGTGTCGGCCCGTCTTCGCCGAGGCCGATCGAGTCGTGCGTGAAGACGTGGATCACGCGCAGCTTCATGAGCGCGGCCATGCGCACGGCATTGCGGCTGTAGTCGCTGAAGGTCAGGAAGGTGCCGCCGTACGGAATGTATCCTCCATGCAGCGCGATGCCGTTCATGGCCGCGGCCATGCCGAATTCGCGCACGCCGTAGTGCAGATAGTTGCCGGCATGGTCGCGCGTGAGCGAACGGCTGCCCTTGAACTGCGTGAGGTTCGAGCCGGTGAGGTCGGCCGAGCCACCGAGCAGCTCGGGCAGATGAGGGCCGAGCGCATCGAGCGCCAGCTGCGAGGCCTTGCGCGTCGCGGTTTCGGTCGTCGCGGCCAGCTGGCGATCGAGCAGGGCCTGCACCTGACGCCCGAAATCTTCGGGCAGCTCGCCGCGCTGGCGGCGCATGAAGTCTTTCGCGAGCTCCGGATGGCTTTTCTCGTAGCGTGCGAACAGCCGCTGCCACTGCGTCCGGGCATCGGCGCCTCGTTCACGAGCGTCCCAGGCCCGCCGCAGATCGTCCGGTATTTCGAACGCCGCATGCGGCCAGCGCAGCTGCTCGCGCGTCTGCGCGATCTCGTCGGCTCCGAGCGGCGCTCCGTGCACGGCTTCGGTTCCGGCCTTGTTCGGCGAACCCCGGCCGATGATCGTGCGACAGCAGATCAGCGTCGGCTTGCCGTTCGCATCGCCGGCTTGTGAGCGCGCCTGCCGCAGGGCCGCATCGATGGCGTCCGGATCGTGGCCATCGACATCGGCGATCACGTTCCAGCCGTAAGCCTCGAAGCGGCCCTGCGTGTCGTCGTTGAACCAGCCGTCGACTTCGCCGTCGATCGAGATGCCGTTGTCGTCGTAGACCGCGATCAGCTTGGAAAGCCTGAGCGTGCCGGCGAGCGAGCAGGCCTCGTGGCTGATGCCTTCCATCAGGCAGCCGTCGCCGACGAAGACGTAGGTGTGATGGTCGACGATGGCCAGGCCCGGACGATTGAATTCGGCCGCGAGCAGCTTTTCGGCGAGCGCCATGCCGACCGCGTTGCCGAGCCCTTGCCCGAGTGGCCCGGTGGTGGTTTCGACCCCGGGCGTGATGCCCACTTCGGGATGCCCGGGCGTCTTCGAATGCAGCTGGCGAAAGCGCATGAGCTCGCTGATCGGCAAGTCGTATCCGCTCAGGTGCAACAGCGCGTAGAGCAGCATCGAGGCATGGCCGTTCGACAGCACGAAGCGATCGCGATCGGGCCACTGCGGCTCGCCCGGGTCGTGCTTGAGATGCCGGGTCCACAGCACTTGCGCGATGTCGGCCATGCCCATCGGGGCGCCCGGATGTCCGGAGCGGGCACGCTCGATCGCATCGACGGTGAGCAGGCGCAAGGCGTTGGCCATGCGAGTCTGCAATGCGATGTCGTTCATCGTCTTTCTCCTGGTTTGGCGCGTCTAGGCGCGCCGCTTGAGATCCATCAGCCGCAGGATCATCGGCGTGAAGATAAGCTGCATCGCCAGGCCCATCTTTCCGCCCGGAACCAGAATGGTGTTCGGGCGCGTCATCATCGAGCCGTGCAGCATCGAGATGAGGTAGGGGAAGTCGATGCCCTTGGGGTTGGTGAAGCGAATCACCACCATGCTTTCGTCGGGCGATGGAATGTCGCGCGCGATGAACGGGTTCGAGGTGTCCACCGTCGGCACGCGCTGGAAATTCACATGCGTGCGCGAGAACTGCGGGCAGATGTGCGTGACGTAGTCCGGCATGCGCCGCAGGATCGTCTCGACCACCGCTTCCTGCGAATAGCCGCGCAGGTTCTGGTCGCGATGCAGCTTTTGTATCCATTCGAGATTGATGATCGGCACCACGCCGATCAGCAGGTCGGGATGCCGGGCGATGTCGATGCCGTCGTATTTCGCGGCCCCGTGCAGGCCTTCGTAGAACAGCAGGTCCGAGCTGCCCGGTTCGATATCGCGCCAGGGCGTGAAGGTGCCGGGCGGCTGTCGGTACGGCGCGGCTTCCTCTTCGTCGTGCAGATAGTTTCGCAGGCTGCCGCTGCCGTTTTCGCTGTAGCGCGCGAACAGCTCGTGCAACTCGGGCAGCAGATTGGCTTCGGGGCCGAAGTGCGAGAAATGCGTGTTGTGAGCCGCGTCGGCCTCGCGCATCGCCTCGCGCATGGCCTTGCGATCGTGGCGATGAAACGCATCCCCTTCGACGATCTCGGCGCGAATCTTCTCGCGCCGGAAAATATGCTTGAAGCTCTGCAGCACCGTGGTCGTGCCCGCTCCGGAGGAGCCGGTCACCGCGATGATCGGATGTTGCTTGGACATGGCTGTTTCCCTCAAGCAGGCTCGGGCCGGTACAGCGATCGCTCGTTGAACAGCGGGGAGATGTAGGGACGGTCGGCTCCAGAATCGTGCTCACGGTGATAGCGCTCGATGCGCTCGACCTCGCTGCGCGAACCCAGAATCACGCTGCATCGCTGGTGAATGTCTTCGGGCTCTACATCGGACAGACGCTGGCGTCCCGTGCTCGCCAGGCCCCCGGCTTGTTCGATCAGCATCGCCATCGGCGCGGCTTCGTAGAGCAGCCGCAGGCGTCCGGCGCGCAGAGGTTGGCGGTTGTCGCGCGGATACAGATAGACGCCGCCTCGCATGAGGATGCGATGCACGTCGGCCACCATCGCCGCGATCCAGCGCATGTTGAAATCGCGCTCGCGCACGCCGCTGCGTCCGGCCTTGCACTCGGTGACGTAGCGCATCACGGGCGGCTCCCAGAAGCGCTCGTTCGATACGTTGATGGCGAATTCGCCGGTGTCGGCCGGCACCATCAGGTCCGGATGCGTGAGCACGAAATTGCCGGTTTCGCGATCGAGCGTGAAGCCGTGCGTGCCGCGGCCGACGGTCATCACGAGCATCGTCGAAGGGCCGTAGATCGCATAGCCCGCGGCGACCTGCTCGCGACCGGGACGCAGGAACGATGCGGTCGTCGGCGTCGTGGCCTCGCGCTGGTGCAGGATCGAGAAGATGGTGCCGACGGCGGCGTTGACGTCGATGTTCGACGAGCCGTCGAGTGGATCGAAGCTCAGCAGGTAGGCGCCGCGCGGGCGGTCGCCCGGAACCACGAAGGCGTCTTCGAGCTCCTCGGACACCATGCCCGCGAGCAGGCCGCCCCATTCGCATTGGCGCAGCATGATCTCGTTGGTGATGACGTCGAGCTTTTTCTGCTGCTCGCCCTGGACGTTCTCGGTTTCGAGCGTCCCGAGATGATCGCCGAGCGCGCCCCTGGATACGACGGCCGAAATCGCCTTGATCGCAGCCGCGATGTCGACGAGCAATGCCGACAGGTTCTTGCTGTCGGCGTTGCCGTCGAGTTGTTCGATCAGGAATTTCGACAGCGTGGTCTTGGCTTTAAACATGTCCGTTCTCCTCCGGCCATGGACTGCTTGAGTGTCTACATCGGCGTCATCGCTCCGCTGTCGCCGTGACCGGATTCGAGAACACGCGGCTCGCACGGATGTCGCGCCCCTCGATCGTCATGAGCGCTTCGCGTCCGGCTTCGCCGCTGCGCGCTTTCATCGCCGAGCGGAACAGGCGCGCGGCCTGGCGCAGGCGCGCACGATCGAGCGCGTTGCGGATCGAGCGTGCGTTGGCGAAGTGCGCCTGTCGCATGCGCCGCTCGATGTAGTCGCGCATCGCGCTCGCGGCATCCGCGTCGAAGCGATAGTCGATGCGCGAGACCATCAGGTTCGCGATCTCGAGCAGTTCGTCGGCCGAGTAGTCCGGAAAGTCGATGTGATGCGCAATGCGCGAGGCCATGCCCGGATTGCTCTGGAAGAACACGTCCATGCGCGACTTGTAGCCGGCCAGGATCACGACGAGATCGTCGCGCTGGTTCTCCATCACCTGCAGCAGGATCTCGATCGATTCCTGCCCGTAATCGCGCTCGTTCTCGGGCCGATAGAGGTAGTAGGCCTCGTCGATGAACAGCACGCCACCCATCGCCTTCTTGAGCACTTCGCGCGTCTTGGGCGCGGTGTGGCCGATGTACTGGCCGACCAGATCGTCGCGCGTGACCGAGACGAGCTGATGGTTCCGGATGTAGCCGAGCCGGTGCAGGATGTCGGCCATGCGCTGCGCGACCGTGGTCTTGCCGGTGCCCGGATTGCCGGTGAAGCACATGTGCAGGCTCGGCGCACCCGTACGCAGGCCTTGGGCCCGACGCGCCTTGTCGACGATCAGATAAGCCGCGATCTCGGCGATGCGCTCCTTCACGGGCGCAAGGCCGATGAGCTCGTCATCGAGCTGCGCGAGCACCTCGGCGATGCCGGTTTGCTCATAGAGCGCGCGCAGGTCTTGGGCGTTTTCTCCGCTGCCGGGCTCGAGGTCTGTACTGGAGTCCTCCTTCCCGGGAATTGCGCTTGATTGCCCTCTCCCGCAAGCGGGAGTTGCACTTGCTTCCCCTCTCCCGCAAGCGGGAGAGGGTGGTCCGTCAGGACCGGGTGAGGGAACTCGGTCGGTAAAGGGCGCTCCCTCACCCGGCGCTGGCGCGCCACCCTCTCCCGC
>QFCS01000999.1_pt1 | contig 67675 bp, 48 predicted proteins | sample 3576561 | NCBI WGS metagenome assembly QFCS01 | reverse complement strand
ATCATTCGTATTTAGATATTGATTAATTTCAAACCACCTTTCGGTGGTTTTTTATTCCATAAATTATCAAGGTAACTTACTTTCCTTAGCTTTGTATGGCAAGATGCGGCAAAGTGCCAAAACTATTTTAGCAAAAGAAAAAGTTCTTAGAAAAACGGCTAAAAATACTGACGAAGCCAAGCAGATGGATGATGTTATTGAGGAGTTAAGGAGAGTGACGGGAGATAGTATCAAAGGAAAAGGGCTTTATGGTGGTAAAATTTTATCAAAAGCAGATTTAGATGTTTGGGCAAAAAAATTATTAAAGGAATATGGCACTAATTTACAGAAAGTTGATACGTTTAACAATCCAAATATTTTAGCACAATTTGACCCTAACACAAATGTCATTAAATACAAAGATGATGTTACTGAATATTTTATGTTACATGAATCTTTTCATGCAGAGGAGTTTAAGAAAATTGGATTTAATGAATATGTGAAAAATGCCCCTGCTTCGCAAAGAGTTCTCAAAAAAAGCTCCGCAAACGTCTCCCGACTTTGCGGAATTTTTTTATAATTTAGCTCAAAGTCAAGAGACTTTGCGTAGCTGGGAATATTGCACCAGTTATAAGTAAATTACAAAATAATGACAAAAGAAGAAATCATAGAAAAGGTAAAAAAGAATATGAAAGCCATAGGATGGCTAGATTATGACAGAGAAATAGGTATAGAATGTTGGGACAAAGAAGAAATTGAAGACAGAGAATATAACAAAAGAGAAATATATAGAGTCTTCTTTCGTTTTCCTGACGAACCAATGTTTACCACAGATGGCAAACCTAATGGAGCAATAGAAGGCTATTATTGTTCCTGTTATGTTGATGCTAATACTTTTGAAATACTATATTACTCTCGACCACACGGCTACATAGAACCTGATGGAACTTATTAATTCAAACCACCTTCGGGTGGTTTTTTATTCCATAAATTATCAAGGTCTTTCCTTAGCTTGTGTGACGGGATACAGCAAAGCTCAAGCTGACACAAAACCTGCTCTTCTTTACAAAACAAACAGCCAACAATTAAAAAACAACTAACTCCGCAAACCCCACCAACCTTGCAGAGTTTTTTATTACCCAAATCATCAGAAATAATGAAACCCATCAGAAATAATTAGATTATTTTCTTTGTATAATTAGATTATTTTCTTATATTTGTGTTTATAATTAAAACCTGAAGACTGTTTTAAAAACAATAGAAAAAAATCATTTATGACAAAGAAAATCACCATTCTCAGCCTCGACGGCGGCGGCATCCGCGGCATCATTACCTGTGTTATTTTGCGTTATATTGAAGAACAACTGCAAAAAACAGACCACCCCAATGCCAAAATAGGCGACTATTTTGACCTGATTGCCGGCAGCAGTACCGGCGGCCTGTTAACGGCTATACTGCTTTTTCCGGACAACTCCGGCAAGGCTAAATTTTCAGTAGAAGAAGCCCTGGATCTGTATGCCAAAAAAGGAAACTCCATCTTCAGCGTTTCGTTTTGGGAAGAGCTCATCAATCCATTCGGGCTTTTTAACGAAAAAATATCGCAAAAAAACCTGGAAAAACAACTGACCGAAGTGTTTAAAAATCTTGAATTAAAAAAACTGATAAAACCGTGCCTGATCACCGCTTATGAAATTACCCAGCGGAGGGCCAAATTCTTCTGTAGCCACGAAGCGGATTCTGCCCTGGAAAATTTTTACGTAAAAGACATCTGCCGGGCTACCAGTGCTGCCCCCACCTATTTTGAACCGGCTAAGATAAAATCGCTTTACGGACAGGAATTTGTGCTGATAGACGGCGGCGTGTATGCCAATAACCCTGCCTTATGTGCCTATGCCGAAGCCCGGAAAATTGCCTTTTCCAGGGTGATGAACGACGAGGCAAAACCGGACTATCCGGACATTAACGACATGATCATGGTTTCTATCGGAACCGGAGAAGTGCTGAAATCCTATTCGTTCGAAAAATTTGAAAATGCCGGCAAAATCAAGTGGATTTCGCCTTTGATTGACATCCTGTTGTCTTCTAATGCCGAAACCGTTAATTACCATTTAACCAAAATGTACGAAACCTTAGGCCCCAGAAACCAAAAGAATTATTACCGGCTGATGCCGCAGCTCAAAAACGCTTCTCCGGAAATGGACGACACTTCGAAAAGAAACATTTTTGAACTGATCCAGGCCGGCCTGCATTTTGTGGATCAAAACAGGGAAATGCTGAATGAAATTGCCAAAAAGTTGGTGAAGAATAAATAATTCAACCATTAAAACCTTTTTGTACTTTTGCCTCATGTCATTCACCTATCCCAAACACGAAAAACTCAAAAGCAAAAAACAAATTGATCTGCTTTTTTCGGATGGAAAATCGGTTTCCAAATATCCGTTGCGGTTGGTTTTTGCTCCGGTGAAATTGGAAAATGACGAACAAATCAAGTTGGGGGTTTCGGTTTCCAAGAAATATTTTAAAAAAGCCGTTGACCGGAATTACTACAAACGCCTGCTCCGGGAATGTTACCGGTTAAACAAAAAAATCTTACTGGAAAACCTTGATCAGCCGTATGCCGTTATGTTTTTTTATCAGTCCAAAAAAACCATGACTTTTACTGAAATGAATGAAAAAACAATATTACTTTTTGAAAAATTTGTGCGGGAGATCAAATCGGTCTGATTTTTGACCCGCTGTTTGACAACGCATACTGAAATCTGAGGGTTTAACGTTATATCAACAGTTTATTACAATTTTATTCTTAATTTAGATGCCATTTTGTGCATGTTTATAATATAAATCTAAAAATAGACTACTTTTTCATGTTTAAAAAAATCAAAAAACGCTATGTCGTTCCCGTTGTCCTGAGTGGATTTTTAGTTGTGGGAAGCAGTTTCAGAGAAGATTTTTTTGAAATCGCCAAACAGATCGAAATCTTCACGAATTTGTTCAAAACTGTCAACATGAACTATGTGGACGAAACCAACCCGGGGGAAATGATGGACAAGGCCATCAAAAGCATGTTGGCCGACTTAGACCCGTATACCAACTACTTCAACGAAGGGGATGTGGTGAAATTTAAAATCAACAACACGGGTGAATACACCGGTATCGGGGCAATGATTACCCGAAAAGAAGGTAAAATCATCATCAAAGAACCCTATAAAGACTATCCGGCCGACAAAGCGGGATTGAAAGCCGGTGACGAAATTTTTCAGATTGGCGATGTGAACCTGAAAGATTACAAAGAAGACGCTTCAGCCTTGATGCGTGGGGCTAAAAATGCCAAAGTAGAAGTAAAATTCAACCGTCAGGGAAAAACACAAACCGCTACCATTGTGCTGGATGAGGTAGATGTTAAAGCCGTTCCGTTTTATGGAAAAGCAGATGATAAAACAGGCTATATTGTGCTTTCGCAATTTAACCGGAAAGCATCGTTTGAAACCCAGGCGGCTTTGCTTGAGCTGAAAACCCAGGGGGCTGAGCGGATTATTTTAGACTTACGCGGAAATCCGGGCGGATTGCTGAACGAAGCCGTGAACATTTGCAATCTTTTTGTACCTAAAGGCGAGGTGATTGTAACGACCAAATCAAAAATAGACAAACACAACCAATCATACAAAACCACCCGTGAACCTATTGATTTAGACATTCCGGTTGTGGTACTGGTGGATGGAAAAAGTGCCTCTGCCAGTGAAATTGTGGCCGGAGCATTACAGGATTTAGACCGTGCCGTCGTGGTGGGAAGCCGCAGTTTTGGCAAAGGATTAGTGCAACGGCCGTTGGATCTGACCTACGGAACACAGGTAAAAGTAACGATCTCCCGGTATTATACGCCTTCCGGCAGATGCATTCAGGCATTGGATTATTCTAAAAAAGATACAGAAGGCAAAGCCGTAAAAACCGATGCCAAAAATTTTAACGCCTTTAAAACCAAAAAAGGTAGAACGGTATATGACGGTGGCGGCATACAGCCTGATGTGGAATTGGCCGAAACAAAATTAAGTGCCATTGCCGAAGCTCTCCAGAAAAACGATGCCATTTTTAATTATGCAACCGTATATTTTTATAAAAATCCGAATATGGGTACAAAGATCCCATCGTTGTCTGATAACGACTTTAACGATTTTAAAGCATTTTTAAAGAGAGAAAACTTCTCGTTCGACACCGAAACCGAAAAACAGCTTAAAAAGACATTAGAGGCTGCCCAAAACGAAAAAATAGACGAAAACATTAAAACCGAATACCAAAACCTGATGGCTGCCCTACGAAAAAGTGAAGATGTTCAGTTAGACAAAAATAAAAATGAAATCAAAGAACTGATTTTAGATGAATTGATTAAACGCTATCAGTATAAAGAAGGTCTTTATCAGTACTACATCCAAAACAATTCGGAGGTAAAAAAAGCCACTTCGATTCTGGCCAATGCTTCCGAATACAATAAAATTATTTTAAAATGATAAAAACGTGGGGGTTCTGCTTTTTATTCCTGATACCTTTCGGGTTATTTGCTCAGGAAGAAATCGTTCAGTCTATCTATTTTCAAACCAATAAATCAGATGTTGAATCAAAATATGCCAACGAACTGACTGATTTTCTTCGCAAAGTAGACAGCACACGGGTGGAAAGCATCGAAATTTTCGGTTACTGTGATGATGTGGGAAAAGACGATTATAACCGGAAATTATCGACCGAAAGAGCCAATAAAGTAAAAACGGAGATCACCAAAAGCGGCATCAAAAGCAAAATCATTGTGACCATTGAAGGAAAAGGCCGTATTCTGATTGATGACGATATTGAAGAAAACCTTCCGGAAGTCCGTTCCAAAAACCGCCGGGTAGATGTGGTGTTGAATATGAAACCACAACCTAAAGAAGACCTTAAAATTCCAGGAGTTTACACCGTGTTTAACAAAGACAATATTGTGGGCGACCGCATCATGCTTTCGGATATGATTTTTGAACGGGGAAGCAGCAAACTCTCCATCAAAAGCAAAAATGAATTAGACAAAATAGCCCGTATGTTACTGAAAAACAAAAACATTAACATAGAGGTTCAGGGTCATGTGTGTTGTACACCGCCCAACCACAAAGAAGCCATTGACAAGGGAACCAAAAAGCGAAAACTGTCGCACAACCGTGCCGAAGCCGTTTACAAATACCTCATCTTAAAAAAGGTACCTAAAGCCCGAATGACGTTTAAAGGCTACGGAAACACAATGCCTTTGGGCAAAAGTCCGGAGTTAGACAGGCGGGTGGAGCTGGTGATTACAAAGGTGTAGCACTTCTTTTCATCCGAATATGCTCAATATCATCCTCCAGATACACTTCACCCGTTGGCACAAACCCTAAGTTTTCATAAAATTTTTGAAGGTATAATTGAGCAGAAATGGTTATGTTGGTTTCGTTTAATACTGATTTCGTTGCCGCTATGGCCTCCTGCATTAAATCATAACCCCATTTTCTATCGCGGTAAGTTTGCTTCACCACTACTCTGCCGATGGAAGCTTCTTCAAAATAATCGCCTGACTTAAAAATACGAACATAAGCCACAATTTCGTCTTGCCATGTCCCGATAAGGTGAAGGGCTTTCTCATCCTTGCCGTCAATATCCTGGTAAACGCAATTTTGCTCCACCACAAACACTTCACTGCGCAATTGCAGCACTCGGTAAAGTTCGACCAGAGAAAGTTCGTTAAATCGCTTTATTTTGAATTGTAATTTCATTGAAATCGTTTCACAAGTTACTTCCTGCGAATTTAATGAAATGTGAAGATACTTTTTTTAGAAAACAAAACTTATAGAATCTTGACCGATTTGATGATGGATTCCAATTCGTGCATGATATCGCGTTTTGCCATCGATGGATTATAGCAAAATCCTTCTACCACCAGGTAACGGTTATTTTTTTCGTCCCGAATGGCATAATTGATGAACGGCCCGGCCATGAAGTCGTTTTTCAGTTCCCAGGTTCCTTTGGTTTCATACGTTTTTTTACCATTCAGCATAATATTGAACAAATACGGCGAATACGCTGCTTCGGTAATCATGTAGGTGTTGGGAAGCGTGCCTTCAATGTGCTTTTGACCGATGGAATCACGCATCTGAATAATATTGGCGATTGTATTGGTGTCTTTCTGAATTGTAGTTAACGGAACTTCATAAATCAACACGCTGGCATTGCCGGACGGAAGTTCTTTTCTGATCCAGAAGAATTTATCCTCTTCAATGATGTAACGATACGCCGTCGGAAGTTTTAAGCTGGCTTTAAAATGCTTTCTGATTTTACTGTCATCCAGCAATGATTTTGAAATTCTTCGCTGATTTTCGGCTATATCGGTCTGCTTGAATTTTTGAATGATCTCGGGCGAATGTTTTTCCAGCAAACTAACGATTTCTGTTACAGACCTACCGGTAATATGGGCAACATTCTGCGGTTTGGCAAACTCATTTTCAACCAGTTCAAATTCATTGTCGTCTTTTTTTAAAACAACCAAAATGTTTCGGCTGTTGGTCATAAAACCTTCAAACAGACTGGGAGCGTATTGTTTGATAGTAAACAAAGGTTCTTCCTGCGGCAAGCCGTCGACCGGAGCGGCAAAGATGTTTCTGATGCTGTCGCCAACCTCGCCATTCCAAAGCTGGTTCTCGATAATAACCGATAAGTGATTAATTTTTCCGGAAGATTCTTTTAAAAAATCTTCTTTATTTTCCTCTTTACAGCAAACAAATAAAGAGGCAACAAACAGTAAAATAACAATTCTTTTCATGCTGGTGTTTTCAGGTGGAACAAACCTTTTTATCCGCTGATTTTTAGTTTCATTCCCGGTTTAATATTTTTACCGCTAATACCGTTCCATTTTTTTAAATCGGACACTGTTACACCTTTAATTTTTTGAGAAATGCTGAATAATGAATCTCCTTTTTGCACAATGTAAATTTTTTCTGACTTGTAAGGTGATTGTTTTTCCGGCACTTTTGTTTTTACTTCTGTCACCGCCGCTTCTTCTTCGGCAGGAAAAATAATTTTTATTGTTGAGCCTAATTTAATGTTATTATCTTCCAGTTCGTTCCAATTTTTCAATTCATCAATTGTAACACCGTATTTTTTGGCAATGGAAGTTAAATTATCTCCCGCCTGAACAATATGGTTTTCTGTTTTTTCTTTTTCAAGAGCACTCACCATCAGTTTTGAACCGAGTTGAATGGTCTCCTTTTCCAAGTTATTCCATTCTTTTAATTCCTCAGTAGTTACCTCATATTTTTGAGCAATGCTGAATAAACTTTCCCCTTTTTCTACAACGTGAAACGTAGCTTTTTCAACTGATTTACTTTCTTTCACCTTAATGGTATCTGTTGCAACCACCGCTTTGGAAGGCTGAATTTCAATTGTTTTTTTAGGCACAACGGCTACTCGTTCTTCCGTCATGATTTTTAAACTTTTTCCGGGAACGATGTTGTTGGACTTTAGTCCGTTCCAACGTTTTAATTCGCTTACAGAAACTCCGTTCCGCTGGGCAATTAACCCTAACGATTCACCCCTTTTCACTTTGTGGTATTTTGTTTTTGTAACCACATTGGCATCAGATGAAGCTAACATTTCCTGCGAAGAAAATGGTTTTTCCCGCTTGTTGAAATCCTGTTCACAATAGGCATAGATTTTTGTTTCGTTGGATGTAAATACCGCCACTTTATCTAAAGGCAAACGGACATAATGCTTTTTATCCTGCTGATAGGGAATAAAATCTCTTTTGTAAGACGGGTTTAAAAACTGCAGCTGATCGATCGAAATGTCGAGCAAATCAGACAATTGTTTGAATGACATTTTGTTTTTTACCATAACGGTATCCGTCGCAAAGTGGTTTACAATTGGTTTTTCCGGTTTGATGCCGTGTTCTTTGTGAAATTCAAACACATACATGGTCGCTAAAAAGGCCGGTACATATCCTTGTGTTTCTTTGGGCAGGTACGGTCTGATATTCCAATAATTCTGCTTTCCGCCTGAACGTCGGATCGCTTTGGTCACGTTACCCGGACCGGCATTATAGGAAGCCAGTACCAGATCCCAGTCGCCAAAGATCTTGTACATATTCACCATATACTGACAAGCCGCATCAGTTGCTTTTAACAAATCACTTCGCTCATCCGTAAACGTTGTAATATCCAAGTTATATTGTTTTCCGGTTCCGTACATAAACTGCCATAATCCGGTTGCTCCGGCTCTGGAAACCGCTCGTGGGTTTAAGGCAGATTCTACCACCGCCAGGTATTTAATTTCCAGTGGTACATTATATTTTGCCAAAGCTTCTTCAAAAATGGGAAAATAATACTGTGACAAAGCCATCAACCGTTCGTATGATCTTTTTCTGTTTTTAAGGTAGTGCTTGATGATATTTTCCAAACCGGGATTGTATTCAATATGAAAAGCCGATTTTGCATCCAATGCTTTTAATCTCTCTTTCAGCAATTCCGTTGACAAATCATAATCAACTTTCAGGTCAATATTGGTGTTTTCGATGTCCGCAATCATTTCGCTGTACAAATCCTGGTTGCTCAACTCCGTCATCCAACGCTCGTCAACACATGCCGCAATGTCATGCTTTTGAAAGGTTGATTTAATAGAATCTAAATAGGATAATTTGGGTTCTGCAGACACATTTACTTCCACAAGTGTTGAGTCTTGGGCATAAAAAGCGGTTGCAGAAAACAGAACAACGAGAAGTGTGGTATTTCGTAAATTCATTCTTTCTTTGTTAATATTTTATTTGTCAATAAGTTATGTTTTTACAAACATAATTAAGATAAACGACAGAAATTGTTTTTTTATTGTTAAAAATAACTTTTTAACTCAAAATGGCAGCAATTCCGGGTAATGTTTTTCCTTCCAGCATTTCTAACATGGCTCCTCCTCCGGTTGACACATAACTCATTTTGGGTTCTAAGCCGAATTGTTTTACCGCTGCCACTGAATCTCCCCCGCCCACAAGCGAAAAAGCTCCCTTTGCAGTAGATTCTGCAATATAATTCCCTAATGTGATGGTTCCTTTGGCAAACGTTTCCATCTCAAAAACACCCAGCGGTCCGTTCCATAAAATTGTTTTGGAATTCATGATGACCTCTCTGAAATTTTCCAACGACTTGGGTCCGGCATCAAGCCCTTGCCACCCTTCCGGAATTGAACGAACATCAACTACCTGCGTATTGGCATCGTTAGAAAAAGCATCGGCAGCCACCACATCAACCGGAATGTGAATGTGCACATTTTTTTCTTTCGCTAAATGCAAAATGTCTAAAGCCAATTGCAACTTATCGTCTTCGCAGATTGAGTTTCCAACGTTTCCGCCCAATGCTTTTACAAAGGTAAACGTCATTCCGCCCCCAATAATCATGTGGTCAACTTTGTCTAAAATGTTCTCGATAACCGTTATTTTTGAAGATACTTTAGACCCGCCCAAAACAGCCGTTACGGGTCTTTCACTATCCTTCAAAACCTTATTTAAACTCTCTATTTCCTTGGCCAACAGCATACCAAAACATTTATCATTCGGGAAAAACTGAGCAATGATGGTTGTGGATGCATGTGCTCTGTGAGCTGTTCCAAACGCATCATTTACATAAATATCGCCCAAAGAAGCTAATTTTTTTGAAAAATCTACATCTCCGGCTTCTTCTTCTTTGTAAAAACGAAGGTTTTCAAGCAACAAAACCTCGCCCGGCCGCAGGTCAGCCGCTGCTTTTTCAGCTACACTTCCTATGCAATCAGCTGCAAATTTTACAGGAACACCTAAAACTTCTTCCGTTTTTGAAACAATAGGTTTGAGTGAGTATTTTTCTTCCACCCCTTTTGGTCTTCCTAAATGCGACATCAGGATCACGCTTCCGCCATCTGCTAAAATTTTATCAATTGTGGGTTTTGCCGCTTCAATTCGGTTAGCATCGGTCACTTTGAAATTTTCATCTAACGGTACATTAAAATCTACCCGGATTAGGGCCTTTTTATTTTTAAAATTGAAGTCAAACAAGGTTTTCATGGTTTTATTGTTTTTATTGTTTTAATAGCGAAAGACAAATATAAAATTTTAGAGCTTAAATTAACCTGATTATAATCATGTTTACAATTATTTGTTGATGTTTACGGCCAGAATCCACATTTCTTCGGCATATAAATTATTCAGTTTGTTTTCTAAAAGTTTGTCTGCCTCTTCTCTGGACGTAACATAGTCCAAATACACATACATGTAATTATTGACCGGGTTGGTGAAATAATTTGGATTCAGCCCTCTGTCTCTGAGGCTTTTCATAAATCGTGCGGCATTGACCCTTTCATTGAATACATTGACAACCAGATAGTAACCTTTAGGGTAATCGATATCGTTTAACACCTCTATCCGATTTTTTTCAATTCCTTTTTCCGGTTCAGCCCTCTCAACATCGGCGGGTTTTGATTGCGGCTTCACGTCGGGCTTTTTATCGGCAGAAGAAACGTCGGGTTTAGCATCGGGTGTCGCTTTTACTGCTGTTTGCTTAGTAGCCGTCTCCTTTTCGGTTTCCGATGCTGAAAGGTTCTTATGCGTCTCCGGTTCGGGCACTACCGGGCTATTCTCCTGTTTCTCTTGTTTAACCTCCGGTATTTTTACGGTTTGCTCTGCCGGTAGGACTGAAGTTTCTTTTACTTTTTGAGCCAGTGAACCGGAAGATGTTACATCTTTTGTCGGATTTTGAGCAACTTCCTGTTTGGTGACTTTGTCAACCAATTTGAATTCATTCTCCTTAAAAACCAATTTGGTATTATCCTCCCGGGTTTCAAGAAGTGGTTTTGTTTCAATGGCCATTGCACTGAAAAAAAGGTAAAAAACATCTCCGGAAGATTTGAACCGTACCGTGGCCTCATCAACGTTATTGCCGATAAAACGGTTGTTATAATTAGGCAAAGTGGTTAAAAACGCATCGTAACCCAAGGTGTTTTTACTATCCGGAATACGGTATTTAAAATGTTCATCCTCAAGGGTAATGGAACTGTCAAAAAAATTGCTGTATCGTCGTGTAATTGTTTTAACGTTTGTAAAATCTTTGTTTTTCAATGAGCCGAACATCAGCAAATCGCCATCTACCTTGAAATCACCTTCCAAAGCAGCTCCGGCCAGTTTTACCTGAACATTTCCTTCCGGCAGGGTTTTAAACCCGGTGAAAACCACATTTACAATTTCGCTGGATGCTCCGGCAAAACCGTCATGTATGGCAATGAATTTCTCACTCATTGAGTCATCCTCATACACAAAAATCATGGTCCATCCCGCTGCTGATCCGCCAATAAGCGTTCCCTGTGTAGCCCGGATATTGGCTACAGTGTAAAATCCGAACGGATTTTCAAGAGCTGTAACATACGCTGTAATATCGGCATAAACCGCGTAAGGAGCCGCATCCTTGAACTTTTTGTCTTTTAAACCGTCAAAAATAACATCTCCTTTTATGGGCGTATAGTCATTTTTATGGGGAAATTTGACCAAAACCGCTTCAAATGATTCCCTGGTTTTATCAAAAGCCACAAATTTGTCTTCTCCCTTTTTATAACCGCTTTCATATTTGTAAGTGGCCGACCAGTACAATCCGGCATACACGATTTTTTTAGAAGCTTCATTTTTTTGGAATAAGGCGGCACTGCTGGAGGAAAAGGTTTGCTTATCGGTATCAATATCAATGTATTCCATATCGATTTCATCGTTGGTAATTGCATCGATACTTTGGTCGTTATAGGGATCGTTGGGGGTGTGTTTTTTATCAATTCGGTTGAGAATGGAATTGGCAATAATAGTCATATCTCCTTTTATATTCGCTTTGTATCGCTCTTTAAAAGGAACGGCCATTTGTGCATGACACCAATTAACAGGTATAAAAAAAAGTAGTAAGCATAACTTTTTATATCCTTTTCGATTCATAAATTCACTCATTTGATTTGGAGCAATTCGATTTGGGACTACTATTTGGGTTCAAAGGTACTAAAGCCATACGATAAAACGCGTATTTTATCGATTAAAGTGCCAAAAATGGTTTCTTTTTTCAGACAAACAAAGAATTTTAACTTGATTTTATCCGTTGGGTGTGGTTCAATAGCCTGAATTTTACCGTACAGCAGCGTCTTTTTATTCCATTTTTGAAAATTGTTTCACTTAATCATAGAAATTCATTGTGTTCTCAACCCAAGGATAAGGAATCTTTTTACTATACTTTATGCTGTTAAACCCCTCATTATAAGCAGGAACAATCTCTTACTGATTATTCACCATAAGTTTGATTTTGTTAAAATGTGAATTTCTGCAACAAAAGCGTAAACCCGTTTATCGGCAAAAAAAATCAATTATATTTGCTTTATGCATTTTTCACAAATTTTAGGTCAGGAACACATTAAAAATCACTTAACCCGCAGTGTACAATTGGGAAGGATTCCGCATGCCCAGCTTTTTGTTGGTCCGGAAGGTTGTGGAACACTGGCTATGGCCATTGCTTATGCACAGTATCTTTTGTGTGGTAATACGGGAAATGAAAATTCAGGCGGAAACGAGGCCTGCAACCTTAAATTCCAGCACTTTGCTCATCCGGATTTACATTTTATTTATCCTACCGTTACGACGGATGAGGTTAAATCTAAGCCGAAAAGTATTGATTTTATTCAGGATTGGAGAAGCTTTTTGGCCGAAAATATTTATGGCGGATTATTTGATTGGTTTAAAATTCTGGGCGTTGAAAACAAACAAGGAGAAATTCGTGTAGATGATGCTCAGGAAATTGTGAAAACACTTTCTCTGAAATCATATGAAGGCGGTTATAAAGTAATGATTGTCTGGATGGCCGACAAAATGAACATTGCGGCATCCAATAAATTACTGAAAATTTTAGAAGAACCAACCGATAAAACTGTCTTTATCCTGATTACGGAGAAAGAAGAGGATCTGATTCAGACCATTCGTTCCCGCTGTCAGGTTCTTGACTTTAACGGGTTACCGGAAAGTGTGATTACCGAAGCCTTGATTGAAAGACAACAACTTGATCCCAACACCGCAACAAAAATTGCTCATCAGGCTCAGGGAAACTACAATAAAGCACTCAAATTACTGAGTGACGATAACGAAGACCTGCCGTTTGAACAATGGTTTGTACTTTGGGTTCGTGCTGCTTTTAAAGCCAAAGGAAATGCATCCGCCATTCAGGAGTTAATTGCCTGGAGCGAAGAAATTGCCAGACTCGGCCGCGAAGCACAAAAGAAATTCCTGCTTTTTTGTCTTGAAATGTTCCGTCAGGCATTGTTACTGAATTACCAGGCTACTCGACTGGTTTATCTGGAGCCAAAGGTTGAAAAATTTAAGCTCGAAAATTTTGCTCCGTTTGTAAACGGTAATAATATCTTGGATATTTATAAAGAACTCAACGATGCCATGTATCATATTGAACGCAATGGCAATGCGAAGATTATTTTAACTGATTTATCGATTAAATTGACCCGCTTAATTCATAAAAAATAAACGCATGAACAATCCCGCCTCTTTTCTGATTCTGTTGCTTTTGACCGTTACTTTTTTACAATCCGGCTATGATAAATTGTTTTACTGGAAAGACAATTTAGCTTGGCTAAAAGCCCATTTTTCAAATACGGTGATTAAAAATATAGTTCCGCAAGCCTTGGCTTTTGTGCTGTTTCTGGAATTGTGTACTAGCGTTTTGGCCATTGCCGGCATGGTGCAACTGCTTTATAACGGCAACCGCGATTACGGCTTTTATGCTGCCGTAATGAGTTGTGTAACACTACTTTTTTTGCTTTTCGGTCAACGACTGGCTAAGGATTACGACGGTGCCAGAACAATTGTGATTTATTTTATTCCGGCTGTTCTGGCAGTGTATTGGTTGAATTAATGTGTCTTTTCTCTTCTGATAAAATTACAAACTCGCTTTAAACAACCGCAATTCTCCCCAGGTAAACTGCTCGCCTACTTGTTCTTTTAAGGCCTTTAATGATTCTTCGTTATAGCCTTCAAACGCGGCCGCTAATTCCTTTATTTTGTCTTCGGGCAACACATCGGTTATCAAAATGGTTTTGGCTTCAATTAACTTGGCTAAATGGCCTTGAATTGTTTGTGGTGTTAAGACTCTGATTTTTGCAATATCTTGAATGGAATTATTTTGCAGCCAAAGCTCATACGTTTCTTGAACGGTTGATTTCTTTGGTTCTTTCGTTTTTTTCTTTTGGGGAAGGTAGTGATGCGGATCAAAATCTGTTTCCTCCTCCTCTTCTATCAGTGTATTTCTGATGGATTTGAAGTGCTCCTGAACCGTTTGCACCAGTTTGCTCCTGTAGTTTTGAATTTCTTCCGAAGATAAATTTTCCTTGTTAATCTCTTTTCCTTCCGATAAAACGTCTATCATTTTTACTGCTTTGAATAATTGTAAAATAGTCTTGGTGGTGTTTTCTTCTAAATCATTCAGTTCATTATAGTATTCTTTTACCCGTTTTTTACGCTTAACCTCTTCCATTTTCAACAACAAATCAAACAAAATATCATTTAGCCTCGGTAAAAAATAGGCTTGGGCGGCTTCAATTCTTTCTTTGATAAAGGCAAGATCCGCAGCGTCTGCATGAAAAAGCTTATCTAACTGTAACCTGAATTTTTGGGATGGATCCTGCAACATCGCCATTTTTTCTGCCAAGGTTTCTGCCCATTTACTGTGTTTTGCTTTTTCTGATTTTTCGGCATGATAGCTGAACCGATGATTTCGCCACTGTTGGATTAATTCCTCCCAATCAAACCTGTTTTTAACATACTGAAGAATAAACTGTTTCGTTTCTTTTTGTAAAGCACGGCTGATAGTTTCCTCATCTGCCTTATTTTCAGCATATTGCATTACCTCCTGGTCATTGGAAATCCCATTCATTTGAATCGGTTTCAACAAAACCAACCCTGCTAACGAACGCAACCGTGAAAGTGCCACATAGGCCTGACCGGGCAAAAAAACCTGAGAAACATCTAAAACGGCTTTATCAAAGGTTAAACCCTGACTTTTGTGTACCGTGATTGCCCAGGCCAATTTTATCGGATAATGCACAAATGTGCCCAGGGTTTCTTCGTCAATTTCTTTGGTGTTCTCGTTAACGGAATAACGGATATTTTTCCACTCGTATTTTTCTACTTCGATGGTTTTTTGCTCTTCAGGAAAATAGACAATTATTTCGGCTTCGGATAACGATTTTATGAAGCCCATTTTTCCGTTGAAGTAATTTTTTTCGGGCGATAAATCGTTTTTAATAAACATAATCTGAGCACCGACTTTAAGTTGTAAAACCTCTTCAACCGGATAAATTTTTTCCGGAAAATCACCTACGACTTCAGGTTTATAGCGGTAACATTTTCCTTCCAATTCCTCTAACGATTCCGCATTAATCAAATCGGCCTTTGCATTATGGGTGGTTAATGTAATGTATCCTTTATTGGCTTTGCTGTCAAAATCAGGTTGTACAAAATCGTTTAACACCGCCATATCCTGTTGCGTAATGGTGTTGTTGCGAAGATTGTTTAAAACCGAAATAAAACGTTCATCGGTTTGACGAAAAATCTTTGATAATTCAATGTATAAAGGGGGTCTTTCCTGAATAACTTTTGCATTGAAAAAGAAAATTCCACGGTAATAATTGCGTAAAACGTTCCATTCATCATTTCTTATAACCGGCGGCAATTGTAATAAATCGCCTATAAAAAGTACTTGTACACCACCAAAAGGTGTATCGTTCCGGCGGACTTTACGCAGCGTAAAATCAATGGCATCCAGCAAATCGGCCCGCAACATACTGACCTCATCAATTATGAGCAGTTCCATATTAAGCATAACCGCTTTCTTTTGACCGCTCATTCTGAAGTGTTTAACCAAGGTATTTTTTGTTTCAAATTTCTGGTATTCAGAAATGCTTGAACCAGCGGTATATTCGGGTATAAATCCACCAAACGGCAGTTGAAACATCGAGTGAATGGTTACTCCGCCCGCATTAAGGGCGGCTATTCCTGTGGGAGCAACCACAACAGTGTTTTTGTGTGTGGTTTGAATGATTTTCCGCAGTAAAGTGGTTTTTCCGGTTCCGGCTTTTCCGGTCAGGAAAACGGATCGTTGTGTCTGATTGATAAATTGCAGAACCTGGCGTGCATCATTTGTAATTTCCATATGGCGTTGAATTTAAAGGTGGTAAGTTACAAAAATTTTGAATAATTGAAAAAATCATGATGCCAACTGTATTGCCCTGAACTGTGTAAATGAGATTTGGTTTTGTAAAAGTTAACTTAAATAAACGGAATGGTACTATAAGAAAAAACCTCTCAAAGAGAGGCTTTTAGAACAATAATTTCATTGTTTATTTTTTAACGGAATCTTGCTTTGTTTCCGTTTTTTCATCTTTTTTATCTTCGGAAGCAGATCTTGCTTTGTATTTATCATTCAGTAATTTAATCACATCGTTAGTAATGTCATATTCGTCTTTAGCATACAAAACAGTAGCGGCATCTCCGGTTCCGTAAATGTAATGGTATCCTTTCTCTTTACCGTATTCTTTGATTATTTTTTTTACATCTTTTACCAGGCTGTCCATTTCTTTTCCGCTTTCGTCTTGCAATTGACGCAAAATTGCCTGTTGGGCATACGATAACTCCTGCTCTTTTTGTTGCAATTCTGCTCCTTTTTGCTGAGCCCACTGTGGCCCGTAGGTTTGTGCATTTTTCTGAAAGCTGGCTGCTTCACTTCTGAAACGGGCCACTTCTGCCTCTAACTGCTTGCCCATTTCTTCTCCTTTTGATTTATATTTTTCTTCAATATCTTTTGCTTCGGTATATTCGTCCATAAGCTTTGAAGTATCTACATAGGCCGTTTTAAATTCTTTTTGTTCGGCTGCTTTATCGCACGATGCCATGGCTAAAAGTAAGCCGAAAATAAAAATTGATTTTTTCATTATGATTGTCTGATTTATAAAAATTTCGGTAAAAGTAATAATTCCTGAGTAACTTACAAAGTTGATTTTTTCGGTAAACCGATGTTTATTATATTTTCTAAATATTTTATGCTGTGTCATGATTTATTCCTGTAAAACTGTTTATTTTAGGACACAGTAGCTTTTTCAATCCGCTACATAAAATTCTGTTTAAAAATACATCCAAATCTTTACAAATGTGTCAGCTGTTTTTAAAGATATAAATGTGCGAAGAATACTCCAAACTCCTTTTTGCTTTTAAATTTGATTGTAATCCTATCCAAAAAGCCCTAAACGGTTTCATTTTTCCTGTTTTGTACTTTTCGGACAATAAACTTACATAAAAACTGTCAAACCACATAGGCTGGACTTTTTTTAGTCTTAAATTTTCTTCTGCAAAAAGCTTTTCGATAGCCGTTTTTGAAAAATGCCAAAGATGTCTGGGCACATCAAATGCTGCCCAATACTTTCCGTAATGAGTTGCATCAAATGATTTAAAATTAGGAACGGCAATAAAAATAATACCATCCGGTTTGAGCAGGCGTTTCAGTTCTTTGAGTTGAAATTCTAAATCCGGCACATGTTCCAGAACATGCCACATGGTAATAACATCAAAATAATGATCTTCCAGTTCGGTATAGGTTTCAACCATGCAGACACTCTTTTGCCTTGCCACTGCTTTTGCCTTATCACTTGGCTCCATACCAACCGCTTTCCAACCATGCTTTTTAGCCTCGTTTAAAAAATCTCCGGTTCCGGAACCAATATCCAAAACCGTTCCTTTTTCTACCGTCCAAGATTCAATAAGATTTATTTTGTCACGAATCGCTTTCCGTTTAACCAGTTGATACATTTTTTCAAATAAAGAACGGTTCCCGTCTGTGTGTGAAATATAATCATCACTTTCATAATACTTCGGCAAATCGGATAAAGAAGGCTGCGGATGTGTTTTAAGCAATTGCAGGTTTTCATCCATCAACAATTCAAATTCTTCACCTGAAACGGAAAAATCTTTTACTTTAAGGTATGGTTTTTTTAAAAAATTCATGGTTGTAAAAAACGTTTTTATATTTAAAAACGCCTGTGTTTATTGGGTTCTTTTAAATAGTTTCACGTGGAACAATAATAAATTTTCAATTATTCGTCATTCGCTTAGCACAGAGATATGTTGAGGCAAAAGCTAACCTATCTGCCCATATAAATTAATAATATAGAAATATCACTTGGAGAAACACCACTGATCCTTGAGGCTTGGGATACGGTTACCGGACGAATCTTTTTAAACTTTTCTCTTGCCTCAAATGACAATGACTTTATTTTGTCATAATCAAAATTTGAAGGGATTTTAACGTCTTCCAATCTTTTCAGTTTATCCGCGTTGTTTCGCTCCTTTTCAATGTAGCCGTTATATTTTACCTGTATTTCTGCCTGCTCTACCGTTTCGGCATCCAATCGATTCACGGCAATATACTCCTTGACTTTGTCAAACAGAACAATATCTTCCAACTCGATCTGAGGTCTGGAAAAAACCTTATACATTTTATCCGACTGGGTCATTAACGAACTCCCTTTTTCGGCTAATACCGGATTTGCTTCATCCGGTGTAATACTGGTTTCTTTAAAAAAAGCAACCATTTTTTCTGCTTCACCAAATTTATACTCCATCCGCTTTAAACGTTGATCTGAAGCCAAACCTAAAGCATGTCCTTTGGGGGTTAACCGTTCGTCGGCATTATCTTGTCTTAACAGGGTTCTGTATTCTGCTCTGGAAGTAAACATTCTGTATGGTTCCTCTGTTCCCTTTGTTATTAAGTCATCAATCAGTACGCCGATGTAAGCTTCGTCCCGCTTTAACACAAACGGTTCCCTTTCCCGAACCTTTAGTGCTGCATTAATCCCGGCCATCAGTCCCTGCGAAGCCGCCTCTTCATAACCGGTTGTTCCGTTGATTTGTCCGGCAAAAAAAAGACCCTCAACCAATTTTGTCTCTAACGTGTGCTTCAGCTGTGTAGGAGGAAAGTAGTCATACTCAATGGCATAACCGGGACGAAAGAATTTCACTTTTTCAAATCCTTCTACCGAACGCAATGCTTTAAACTGCACATCTTCGGGCAACGAAGTGGAAAACCCGTTCACGTAAACTTCAACGGTATCCCAGCCTTCCGGTTCCACAAACAACTGATGTCGGTCTTTATCGGCAAACCGGTTAATTTTATCTTCAATAGACGGACAATACCGCGGGCCCGTGCTTTTGATTCTTCCGTTAAACATTGGCGAGCGATCAAACCCTTCTCTCAACAAATCATGAACGGCTTCAGAAGTATAGGTCATCCAACATGATTTTTGATGTATCAACGGCTGCGTGGAATCGAGATAAGAAAATTTGTGTGGTTTATCATCCCCTTTCTCCTCCCTCATCTTTGAATAGTCCAGTGAACGGCCATCTACCCTCGGAGGTGTACCCGTTTTCATTCTGCCGGACTCAAACCCAAGCCGTACCAAATCTTCTGTAATCCCAAAAGCAGCACTTTCGCCTGCTCTGCCTCCGCCAAATTGTTTTTCGCCTATATGGATTAATCCGTTTAAAAACGTCCCGTTTGTCAGCACAACCGTTTTTGCTTTGATCTCGATGCCTAATGAGGTTTTTATTCCCTTTACTACATTATTCTCTATGATTAATCCGGAAACCATTTCCTGATAAAAATCCACCTTTGGCGTACGCTCGAGCATTAAACGCCATTCTTCCGCAAACCGCATCCTGTCGCTCTGCACACGTGGCGACCACATAGCAGGACCTTTCGATTTGTTCAGCATTTTAAACTGAATGGCTGTTTTATCTGAAACAACACCTGAATATCCGCCCAATGCATCAATCTCTCTCACAATTTGTCCTTTTGCAATTCCGCCCATAGCCGGGTTACAGGACATCTGTCCAATCGTCTGCAAATTCATCGTAACCAACAGTGTTGTACACCCCATATTAGCTGCCGCTGCCGCTGCCTCTGAACCGGCATGACCTGCACCAACTACGATTACATCATATTTATCTTGAAACATAGCCTTATTAATTGTTCCACGTGAAACACTTCACGGGAACCTGATTAAATTTATTCATTGTTCCACGTGGAACATCCTCATTTTTTCTTCTTCTTTTTTACGCATAAGCTTTTTGTCGGTCACCGACTTGTCTTTGTATCCGCAATAGTGTAGGATTCCGTGTATCATCACACGCTTCAATTCATCGTCAAAAGAAACACCAAACTCAACGGCATTATCTGCAACTCGCTCAACGGATATGAAAATATCGCCATGTAAAAAATTTCCTTCACTGTAATCGAAACTGATAATGTCTGTGAGGGTATCATGATCAAGGTATTCCAGATTAATTTTATGCAAGTAATCATCACTGCAAAAAATATAACTGATCTCACCTTCAGATTTGCTCTCCGACAGAATTACAGCAGAAATCCATTGTGAAAACAACGTCTCATCACTGAGTTCGAATTCAGTTTCATAATTAAAACTAATCATTCTTCTTAAAATATTCCTGAACCTTTTGGTTATAATTCGGCCGCAAAGGTAAGCTTTGTCGGTTTAATATCTCAATACTATTTAAATATTGTTGTAAAGCGGGCGAAAGCGGCTTTGCTGAACTTTTAAAGTCGGCTTTGTTCGTTTCTGACTGTCGCTTCGAATCCTCACCCTGTTGTTGCAAGGCCTGTTCTAATTTGAGCATTTCATAATTAATGTTCAACATGCGTTGCAGTACTTCGTTTTTAAATCCTTTATTCAGTATTTGCTTTTCAGCATCTTTCATTTGATCAAGAACTTTCTGTCCGCCAGGCGTTAACCCTTGTTTGCGAAGCTGATCTTCTAATTGCTGTCGTAAACGGCGTTGTTCCTGAAAAATCTCCATTAACTCACGTGCATTTTCTTCTCCGTCATTATTTCCTTGTCCTCCACCACTCCCCTCACCGGGCTTATTACCTTTCTGATTGCCTTTTCCTTTGTCTCCCTCTTTTCCTTCCCTACCTCCGGGTTTTTCTCCTTTTTCACCTTCTTTACCTTCACCCGGCTTTTCCCCCTTCTCCCCATCACCCGGCTTTTCACCTTTTTCCATTCCGGCTTTCATCTTTTCAGACAATCCTTTCTGTTTTTGTATAATGTCCGGTAATTGAGCCCCACCCTGCCCCTGGCCCGGTTTTGGTTTTCCGCCACCTGAACCCATGCCGGCCATTGACATTTGCATGCTGTTCATCACATCAGAAAGAAAATCAGCTAAGCGATTAGACGCAGCCACTGTGTACTGTTGGTGTGAAACACCTTTGGGAACAATTGCTTCAGCTAAAGATTCGAGGGATTTATCTACATTATAATGCACCTGTCCAATTTCTTCCGTCACCTTTTCGGTAATCATTTCATTTCGCAAAGACATCGCAAATAAACTGTCATCAATGTGCTTGAACTGTTGTTTTAAATCCTGTTGAATTTTTAAATATTTATTATATGACGGTGCTCCTTTTTTGATTCCCTTGAACTGCTTCATCAAATTTTCCTGAGCAAAAGAAAAAGCCAATAAATTATCCAGAATCTGACGCATCATTTTTACATCTTCTTCCATTTGCGCCATTTGGTCACCAGCCATACTTTCCATCATTTGCTGACTCATCTGTTTCATTTTCTGAGAAGCACTTTTCTGTTTTGGCCTGGCCTTGTCTTTTTGTTCTTTTTTTAATTCATCCGAGGCCTTCTGCATGTCTTCGTCGATACTCTTTTCCTGTTTTTCATCCGAAGGAATGTCAACCGGATTCTTCAGGGCTTTATTCTCTTTTTCCAAATCGCGGAGTTCTTCTTGGATTTTATCAAACTCTTTATTTAGTTCTTCCTGTTTTTCAGGTGTATTTTCTTTGTCTTCCTTGGTCAGTTTATCTTGTTTTTCTGCTAATTTATCTAATTTGTTGGCTAATTGCTCAGCTTTTTTCTCTACATAGTACTTCTTAGTCAATTCAACTAACTGCTCTAAGTTTTTTGCCTGATTCTTTGAATTCTGTTTAATTTTATCCAGCTTTTCCTGAATGTCCAAATCCTGAATTTTTTCTGAAAGCTTTTGTAATTCGTCTAATAACCGCTGATTTTCTTCTGATTGCTTTTCTACATTTTCAGCACGTTTTTCAAGTTTATCTTTGCGTTCATCCTTATCAATCTTATTGAAATCCTTTAAATTATCTTTCAGGTCTTTGGTAAATTCTTTCATCATTTCTTCCTGCTGCTTTTGACGTTTGATGAAGTCATTTATCTTTTGCTTGTCTTTAAACTCAAGGTTCTCCTTTTCTTTACTCATTTTCTGAAGTTTTTCCATTTCAGACAACTGTTTTTCCTGGTTTTTGAGCGATTTTTGAAGACTGTTGATGTTATCCTGTTGTTGTCTGAATTGTTCATCCTGTCGTTCTTCTTCTGTGCTTATCCGGTCTGAAAAAACCGAAGACCTGGAACTTTTGTAATGATGTAACGCATCATTGTCAAATACTTCAAAATAGTATTCATAGGATACTCCTTCTTCTACCGGAAAATTACCCGGAAAGGTAAAAATGAATTGATCGAAAACATCTTTCTTAACCGGAATAGCAGCCTTTAAAGCCATCTTTTCATTATTCTGAGGATAGTAAACGATTTGTAGCCTGTGTAAACCGATATCATCGGAAACCTGACCGATAAGCACATTCTTTTCAACCCGCAAGCTGTCCGGGGCATTACTGACCGTGATTGTTGGATACTGATCTTTAATTGTGGTAAGCTGATAATTCAATTTTTCGTAATGCCTCACCTTATTATTTGAAGTAAGTATTTGATATTCTGTATTTTGAAACACACTCTTACTATAAGAAAATCCCTTGTCAGATTCTTTAAAGTTCGTCAGAACATTCCCTTCGGAAAACTGAACCTGGCGGGTTGCTATTGTTTCCACTCTCCAGCTTACCTGCGTTCCTTCGGGAATAATTGCATTTCCGGATCCTTTAACGATCTCAGGCTTCCGGTTCAAATATGCCGGAAACTGTAACCGCATTTCAAAGTTTGAAATCGTGGGAACGGCAACCACCTCTAATTCATATTCTTCAGACAAAACGGCATTGGCCTCGATATGGAACGGCACATTTTTATTCGGCTTTGTAAACCTGTATTCGAAAACGCCGGGCTGAACAGCTTCCATAAAATAACTCTCCTTCCCGATAACAATCATTGCGTTTTCGGGTACAATTTTGCCTTCTGATTTAACCTGTAATATATAATCCCGGCCTTGCTCTGTTTGAAGTTTTTCATTTAAAACCACAAAAGAAAAAGGGGCCGGAGGTGAAAACTTTTCGTTGTAGCGGACAACCCGGTTCATGCTCTCGGCGATAATATCGCTGTTACCGGACAACATAAAAAAAGCTAAAAACAACAACGGCACTATGGCCCATGGTAAATATTTGGTATTCTTTTTAAAATTAATGGCATTACCAAAAGGAACCGGATGCAGTGATAAGGCTTTTTGTTCGATCGAAGCCAATAAAAGTTCCGATTTTTCGCCTGTAGCCGAAAGCTGAAGGAAATTCGTCAGTTTGTCGTTTACTTCTGAAAAATGGCTGCCAATAATCTGAGAAGCCTGTTGGTAGTTAATGCCTTTTTGCAGTTTGAATATCTTAAATAACGGAAACAGTATGAAGCGGGACAACAAAAAAAACTGAACCGCCACAAAAGACCAGAAAAGCAAGGTTCTGCCAACCGGTTTGAGCCATAAGAAATATTCAACAAAAAGGGTGAAAAACAAATACAGCAGACCCAATCCCACAAAGAGAATTAATCCTTTAAGCAGTTCGTTAACATAATACTTTTTTATGAAAGCTTCTAACTTTTGATAAATCAAAGACTTTGTTTCCAAAATAATGCAACTTTTATTTATAACTGATAAAAGTACAATTTTATTCGATAGTCAAACGTTAAATGTTTTCTAATGAAATTAACGTCAAAATCGTTTTTTACACTCGGATTTTGCGAATTATGATGAATAAAAATTTGAAACTGTATCTTTGCAAAAAAAACAGAAAAAATGTCAAGACCAGTACGTGTCCGTTTTGCACCCAGTCCGACCGGGCCATTGCATATTGGAGGGGTTAGAACCGCTTTATTTAATTATTTATTTGCCAGAAAAAATAACGGTATTTTCTATTTACGGATAGAAGATACCGACCAGAACCGCTTTGTTCCCGGAGCAGAGCAGTATATTTTTGATGCTTTGGAATGGTTGGGAATTTCGCCATCAGAGACGGTTGGAAAGAACGAAAAATTCGGACCGTATCGTCAGAGTGAACGCAAACATTTGTATAAACAATATGCTGATCAATTGATTGAAACCGGATGGGCTTATTATGCCTTTGACACTCCAGAAGCCTTGGATTTGCATAGAAAGCAACACGAAGAACAGGGAAAAACCTTTATTTATAATTGGCACAACCGTGAAAAATTAGATACTTCGCTGGTCATGTCTGCCGAAGAAACAAACAAAAGAATTGCTGCCGGCGAAGATTTTGTTATTCGATTTAAAACCCCTGTGAATGACGTTTTAGAACTGAAAGACATCATTCGTGGCGGTATTAAATTTGATACTAACTTATTAGATGACAAAGTGTTATTTAAAAGTGACGGAATGCCAACTTATCATTTGGCCAACATTGTAGATGATCATTTGATGGAAACTTCACACGTAATTCGTGGCGAAGAATGGTTGCCATCCCTCCCGCTTCACCATTTGCTGTACAATGCTTTTGGTTGGGATGCTCCTGAATTTGCACATTTACCGTTGATTTTAAAACCCATCGGGAACGGAAAATTATCCAAAAGAGATGGCGATAAAATGGGTTTTCCTGTGTTTCCGTTGGAGTGGAAAACGGAAGAGGGAATTTCATCCGGATATAGAGAAGCAGGCTATTTTCCGGAAGCTGTGATAAACTTTTTAGCCTTATTAGGATGGAATGACGGTACCGATCAAGAACTGTTTTCATTAGATGAATTAGTGGAAAAATTCGACTTAAACCGTGTGCATAAAGCCGGAGCCAAGTTTGATCCGGAGAAAAATAAATGGTTTAATCATCAGTATTTGCAAAAGAAAAGTAATGAAAGTTTGGTGGATGAATTCCAGAAAATTGTTTTAGAAAAAACAGGAAAATGTGATTTCTCCTTTGTTGAAATGACAAAAATCGTGGGTTTAATCAAAGAACGAGCGAATTTCGTTTCAGATTTCTGGGAATTAGCCGATTATTTCTTTGTGGCACCTACTTTGTATGACGAAAAAGCATCCAAAAACTGGAAAGAAGAAACGCCTGCTTTGATGAAGCAAGTGATTGATGTCTTAGAATCGATTGATGATTTTACATCGTTAAACATCGAGACAATTGTAAAAGACTGGATGACCACCAACGAAATTGGAATGGGAAAAGTAATGCAACCGCTTCGATTAAGCTTGGTAGGAGCCTTAAAAGGTCCGCATTTGTTTGATATTATTGAACTAATCGGCAAAGAAGAAACCGTTAAAAGAATACTAAAAGCGATAGAAAAAATTTAATTTTGTTAAAAGGGTTTACTTTTGTAACATGTTAAATGTGCTTAGACATAGCAAAATAACAATTTTTGTTTGGGGATTTATGGCATTCTACCTGTTGAATATCAGTGTAGATGTTTCTTCGCTTTTTGAAGGTAGTAAACATAAATATTATAACGAACAAGAAAGTATTATCGAATTAGTTCTAGAAAAAGTACTCGGTTTTGAAGAAGCCATTCCGGAGAACAATTGCAACGACAGCGAACAAAATCCAACCATGAAAAAAGGTTTTGCGATGGATAAATTCGTGTTACCATTTTATGAAATTAATGCCAAACTAATCGTTTTTAATCCGATAAAAAAATCTTTTCATTATTCTAAAAATATCTTTTTAAAACCTTCCTTAGAAATTCATTCTCCTCCTCCGGAAGTTTAATTTATTTTATTTATCAAACTTGTTTTCTTCTCGAAAACAGGTAGAATCATTTGTATAAATTTAAAATTAAACAATCATGAATACATTTAATTTGAAGCAAATGCTATGCTTCATGTCAATGCTTTTTATAAGTCAAAATGCCTTTTCTCAAACTGAAAAAGAAATCGAAAATACCATTAAAGACAGTTTGTATATTGAAGAAGTTTTAACCAAAACCGAAAAACCAAAAGTGCTTCATGCCGAGCCTTTGTACATTGATTTGATTCGGGATTTGGGTGCCAGAAAAGGCGAAAAAGAATGGAACGTTGGTTTTGGAATCACCGACAACAACCAATACGATGAGTATTTAGCTTTGGTTGAATATGAATGGGCTCCTGTTGACCGATTAGGTTTAGAAGTGGAATTACCGTTTACCATTTACCCATCCAACAAAAACGGAATGGCTCCGGGAAGCAAACTCAACAGCTTAAAATTAGCCGGACAATATTCGTTTTTAGTCTCCGAAAAAATGAAAACGTCGTTGGCAATTGGCTACATTCACGAATTTGAAATGAATGAATTTGACAATTACAAAAACGGAAAGTTGTTTGTTGGAAACATTTATAATCCCTTTTTTGTGGCAGCCAAACGATGGGGAAATAATTTTCATACGTTGCTGTACACCGGACCACTGTTTATCCATCATTTTGAAGACAATTCAACCCATACCAACTGGCAGATTAACAGTAATGTTCATTACATGATTCCGGGTACTCGTAACTTTATTGGTATTGAGTTTAATAAAGAAGTTACCAAAACGGATTTCGACATGATCATTCGCCCGCAAATGCGGGTTGGAATCACTGAAAATTTGTTAGTTGGTATAGTAACCGGAATTCCCACAAGTAGAGAAAATGAGCGGTTTAGTACGTTTTTTAGGTTGATTTATGAACCCGGACATTAAATAAATAAGGCTCCTTTTTCAGGAGCCTTTTACTTTAATGAAAGAAGTGTTTTAAAAATAAAAGATAATGTTTCCGGCAATAATTCCCAGATTTCCTTTTAGTTTTCCATCGGCCAGAAGAGCCACTTCATCTTGTTTATTCAGATTATTCAAAATATTGGTAACGCCATATTGGTAACTTAAACTCAAACGAATATTTTCAAAGCCTCCGGTAATTCCGGCATAAAGATTAAAATTTATCGGGTTGATGTCTTCAATATTTTGCACCCGAAGCAATTCATTCCCTACAATAAAATTATTTTCATCGGAACTGTTGAATTTTAATTTACTGTTCACTTGCAACACCGGACCAAAATCTAACGAAACCGGACCTCCGCCAATTTTATAACACAATAAAAGATGTACCTGAACTGCCATCATTTTGAGATCTACCTCTTTTTGTGAAATACCGGAAAACGTTTCGATGGAAAATTTGTTCTCCGTGAAATTCATGCCGTACACCATTGAAAAATTATTGTAGTAATTTCCACGCATGGATAAACCTGCTGTCCAGTTCATGGCTGGCTTTATATTGAAATTTGACGTGTATAAATCGGTTTGATTTAACCCTAAACTAACCCCAATATGGTTGTAATCACCCTTGCCGTATTGTGCCGAAACATTAGTTGTCAAAGTGAGTAAAACCAATGCCGAAAAATATCTTCTCATGAATTATTTGTAAAGTTGTAACAAACGTACGAGAAATTTCGTATCATTACATATAACAAATAAACTATTTTTTTATGACTGGTTACATTATTATTGTATTAGGTGTTTTTCTTTTATTAGCATCATTTTTTACCGTGAAACAGCAAACCTCCGCTGTCATTGAACGTTTTGGTCGTTTCAGTAGCATCAGGCATTCCGGTTTACAACTAAAAATTCCTGTTATTGACCGTATTGCTGGAAGAATTAACCTTAGGATTCAACAATTGGATGTTATTATTGAAACGAAAACAAAAGACAATGTATTCGTAAAAATGAAAGTTTCAGTTCAGTTTAAAGTAATTCAGGAAAAGGTGTATGAAGCTTTTTATAAACTGGAATATCCGCATGACCAGATTACTTCGTATGTATTTGACGTCGTGCGTGCCGAAGTTCCCAAACTAAAGCTGGATGATGTTTTTGAGCGTAAAGATGATATTGCTATTGCTGTAAAACGCGAATTAAATGAAGCGATGACTACCTATGGATATGATATCATCAACACCCTGATTACGGATATTGATCCGGATATCCAAGTGAAAAATGCGATGAACCGAATCAACGCTGCCGACCGTGAAAAAACAGCTGCTGAATATGAGGCAGAAGCCGGAAGAATCAGAATCGTAGCCAAAGCCAAAGCGGAAGCCGAAAGTAAAAGACTTCAGGGTCAGGGTATTGCCGACCAAAGAAGAGAAATCGCAAGAGGTTTAGTAGAGAGTGTTGACGTTTTAAATAAAGTAGGCATCAACTCACAAGAAGCTTCTGCATTGATTGTGGTAACTCAGCATTATGATACGTTACAGGCTATTGGAGCCGACACGAATTCAAACTTAATCTTGTTACCCAACTCGCCACAAGCCGGAAGTGATATGCTGAACAATATGGTGGCCAGTTTTACCGCCAGCAATCAAGTGGGTGAAGCGATGAAAAAGGCCAACAGCACTGCACGGATCAGTAAACCAAAGAAAAAAGATGAATTCGGTACAACCGAAGATGATGAATAAATTATGAGAGACCTTCGGGTCTCTTTTTTTATGGAGCACGGATTTGATGGATGAAATGAATTTTCACGGATTTTGATTTTGAAGCTTCGTTTAAGGGATGAACACCGATTTTGGAAATTTAAGAAATCTTAAAAATTACTTCCTCACAGAAAACACGAAAAACACAAAACTTTTAGTTTTTGTTTTTCTAAGAATGAAAAAACAGTTGAAAAATTATCAAAACCGAATTAGAAGCATTTAAATTCATTTTCATTCATAGAGTCATAAAATCACCTTGCTGATTATTTTTTCTTCCTAGAAAACGCTCTAAAAAAGTCATTTTTGATTGTTTTTTACAATAGAAAATTAAAATCAATAGGAAATATAAATAATAGGAAAAGCCACAGAAAATTGTGGCTTTTATAGTTTTTTGTTATGAAGATTTACGGCAGTGTCATTTCGACGATAGGAGAAATCACATATTGAAAATTAAAAAATCGTTGATCAACTTCATGTGATTTCTCCTTTTGGTCGAAATGACACCTTAGTTGAAAAAATTTTACTCCTTTGCTTCCACTTTTGCCCACGTATCTCTCAAGCCAACTGTTTTATTAAAAACCAATTTTTGAGAAGTAGAATCTTTGTCTGTGCAAAAATAGCCTAATCGTTGAAATTGAAATTTATCTTCCGGTTGAGCGGATTTTAAACTTGGTTCAACATATCCGGTAATTACTTCCAATGAATTGGGGTTGATGTAATTTTTGAAGTCAACTTCTTTATCACCATCCGGATTTTCATGTGTAAATAATCGGTCATAAATGCGAACTTCTGTTTCTACAGCATGTGGAATCGAAACCCAATGAATGGTTCCTTTTACTTTGCGTTGACTAGCTTCTGTACCACTACCCGACTTAGAATCTACATCATACGTTGCATGAATTTCGGTGATATTTCCATCTGCATCTTTGATAACATTTTCGCCTTTGATGATATAAGCATTCTTCAAACGCACTTCTGTTCCCAACGTTAATCGGAAAAATTTCTTATTGGCCTCTTCTTGAAAATCTTCTCTTTCGATGTATAATTCTTTGGAAAAGGGTACTTTTCTATACGTCAAAACTTCTTCTTCCGGATTATTTTCGGCATCCAACCACTCTTCTTGACCGTCCGGATAATTAGTAATAACCAGCTTAACCGGATTTAAAACCGCCATCACACGAGGAGCTGTTTTATTCAAATCTTCACGAACACAGAATTCAAGAAGCGAAACATCAATTAAATTCGTTCGTTTGGCAATACCGATTGTTTTGGCAAAATTTCGTATAGAAGCCGGCGTATAACCACGTCTTCTCATTCCGGAAATGGTACTCATTCTCGGATCATCCCAACCGGAAACATGTCCTTCTTGTACTAATTGAAGTAACTTTCGTTTACTCACAACCGTGTGCGAAAGGTTTCTTCTGGCAAATTCTCTTTGTTTCGGACGAACTTTATTACTATCATAAATTTGGTCTAAAAACCAATCGTATAATTCTCTGTGTGGTAAAAATTCCAGCGTACAAAGTGAATGCGAAATTCCTTCGATATAATCGCTTTCACCATGAGCCCAATCATACATAGGATAAATACACCATTTATCTCCTGTTCTGTGGTGATGCTTATGTAAAATGCGATACATAATCGGGTCACGCATCAGCATATTGGTCGAAGTCATATCGATTTTGGCCCGTAAAACATGTGTTCCTTCCGGAAATTCACCGTTTTTCATGCGTTCAAAAAGGTCAAGGTTTTCTTCTACCGAACGATTTCTATACGGACTATTAGTTCCCGCCTGTGTAGGCGTTCCTTTTTGCTTTGCCATTTCTTCCGAAGATTGGCTGTCAATATAAGCTTTGTCTTTTTTAATGAATTCAACCGCCCAGTCATACAGTTCCTGAAAATAATCAGAAGCATACCGTTCTTCAGCCCATTGATAACCAAGCCATTGTACATCACGCTTGATAGCATCAACATACTCCTGTTCTTCTTTAGCCGGATTAGTATCGTCAAAACGCAGGTTAACCGGCGATTGATAATCAATTCCCAATCCGAAATTCAGGCAAATAGAACTGGCATGACCTACATGGAGATAACCATTTGGTTCGGGTGGAAAACGAAAACGCAGTTTATCTTTGGCAAAACCATTCTTTAAATCTTCCTCTATAATCTGTTCAATAAAATTGAGTGACTTTTCTTCTGACATAATTCATAAAATGAAGGACAAAAATACGGAAAAAATCAGCTATTTGTTTTAAATGGTTTTTTAAAAAGATGCTTAAAAAAATTAGTCTGCTTCTAAATAATCGACCAACTGCATTTCTTATTACGGTTTTCAATATATGTAATTACGGTTTCCCTCAAACTTGACTGCCGTTCATCGATTTTAATGTTAATTTTACTCAGTCTTTTGAATATTTATATACTTTTAGTGAAACAAATTTTCAAAAAACAGCATATAAACAAAAACCATTTATCGTTTTTTTCGTAATTAAGTGTAGTGTAGTGCCTATTTAAATTACAAAATAACAATCGATTGCTTTTGGGGTAAGAGCGATCCGGCATAGAGAATGTTTTATGGTTTGGAAAATTACCCCAAGAAAACTGCTTTTTTCTTCTTTCTTTTTGTTGCTGCTCAACAGCATCGGAAGCGGGTATGCTCAAACCATTATTATCGGGACACCTTCTTTAGGATTCACACAGGCCTGTGCCTCACAAGGATTTAATTCATACAACCTCAGTTTTACTTTTTTTCCTGTTACGAATGTTCAGTCCGGAAATCAATTCATTGTTGAGCTTTCAGATCCGACAGGAAATTTTGGTTCGCCAACTACCTTAACAACATCTTCCAGTACAACATCTCCGGTAAACCTTTCTTTTGCCATGCCAACAACTGTGGCCGGTGAAGCCTACAGAATCAGAGTAAGAAGTACTGCTCCTGCCGTAACCAGTCCGAATAGTGTTGCTTTTTCTGCTTATTATGCTGTTCACAATCAACCTTTTTCGATCAATAGCAATGTGGGAAGTATCTCTTTTTGCGAAGGTGGAAATGCCACATTGACCGTTGATAATAGCGGAACGCCTTCGTCTCCCCTATTCTATTCGGGGTTAACGTATAAGTGGTACCGCAATTTTGCAGAAGTTACCGGAGCTACCGGCTCTTCTTTAACTGTGACACAAGCGGGCAATTATTATGCGATTGTGGATTATGGCAGTTGTGTGATGAATTCGTATTCAAATATGGTTACGGTTAATGTGACCAGTGGAATCAACCTGTCTATTTCTTCTGCCGGTAATGCAGATTATATTTGTGACGGGACACCGCGTCTTTTGACATCTTCGCATCAAAATACAAGTTATTCTTACCAATGGTTCAAAAATAATGTAGCTATTGCCGGAGCAACCGGACCCACTTATAATGCCACACAAGAAGGAACTTATAAATTAAGAATCACGTTTGGCGGTTGTGTTTTTGAATCGAATGCCATCTTTTTAGAGTTAATTGAACTGGAAGCCGATTGGAATGTTGATGCGGTAGAAGTACTCATTCCGGGTGAGCAACTTCAGATTAATTCGATAAATAACGCTGTAAATCCAACCTATGTGTGGAGAAAAGACAACGCAATCATAGCGGGAGCAACCACTGCCAACCTCACTGTAACACAACCCGGAACGTATCAACTTACCGTAACAGAAACACAGGGCTGCCCCCTTACTGAACAACTGACCGTTGTCGTACAATATCCGATTGGGTTTACGGCAACCATTCAAAATTCAGGCGATTATCAATCGTGCAACAGCACTACTTCAACCTTGTCATTGAGCTCGATTATTGCTCAAACTTCTTCCGGAAACGTAACGGTTAATTTACCAAACGCAGGTTTTTCCTATCAATGGCTCTTGAACAATAATCCTATTCCGGGAGCTACCGCTACCTCATATACCCTTTCAAATGCCACCCAAAACGGTTCTTATAAATTAAGGGTAACTGTTCCAACATTTACCCCAATTGAATCGAATGCAATTTCCGTCGCATTGCAAATTCAAATACCCGTTATAACTGCTGTCGGAAGTTTATGTGGCACCAACACTGTTCAGCTAAACAGCTCTGTAACCCACAGTATTTATACGTATAAATGGTACAGAAATAATGCATTAATCACAGGAGCTACCCAACCAAGCTACACTACCGACCAACCCGGAAACTATCATTTGGTAGTTTCGCTCGGAACTTGTTCTTCTACTTCCAATACGTTGAATTTAGAGCAAAACAGCATTACGGCCAGTTTGAATTTACCTCCCGTTTCCATTATTATACCGGGAGAAACCAAAACGATCACTGCAACGACAAATGCGGTCAATCCGTCTTTTGAATGGTTTAGAAACAACGCCATTATTTCTGGGCAAACGGGCTCATCCATCAATGTGACGCAAAACGGTATTTACAAAGTAATAGTAACCCAAACAACAGGGTGTAATGCCACACAAGAGGCTGTTACAGAATTGGTTTATCCGGATTCTTTCAACATTACAATTGCTGCTAATGCAGGTTATACAGCTTGCGAAAGTGAGCAGGCAACGTTGTCTGTTACAAGCTTTAATGCGGTGAGTTCATCTCAAACTACATCTATTTTAAACAATTCCTATAATTATGTGTATGAATGGTTTAAGGATGGCGAATTGGTTCAATCATCATCAAATACAACTTATACGGTTCCTTCCTATCTGGAAAACGGAACGTATGAATTACGTGTTACGATTCCGAGTTTTAGTCCCGTAATTTCAAATGCCGTCGTTATAAAGTTAGGTATTGCTGATGATTTCATTATTTCATCCGAAGGTGTTTTATGCGAATCGGGGGGAAGCGTAACTTTAACTTCAACAGCTACGGATTCAAATTATATTTTGACTTGGTTTTCAATTGAAAGCGGAAACGAAATCGGAACCGGAAACACGGTTACCGTTACACAACCCGGAAGTTATTTTATGACAATTGAATTTGATGGATGTACTTATTCCTCCAACACAATTGCGGTTGAAGTTATCACTACAAACGGAATAACTCTGAATATAGCCGATGCCATCACTGTTATTCAAGGAACTTCAAAAGAAGTAATTGCTTCCGGAGCAGAACAGTACACCTGGTATTTGAACAATGAAATCATTGGAACAGGGAACAGCTTTTCTGTAACACAAGCCGGAACTTATACGATCATCGGAATGATTGGCGATTGTGAATTTACCAAAACATTTACAGTTACCGTAGTAGAAAACACCAGTATTGTAGTGCCTAATGTGATTACGGTAAACAACGACGGGATCAATGATTTTTGGTCGATTCCGAATGAATATGTAAACAAAGAAGATGTTGAGGTGATTATTTATTCACCCAAAGGAAAAGTAGTTTTCAGAGCCCGAAATTATCAGAATAACTGGCCAAATTCTACCTTAGAATATTCCAAAACAGAACCGGTTTTTTATTATACCATTTCTGAAAACGATGAAATTATTAAGCGAGGCTCCATTACCGTAATCGACTAAGCATGATAAAAAAGTACGTAACCGCCTTACTCTTTACCGGATTTGTGTTTGCCAATGTGCAGGCACAGGATGCTCCTGTCTTGACGTTTACGATACCTACGCAAAACACATTATTGTTGAACCGTTTTATGATGAATGCCACTTTTTCTGCAGTACGTGAAACAGATTCATACCTCACACTTTACCATAGAAATCAATGGATTCAGTTTGATGATTCGCCGGAACTATACATGCTCTCTTACTCCGGAAAACACGGAGAAAGGGCAGGAGTGGGTATAGGGATTTATCAACAAAATTTAGGGATTATCACAAGCTTTGGAGGGGTCGGTAACTATGCCTATCAGATTCCGTTACGGGAAAATATGACGCTTACAATGGGATTCAATATTGCTTATTACAACAGTGGCGTTGACCGGAACAGAGCGGTGACGAATGAACCCGATCCGGTCATTATGGCGTTGCGAAACAACTCATTGCTCACTTTAAAACCCGCCCTGAATTTAACCTGGGGAAGTTTTGACATTGGAATTTATGCCGAAAATTTTGTGGATTATGATTTTAAATCCAGTAAAATGGTAAAAGATTATTCGCAAAAAACCTATACCGGTCATGTGATGTATCATCATCAGATGCAAAACCAGGAAGGCTTATTTGAAAACGGTTTTTTCAGGTTGATCGCCAGAGGAAAAATGAACCAAACGGACGATTTTGTATATGGTGGTTCAGTGATTACTAATTTCCCAAATCTAGGTTGGGTGCAAGCCGGAATTGATGATTTTTTTGGAGTGAATATTGGTGTTGGTGCTCATTTTACCAAAAAATTATCTTTAGGCTACACGTATGAAAGAGTCATCAATGATGGCTTGGTAAATTTTGGTCCAACCCACGAAATCACACTATCTTATCGATTTGCAGGAAAAGAGAGCGAAGAAACATACAACAAAAAATCATCAACAAAAAAGAAAACCACCGCTACAGTCAGAAAACCCAGAGCGGTTAAAAAAACGGAAGAATATGAAACGGATTTCATGGTAGAAGAATATGAAGATATGGCTGAAGAACCAATTGTAATTGAACCTGCTCCAAAAAAGACAAAAACTGTTGCAAAGACAAAAAGCACAAAATCAGCAAAGGTTGCATCAAAAGAAACTAACGAAGAGGAGAATGTTGAAAACGAAAAATTGAAATCCTACAACAAAGACATTGAAATTGAAAAATTAAAAATGACATTGGATGAAAATAATCTGAAACTGTTGGAAATTATCATGAAACAAGACTCGGTTGAAAACCTGAAAAAAGCCGATTTTGAAAAGCGAATTGATAACATGATGCAATACATCCGGCGATTAGAAACAACCATAGCCGAAAAAGATTGCAATTGCGATCCGAAAACCACTGTGGTTACCGAAGAAACCACTGTGGAAACTACCACAAAAACGACTGTTAAAAACGGCGAATCTGTTGCCGTAAAAGAAGATAAAAACGATTTAGAAAATAAAATAATGGCTATGAAATCTTCCTCTAAAAGAGAAGAAATCAAACTGCCATCAACTAAAAACAATACAAAAGAAACCGACTTGGAAACTAAAATTTCCAAACTAAAAAAAGAAGAACTAAAACCAAATACTAATTCAAAATTTGCCTTAACCGATGAAGAAATCAAAGAGTATTATTCCAGACTGACTGACAAAAAAAGAGCTACTGCCAAAAAAGGAAACTTTTTGCAAGTAGATAACCAAGAACCCGGATTCTACATTATTTCCAATGTTTTTTCCGAACCTGCTTTTGCGGATGATTTTATTAATAAACTGAAAAAGCGAGGAATTAAAGCCGATTATTTTATTAACCCAAAAAACAATTTCAGATATGTTTATCTAAAAAAGCATTCGGAATGGAGTGAAGCCCTAATCTCTTATTACACGAATGTTGACAACACCTATTTTGATGAAATATGGATCATGAACATTAACATAAAATAAACACCCCAAATGAAAACGCCCCGAATACCACACCTAAAAACAATTGCCCTACTCAGTTGTTTTTTACTACTCAACTTGGCTACTTACGCCCAAGTTCCCGTTCCTTTTACGGTTCGTTACGAACGGAATTTAAAAGGAGATATGACGTTGATTTCAAACGGAATTGTGAACAGACAAACCAATTCCAACACACCAAATGATCCGTATAATACGGTTGGAAACTCATCGGAATACAACGACAACCTCAACATGCGATACATCGACATTGATGGTGATCCAAGTACGTTCAGTTCCAGTAGTGCTTCTTTAATTTTGCCTGCCAGCGGATGTAACAAAATTGTGTATGCCGGATTATACTGGTCGGCAACCTATCGTTTTAACAACGGCTATTCCACTTCACCGGGAGACGGCGATAATGTCCGGGCTAATGATTTTAATCAGGTTCGGTTAAAATTACCGGGCGGAACCTATCAAAACATCACCGGACAATTAATTTTTGACGGATTTACCAATCCTGATTTTATAGCAAACAGTCCGTATGCCTGCTATGCAGACATTACCTCATTAGTAACCGGTCTGGCCAATCCGGAAGGAGAATATACCGTAGCAAATATAAGAGCTACACAAGGATTTGTAAACGGAGGAGGAGTTTCCGGCGGATGGACTATTTTCTTTGTGTATGAAAATCCAACCATGACCGGAAAATATATTACCGCTTATGATGGTTTTGCAGGCGTTCGTGCAACCATTGGTCAAACGGATATTAACTATTCCGGTTTTACCACTTTGCCACCACCATTTCCTGTGAGAGCAAAATTAGCTTCGGCAGCTTTGGAAGGTGATAACAGAATAACCGGGGATCAATTGTTATTTAGAGCGGCTTCCAACGCAACATTTACTGCTTTAGGCAATACATTAAATGTAACCAACAACTTTTTTAATAGTCGATTAACGCTTAATAATACCGATTTTGTTGATAGAGTTCCAAATAGTTTAAATACGTTGGGATATGATGGTGATATTATAACAGTGGCTAATCCGCTCAACGGTGTAATCCCGAATAACGAAACAGCGGCAACGCTTCGGATTACATCCAATCAAGATACTTACTTTATGTTCTTCAATGCGTTTAATATTGAAGTTATAGAGCCAGATATTAAATTAGTAAAAACAGTCGAAGATTTAGCAGGAAACGACATCGGTGGGGCTGATGTAAACCTAGGGCAATTCTTAGATTATGTGGTTACATTTCAAAACGTAGGAAATGATGATGCTACTAACACAACTATTCGTGATATTTTACCCATCAATACCAGTTTTATATCAGTAGATTTAAGTGGAGCTCCTGGGGTGACTTTCACGCATGATCCTGCTTTTGATGAACTGGTTTTTACTATACCAAATAATTTGGTTGAAATAGGAGACCCTGTTTATACCATTCGTATTCGTGTGCAAGTAGCAACAACATGTAGTGAATTGGAAGACGCTTGTTCAAATTTAATTCAAAATCAAGCTTACGCCACTTACCGTGGAATTTTAAATAACAATTGGATATCAAATGACCCAAGTTTTGCCGGACTGGACAGTTGTGGATTTGGTCAACCGGGTCCGGCAAATTTCTTGGTTGATATTGACGATTGTATTTTTGAAAATAATGCCTATTTATGTGGAACCAATATAACGCTTACTGCGGCCAATGGGTATGATACCTATACGTGGTACAATAGTTCCAATCAAGTAATTGGAAATACACAATCCATTACTGTTTCCAGTGTGGGAACTTACACTGTGGTAAATACCGCAACTCCACCTTGTATTGGAATTACTCAAACGTTTAATGTTTTGTTATTTGGGGCAACACAAACCAATCCGGTAATTCCTTTTGCCGATGAGGTGGTGATTTGTCCGAACAACGGCGAACAACTTCCATTACTGTTTTTATGTGGTTTGAATGACAGTCAGCTCATTCAAACCGGAATCAGTGATGCAACCAGTATTGTTTGGGAAGTGTTGAATGAATCCAGTTGTCCGGCTGTTGGTATTGATAATTGTGCCAACAATAATCCTTCCTGTCAATGGAATCAGGTGGGAACCGGTGCCAACTTTAATGTGACTACCGCCGGGCAATACCGCTTGACCATCAATTATCAGGACGGCTGTTTTACCCGTTTCTATTTTAATGTTTACACGAACTTACTGGATATTCAATATGTTTCTACCAACATTCTTTGTAATACACCGGGAAGCATCACAATAACCAATCTTCCGTCTGATTATCAATTTCAATTAGTTGATCAGATGACCGGAAACATTTTAGTTCCTTACCAAAATAATCCGGTATTTACCATTTCAAATACCGGAGTTTATACGGTTCAGGTTACTCAAATCGGTGTTACCGATGGTTGTGTATTTGAATTGCCGAACATCGGAATTCAACAAAATAATTTTCAGGTTAATTTGATCCCGCAAAACACGAATTGTAATGGTTTTGGAAGTATTCGGGTGCAAGCCACCGGAGCACAGCCGCAATATCAATTCAGTATTACCAGTCCTATTTCTGCCACAAGCGGATGGGTGGTGGATAACGATTATATTTTTAATAACCTGAATCCGGGAACTTATACGATTACAGTTGTTACAGAAGATGGTTGTTCATTTACCGGAAATGTTACGATTGAAGATCAGAACGATTTGGCTTTGGTTGCAAGCATTTCTCAAAATATTACGTGTAATCAAGGAAATATTTTAGTTAATCCTTCAGGCGGACAACCACCTTATTCTTTTGCAATTTACAGTTACAACGGTGGTTTACAAAATCCAACTGCCTCGGATTATCAGACCAGCGTTATTTTTGACGTTGAATTTGGTCAACAAGGAACGTATGTTTTTATTGTTGTAGATGCAAACAATTGTACAGCTTTATCTAATCCTGTAACCATTGAACTGGTTCCCAATGTACAATTTACAACAACCGTTCAAAATATAAATTGTTTTGGTCAGAATAACGGTTCAATCATTTACAATTTAACTTCGTCAAATGGTTATCAGGTTTCATATCAATTGTTGGATCAGGACGGAAACATTATCAGTACAAATAATTCCGGTATTTTCAACAACTTACCCGCTGGAAATTATACTGTGGTTTTGGTTCAATCCCGAGGAAACAGAACTTGTGAATTCCCAACCGATTTTACAATTACTGAACCCACGCCCATAACCGGTATTACAGAAATTACTCAAAATTATACCTGTATTACCAATGCCGGAACCATCAACATCGTACCGGGAAGTATTTCAGGCGGGACTGCTCCGTATCAGTTTAGCATTGATGGTGTGAATTTTGTTTCTTCTTCAGAATTTGCCAATTTAACATCCGGAAATTATACGATTTATATTCAGGATGCCAATGGCTGTATTTTTACCACCAACAGTATTTCATTAGTTGCACCCAATCAAATAACTGATTTGTCCTTTAATGCAACAGCTTTAACCTGTCCGTTGCAAAACACATCAGTAACTGTAACCGCTGTTGGCGGAACTGCTCCGTTTACCTATCAGATCATTGCTCCGGCCGGACAAACGGTGAACAACGGAATCAATCCTGTTTTTGCCGGACTTACTGCCGGAACCTATACGTTTGAAGTAACCGATAGCAATGGTTGTACATATCAGGAAACCTATACCATCAACCCGTTGCCGGTTATTGATGTAATTGGTCAAACGGTAAGCAATGTGGTTTGTTTTGGAGCTTCAAACGGAGAAATTTTATTTTCTGTAACAAATTCAAATCCATATAATTATCAAATCGTAAATAGTTCAAATGTAGTTGTGGCATCGGGCAATAATTCAAATTTATCAACTATTTCGTTAACGGGTCTAACGGCATCCGCTTATACCATAACTGTAACCGACACCGTTACTAATTGTACCGATACGGCAACTGTTGTTGTAGAAGCACCAAGCAGTGCGTTAGCGCTCACATTTGTTGCCAATCAAATTACCTGTAATTCTAACGGAAGTGTAATTATTACAGCTGCCGGTGGTTGGGGAAGCTATCAGTACCAAGTCACGCAACCCAATGGGGTAGTGGTGGGACCACAATCGAATGCCACTTTTACAAATTTAACACAAGCCGGAACCTATACGATTTCGGTCAATGATATAAATGGTTGTGTTGTGAGCAACACATTCAACCTAACTACACCAACAAATCCTGTTGCTGTAATTGCATCGTCATCCGATTTATGTTTTGACGCTAATGGGGCTACATTAGTAATTGCAGTGACGGGTGGTGTAGTTCCTTATACGTATAGTATCAATGGAAATCCATCACAAAATTCAAATACATTTGCTAATTTAACACCAGGCAGCTATACCGTGGTTGTTACAGATGCCAACGGATGTACCTCGACTGTTTCGCAAACCATACAATCGGAATTAACAGGTACTTTATCGTTAACCAAAGGTTTAGATTGTACGGCATCGCCAAATGCTCAGATTTCAGCTACAATTGCTGGCGGATTAGCTCCGTTTACTTATCAAGTTTCTTTTAATGGCGGAGCTTTTGGAACATCTACGAATGTGGTTGGAAGTGTTTTTGTGTATGCAACTGCTACTGCCGGAAATTATCAATTTTTGATTACCGATGCACAAGGATGCACATTTACCAGTCAAACCATTACTGTTGAACCGTTGACATTACCGGAAATTATCTCCGTTGTTGAACTACAAGGAATTTTATGTCAAGGCGGGAATGAAGGAGAAATTCAAATCAATACCAACAATGCAGTTGGATTGGCTCCGTTTACGTTGGAAATAATCAACACTACTACCGGAGTAAATTACGGAACACAAACGTCAGGACTAACCGCCGGAAATTATCAAATTACATTGACAGATGCTAATTCATGTTCTGATACGGCATCCATTACCTTAACGCAACCTGATGCGATTGCTTTTACAATATCCACTGTGGATATTACCTGTAACAATCCGGGTGGTACTTCTTATGGTGAAATAATCGTGCAGGGTGTAACCGGTGGAACAGCTCCGTATACGTATATTTTAAACAATAATTTCGGATTTATTGCTTCTTATACTCCGGTAACCAATGAAAATCATTCGTTCCAGATTCTGAATTTCGGTATTTATAATGTGGAAGTAATTGATGCCAACGGATGTTTATTTATTATTGATAACATCATTATCGCTTCGCCTCCAAGTGATTTGATTATTGATGTTTCTACTTCAACATCCGATTGTGCAAACGGCGGAACAGCTGTAATAACAGTTACAGCTCCTGTAAGCAGCGGATCGTATGAATTTGCTATTTTAGAAACCAATACATTACCTTATTCAACCAATTATCAGCCGGCAGATATTGGAACACCGGAAACTTCTACTTTTACAGGATTAGTTCCGGGAGTAACCTACACGTTTGTCGTGCATGATTTGGTGACTGATTGTTATTATTTTAAAACTGCCGACACACCAATCAACACCCCTTCAAATCTGACTTCTGTTCTGGATGTGGTTGGAAATGTGAGCTGTACCGGAAATAGTGACGGCTATGTGAATTTTACATTTGATAATTATGATGCAACGGCAACCGGTGTTTCGTATGAAATTTTTAATTCGCAATCAAATACTTCTACGGGAATTACGGGAACATCTTCACCACTAGGCGGACCAATTTCTGTTACAAATCTTGGTCCTTTAGCTCCGGGGATTTATTATATCTTATTTACTGAAAATGGTGGAACCTTAACCGGATGCAGCAGTGCTTCATTACCATTTACTATTTCTCAGTCAACCAATTTATTACAAGTAACCGCTAACGTTACCAGAAATGACAATTGCCAGAACAACAGAGGACGAATCACTGCAACCGGTCAATTTGGAACAGCTCCCTATCAATATCAATTAGTAGTAGCGGGCAATCCTGCTCCAACTATTGCTACTTGGACGGGAAGCACAACCAATGTTTTTAATGTGGAAGGTGGAAATTATGTGGTGTATATCAGAGATGCAAACGGTTGTATCCAATCGACTCCTGTTTTTGTTCCAACGGATCCATCTCCGCAAATTGCGGCTTCGGTTACGAATTTATGTACAGCTGCTCAAGGTGATTTTACCATTGAAGTAACCTTAACAACAGCCGGCATTGCTCCTTACACCTTTAGTTTAAACGGAGGAACTTTTCAGGCACAGACCGTTCCTACATTCACTTATACTCATTTGAATTCAGGAAATTATTCTATCAGAGTGAGAGATTTTAACGGATGTATTCACACTGTAAATGTTACTATTCCTGTTCCATTGAATTTAAGTCCGGTTGTAACTGCTCAAACTTCTTGTGCTAATAACGATGGAATGATTACGGTTACTCCTTTCGGCGGAAGCGGAACATTTACGTATGAATTACAAAATAATGTGGGTGGGGTTGTTGTAGCGGCTCAAGCTTCTCCAATATTCAACGGATTGTCTTCCGGAAATTATGTAGTCGTTATTAACGATACAACCACAGGTTGTTCTGCTCAAGCTCCAGTTGAATTAGAGCCTGCCACTCCTGTAACTTTCACCACTGTTCACAATGACGTAAGTTGTAATGGCGGAAATGACGGAAGTATTACTGTAACTTTACCGGCATCTAACGATAATCCGATTTATACGTATGTTTTAACTGATGGTATAAATGCACCAATTTCTCAAAATAATGGTGTTTTCACAGGATTATCGGCAGGAACTTATACGATCACTGTTACTTCTGCCAGAAATTGTTCATTACAGGAAATAATTGTCATTGATGAACCCGCTTTGTTAACCGTTGCTGCAACGGTTACTGATTTTGCTTGTGATACTTCCAATGTGGTGCAAACGGCAACCATTACAGCCACAGCCAATTTTGGAACTGCTCCTTATGTTTACAGCATTAACGGGACGAATTTCTTCGCATCCAACATATTTACAGTCGTAGATGACGGAAGTGTTCAAAACATTACCGTTACAGTCCGCGATGCAAATAATTGTTTGGCAACCACAATGGTTAACATTAATCCGTTGCCCGCAATTACAGCGGTAACAGCATCAACGGTTACGAATTTAACGTGTACGAATGACGGAACCGTTCAAATTAATGTAACCGGAGGTTCTGGTGATTTCACTTTTGAATTATTACCACAAGGAAGTCAGCCTACAATTGTTCCTGGAAACGGTGTTTTCAGTGCCAACTTTACGTTGACAGCACCGGGAACCTATACTTTCCAAGTAACCGATAATGTAACAGGATGTTATTTTATAACAGCTCCTTATATAATCGCTCCGTTTGATACGATTGAAGCAAGTATCATCAATTCATCTGCTGTAACATGTTTTGGCGATACGGATGGAACAATCACCGTAAATGTTTCAGGTTATGTTGGTAATGTAGCTTTTGTAGTGAATGACATCCTGGGAAATACCGTTGCTTCCGGTAACGGAAATACAACCATTAATCCGTTTATTGTTTCAGGTTTATCCGGCGGAAATTATCAAGTAATTGTAACGGCCACCGATACGCCGTTCTGTACAGCTACCTCAAATTTCATGGTTGTTCCTTCTCCAAGTGAGCCATTGGTTCTGTCAGCGAATGAAACAGCCAATGTGACGTGTATCAACAATTTAGGCGAAATCTTTGCTAATGCTGTCGGCGGATGGGGAACCTATCAGTATGAACTGATAAACAATACCACATCAACAACCGTTCAGCCATTTGGTACGAATTCACTGTTTACCGGATTAACAGCAGGAAACTATACCGTTTCGGTACAAGATGCCGGGGGATGTTTAGTAAGTACAACAGTCGTTTTAACTCAACCAAATTTGATTTCCGCTAATCTTACTTCTACCAATACCAATTTACTTTGTAACGGTGATACGAATGCTTCTGTAACCGCCATAAATGTAGCTGGAGGACAAGGTGTTTATCAATACATTTTAAATACGTATGATTCTACCGGAACAACCATTGTAATGAGTTCCGGAGAACAAACCAGTCCTACTTTTAACGGATTAGGTGCCGGCATTTACAGCATCACGATTACAGACGGATGGAGTTGTGATTTTACAACTAATCTCATCACCATTACAGAACCAACAACCGTACTGGCTTCGTTAACCTTAACAAGTTCATTGACCTGTACAAATGATGCTGTTATCACTGTTTCTGCTTCGGGCGGAACAGCTCCTTATCAATACAGTACTGACGGGATTAACTTTACCAATACAACGGTTTATACGGTTGGACCCGGAACGTATCAGTTTTTTGTAAGAGATGCGAATAATTGTACGGTGGTTCAATCGAATCAAATCACGATTGAAACTATTCCGGATTTAGAGTTGAATTTGAATTTAAACAGTGCCAATATCAACTGTTTTGGCGAAAGTACGGCAACTATTATCGCGAACACAACAGGTGGTTTAGGAAATTACAGTTACACCCTTTTAGACGGAGCAAATAACGTAATTGCCGGTCCGCAAAACAGTGGAATATTTAGCAATCTTCCTTCCGGAGATTATGCAGTTGCTGTAGTAAGTGTGGATTGTACGTCCGTTTCATCAGTTATACAGATTACCGATCCGCAGGAATTGATGATTTCTACTTTAACGGTAAATAATGTTTTATGTCATGGCGGTGCCAACGGAAGTGTTTCCATCCAAACCACAGGCGGAACCGGAACCGTTCAATTTGCCATTTCACCCAATCTGAATCAATTCTTCAACACCGGAACGTTCAACAATTTAGCCCCGGGTAATTATGATATTATCGTTCAAGATCAAAACGGGTGTTTTATTTTATTAGATATCGAAATCACAGAACCTGCTCCATTAGTAGCCGATGTTGATTTAGCTTCTGTGGTGCAAAACTTATGTTTAGGTGATAATGACGGTTCATTTACCGTTTTAATCACTGGTGGAACGGCTCCGTATTCAACCAGTTTGAACAACCAAGATCCGGGAGCTTTTGTCGAAGGACAGTTAACCTTTACAGGATTAACAGGCGGAACCGATTATTTCATCTTTGTTAAAGATGCCAACGGTTGTGAAACCATCGCTTATATCTTTTTAGATGCTCCGGTAGAAGTAATTCCTTCCATTGAATCGGTTGTTTATAACTGTACCGGAAATGTTCCGGGCAACATCGTGACTGTTGCTGTAAATACTTCAGCGGTCGGAAATGTTCAATATGCTTTAGATGGCGGAACGTATCAAACCTCCAATGTATTTGTAAATGTTCCTGCCGGAAATCATACCATTTCGGTTCAACACACCAATGGTTGTACAAAGACTGTGGATGTAAATATCGATAATAATCAACCGTTGAATGCAACTTTATCCAGTGTTCAAAACGTACTTTGTACTGGTGATTCAACCGGAAGTGTAACCATTGATGTAACAGGAGGTACCGGAACAATTGAATATGCTATTTCACCCAATTCATCCACATTTACAACGAATAATGTGTTTACTAATTTGGCAGCAGGAACGTATGACATTATCGTTCGAGATGGAATTGGATGTAGTGTTACCCAACAAGTTATCATTACTGAACCAACTGTAGTGACTTCAACTGTTTCTGCTTTGGTACAGGAACTATGTACCGGTGACGGAAATGCAAGCATCACAATTGCCGTTAATGGTGGTGTTGCTCCTTATTCCACCAGCTTAAATAATCAAAATAACTTTGTTGCCAATCAATTTACATTCTCTAATCTAACAGGTGGACAAACCTACACCATTTTCATCCGGGATGCGAATGGTTGTATTTCTTCTATTCCGGTAACGTTAGATGCTCCGGTAACGATTAACCCAACTGCTACTGTAACCTATGTTTGTACAGGAAATGTTGTTGGAAATACGGTAACAGTTACTGTAAATTCAGCTGTTGAAAATAATGTAACGTATTCGTTAGACGGCGGAGCTTTCCAAACTTCAGCAACATTCACCAATATTGCGGCAGGAAATCATACGATTACTGTGAGACACAGTAACGGGTGTGAAAAACAAGTTCCGTTTTCTGTCAACCCACCTGCACCTATACAAGCTGTATTTACTAAAACAGATGTAAAATGTCACGGTGAATCAACCGGATCGTTCCAGATTTCGGCTTCCGCCGGAAGCGGTCAATTAGAGTATGCTGTTTCGCCAAACCTGAATAATTTCAGTACAAACCAAACATTCACCAACTTATCTGCCGGAAATTATACAGTAATTGTGCGGGATGAAATTGGTTGTACGGCTATGCTAAATATTATCATCAATCAACCCAATGCTCTTGATGCTTCTCTGGTAACCATGTTCCCTGATTTATGTGCCGGTGATAATGTGGGTGCCATTGAAATTGATATAAACGGCGGAACAGCTCCTTACTCAACGAGTTTAAACAACGAGAACAACTATACACCTAACCGTATTTTATTTGAAAACTTAGCCGGTGGACGCACCTATACCATCTATGTACGGGATGCCAACGGATGTGTCACGACTTTACAGGTTGGAGTTGATGGTGGTGTTAGTATCTCTCCCGGAGCAACTGTTGTTTATGGTTGTATTGGCGATTCAGCTTTTAATACCGTTACCATCAAAGTGATGCAAACTGTTGAATCAGATGTAACGTATTCATTAGACGGCGGTGCATTTCAAACCGGAAATATATTCACTAACTTATCAAACGGAAATCATTCCGTAACGGTTCTTCATGTGGATGGTTGTTCAGAAACGGTCGGATTTACCATTTCAAATTACATTCCGATTACGTTGACTTTAGCTGAAACGTATCAAAATCAGTTTACGGCAACCACAACAGGAGGAAGTGGAAATTATACTTATTTCCTTAACGGTGTAAATTATGGATATAACAATGTTTTCCAAATACTGGCAACCGGAACCTACACCGTTCTTGTTCGTGATGAAAACGGTTGTACTGCTGAAGCTCAGATTTATATAGAATTTATCGACATCGATATTCCTAACTTCTTTACGCCGAACGATGACGGTGATAACGATACGTGGGTTCCTGAAAATTTAGAAGGATTCCCAAATGCCCGTGTAGAAGTTTTTGACCGTTACGGAAGAATTATTACCCAATTCGGGCACAAAGGCGAGTGGGACGGAACCTATAACGGATCACTGTTACCTACCGGTGATTATTGGTACACTATCACACTCGACGGCGGAAGACAATTTGTTGGAAACGTGACCCTTTACAGATAAAAATAAAAAATAGCCAACTCCAAATCGCCACAAGTTTGGAGTTGGTTTAACCCAAAAACCTACAACCATGAAAAAATTAGCCCCATTTTTCATTTTGCTTGCTTTTCTGAACGGAAAAGCCCAGGAATTAAACCTCCCTTCTTTTACACAATATCTGGCCGATAATCCGTTTGTGATTTCACCGGTATATGCCGGAATTGGTGACCATGTTAAAATCAGAGCTAACGGATTAACCCAATGGGTCGGAATTAAAAATGCACCGGAAAACATGTCTCTTGCTGCCGATATGCGAATTCACGATCAATCAGGAATTGGCTTGTATCTGTACAGTGATAAAAACGGAAACACCCGTCAATCCGGTGCCAAAGTAAGTTTTGCCCATCATATTGTGATTGATAAATATGCCGAACAATTTGTTTCGTTCGGTATTTCATACAACCTGAATCAGTTCCGGATTGAAATTGAAAATTTTACCGGACAGGATATGGCTGTAACCGACGACAGACGGTTAACCAACCACAACGTAGATGTAGGTTTTTTATACCGTAAAAACGGTTTCTACGGTAGTTTTACCGTAGCGAATTTATTAAACAAAAACGTTGATATTTTTAATGATGTCGAACCGTTGGAACTCCGAAATTATCAGGTTTTTACAGGTTATAAATGGCGAAGTAATTCCAACAGTGATTTTGAAGTGGAACCATCCGGTTTTTTTCAATATTTTGAAAGTGATAAAAGATCAACAACCGACTTGAATTTGAAGTTGCGATTTTATAACTTTGAAGATTATTACTGGGCAGGTGTTTCCTATCGTTTTTTGAACGATCAATTGTTGGAGCCTTTAAACATCGGACCGATGTTAGGTTTAAAAAGAAGTAATTTTTATTTCGCTTATTCCTATCAGGTAACGCTCAACAAACTGGTGAATTACAATTCGGGAACACACATGGTAACAATTGGTCTGGATATTTTCCAAGGCATCAGCAACTGTCCGTGTACCTATTAAAAACAACAAATGGGAACTATTAAATTACAAAACATCCGGACATTTTCGTTTCACGGCTGTTTGATGGAAGAAAGCAAAATCGGCTCCGATTATTCAACAGATCTCGAAATTAAAACCGACATGCGAAAGTCGGCCGTTTCAGACAACTTGCACGATACAGTAGATTATGTTCATCTGAATAAAGTGGTCGTGGAAGAAATGGCCGTTCGTTCCAAATTATTGGAACACGTGGCCCATCGCATTATCAAACGTATTTTTGATGAACTCCCGGCGGTTTCACGGGTGATGATTTCGGTTTCTAAACTGAATCCGCCCATTGGTGGTGATGTGGAAGCGGTTACGGTGGTGATGGAGGAGTATAGGAGTTGAGATTGATGATTAACGATTTAGGATTGCAGATTTTTTTAAACTTCTTAAATCAAAAATCGTTAATATACATTCTGCAATTAAAAACTTTTTATATATTTGCAATCCAATAAAAAACGGCGTCGTGGCCGAGCGGCTAGGCACCGGTCTGCAAAACCGTCTACCCCGGTTCGAATCCGGGCGATGCCTCTGAAAGAGTTACTGAAAAGTAGCTCTTTTTTTATTTTAAATTTAAAAAAAAATTAATTTAAGATAATGCAAAACCTACTACTTCCGTTCTCCCGATTGCTATCGGAATGGCGATATCTCTGAAAACCAATTTTTTTAAATAATTTCAAAAGAATCAATCTGAAATTCTAACTTGTATAATACTAGATTTTGGCCACATTGCATATACTGTAGGGGTAACTACTCTATATTGAATATCGCAAATTATAATTATTTCTCCTTTTTTTAATTTCTTTAATTCATTAAAAGTATACTCATTAATAGTATTTCCGTTTACTAAAATAGCAGGTTTTTTTGATCTAAAAATAACAAAACTTGCTACTTCAAAATTCCAGTCAAATAGAAAATCTTCAAAATAAACTGAAATTTTTGCATCTTTAAGTTGGTTTATGTTCATATTTACATAACAATCATCACAATTCCTATTGTCTAATTTAGCTGAAGGATGAGGAATATTTTTTATCCTAAAAACATGCTCCTCAACCACTTTTGAATCATCTTCTAAAATAATTTCTAAAGTGACAACCATTTCATTTCCTTGTCCTGGAACAATATAATATTTACCATTTCCTTCTTTTACGCCTAATCCAGAAACAGTAAATGACTTTGCGTTTGGTATAGCAATTGAAATTGGATTTTGAATTCCACGATAAACCACATTCAATTTATCTACTGAAATCACTCCTATTTTTGTTTTCAAAACTTTTACAGTATCATTTTGTGCCCATAAAAATTGGCAGAAAAGTAAACAAAATATAAATTGATATTTTTTCATAATTATCACTCCTTCATCCGCTCAAACTTCTCTTTAATCATTTCCTTTTCATCCGGAAAAAAACCCTGAATAATTAAAAAGAACCCGAAAATCATCAGAATCACACTGATCACGCGTTTTATTTTATAAATGATATACGGTGTTAAACGGTTTTTGAGTTGTTTGGCTAAAATGATTTTGATGATATCAGTGATAAGGTAAGTAATGAGAATAACCGACATAAAAAGGACAATCCGGTTGGGATTCATATCCATCTGCGGACCAAAGACAATGATGATTCCCACCCAAAAACCCAACACACCAATATTGATAAAATTCAATAAAAATCCTTTGAAAAATAAACCTAAATAATTGTTTTTAGGAATCGTGTCGGCTACAAATTCCGGGTTGAGGTTTTTCTTTTTACTCTTCTTTTCCTTGATAAAAGAAATCAATCCAAAAACAAACATAATTACGCCTCCAAAAATGAACAAACTGGGATCATCTTTGAGCTTTTCTAATAATTGATTGGTACTGAAATAAGCAATCAGAATAAAAACAATATCGCCAAAAACAACGCCTAAATCAAACGTCATAGCCGCTTTAAATCCTTTGGTAATACTGGTTTCTATCAGTACAAAAAAAACAGGACCAATGGTGAAAGCCAAGAGAATTCCCCACGGAATGGCAGCTAAAATATCGTTAAGCATTGAAAAAAGTTTCAGGTTTAAAGTTTCAGGTTTAAAGAATAACCCAATCTTTCTAAATGCTAATTTAGAATTTTAAATTCAAAAAATGAACAATTCTTAATTCATTTCTTTAATTGAACCGCCTAAAACTGTTTTCTGATCTATTTGTTTTGGTTTACCGTAAATGTAAATATAACCACCGGCTCTCACTTTGGCATCCACATAATCGGTGGCGTGAATACGGGCATTTCCACCGGCATTAATACTCACAGTGGTTTGTTTTGAAGTGAATTTATTCGCATTTAATTCGCCTCCGGAAGTAATGATAACTTCTTGATTTTGCGTAGTTCCGGTAATGTTTATTTTTCCTCCTGTAGAAGCTTTGCTATTGCATTTTTGTACATCTAAAGCAATTTTTATTTCTGCACCCTCTTTAGCATTCAAATTAAAATTAACGGCTTTTATTGTTTTTTCTGCATTCACATACGACCCTTCGCTGGCTTCTACACCTTCTAATTTTTTGTAGTAAACGGTCGCTTCAATCACTTCACCTTTTAATAATTTGGTCAGCGGCATTCTTATTTTTAAATCGCCATTGTTATTGATTACTTCTACTTCTGAAGCTCTGGATCCTTTGATTTCCACTTTATTTTCATTGGATGGAATCAGCTGAGCTGAGATTCTGTCGAATATTTTTACGGTTGTAAAATCGCCCGGGCTTTTGGTTACGGTTTGAGCAAAAAGGGGAGAAGTAATTAGTATAAATAATAAGATGATTTTTTTCATGATAGAGTGATTTTGATGATTGATGTGTTTCAAAAATAATACCATTTTACCAATTTAAATTGCAAGAATAAAACAATATTACTGTTTTTTACCCTATATCATTTAAGTTTCACATACTAAAACTTAAATGACTTATATGGTTTAACTATTTATAGTTACTTGTAGTAAGACAACTATTCTTTTCTTCTAATAAAATGAAAATCCAATTGTTTCTTCACCAAATCGGCATTTTTTACTTTAACGTAAACTTCGTCGCCTAATTGTAAAATACTCTTGGAAACTTCACCCACCAACGCATATTGTTTTTCATCAAACACATAATAATCTTCCCTAATTTCACGAATCCGTACCATTCCCTCACATTTATTTTCGATGATTTCCACATAAATTCCCCATTCGGTTACCCCGGAAATAACACCTAAAAACTCCTGGTCTTTATGATCTTGCATGTATTTGACCTGCATGTATTTGATACTGTCGCGTTCAGCCTGTGCAGCCAAATTCTCCATATCTGACGAATGAACACATTTTTCTTCATACAATTCAGCTGAAGCCGATTTTCCACCATCTAAATAATACTGCAACAAGCGATGTACCATCACGTCCGGATAACGGCGAATTGGCGAGGTAAAATGCGAATAATAATCAAACGCTAATCCGTAATGACCAATGTTTTCAGTAGAATAAGAAGCTTTACTCATACTTCGTATGGTCAACGTATCGACTAAATTTTGCTCTTTTTTGCCGTTTACTTCATTCAATAAATTATTCAACGATTTGGAAATATCTTGTTTCGATTTGAAATTAATTTTATAGCCAAACTTTGAAATAACCGTTTGCAGGTTGATTAATTTATCTTCATTGGGTTCGTCGTGAATACGATACACAAAGGTTTTCTTTTGTTTTCCTATAAATTCCGCCACTTTTCTGTTGGCCAATAGCATGAATTCTTCAATTAAATGATTGGCATCTTTGGATACTTTAAAGAAAACGCCCACCGGTTCGGCTTGTTCGTTCAAATTGAATTTTACTTCTACTTTATCAAACGAAATCGCTCCGTTGGCCATTCTTTTTTGACGTAAAACTTTAGCTAATTCATTTAACTTTAAAGTAGCTTCTACTACTTTTTCATCCACTTTATAGTCATTTCCGGTTAACGAAATTTCGGCCGGAATAACATCTTTTTTGGTTTCAATAATATACTGAGCTTCTTCGTAAGCAAATCGCTGATCGGAATAAATTACCGTTCTTCCAAACCATTGATTAACCACTTCTGCTTTGGGAGAAATTTCAAAAACCGCCGAAAAAGTAAACTTATCTTCATGCGGATTCAACGAACAGGCATCATTACTCAACACTTCGGGAAGCATAGGAACCACACGATCTACCAAATAAACCGATGTAGCTCTTTTATAGGCCTCATCATCTAAAATTGTTCCTTCCTGTACATAATGCGAAACATCGGCAATGTGAATGCCAATTTCAAAATTTCCGTTATCTAATTTTTCAAAAGACAGTGCATCATCAAAATCTTTGGCATCTTTCGGATCAATAGTAAACGTCAATTTTTTTCGCATATCCCGGCGTTTGGCAATCTCTTCATCGGTAATAGAAGTATCTATTTTATTAGCAAATGCCTCTACTTCAATCGGAAAATCATACGGCAAACCATATTCGGCTAAAATTGCATGAATTTCAGTATTATGTTCGCCTGGCTTTCCTAAAACTTTAATAACTGAACCAAACGGACTATCAGCTTTTTTAGGCCAATCTTCCATTTGTACCAACACTACATCACCGTGTTCGGCCTCGCCAATTTTATTTTTCGGGATGAAAATATCGGTGTACATTTTTGCATTGGCGGTGGTTACAAAAGCAAAATTCTTTTGAACATCAATCACGCCTACAAACTCGGTTTTGGCTCGCTCCAGAATTTCAAGTACTTCTGCTTCCGGTCGGCGTGAGCTTCTTCTGTTGTAGATGTACGCACGTACTTTATCACCATCCAACGCATGATTGAGGTTGATGAACGGAATAAAAACATCTTCTTCCAGTTCATCACACATAAAATAACCTGTCTTGCGGGAAGTCATATCAATGACTCCTTCGTAATACTCAGCTTTGGAAACCATCTGGTACTTACCGATTTCGGTTTCATGAATTTTATCCTGGGCTTTTAAAATTTTTAAATCACGGATAATTTCATTTCTACTTTTGGTATCAGTTAATTCTAAAACAGCAGCTATTTGTTTGTAATTGAATGATTTATTGGGTTCTTTGGATAAAATTTTAAAAATCTGTGCGGTAAAATCTTTGTTCTTTTTACCTAATTTTTTGGGTTTCTTACTCATATTCATTTCTAATAATGCTGAAAATTACGAATAAGAAGTCAGAAAACAACATTGACAAAGTAGATTTATCGAAAATATAACTTTTGTATCTTTATAAAAAAATGCAAAATGAAAGACTTTGTTACCGTAGCCGTTTTCAATCTGCCTTCTGAAATTTCGGTTTTAAAATCGATTCTTGAAAACGAAGGCATTCCGTATTTTTTTGAAAATGAAACCATTGTTTCGATTGATCCTTTTGCGAGTATTGCTTATGGCGGTATAAAATTGAAAGTGCATCAAACGGATGTAGAAATGGTGCGAAGCATTTTGGATAATTTAGAAAGTCATCTTCGGATTGTAGAATAAATTCTTCTCACAGTAAACACCGGTTTATAAAATATAAGAAATCCGGATAATTCAGGAACGCAGATAAAGCCGATTAGCTTTGTTAAACGCAGATTTAAACAGATTTACTCTTTAGTGATAAAGACTTTTTAAATTTAAAGAAACACCGATAAAAAAATTAAAAAAGGATATTTCAAAACTTGAAGCTTTTTCCACCTTCGGCTTTCATTTAAAATTCTGATAGTTTTCAACATTTATTAAAAACAACAAAAAGAAACTTTGAATTAATTTTATTTTTATGATGGTTATTATAGCGTGTTAATTTGTAGAAAAACTTTCTTAAGTAAAAACTTGAAATATACTTTTGATTAGTTTTACAAAATTATCAACAGCGTTTAAATGGTTTAAGGAATTGAAAATGACCAAATTTTTAGTTTTTATTAACAGTTGTTAACAGCATTTTTTTACGATTAAACACCAATAACTTTTTTATCAATAACTGTTGAAAACCGGCTTAAAAAAGTTGATAATTTTAAAGTAAAAAATCAAAACTAAAGTTGATTTTCTTATTTCAATTTTTGATTAGAAAAAAAATGTATATCACATAAAAATACTTCTGAAATTCTATCCTAATTTATTAACAACCGATGTTAATTTAATGTTATCTGAATATCAAGACATTATGAAATACAGTTAACAATGGAAACATTTAACGTTTACTATAATCGTCTGTTATCGGTTATCAGTTGTCTGTCAACGGTTAAGAGACAACAGACAAAGGTTACACCAATTTCCGCAAAGCCCGAAAAGTAGCTTTCATAAAAAGCCATTTAGGTAACGTTAACATCACTTTTAAATCAGAGAAAACAGTTCCTTCTTCATTTAAAAATCGAAAGATATCTTGCATGGAATTTTTTTGAAAAAGTGTCCCAAAAAGTTGTGCTCCCAATTCATTATTTTGATGTAAAACTTCCAGCAAGATTAAGTCGTACAACCAATAGCGGTTTTTTTGATGAAATTGGGTCAGATTTTGATTGGTTTTTAGAAATTCGACCAATTTTTCCGATTGTTTTTTACTGTTGAAAAACGTAAAACCTGTGCTTGCTTTGGTCCAACCACCAGCTGTTCCAATAAATAAAACCCTTGGTGAGTTTTGTTTGTGAAAAGGAAAACACGTCATCGGAATGTTTCCGGCTTCTTTTTCCACAACTTCATAATCCGTGATACCAAGATTTTGAAGATAGTGCAGAATGGCTTTTTCGTATTCCGATTTTTCTAATACATCTTCCGAAAATAAGGTATATTCAAACAAGGCTTCCGTTTTGGAACCAGGCAAAACATACATAAAACGGGTATTTCCGTTTTGCTCAACCGTAAAATCCATGAATTTTACTTCCGAATCATCAAAAACAGGTCCTTGGGTTTTGATGAACCAACCAATAAAATGTTGTTTTAAATACGGATAGTTGGTTTGGTTGAGAAGCGGATTGACATCAAAAAAACTATTTAATAAAAAACGGCCGGAATACGATTGATTTTTTCCGTGAACCTCAACTGATTCCGTATGTGATTTCCAATTGATTATTTCATCCTGTATAAAAGAAAAATTAGATTTGGATGAAATAGTATCAAAAACCCATTTGTAAAAATCACTACTCCGAATCATTTTATACAAATAAGGATTCATCTCAAAAGATTGTTGAAAATCCTGATTTCCGATGAATGCTTTTTCCCAGGTTTTGGATAGAACAGTATCAAATTCGCCGTTCGTTTCTTCCCAAAAACACCAGGTTCGGTCGTTTTGGTTTTTGATTTCTTTGTCGATAATCACAATCGATTTAATATCAAACCAAGGATCATTCGCCATTCGATAGGCGGTAAGCAAACCGGATAAACCGGAACCCAGGATGATGTAATCGTATTGTTTCATTGATGTTTTTTTAGCCACTGATTCGCTGGTTTATAAGAAAATTAAAATCAGCGGTAACTATCAAAATCTATTTTTAAAACGCTTAAAATCTTCGTTCAATTCTTTAAAATCCAAAACACCTTTTCTGTTTTTCAAATGCTCTAAAATAACAAATGATTTTTCAATTCGTAGTTGCGAGCTTTTGTATTTATTTACCACATGAATCAACGTTCGCTGTTTACCGGGTGTGAGTTTGTGAAACAAATCGCTTCCTTCCGGATCGCTGAAAAGTACTTCTTCCATTTCTTCTGAAAGTGGCATACCGTATTTACTTTCGTCTTTCACTAATTCCACTTCCACATCATCATTTAAATGTAAATTCAGTTTTTTGCAGATGCCTCTATTTAATAAAATATAGTGAAAAGTACTTTTGGGCAACATCGCACAATGAAAAGAGAAAGTTCCGTTTAACGTGCAAACCACGCGTTTATCTTGTGCTTCTTTGCATAATTTTTCAAAGACAGCAGGAGGAATCGGGATGTGTAATTCCCAATACAAATCATTCTTATCAAACGAACAAACCTGACCGTTAAATTTCATCCTAACCTGATTGAATTTGATTATTTTTGTAAAGATAAAAATAACAACACAACTAAAATGAAAATTTCAATTGGAAACGATCACGCCGGCCCTGATTATAAAAAAGCCATCGTCGATTTTTTAGAAAAACAAGGTCACGAAATCATCAATCACGGAACCAACACGACTGATAGTGTGGATTATCCCGATTTTGGTCATCCGGTGGCCAACGATGTTGAAAACGGAAAAGCCGATTTCGGCATTGTAATCTGTGGCAGCGGAAACGGCATTGCCATGACGGTAAACAAACACCAAGGTATCAGAGCGGCTTTGTGTTGGAACAAAGAAATTGCCACATTGGCTCGTCAGCATAACGATGCGAATGTGATTAGTATTCCGGCTCGATTCACGGCTATTCCGCAAGCGGTTGAAATGGTAGAAACGTTTTTAAAAACCGATTTTGAAGGCGGAAGACATCAGAATCGAGTGAATAAAATAAGTTGTCAATAATACATGAATAATCTCGAAAAACTATCCGATTCTCAATTGATGAATTTATTTCAAGGAGGTAACATTCATACTGAATTGAAAAATAAATTAATTCATGAAATAGATAGGAGAGATTTGAAAAAAAATGATAATCAGAAAGTATCATTTTCAAAAAATCAAAAATTATTTGTCTTTTTTACTAGTATTTTTATGTTTAAATATCATATTAAACTAGCAAATAAATTTTTGGAAAACGGAAATAAAAAAAGTTATAAAGATTACTGGAAATGGTATTCTTTTGGAATAGGATTTAAATTTATTTTATTACTTCTTGTAGCAAAATATTTTTTAAGACCAATGATATAATGTTAAAAAACCTAAATGTCCACCAACCCAAAAATCCACAAACACAACGTTACCGGAAAAAACCTGATTATTTCCATTTTACTTAATACGTTAATTACCATTGTGCAGGTAATTGGCGGAATTATTTCCGGTAGTTTGGCGTTGATTTCGGATGCATTGCACAATTTTTCGGATGTGCTTTCGCTGCTGTTTAGTTTGGTCGCTCACAAATTATCCCGTCGAAAAGCCTCTATCAGTCATACTTTTGGTTACAAAAGAGCCGAGTTGATTGCGGCGTTTATCAATGCTTCTACCCTTATTGTTGTAGCGTTTATCCTTATTTATCATGCTGTTATAAAATTAATAAAACCAGAACCGATTGAATCGGATTTGGTAATTTGGTTGGCACTTTTAGGAATTGCAGTCAATGGTTTTTCGGTTTTATTACTTCGTAAAGATGCCGAACATAATCTGAATATGAAATCGGCTTATTTACATTTGTTAACCGATATGATGGCTTCGGTTGCGGTGTTAACAGGAGGTTTGTTAATGAAATACTATACTGTTTTTTGGGTGGACAGCGTGATGACTTTATTGATTGCCATTTATTTGATTATTGTTGGTTTTGATTTGTTTTTAAAATCTACTAAAATGTTGATGTTGTTTACACCTGATGATATTGATATTAAAGATATTGTTCGCGAAGTACATCTAATCAGAGGCGTAGGAAAGTTGCATCACATCCATGTTTGGCATTTAAACGAAGAAGAGTTACACTTAGAAGCCCATCTGGATTGTGCTACCGACATCAAAATGAGCGAATTCAATGATTTGTTAAATGAAATTGAAGAAGTACTTTATGAAAAATTCAACATCAACCACGTGAATATTCAACCGGAATTTCAAAAAGTAGATCCAAAGGATTTTATTGTGCAGGATTAGACTTTTTGTAAATTCCGTCAGTTGACTGACTTAATTTAGCTAAATTCCGTCAATAAACTGACGGAATTTACATTTTTTTACTATCTTTGTTCTTTCAATGCTAATTCAATTTAGAAAATGAATTATTATAAAAGAGCTGTGTTAGCTGATTTTCAATCCAAATTAAAACCGAATAAAGTACTGGTTTTATTGGGAGCAAGACGCGTAGGTAAAACGCAACTGATAAAAAAATATTTAGAAAGCGCAGATGAAAAAGTACTTCAACTAAATGGCGAAGACGTAAATGATGCTCGTTTATTGGAAGAAAGAAGTTTGGCTAACTATTCAAAATTGTTGCAAAATATTTCCCTTTTGGTTATTGATGAAGCTCAGAATGTTACAGATATTGGTCTGATCTTGAAATTCATAGTGGATACCATAGATGGAATAAAAGTCATTGCAACCGGTTCTTCTATGTTTGATTTAGCCAATAAGTTAGGTGAACCACTGGTAGGAAGAAAAAGCACATTGTATTTATTTCCGTTGGCACAAATTGAGTTTGAACAGTTTGAAAATTATAAACAAACGACTGAAAATTTAGAAACCCGCTTAATTTATGGCGGTTATCCCGAGTTAACACATCATGAATCATGGTATGAAAAGAAAGACTATTTAAAAGAGATTGTCAATTCCTATCTTTTAAAGGATATTTTGGTTTTTGACGGGATTAAAAACGCTGATAAAATTTATGATTTGTTGCGATTAATTGCCTTTCAGGTTGGCAAAGAAGTTTCATTGCAAGAATTGGGAAATCAATTGCAAATGTCTAAAAACACGGTAGAACGTTATTTAGATTTGTTGTCTAAAGTGTTTATTTTGTTTAAAATAGAAGGATTTTCAAAAAATTTACGCAAGGAAATCACCAAATCCAGTCGCTGGTATTTTTTTGATAACGGTATCCGGAATGCCATTATCAATAATTTCAACACCTTAACTAACCGAACAGATGTCGGTGATTTATGGGAAAATTATTTAGCATCAGAACGAATGAAAAAGCAAGCTTATCATAAAATGCATAAGCAAAGTTATTTCTGGAGAACCTATGATCAACAGGAGTTAGATTGGCTGGAAACCGAAGCAGAAACAATCAACGGATTTGAATTCAAATGGAATGAAAATAAAAAATCAAAAGTGCCGACTGCTTTTGCAAAGGCCTATCCCGAAGCAACTTTTGAAGTTATCCACAAACAAAATTACTTAGAATTTATTACCTAAATGACAACTATACAATTTATACAGAACCAACTCAATGTCCCCGTAAAAGGAATTGAAAATACTATAAATTTACTTCGTGAAGATTGTACTATCCCATTCATTTCCCGTTACCGAAAAGACCAAACCGGCAATTTGGATGAGATGCAGATTGAGCAGATTTTCAAGCTCAACAAACAATTTGAGGAAATTGTTAAACGAAAAGAATCGGTTCTAAAATCAATTGACGAACAAGGACAACTTTCGCCGGAGTTAAAACAAAAAATAGAAAACAGTTTTGATTTGCAGGAAATAGAAGATTGGTATTTGCCCTATAAAAAGAAGAAAAAAACAAAAGCGGATACTGCCCGGGAAAAAGGATTGGAACCTTTGGCCAAAATCATCATGGCACAAAATAGTGATGATATTGAATTTATTGCTTCAAAGTATTTAAATGACCTGGTTGACAATGAAGATGAAGCCTTACAAGGAGCAAGAGACATTATTGCGGAATGGATTAATGAAAACAGTTTTATCCGAAAAAACCTGCGTCGTTTGTTTCAGCAAAAAGCAGTCGTTTCTACTAAAGTAGTAAAGAGTAAGAAAGACGATGAAGCAGCTCAAAAATTCAATCAATATTTTGATTGGGCTGAGCCACTTTCAAAAACGCCATCGCACAGATTGTTGGCCATGTTGCGTGCCGAAGCCGAAGGTTTTGTAAAAATGAATATCGAAGTCGAACCCGAAGAAGCCCTTGAATTCATCGAAAATAATACGATTAAAAACAACAAAGAAACAGCATATCAACTGAAATTAGCCATAAAAGACAGTTACAAGCGATTGCTCGAACCCGCTATTTCCAGCGAAACCTTACAAGAATTTAAAACCAAAGCCGATGCGAAAGCCATTGACGTTTTTGCCCAAAATTTGAGTCAACTTTTGTTGGCTCCGCCTTTGGGTGAAAAGCGAATTATGGCTATCGATCCGGGTTATCGTTCGGGTTGTAAAGTAGTTTGCTTGGATGAAAAAGGCGATTTGTTGTACAACGAAACCATTTATCCGCATCCGCCCCAAAACGAACATGCCATGGCGATGAAGAAAATCCGTTCGATGGTAAACGCCTATAACATTGAAGCTATTTCAATCGGTAACGGAACGGCTAGTCGTGAAACCGAATTTTTCATCAAAAAGATTGCTTTCGATAAAGCGGTTCAAGTATTTGTGGTTTCTGAAGCCGGAGCATCGGTTTATTCTGCTTCTAAAATTGCTCGGGATGAGTTTCCAACGTATGATGTCACGGTACGTGGTTCTGTTTCTATTGGAAGGCGACTTGCTGACCCGTTGGCTGAATTGGTGAAAATTGACCCCAAATCGATAGGAGTGGGACAATACCAACACGATGTTGATCAAACCAAGTTGAAAGAAGAATTAGACACGGTGGTGATGCGTTGTGTAAATTCGGTGGGCGTAAATTTAAATACCGCCAGTAAATCGTTGTTGAGTTATGTTTCGGGAATTGGTGAAAAAATGGCCAAAAATATTGTGCATTTCCGATCTGAAAACGGTCCGTTTGAAGATAGAAAACAACTCAAAAAAGTACCCCGATTGGGTGAGAAAGCCTTTCAGCAAGCCGCGGCTTTTACACGCATTCAAAACGGAAAAAACCCGTTGGATAATTCGGCGGTTCATCCCGAATCGTATGCTCTTGTGGAAAAAATGGCGAAAGATTTGAAAATTTCATTGACAGAATTAATCGGAAACAAAGAAAAAATTTCGCAGTTAAAAGCTGAAAATTATGCCAACCAAACCATTGGAATTTTAGGCATCAAAGACATTTTAAAAGAACTGGAAAAACCCGGACTTGACCCAAGAAAAGCAGCAAAAATTTTTGAATTTGACCCGAATGTCAAGAAAATGTCCGATTTGCGAACCGGTATGATTTTACCGGGAATTGTGAACAACATCACGGCATTTGGTTGTTTTGTGGATATTGGTTTAAAAGAAAGCGGTTTGGTTCATATTTCACAACTCAAAGCCGGATTTGTTTCGGATGTAAATGAAGTAGTAAAACTGCATCAACACGTGCAAGTAAAAGTGGTTGAGGTGGATGAAGTAAGGAAACGGATTCAATTGACGATGGTTTTTTAATTAAATGGGTAAACTTTACCCATATTTTTACTTTTTTTACCCATTTTACTCAAAAGAATACTTTTTTGTTCAACAAGATATATTTTTTATATATAATATTAAAACATTGATTTTCAATATTTTAATATTGCTAATGGTTTGTTTTTTATTAAAACTGACCTGATTTTTTATTTCGGCATTTTAATTGAACGATATAAATCAAACAACCTAAAAAACTAAAATCATGAAAAAGATACTGTTAAGTGTGATGTTATTATCCGGAGTGATAGTCTTTGCACAAGAAACAAAGAAGGAAGTAAAAAAAGTTGAAAAAACAGAGCAAATAACTACGATTACTCCTGAAAAGTCAGAAGAAGCTCAAAAAGCCAAAAAAGAAGCCAAAGCGGCAGAAGCTCAAAAAGAGGCTGAGGCTCAAAAAACATTAGAAACCAAAGCCAAGAAAGAGGCTAAAAAAGAAGAATAAAATAATTAACCTTCATATATATTTGTTGAGTCATCGGGAGCTTATCCCGGTGACTTTTCCTTTTTTTCAAAAAAAAAAATTCCAAACACCATCAAAAAGAGAGTATTTGGAATTTTATGTATAATAACAAAACAAATTATTTTTTGTCTTCTTCTGTTTCTTTTTTATCGGCCGGCTGGTCTTCTTTGGCTGCGTTTTTAAATTCCTTGATTCCGCTTCCTAATCCTTTCATTAGTTCCGGAATTTTTTTCCCACCAAAAAGGAGAAGCAAAACCACCACAATCAAAATGATTTGCGGCACACCCACAACGCCTAAAAATATTGCTAATGCATTCATAGTATCTAAATTGAGACTACAAAGGTAAAAATAAATTAGTGTAATTGTTCAGATTATAAGCAAATCTTAACTAAAAACCTTGCATAAGAGGATTATATTTGTGCAAAACATGCAAACCGAACCTTTTCAAAGCAGCTTTAATTCCTATATTTGTATATTAAATTTTGAACATGTCTGCAAAAAGACTAAAAAGACAGCGGCTTAAAAAGCAATTGTTCACCAAAAACCGTTTGGTTATTTTGAATGAAGAGTCATTTGAAGAAATTTTTTCATTAAAGTTAAACCTAATGAATGTTTTTGTAGTAGTGACAGTTTCAGCTATTTTAATTATTTCGATCACAACCTATATTATTGCATTTACACCTTTACGGGAATTTATTCCGGGTTATGCTTCCAATAAATTAAAAAAAGATGCTACTATTTTAGCTGTTAAATCAGACTCACTGGCATTGGAAGTAAAGAAAAATGAGCTCTATATCCAATCGATAAAAAAAATTCTCACCGGCGATTTAGAATATGCCCGGTTTAATAAAGATTCGCTTTTATCAAAAGAAAACATTGATATTTCAAAAGAAAAACTTAATGCTTCCGTAGAAGAAATAAAACTTCGGGAACAGGTCGCTTTAGAGGATAAATACAATCTTTTTGAAAAAGCACAATCAAAAGTAAACCTGGTGTTATTTCCTCCGGTAAAAGGACATATAACTGAAAAATACAGTGCAGCCAACAAACATTTTGCGGTTGATATTGCCGTGCCCAAAGATACCCCGATAAAAGCTGTAGCTAACGGGACGGTGGTTTTTGCTGATTGGACCCCTTCTACGGGAAATGTAATTATTGTTAAACACCGGGATGCCATTTTATCGGTTTATAAGCATGCAGCGACCTTAACCAAAACACAAGGCGACGTGGTGCGAACCGGTGAAGTTATCGCACTGGCGGGTTCTACCGGAAAGGAATCCACCGGAATTCATTTGCACTTTGAACTCTGGAAAGATGGGTTTACTATTGATCCTACTCAATTTATTGATTTTGAATAATGATGCGAATTAAAGTTTTAGCCGCTAAACTTTTAGCCAGGAAAGTATATAAAGAAACCCAACAATGGTCGTCTAAACCTGTTGAAACCCAACAAAAAGTCTTTCAAAACCTGATAAGAAATGCTTCTAAAACCAAATTTGGAAAAGACCATCATTTTGAACGGATAAAGACGTTTGACGATTTTGCCCAACAAGTTCCTGTCCGCGATTATGAAGCACTCCGACCCTATGTTGATTTGGTTGTTCAGGGAAAAGAAAATATTTTATGGAAGGGAAAACCGATTTATTTTGCCAAAACTTCCGGAACCACATCGGGAGCAAAATATATTCCGTTAACCAAAGAATCCATTCCGTTTCATATTCAAGCGGCCAGAAACGCTTTGTTAAGTTATATTCACGAAACGGGAAATGCTGATTTTGTAAACGGGAAAATGATTTTTTTACAAGGCAGTCCGATTTTAGAGGAAAAAAACGGTATCAAATTTGGCAGACTCTCGGGAATTGTAGCCCATTATGTTCCAAAGTATCTCTTGAAAAACAGAATGCCAACGTGGGAAACCAATTGTATTGATGATTGGGAAACCAAAGTGAATGCGATTACACAGGAAACCGTTAAAGAAGATATGACGGTTATTTCCGGCATTCCGGCATGGGTACAAATGTATTTTGAAAAACTGCAGGAAAAGTCAGGAAAAAAAATAGGCGAATTGTTCAAAAACTTTAGTTTGTATGTATATGGCGGAGTGAATTTTGAGCCCTATCGAGCCAAATTTGAACATTTAATCGGAAGAAAAGTCGATTCGGTTGAACTATTTCCGGCATCAGAAGGATTTTTTGCTTATCAGGACAAACAAAACGAAAAGGGCATGTTGCTTTTGTTGAATGCAGGCATGTTCTATGAATTTATCAAAGCAGACGAATTTTTTACCGAAAACCCCAAACGATACACCATTGGCGAAGTGGAACTGGGTGTGAATTATGCTTTGATAATTTCTACCAATGCCGGACTCTGGGGTTATAATATAGGGGATACGGTGCAGTTCACATCACTCAAACCACACCGGGTAATTGTTTCTGGGCGAATCAAACACTTTATCTCTGCTTTTGGAGAACATGTGATAGGAAAAGAAGTTGAACATGCTTTAAAAGAGGCTATGCAGGGATTGTCTGTTCGGGTAAACGAATTTACAGTTGCTCCGCAGATTACACCCAAAACAGGTTTACCTTATCATGAATGGTTTATCGAATTTGAAAAAGAACCCGAAAACATAGAGACTTTTGCCTTAAAAATTGATACGGCCATGCGAAAACAAAATACCTATTATGATGATTTGATCGTTGGGAAAGTTTTGCGAACCTTGGTTATTACAAAAGTAGCTCAGAATGGTTTTCAGGAGTATATGAAATCAATCGGAAAATTAGGAGGTCAAAACAAATTACCGAGATTGAGTAATGACAGAATTATTGCGGATAATCTGAAAAGAGAATAGTTTTATAACTTTACAGTAAATGAGCATTAACAGATTAAAAAATAAAAAAACTACCTTTGCAGGTTAGAAAACAGAAATAAATGAAAGAAATAAAAAACATATCCCGTTCGAGGGCACAGGAATCTTCTGCAGCTATTGAGCGATTATATATCACGATGCGTCACTTGTTCAACCGCGGTTTTTATAAACCAATGGGCGTTTCGGGTGAAACATTACGAGAGGCTTTGTTGCAGTTGCGACCTGAAATTTATGGTTCTATTGCTGAAGAAAAAGTAGAATTAAACGGTTTATTATACGTTATCGAACGACTTCCCATCGGCATTGAGGAATGTCGTTACATCAACCTGACATCGGATGAAGGTTATTCTAAATCACACTTTCAGGCCATTGTTCCTCCCAAAAGAAGGCGAAATTGTTACCGTATCGATGAAGAACAAATGAATGTAGAAATTACCCGTGGGCGATCGGATATCTATGATATTCTGACACACCTGACGTTTATTTTCATTGAATCACATAAAATTAAAGACCGTGTTCTACTGGATGAAAATCAGTTTGAAGTAACGCGGGATTGGCAAAAAGTAGAACACTATGTTTTGCAAGGAAAGAAGTTATCCCAAATCGATAAGGAAAAAGCGATTTCACATGCATCGAATGTCTTGGGAAGAAGTTTTTCGGAAGTTTTAGACATTTATGATGCTTTTGGGACAACTGAAAAACCAGATCGTTTTTTACACATTATTTACTGGCTGGGAAAAATTGCCATAGAAGAAGTGGTGGATAACAACAAAAGAACCATTACTTTCAGTCCGATTTTAAGAGAACGGCTCGGACACCATATTCACGGAGAATTCTGGGCAACCCGAATTAAAGATGTTCTGAAAGAGAACGGTCTTCTGGAACGCCCTATTCACATTATCAGTGCCAATATGCATAGTGTGATGAATTCTATTTTTGCGACGCATGTTTTAAAATCAAAATTCAAAGACAAGCCGGATTTTTTTATTTATGAAGAGCTCAGCAAATCCGGAGCAAATGAGTTACGAAGTAAAGTAGAGGAGTTTGCGTTGAAGAACGGAATGATTTCGCTGTTGGACACGTCGGGGACAAATATTGATGTACAGGTTTTTGACACGGCCCAAATCGATTTTGCTAAAACAGCTTTTCCAAAAGCTAAATTGGGCAAGCATCAGCCTGTTTTGATTGTGATGGATTACGCCTTTGGCGAACAGGCTTATGAAACCATAGACGAGCTATTAAAAGCGTATAAAGAAAACAGCAACCAGACCTTTTTGAATGTAGAATCGGTTTCCATCATGGGTAAAGCCGGTATTCTGCAGGGCGGAAAAGGAGATATAATGATCCCGTCTGCCCACATTAACGAAGGGACAGGTGATAATTATCCGTTTCAAAACCAACTATCCCCCAACATGTTTTATGGCAATGATATTCCTGTTTTTGCCGGACCAATGGTTACTGTTTTGGGAACGTCACTTCAAAACAAAGACTTGCTGAAGTTTTTCCATGAATCTACCTGGGGTGTTATCGGACTGGAAATGGAAGGAGCGTATTATCAAAAAGCAATACAATCAGCCTCTAAAATCAGAAAAAGCATACCAGAAGATGTAAAAGTGCGTTATGCTTATTATGCTTCCGACAATCCGTTAGAAACAGGAAGCACATTGGCATCAGGAGGATTGGGAACAACAGGGGTAAAGCCGACTTATTTAATTACCATCAAAATATTAGAACAAATTTTTAATTCTAAATAGCAGATTATGAGCTCAAACTCACCAATTAACTCTGATAATCAGGAAATTGATTTAACACAGATAGCCCAAAAAGTAAACGGAATATACGAAGGTTTTTTACAAAAGCTTTTCCGCTTTATATTATTTGTAAAAAAGAATTTTATTTTACTCGGGATTCTTTTTGTGGTAGGTGCCGGAATTGGATTTTATTTGGACAAAAAGGTAAAATCATACGATCATCAGATTATTGTTTCTCCTAATTTTGGAAGTACAGATTATGTTTATGCCAAGATTGATTTACTACAATCAAAAATTAATGAAGGCGATACTGTTTTTCTTAAAGAAATTGGCATTAAGCATACAGAAAAGTTTGGCAAAATTGAAATCAAACCAATTGTTGACGTATATAAATTTATAGAAAATAACAAAGAGAATTTTGATTTAATAAAATTATTGGCAGAAGATGGAAGTATAGATAAAGTGGTTGAAAACAAACTAACCAGTAAAAACTATCCGTTTCATCTGATAACCTTCAAAACCAGTAGGTTGACATCAGAAGACCAGACTGTGGAACCTATTTTGAATTTTCTTAATGACAGCAGGCATTTCAAACAATTACAAAAAGAGTATCTTAACAATATTCAGGTTAAAATGAAAGCTAACGATTCAACTATCGCCCAGATTGATGGTTTGATGAATCAGTTTAAAAACAGGGTACATTCTAACCACAATGATAAATTAGTGTATTTTAATGAAAATACACAACTTAATGATGTAATAAAAACAAAAGAAGAGTTAATCAGAGAACTGGCTAACTTAAGGATTGGTTTGGTTAATTTGGATAAAGTTGTAAAGGAAACCAGCGTCATTCTTAATGATAAAAACACCAAAGGAGCCAATGGTAAAATGAAATTTGTTATTCCGGTTATTTTTATTTTTATGTTT
>QFCS01001068.1_pt1 | contig 68577 bp, 45 predicted proteins | sample 3576561 | NCBI WGS metagenome assembly QFCS01 | reverse complement strand
TCTGCTCCGCCGACCACCGCCGGCGTCGCTCAAGCCCCAGTACCTCTACCTTCCCGTCGTACGTCCTAGTCGTAGTCACAGTCGTATTCCTATCTCAAGATAGAACCTACACCGTGTCCGGTTTCAGAGGGGGCTGCTCCAATCAGCGGCTGGCTCAAGCGCGCGCTCGATACCATCGGCGAGCATCCGTCGCTGGCGATGTTCATCGGCGCGCTGCTGTGCGCGGTGTGGGCGGTGACCGGAATTGCCTTGGGACGTGCTCAAAACAGGCGCGAGGCGACGCGGCATCGATTGCCGGCCACCAAGTCTCCTTAATAGGAATTATATTGCCGTTTATCCTTTTAATCGGCACTATACTGCCGCATGAAAACCAAGGCGCACACCACCTTGCCGACTCCCGTGACCGACGAGCTTCAGAGGGTCGGACTGGCCTTGCGCCGCGCCCGCGTCGCGCGCGGGGAATCGCAGGCAGCGCTCGCCGATCGCCTGGGCGTATCGGAACGCACGCTGCGCGAAGCCGAAAAAGGCGACCCTGGCGTCGCAGTCGGTACGTTGTTCGGCCTGCTCTGGGCCGTGGGCCTGAGCGGAACCGGCGCCGAACTGATCCGCAGGGTCGACGGCAACACCGCTCCGGTGACGAATCTTCGCGCCCGTCGCAAGCCGCTTGATGACTTCTGAGTTGTACCTGGCTGCTTGGACCAACAGAACCGGTGCCTTATTTACGACCGCCGAGCGAGCCGCGCCATCGCCTGGGAGCACGAAGATTCCATTCAATGGAAAAGCACAACCCCGTGTTTATCCGGGCTACGCGACTAACCCAGTTCCTCATCGAAGTAGTCGCTGTCGATCTTGGGCAGTCTAAGCAAGCGCGATGACACGCCAATTTCGTGTTCGATCATAAGATGCACAAGCTTACTGCCATCTACCAGCACCATCCCCTCAACAGAGCGCGCAAATTCGCTGGCCTGTGAGGTGAAGCCAGACGTTGTAATAAAGATGCCGCGCTTTGCCTTCTGCCCGGCCAGCGCCCCGTAAAAGGCCTGTAGTTCGGGGCGCCCCACGGTGCTTTGCCACCTTTTTGCTTGCACATACACCTTTTCAAGTCCTAGCTTATCCAACGAAATGACACCATCGATGCCCGCATCTCCTGTGCCACCGACGCGTTGCAGATCATCTCGGCTGGCGCCGTAGCCAAGACGATGCAAGAGATCAAGAACGATCAGCTCAAATCGCCCCGGCGAAACCTGCCCTAGATTGTCGAGCAAGTCTGAAGCTGCTGTGTCGCGCAACTCTTTCAGCGCTTGCTCGAGTCTGTCATCGGGGCTCGCAACCACTGGAGCCTGAATTTCATCCGACTTCAGCATTCCGCCCGACATGTTTTCAGGAACGGTAGAGCTTGAGGCCGGTCGCAAGCGCACGCTCATAAACTCCAGTGCAAGCCGTTCCACTTCATCGTCAGACAAAGGTGCCGGATGTTGAAGCGCGTAGTTCAGTCCGGCCTCTGTTAACTTCCAGAATCCGCGGCGTGGACTGCTAGATAACCCTGCTCGTTTCAATCGATCATGTGCCCAGCCGGCCCGATTCTTGTACATAGCCTGCCCGCTGCTGATCAGTTCTTGCCGCTGTTGCTCTCCGAGCTGCAAGGTATTGGCTGCAGCCTCATGTGCGTCGCGAGCCAAGGCTCCTTCCGGGCGAGAGGCGAGATACCTCAGAATCGGCTCGACAAATCGATCATATGTGGGCACGGACATTTGATATCTCAGTGTCAGGCATCAGCAGTCAATGCTGACGATACTGCGGAAAACTCTCAATGCCTCCTGACCAACTGGGGATCGCAATCTCACACCGACCCACCGTCCTTCTGCCCCGGCACGTCCTCATGCCCTTCGCTGCGGTCGCGGTGGACCGAGGCGCGTACCAGCAGGATCAGCGTCACCGGCGTGGTCAGCGTGAGAAACAGGCCGATCAGCAGGTCGCGCAGGACGAGCTTCTGCTCGATCCACGAGAACAGCACGATCGAGGCCGTCAGCACGAGCAGGGTACCGAGCGTGGTGCCGAGCGTCGGGGCGTGCATGCGATCGTAGAAGCTCGTGAGCCGGCCGAGCCCGATCGCGCCGATCAGCGACATCGCGGCGCCCGCGATCGCGATGATCGCGACGAGCCAGGCCAGCCAGAGCGGCAATTCGGACAGGCTCATTCGATCACCTCGCCGCGCATGAGGAATTTGGCGAGCGCCACGGTGGCGGTGAAGCCGAGCAGGCCGATGATCAGCGCGGCTTCGAAGTACAGGGCGTTGCCGGTGCGCACGCCGCCCGAGACGATCAGCAGCATGCCGTTGAGATACAGCGTATCCATGCCGAGCACGCGATCCTGCGCGCGCGGGCCGCGCAGCACGCGCCAGGCCGCGAACGACATGGCGACGACGAGCATGAACTGGGCCAGGCCCAGGCCCCAGTACAGAACGGAGACGGCGTTCATTCGAAGATCTCCATGAGCGGAGCCTCGTAGCGGTGATGCACGATCCACGACCAGTCGTCCTCGTCGATGAGATCGAGCACGTGCATGAGCAGCTTGCCGGTGGCCTCGTCGTATTGAACCCAGAGCGTGCCCGGAATGGACGACAGGATGAGCGCGAGCAGCGCCAGACCATGGCGGTTGCGCATGCGCAGCTGCAATTCGACGAAGCCCGAAACACGGGCACGCCGCTGATTCGACAGGATCACTTTGGCGACCGCGAAATTGGAACGCAGCATGTCGACGAGCACGACGCCGAACAGCCGCAGGAGCTTGAGCGGCGAACGGATGCGCGGCTTCTCCACCTGCAGCGCGATCATCACGAACGGAACCAGCAGGCCGAGCAGCGCGCCCATCGCAAGCGTCGCGGGTTTCAATGACGATTGCAGCAGCATCCACATGAGCAGGATGCCGAGCGACAGCACGGGATGCGGCAGCAGGCGTTGCACGAACGATTTCATGGAGCCCCCAGCAGCACGGCGCGAATGTAGCCGGTCGGAGAATTGAGCCAGGCACTGGTCTGCTCGACGTAGTGCAAGGCAGCGCCGCCCCAGAGCGTGAGTGCGAGCGCGCAGACCAGCAGTGCGCCCAATGCCGCAAGCTCGGTGGGCCAGGCCGCAAGATCGCCGGTTTCGCCCGGAATCCACAGCAGCGAAACCCCCAGGCGCACGAGCGCGATCAGCAGGCCCAGGCTCGAAAACGTGAGCACGGCGATGACGGCCCAGGCCGCCATGCCCGCAGGCTCGTCGGGCGGCAGCAGTGCGTTGAAGATGGCGAACTTGCCGATGAAGCCGGCAAAAGGCGGAACGCCGGCAACCAGCAGCGAGCAGATCACGAAGCAGACGCCGAGCGTTGCGACCGCGGGCGGAATCACCACGCCCACTTCTTCGATGTCGTGGTTCTCGAACGGATCGTGATACTCGTCGTTGAACACCGGATCGGCCGCGGTCGCGGCGCCCTTGCGCGAGCGTTCGAGGATGCCGGCGAGCAGGAACAGCGAGGCCGCGGCGAAGGTCGAGCCGACCATGTAGAACAGGGCGCCCGACAGCGCCGGCGTACTGCCGGTGCCGACCACCGCGATCATCGTGCCGGACGAGATTAGCAGCACGTAGCCCGCGGCGCGCGCGAGCTCCCGCGTGCCGAGGATGCCGACGGTGCCGTAGCCGATGGTGGCGATGCCGCCGACCAGCAGCCAGCTGCTGCCGAAGCCTGCGGAATCGCCGCCTTGCGAGCCGAAAACCAGCAGCGATAAACGAACGATCGCGTAACCGCCGACCTTGCTCATGATCGCGAACATCGCCGCCGCAGGCGCGCTCGCCGCCGCATAGGTATTCGGCAACCAGAAACCCAGCGGCCACATGCCGGCCTTGATCAGGAACGCGGTACCGAGAATCGCCGCGCCGGCTTCGAGCAGCGGCCGGTCGGCCGGCGGAATCTCGGCGATGCGCGCTGCCAGGTCGGCCATGTTGAGCGTGCCGGCGACGCCGTAGATCAGGCTCACGCCGATCAGGAAGAAAGTCGAGGCAAGCAGGTTGATGGCGATGTAATGCAGGCCCGCGCGGATGCGCGGCTCGCCCGAGCCATGCAGCACCAGGCCATACGAAGCCGCGAGCATGACCTCGAAGAACACGAACAGGTTGAACAGGTCGCCGGTCAGGAACGCGCCGTTCACGCCCATGAGCAGCAGCAGGAACAGCGAGTAGAAACGCGGTCCGGCGCGATCCCAGCGCACCAGCGCGAACAGCAGCGTGCAGAAGCCGAGCACGCTCGTGAGCAGCAGCATCATCGCCGACAGCCGATCGACGACCATGACGATGCCGAACGGAGCCGGCCAGTCGCCGAGCGCGTAGACCTTGGCGGTGTCGCCGCCATCGGGCGCGCCGCTCATCGCGAAGATCGTCAGCGTCAGCGCGATGCCGACGAGCGCGAGCGTGGTGGCGATGCTCAGCGCGGATTTGATGCGCCGGTGCTCGCCGCTCGACAGCAGCATCGCCGCCGCGACGATCAGCGGCAGCACGATCGGCAGCAGGATCAGGTGATCGCTCCAGTGCATCATTGATCGGTTTCCTTGCCGTCGACATGGTCGGTGCCGGTAGCGCCGCGCGACGCGAGCAGCACGACGAGGAACAAGGCGCTCAGCGCGAAGCTGATGACGATCGCGGTGAGCACGAGCGCCTGCGTCACCGGATCGTCGTACTGCGACACGTCGATCGCGTCGGTGTTGACGAGCACCGGTGGCGAGTCGATGCGCAAGCGCCCCATCGAGAAGATGAACAGGTTGATCGCATAGGCGACCAGCGAAAGCCCCACGATCACCTGGAAAGTTCGCGGGCGCAGCATGAGCCAGACGCCCGATGCGGTCAGCACGCCGATGCCGATGGCGACGACGATTTCCATTACGCGTTCTCCTGCTCGGCGTCGCCTTCTTCGGTCGCCGCCTCGGGCCTGGCCACCCGCTCGCGCGGCTTGCGCAGCGACTGGTGCGCGAGCGCGACCAAGGTCAGCACGGTGGCACCCACCACGAGGATGAACACGCCCGCGTCGAACACCACGGCCGATGCGAGCGGCAGCTTGCCGAGCAGCGGAAACTCGACATAGCGGAACCACGAGGTCAGGAACGGATGGCCGAACAGCCACGATCCGGCCCCTGCGAGCGCGGCGATCAGCAGGCCGAGCCCGATCCACGACAGCGGATGGATATCGAGCCGCTCTTCCACCCAGCGCGCGCCCGAGGCCATGTACAGCAGGATCACCGCGATCGACATGGTGATGCCGGCGACGAAACCGCCGCCCGGCAAGTCGTGTCCGCGCAGGAACAGGTGCACGGCGAGCACGATGATGACCGGATAAAGCCACTTCATGATCACGCGCGGAATCAGCATGGTGTCGGACAGCGTGCTGCCGACCTCGCGCTGCTCGTGCCGGCTGTCGTGATCGTTCTGGATCTGCTGCTGCTTGGGCAGCGACAGGCTTTCGGTGGCCGGACGGAAGCGTCGCAGCAGCGCGAACACCGTGAGGCCGACGATGCCGAGCACGGTGATTTCGCCCAGGGTGTCGAAGCCGCGGAAGTCGACGAGCAGCACGTTGACGACGTTGCGCCCGCCGCCCTCGGAATACGAACGCTCGAGGAAGAAGTGGGCGATGCTTTCGCCTGGCGGTCGCGTCATCACCGCATAGGCGAGCAGCGCGAGCCCGGAGCCCGAAGCGACGGCGATCAGGAAATCGCCCGCGCGGCGGCGCTGGTTTCGCTCGATGTTCTCGGGGCGGACCGCGATGGTTTCCTGGCGCTTCGGCAGCCAGCGCAAGCCGAGCAGCAGCAGCACGGTGGTGACGATCTCCACGACCAGCTGCGTGAGCGCGAGATCGGGCGCCGATAGCCAGACGAAGCTCAGGCAGCTGACGAGCCCGGCTCCGCCCATCAGCACGGTCGCGGCGAGCCGATGATATTTGGCGCTCCAGGCCGCCCCGATCGCGCAGGTGCAGCCGATCACCCACAGCAGCACGAACACCGGATCGACCGCCGACAGGTGCTCGAAGCTATCGCCGAGCCCAAGCCCGCGGCTGCCAAGCGCGAGAAACGCGGCCGCCATCGCGCACAGGATCAGGCAGCGCAGCTGCCACTGCAGGCGCTCGGTGCTGAAGCGATCCTCGAGCGTGCCGGCGACCCGGTAGAACAGCGCCAGCGACTTGTCGAACAGCATGCCGCCGTCGAAGGGGCTCAGCAGCAGCGGGCCTCCACGCGGATTGGTGTTGATCGAGCGCCGGAACACCACGTAAAGCGCAACACCGCCCACGAGTGCGATCAGGCTCATGATCAGCGGCGCGTTGAAGCCGTGCCAGATCGCGAGGCTGTATTCGGGCGTCTGCCCTCCGAGCACCGACACCACGGCCGATGCGAGGAACGGCGCGATCGTCAGCGCCGGCACGGTGCCGACCGCGACGCAGAGCAGCACCAGGAACTCGATCGGAAAGCGCATCCAGCGCGGAGGCTCGTGCGGCTGCTGCGGCAGATCCGTCGCCGAATCGCCGAAGAAAACCTGATGGATGAAGCGCAGCGAGTACAGCACCGAGAACGCGCTCGCCACCGTCGCGACCACGGGCAGGAAGGTGCTCAGGTAATGACCGCCGCGATTGGCGACCGCTTCGGCCAGGAACATTTCCTTGGACAGGAAACCATTGAGCAGCGGAACGCCGGCCATCGCCGCGGCCGCGACCATCGCGAGCGTGGCGGTGATCGGCATGCTGCGCGACAGCCCGCTCAAGCGCCGCAGATCGCGCGTGCCGGTTTCGTGATCGATGATGCCCGCGGCCATGAACAGCGAGGCCTTGAAGGTGGCGTGATTGACGACGTGGAAGATCGCCGCGACTGCGGCGAGCGGGCTGCCGAGCCCGAGCAGCACCGTGATCAGGCCGAGATGGCTGATCGTCGAATACGCGAGCAGGCCCTTGAGATCGTGCTGGAAGATCGCCGAGTACGCGCCCACGAGCAGCGTCGCCGTGCCCGCACCGCCGACGATCAGGTACCAGGCCTCGGTGCCCGACATCACCGGCCACAGGCGGATCATCAGGAAAATGCCGGCCTTGACCATCGTCGCCGAATGCAGGTACGCGGACACCGGCGTCGGCGCCGACATCGCACGTGGCAGCCAGAAGTGAAACGGAAACTGCGCGCTCTTGGTCAGCGCGCCGAGCAGCACGAGGATCAGCGCCGGCACGTAGGCCGGGCTGTTGCGGATCGCCTCGCCCGAGTTCAGCACCACGTCGAGATCGAAGCTGCCGACGATGCGCCCGATGATCAGCATGCCGAGCAGCAGGCACAGGCCGCCCGTCGCGGTCACCGTGAGCGCCATGCGCGCACCGTCGCGCGCCGATGGATTGCTGTGCCAGTAGCCGATCAGCAGGAACGAGAACAGGCTCGTGAGCTCCCAGCTCACCACCAGCTGCACGAGGTTGCCGGCCATCACCACGCCGAGCATCGCGCCCATGAAGGCGAGGAAGAACATGAAGAAGCGCGAGACCGGATCTTTCTTGGCGATGTAGTAGCGCGCGTAGAGCACCACCAGCGCGCCGATGCCGAGCACCAGCATCGAGAACAGCCACGAGAGCCCGTCGAGCCTGAGCACCAGGCTCACGCCGAGCGTCGGCAGCCAGCGGATCTCATGACGCACGACGTTGCCGTCGGTCACGTGCGGATACAGCAGGATCGCGCAGAGCAACCCGGTGAACGCGACGCTCCAGGCCAGGGCTGCGGCCCAGTTGCGCGCGTAGGTCGGCAGGAAGAACGCGATCGCCGCACCCGCGAACGGGGCGATGGCCATGATCTGCAGCAGCAGCGCATCTGACAGCAGCGGCATCAGGGCCCCCACCAGTGGACTGCGACGCAGCTCATCGGGTCCGACCCGGCATCATGCGCGTTTTCGTTCGTTCTCATGCGTCGTCATCGTGTCTGCGAAGTGCGGCGCATCCGGACGCGAAGCGCCTGGCGCCTCATCCGAACACTCGTGCGAGCCCTTACGGCCTAGCCACAGTAAGCGTTGGCCAGCCTGCTGCGTGGCCGAGACGCTCGCGCGTGCTCAACCGGCATGGGATTTAGGGCTGACGTTGTGGCGGTTCAAGCGGCGATACTGCGGCGCGGGCCACGCGAGCCGATTGTACTGCATCTGCCTGTCATTCCCTGTTTCGCGGGAATGACAGGCATGACTCGGCGGACATCGGATTCGCACTCATGCCACGCACCGCATTCACGGCACGAAGCGCTTGCCGAGCTTGCGCGCCAGCGTGCGCCGGTGCATGCCGAGCCGTCGCGCGGTTTCGGAGATGTTGAAGCCGGTCTCCGCGAGCGTCTCGTGGATGCGCTCCCATTCGAGCGTCTTGATCGACGTGGGCCGCGCGGCGACCGGCACGTCGACCTCGCCGGGCGTGCGCGAGAACGCGGTCTCGATGTCGTCGGTGTTCGACGGCTTGACGAGGTAGTTGCTGGCCCCGAGCTTGATCGCCTCGACCGCGGTCGCGATGCTCGCGAAGCCCGTCAGCACCACGATGAGCATGTCGGCGTCGTGCTGATGCAGCGCCTGCACGACGGCCAGGCCCGATTCGGTGCCGAGCTTGAGGTCGACCACCGCGTTGGTCGGCGCATGCGTCCGCAGCAGCTCGCGGGCCTCTTCGAGGCTGGTCGCCAGAATCACGCGCCAGTCGCGACGCTCGAACGAGCGTTTGAGCGTGCGCGCGAACGCCGCGTCGTCCTCGACGATCAGCAGCAGGCGCTCGTTCTCGTTCGGATGGCTCGCCGATTCGCTCATGCTCCCTCCCCGATCGCGAGCGCCGCGAGCGGCAGTTTCAAAGTCACCGAAGCACCGCCGCCGATCAGGTTCTCCGCGCTCACGCTGCCGCCGAACTTGCGTGCGACGTTGACGACCAGGAACAGCCCGAGCCCGCCGCCGGGACGGCCCTTGGTCGACTGATACGGCTTGCCGATCTGCGGAATCATCCACGACGGAAAGCCCGGCCCGCGATCGCGCACGACCAGACACAGCGCATCGTCGTAGCTGCGCGTGATCTCGAGGCCGACCCAGGCCGGCGACACTTCGAGCGCGTTGTCGAGCACGTTGCAGATCACCTTCTTGAGCGCCGGATCGGAGACCACGGGCAGGTCGTCGCGCAGCTCGTTTTCGGGGTCGAACTCATAGCGCATGTCGACCACCGGCCGCGTACTGCGCCACTCGTCGACGAGCTCATCGAAGAAACCCGCGAGCGTGGTGACCGAAGGCGATTCGCCGCGCGCCTCGCCGGCCGACAGCAGGATGCCGGTCAGAATGGTCTTGCAACGCTGCACCTCGACCTGCATGTCGTCGATCTCCTGCAGCAGTTCGGGGTCACCCGCGAACACCGGCATGCGCTTCCAGTCGCCGAGGATCACCGACAGCGTCGCGAGCGGCGTGCCGAGCTCGTGCGCCGCCCCCGAGGCGAGCAAGCCCATGCGCACGATGTGATCTTCCTCGGCCGCGCGCTGGCGCAGATCCGCCAGGCGCTCGTCGCGACGCCGCAGGATGCGGTTGATGCGCGTCATGAACAGCACCACGAGCGCCGCGTCGAGCACGAAGCAGATCAGCATGCCGAGCACGTGCAACTCGAACAGCGCATCGGGATCGGACGACGGCAGCTGCAGCGGCACGTAGTAGCGCATCAAGGCGGCGAAGCAGCAGCCGGTCACGATCACCAGCACGCAGGCGGCCCAGGTTTCGAGCAGCACCGCGGCGAGCGTCACCTGCAGCAGGTACAGGAACACGAACGGGTTGGTCGCACCGCCGCTCAGATACAGCAAGGCGGTCAGCGCGCAGACGTCCATCAGCAGGCCGCGCGTGAGTCCGCCGTTGCTGACTTCGCCGTGCTCGCGCGGACGGAACAGGCTGAACAGGTTCAACACGACGAGAAAGCCGACGACGGCCGACATCGGCAGCAGCGGCAGCTCGATGTCGTAGACCAGCGTGGCGTAGGCGATCGTCACGATCTGCCCGACCACCGCGATCCAGCGCAGCTGGACCAGCTGCATCATGTTCTGCTGGCCGACCGTCTCGCGCGTGGAGGCGATCAGCGAGCTGCGGGTGGCGGCCGGGGAAGACATCGGCGCATTGTAGGCGCTTCGGCTCCAGGGCCGCCGCAACGCTTCCTTGCCCGCGCAGCGTCGACTTTCGGAGCCTTTCGGAGCCGGATAGCCGGGACTTCAATGCGGCCGTCGGTTCGGTGCCACCAGCCCGATGCGCCGCATGCGGCGATGCAGCGTGGTGCGATCCACGCCGAGCCGTCGTGCGGCTTCGCTGATGTTCCAGTGGCATTCGCGCAGCAGCGCAGCCAGCTTGGACGCACCGTCACCGGCCTGCGTCTGCGCATCCACGCCCGTGGACTCGCTTGCCTGGGCGCGCAGTGCCGGCAGATCGTCCAGCTCGATCACGCCATCGTTGCAGAGCACGCGCGCCAGCTCCACGACGTTGACGAGCTCGCGGATGTTGCCGGGCCAGTGATGCGCTTCGAGCGCCTCACGCGCGGCGCGGCTGACCCTGACCGGGCGCAGCGCGCCGTTGCTCTTGCGGCCGCCCGATTGCAACAGGCGGTCCAGCAGCCATCCCAGATCGCGCCGTGAACGCAGCGCCGGAATGCGCAGCACCGCGCCGCTGAGCCGATAGAACAGATCCTCGCGGAACGCGCCGCTGCGCACGTGATCGGCGAGTTCGCGATGCGTCGCCGAGATGATCCTCAGATTCACGGGTATCGGGCGCGATCCACCCAGCGGCACGACTTCGCGCTCGGCCAGCACACGCAGCAGCCGCGCCTGCAGGCTCAAGGGCATGTCGCCGATCTCGTCGAGAAACAGGGTGCCGCCGTGGGCCTCCTCGATGAGCCCCTTGCGGCCCCTTGCGCGGGCGCCGGTGAACGCGCCGGGAACGTAACCGAACAACTCGCTCTCGATCAGCGTTTCCGGCAACGCGGCGCAATTGATCGCCACGAACGGACCACTGTGTTTGCCGGAGTCGTGGATCGCACGCGCCAGCACTTCCTTGCCGCAGCCGGTTTCGCCCTGCAGCAGCAGGGCGATCGGCTGGTCGGCGAGCCTGGCCGCCATCACGAGCATGCGATCCATCTGCTCGTCGCCGCCGCTGAGGCCCTGCAGCGTGGCCGGAATCGCACGCGACGCGGCGGGCGCTGCGGAGCGCTGCGCCTGCCCGCCCGAGCTGGAGTGCGGCTCTGCCGCGTGGGCGTACAGGCGCTCGCCGTTGCGGAGCCGGATCGAGCGGTCGCACGTCGGCAGGGCGCGCGTGAATCTCGGCAGCTCGTCGAGCTCGACGTCGAAAGCTTCGGAGAACGATCGCCCCAGCAGGCTCGGCATGCTGCGCCAGTCCAGGCCGAGTGCGCGCGCCATCAGCTTGCGGCCGGCGTGCGTCGTGCCGACCACGCGGCCCGAGGCGTCGATGGCGATGGCGGCTTCAGGGTCGACGTCGACGAATTCCTGCGATCGGCTGAAACGCAGGATCCATTCGGAGCGGAACGAGGCCATCAGGTGCGCGAGCTCGATCCGCAGGGTGCTGGCGCGCACCAGCTGCAGCGCCAGCGCCTGGCTGATCTTGTCCGGCGGCGAATGCAGCGCCGAGATATCGACCACCGCGGCCAGTTCGCCGCGCGCGTCGTAGATCGGGGCCGCGGTGCAGGTCAGTGGAATATGGGTGGCGTCGAAGTGATCGCTGCGATGGATCACCACGGGCTCGCCGGAGGCGATGCAGGCGCCGACCGCGCAGGTGCCGGCATGGGATTCCGACCAGTCCGAACCCAGGGTGAGCCCGGCGCGATGCAGGGCGCCTTCGCGGCCCCGGTCGCCGATGTAATCCACGCTGATGCCACGCTTGTCCGACAGCAGCACCACATAGTCCTGGCCGGCGACCTGCCGATACAGGCTTTCGAGGCCGAAACGGGCCGTGCGGATCAGCGATTCCAGTGGGTCGCGATGCTCGCGCAGGCGGCTGTCGGGCAATACGTGCGCCCGCTGCCGCCGGGTCGGATCGAGCCCGTGCTGGTCGACGCAGCGGCGCCAGGAATCCCGCACCAGGCTGTCGCGCATCGACGGAGCCCCGCCGATCACGTCGACCACCTCGCGAATGTGCAGGCTCGTCTCGTTCATGCTCTGCGCTCCGGCATTGCGATCTCGATCGCGTGAAGCAAATGTTCCATTTTTGCTACGTTTGTTCCGAGCCCTGATAGCGCGGCTGCACGATGCCGTGCCGCTTCATCATCCGGTAGATGGTCGACCGCGAAATGCCCGATGCGGCGGCGGCGCTGGTCAGCCCCCAGCGATGCTGATTGAGCAGCTTCACCAGCCATTGCGCCTCCGACCGCTGCAGCTCCTGCAGGGGATCGGATAGGGGCGTGGCGCCCGCCTTGCCGGATGACGTCGGCGCGGATGCGAGCGGCGCGGCCGTTGCCTGCGGCTCGCCGTCGAGGACCTCGCCCGGCAGATGCTCCAGCCCGATCGGCCGGTCGTCGCTGAGCGCCAGCGCCGATCGCAAGGTGTTGCGCAGCTGGCGGATATTGCCGGGCCAGTGGTAGCGCAGCAGGGCCTCCATCGCCTCGGCGTCGATGCTGTAGTCGCGAAGCCGCAGCTCGTCCGCTTCGAGGCGCAGCACCGAGCGGATCAGCGCGGGCTTGTCGGAACGGTCGCGCAGCGCCGGCAGCAGCAGCGTCACGCCGTTGAGACGGTAGTAGAGGTCTTGCCGGAACTCCCCGGCGCGGACCAGCTTGGACAGGTCGCGATGCGTGGCGCAGACCACCTGGATGTCGATCGGGATCGGCTTGTCGGCGCCCAGCGGCACCACTTCGCGCTCGGCCAGCACGCGCAGCAGCCGCGTCTGCAAGCTCAAGGGCATGTCGCCGATCTCGTCGAGAAACAGGGTGCCGCCATCGGCCTGGGTGATCTTGCCGCGCGCGCCCTTGGCGCGTGCGCCGGTGAAGGCACCGTCGCGGTAACCGAACAGCTCGCTCTCGATCAGCGTGTCCGGAATGGCGGCGCAGTTGAGCGCGACGAACGCCGCGGACGCTCGCCGACTCGCCTCGTGCATGGCCTTGGCGAAAGCCTCCTTGCCGGTGCCGGTCTCGCCGAGCACCAGCACCGGAATGCCCTTGTCGAGCACGCGCATCGCGCGGCTGACGTTGTCGGTCATCCTGTCGTCGCCGCCGGCCAGCGCGGCCAGGCCGGAGCCCGCCGCCGCGATGGCGGCGGGCGGCCTGCGCCCGACCACGCTCGCTTCCAGCAGATTGCGGACCGTTGCGCGCGGGCGCCGCAAGGTGGCGAACAGCGCCTGGTCACCGCCGCTGATGCGCAGCGGCAGCACTTCGGAGATCTGGGTGTCGCGTCCGCCCGCGAGCTGGGCCAGGCGCTGGCCCAGGAATTCCTCGATGCGATGGCCATCGAGCGAGGCGCTGCCGAGCCCGAGCATGCGGCGGAAGGTTTCGTTGCTGGCGATGATGGTGCCGTTTTCTTCCATCGCCACCAGGCCCTCGGTCGACACTTCGAGAAAGCCGCTCTGCATGCTGGTGCGCAGCACCCAGCGATTCTCGAAATGACGCAGGAACTCGGCGTTCTCGATCATGCGCGCGGTGGCGCTGACCATCTGCAGGATCAGGTGCTGGCTGCGCTTGTCGTCCGGCGAATACATCGCGGACGCGTCGAGTACCGCGAGCAGGCTGCCGTCGATCGAGCGGATCGGCGCGGCACTGCAGGTGAGGCTGCCGTTGCGCGAACGGTAGTGCTCGCCGTGGTGGACCGTCACCGGCCGCGGATCGGCGGTGCAGAGGCCCAGCGCGCAGGTGCCCTCCACGTCCTCGCCCCAGCACGACCCAAGGTAGAGCCCGGTCTCGCGCAGCTCCGAGTCGAGCACCGGGTCGTTCATGATGTCCACGGCGATGCCGTTCGCATCGCTGAGCATCACCACGTAGCCGGCGCCGTGGATCTGCCGGAACAGCGATTCCATCCCGCTCCGGGCCAGCATCAGCAGCGGCTCCAGCGGCTGCCGGTACTGCTTGATCTCCTGCTGGTTCAACACCAGCGGCGGGCTGTCGCTATTGGCGTCGATCTTGTAGCTGTCGAGCGAGCGCCCCCAGGATTGCGCGATCTGCGCGTCGACGCCGTTGTCGCTGTTGCGCCAGCCGCTGCGCACCACGGACTGCACGCGATCGGCATGAGACCGGTCCGAGTGGATCATCGAATTCTCCTCCGGGCCGATTCGAGTCGGCCTCTATGGTGGTTTGTCAGCTGTAGCGGCCCCGCGTTCCAAGCCAGCGCACTGCGACAACTGTTCCATTTTTCGTATTCGCTCCTCCAATGCGCATCAAGCATGCCAGGCAGGCTCGGACCGGCGACGGCGCCTTCGGTCCGGTTGCCGGAGCTGCCTTCGGGTCAGCGCCCGGACCTGCGGAAACAATCGCTTCAACTCTGGAAAGCAGCTGAAACATTTGTTTCACAACTCGCGTTCGGGGGCGCCCAGGCGAGCGCCTCGCGGGACCGGAAAAGCCACCCGGCGAAACCGCGAAACACTCGCAAGTTTCTGTCTTAATTAAAGAAAAAACCCACCTTACGATAGCGGGCCACCGGCCCGCCGATGCTTGGCACAGAGGCTGCGCCCAGCGCCGGCGAGTCCGTGGGACGGTCACTGGCAAACGGCGAATACCGACACGTAGATGCGGCCGCGCTCATCGGGCTTTTTCCCAGTATGGGTTCAAATCAGGAGGAGAACAGAATGAGACATGTCACGGGCGTGGGGCGCCCAAAATTCTTCAATCGCACGGTGGTCGCCAGCCTCGGCCTGTTGCTGGGCTCGAGCAGCCTGCCCGCGGCGCTCGCGGCGGCAACCGTCGGCGACTGGCCGGAGTACATGAGCGACAAGGCGGCTTCCAACTACGAAGCCGGTGACAAGGTCACGCTGAAGTCGGTGAAGTCGATGAAGGTGGCCTGGCGCGTCGACCTGCCCGGCAACGACATTCCGGAGGAGAACCCGGAGCTGCGCACCTGGGTCAACGAATCCACGCCGATCGCGATCGGCGGCATCCTCTACGCCGCCTCGCCGCTCAACATCGTCTCGGCGATCGACGGCGCCAGCGGCAAGACCCTGTGGACCTACGATCCGAAGGCCTACGTCGACGGCACCGCTCCCAATCTCGGCTTCATCAGCCGCGGCGTGGGCTACTGGAAGAAAGGGGAGCAGGAACGTCTGTTCGTCGGCACCGGCGATGCCTACCTGATCGCGCTCGACGCCAAGACCGGCAAGCCGGTCGACAGCTGGGGCGACCATGGCCGCGTCGATCTGACCAAGGGCCTGCGTCGTCCGGTGGATCGCTCGCTGGTGGCCTCGACCTCGGCGCCGCTGATCTGCAATGGCCAGGTGATCCCGACCATGGCGGTGCTGGATTCCTTCGCGGTCGGGCGTCCGCCGCTCAAGTACCACCCTCCGGGCGATGTGCGCGGCTTCGACGCGGAGACCGGAAAGCAGTCGTGGATCTTCCATGCGCCGCCGCAAGCCGGCGAGCCGGGCAACGAAACCTGGGAGAACCAGTCCTGGAAGACCGCCGGCGGCATGAACATGTGGGCCCGGCCGAGCTGCGACGAGGAACTGGGCCTGGTGTACCTGCCGATCTCGACGCCCGACAACGACTTCTTCGGCGGCTGGCGCAAGGGCGATGGCCTGTATGGCGACTCGCTGGTCGCGGTCAACGCCAAGACCGGTGAGCGGGCCTGGCATTTCCAGATCGTGCATCACGGCCTCTGGGACTACGACCTGCCGACGGCGCCGAACCTGATGGACCTGACCGTCAAGGGCAAGAAGATCAAGGCGGCGGTGCAGATCACCAAGCAGGGCTTCATCTACGCCTTCGACCGCAGCAACGGCCAGCCGATCTGGCCGATCGAGGAGCGCCCGGTTCCGCCGTCGCCCATTGCGAGCGAACACGCCGCGCCGACGCAGCCCTTCCCCACCTGGCCGTTGCCGTTCGTGCAGCAAGGCGCGAACGAAGACGACTTGATCGATCTCACGCCGGAGCTCAAGGAGCAGGCGAAGAAGATTTTCGCCCGCTACAACACCGGCCCCTTGTTCACGCCGCCCACGGCCGACAAGTCCGGCACGCTGCAGGTCCCCGGCGTCCTCGGCGGCGCCAGCTGGGTCGGCGCGGCACACAACCCGAACACGAACGTGTTGTACGTGCCGTCGTTCACGATCCCGTTCGGCATCAAGCTCAAGAAGGAAACCTCGGGCGTGTACGAGTACACCGGCACCTGGTCGGGTGTCGGCGGTCCGCAGGGATTGCCGCTGTTCAAGCCGCCGTTCTCCGCGGTGACGGCCTACGACATGGACACGGGCAAGCAGCTGTGGCGCATTCCGGCCGGCCGTGGCCCGGTCGATTCGCCCGCGCTGCATGGCTTGAAGGTGGATCGTCTCGGCGTGCCGCGCCAGAGCCACATCCTGCTCACCGACAAAGTGCTGTTCATCGCGCCGGAAGGCACCAACAGCGTCATCGGCCTGTCGTCGCGCGGCAATGCGCTGATCACGCAGGCCACGCTCAACGAGCCGGAGCCCTTCCTCTATGCGCATGACGCCAAGACCGGCGCGCTGATCAGCGAACTCAAGCTGCCCGGCGCAGCGATGGGCCAGCTGATGACCTATCGCTCGGGCGGCAAGCAGTTCCTGGTGGTGCCGATCGGCGGCGCCGGGCTGCCGTCGCAGCTGGTCGCGGTATCGATCGACTAAAACCGCGTCCCCGTGGCCCGGCGCAGATCGCGCCGGACCACGGGCCAGGCGTGCGCCAACTTTTCAAAGAAAGACGGAACAACCCGAAATGAAAACGCGACTGTTGCTGCTTGCCGTGCTCAGCCTGGCCAGCGGCGCTCTACGAGCCGGTGGCTCACCGCCGCCGTCGGACGATCAGGCGGTGCTGGGTGCGGCCGATGTGGATCTCAAGGACGAGGCCCGCATCGGCCGCGGCAAGAGCACCTTCAACGAAAGTTGCGCCGCGTTCTGCCACGGACAGGAGCCGCCGCTGTTCGTCGGCCGCAAAGGGCTCGATCCCGACTACGTCTACCAGACCATCAAGGAGGGCGGCCGCGGTGCAACGCCGATGCCGCCCTGGGGCAACGTGTTCACGCCCGACGAGATTTGGGATCTGGTGGCCTACGTCGAGTTCATGGGCACGCTGCCGCCGCTGACGGCCACCAGCAAGTAGGCAACGCCCGCCTCGCGGCGGGCGCTTGATAACCGGGATTCATCGCAACGCGGGCGCTCGCAAGCCTCCGTGCAGGGGGCGCTTTGCCCGCGAACCGCTGATCGAACCCGCACCGCTTTACTGACAAACCACGATGCAAGAGGAGAAAAGACAATGAAGAAAACCAGCAATTTCGGCGGTAAACCGGGGAAATTCCACTACGCGGCCGCGTCGGTGCTGGCGATGTTCGGCCTGACCACGCAGCCCGCGCAGGCGCAGGTGACGCTCGACGTGATCGGCCCGCACGAATACGAGCTGCCGGTGGGCTTCAAGCCCTTCAACGTGTTCGTGCAGTACGCCGCGTTCAACGACAGCGACACGGCTTACGACGACGGCGGCCACAAGGTGGACGTCGGCAATACCCAGACGCTGGTCGGCTTGTCCAAGTACGTCCGCTTCTGGACGCCGGAATCGCATCCGGGCATCGGCGTGGCGTACGAGATCATCGTGCCGGAGATCAGCGTGCGTTCCACCGACGGCTCCGGCGGATATGTCGGCGGCATCGGCGATCCGCTGACCGGGCCGGCGGTGTGGTTCAAGCCGGCCGACGGGGTGACGCTCGGGCTGCAGTCGTTCTTCCAGATTCCGATCGGTGCGACCGACGTCAGCGACCGCAACTGGAAGAACCTGTCGAGCCTGTTCTGGGATTGGCGTGCGACCGGCAGCCTGGGCGTCACCGGCAACCTGGGCGTGGTCTGGCAGGGCGAGAACGCGGCGGGCTTCACGCCGGGGCTGACTTATCACATGAATCATCGCCTGGGTTTTCGGCTCGGCAAACTGGTCGAGCCCTTTCTCGGCGCGGACGCCGAAACCACCGAAGCACACGACGGCGCGCCAAAAGCCTGGGCGGTCGACGGCGGAATCGGCGTGATGCTGCACACCTTCGCCAACCAGTCGATCACGCTGCGTTACTCCAGCACCTTCGACGCACGGAACCATGCGGACAACGACAGCGTGAACGTCAAGTACGCCTACGTCTGGTAACGGCCTGCGAAACCGGCCTCGGCGTTTGACCGCCCAGTCGGGCGCTTGCGCTCCGGATTGCCTCGGTCCGGAGCCCTTTTCTGCGTGCAGTTCGGGCTACGGCCGTAACGGCTCGGCCTGTCGAGATTCCGCCTGCACGCGTCTTTTTTCGGCTATCGGATGCGACGCTCGCGTCGCCAGACGATGACGCCAGCGCCGATCACCATCAGCGCAAGCGAAAACCAGGTGATCGCGTAGACCAGATGGCTGTTGTGGAATTTCACGATCGTGAGCCCGCCGACCGGCCAGCCGCCCGCGTTGGGGCTTGCATCCGCATCGATGAAATACGGCGCGACTTGTTGCGCCGGCAGTTCACGGGCTGCGGCAATTGCGGCGACGTCGCGTGAGTACCAGCGATCGGCCGCCGCATCGTTGTCACGCAGGAATCCACCCCCCGGCTCGCTCAGGCGCAGCAGGCCGGTGACGACGGTCGTGCCACTCACCTGCCCTTGCGGGCGCGTCGCCGGATCGCGCCGATCGGCTTCGACGAAGCCTCGGTTGATGAGCAGGTAATGGCCATCCGTCGTGCGCAGGGGCGTGAGCACCCAGAAGCCCGGACCGCGCTCGGTCACGGCTTGCACGAGTGCCTCGCGCTCATGCAGGAACTCACCGGTGATGCGCACCGCGCGGTATTCGTCGTGCGCCGCATCGACGCGGGCCCACGCCGATGCGTCAGGCGGCGCGACCGGCTCCGCGTGCACGCGCGCCTCGACGCGTTCGATCAGGTCTAGCTTCCAGAACAGCCGCTGGACCTGCCAGCTTCCGAGCGCAACGAAGCCGGCGAACAGTGCACCGCCGATCACCAGCAAAAAGGCCAGCACCGCGTTCGAGCGCGGTGCTGGCCTGGCTTCCAGCGTTTCGGACAAGGCCGACTCCGAAGCCGTGGCGGCTACGGAACGTTGCGCATTTCGTGCGCGGACATCGACGGCATCATGTTGGCATTCATGTGATACATGACCCACAGCGAGCCGCTCAGCGTGATCACCACGAGCACCAGCGTGAAGATCAGCGCGAGCATGTTCCAGCCGCTCTCGGAGCTCGTATTCATGTGCAGGAAGTAGATCATGTGCACGACGATCTGCACGGCACCGAACGCGAGGATGATCAGCGTGGTGGCGTTCTTGTTCGGCAGCACGTCGCCCATGACGAGCCAGAACGGAATCGCGGTCAGGATCACCGACAGCACGAAGCCGATCGTGTAGCTCTTCAGCGAGCCGTGAGCGGCTCCACCGTGGCCATGACCGTGGTCGTGGCTATGGACGTTGGGAGTGTCGTGATCGTGAGTGTGTGCGGCGCTCATCGCAGCGCTCCCATCAGATAGACGAAGGTGAAGACGCCGATCCAGACGACGTCGAGGAAGTGCCAGAACAGCGACAAACAGCTCAGGCGGCGCTGATTGGCTTCGGTCAGGCCCCGCTTGCCCACCTGCACCATCAGCGTGATGAGCCAGATGATGCCGAAAGTGACGTGCAGACCGTGGGTGCCGACCAGCGTGAAGAAGGCCGACAGAAACGCGCTGCGCTGCGGGCCGGCGCCTTCGTGGATCAGGTGATGGAACTCGTAGAGTTCGAGCCCGATGAAGGCCGCGCCGAACGCTCCGGTGATCGCGAGCCAGCCGAGCACCGCGCCCTTGCGACCGCGCACCATCTCCAGCATCGCGAAGCCGTAGGTGATCGACGACAGCAGCAGCATCGAGGTGTTGACCGCCACCAGCGGCAGGTCGAACAGCTCCTTCGGCCCCGGGCCGGCGGCGTAGTTGCCACCGACCACGCCGTACATCGCGAACAGCACCGCGAACACCAGGCAGTCGCTCATCAAATAGAGCCAGAAGCCCAGCATCGTGCCGTTTTCGACGTGATGCTCTTCGGTTTCGTAGAAAACCGGTGCGCCGTCGGCGCTCATCGTTTGAGTTTGTCCCATGTCTTTAGCTCTCAACCCAGTTGCGCGAGCCGCTGCGTATGCTCGCCCTCGGTGCGCACCACTTCATCGACCGGAATGTAGTAATCGCGGTCGTAGTTGAAGGTGTGAACGATGGCCGAGACCACCAGGCCAACGAAGCTCGCCGCCGCCAGCCACCAGATGTGCCAGATCATCGCGAAACCGCAGACCAGGCTGAGACCGGCGAGCACGATGCCGGCCGCCGTGCCCTTGGGCATGTGAATGGCCAGGAAGCCGCCGATCGGACGCTGGTAGCCGCGCTTCTTCATGTCGAACCAGGCGTCCTGCTCGTGAATGCGCGGCGTGAACGCGAAGTTGTAATCCGGCGGCGGCGACGAGGTGGACCATTCGAGCGTACGGCCGCCCCAGGGATCGCCGGTCAGGTCGCGCAGCTGCTCGCGGTTCTTGATGCTCACGTAGAGCTGGATCAGGAAGCTCGCGATGCCCAGCGCGATCAGCACCGCGCCGAACGCGGCGATCTGGAACCAGATCTGCAGCGACGGATCGTCGAAGTGGCTCATGCGACGCGTCACGCCCATCAGGCCGAGCACGTAGAGCGGCATGAAGGCGAACCAGAAGCCGGTGAACCAGAACCAGAACGAGCACTTGCCCCAGAACGGATCGAGCTTGAAACCGGTCACCTTCGGGAACCAGTAGGTGATGCCTGCGAACACGCCGAACACCACGCCGCCGATGATCACGTTGTGGAAGTGCGCGATCAGGAACAGCGAGTTATGCAGCACGAAGTCCGCCGGCGGCACCGCCAGCAGCACGCCCGTCATGCCGCCGACGACGAAGGTCACCATGAAGCCCACGGTCCACAGCATCGGCACCTCGAAGCGGATGCGGCCGCGATACATGGTGAACAGCCAGTTGAACACCTTGGCGCCCGTCGGGATCGAGATGATCATCGTGGTGATGCCGAAGAAGCTGTTCACGCTCGCACCCGAGCCCATCGTGAAGAAGTGATGCAGCCACACGAGGTAGGACAGGATCGTGATCACGACCGTCGCGTAGACCATCGAGGCGTAGCCGAACAGGCGCTTGCCGCTGTAGGTCGAGACGATTTCCGAGAACACGCCGAAGATCGGCAGGATCAGGATGTAGACCTCCGGGTGACCCCAGATCCAGATCAGGTTCACGTACATCATCGGGTTGCCGCCGAAGTCGTTCGTGAAGAAATTGGTGTCGACGTAGCGATCGAGCGAGAGCAGCACGAGCACCGCCGTCAGCACCGGAAACGCGGCGACGATCAGCACGTTGGTGCACAGCGCGGTCCAGGTGAAGATCGGCATCTTCATGAGCGTCATGCCCGGGGCGCGCATCTTGATGATGGTCACCATCAGGTTGACGCCCGACAGCAAGGTTCCGACACCGGCGATCTGCAATGCCCAGATGTAGTAATCGACCCCGACATCCGGGCTGTAGGCGATCCCCGAGAGCGGCGGATACGCGAGCCAGCCGGTCTTGGCGAATTCACCGACGAACAGCGACAGCATGACCAGCACCGCGCCGGCGGTGGTCATCCAGAAGCTGAAGTTGTTGAGGAACGGGAACGCCACGTCGCGGGCGCCGATCTGCAGCGGCACCACGTAGTTCATCAGCCCGGTGACGAACGGCATCGCCACGAAGAAGATCATGATCACGCCGTGCGCCGTGAAGATCTGGTCGTAGTGGTGCGGCGGCAGGTAGCCCATGTTGTCGCCGAAGGCGATCGCCTGCTGGGCGCGCATCATGATGGCGTCGGCGAAGCCGCGCAGCAGCATGACGATGCCGAGCACCATGTACATCACGCCGATCTTCTTGTGGTCGATGCTGCAGAACCAGTCGTTCCACAGATGACCCCAGGCGCGCTGTCTGGTGACCCAGGCGGTGACCCCGATGCCCAGCGCAGCGGCAACGACGAAGGTCCAGACCAGGATCGGCTCGTGGTACGGAATGGCCTCCCAGCTCAGCTTGCCGAAGAGGAAGTTGATCAGATCAGAGCGTTCGTGCATCGATTAGCTCGCTACGTGCGCGTATTGAAAGACTTAAGGGGCGAAGCGGGCCGAGCCGTAGCGCGGCGCCGACAGCACGGCAGAGGCCTGGGCGACGTCGTCGACCGAGCACAGCGAGGCGACGTAGCTGCGGCGCGGGGCCAGCAGCGCATCACCGCGCATGCGCGGCCGGTCGTAGCGCAGGTGCGCGACGTTGTAGATGCCTTCCAGGCCCATGCCGCCTTCGGCGTCGATCGCCATCATGTCGCGCATGCACATCTTGTTCGGGTCGACGCAGAGGTTGACCACGGCGTCGAACAGTTCGGGGGCGGTCTTGGCGTAGTAACGCACGGGCTCGCGCTCGCTGGGCTTTTCGAGCTCGATGTAGTCGGCGCGCTCGAGCGCGCCGCCGGCAGCCTTGACCTTGTCGACCCAGCCGTCGAACTCGTCGCCGCTCAGGCCATGGAAGCGGAAGCGCATGTGCGAGAAGCCGTGGCCGCTGTAGTTGGCCGAGAAGCCTTCGTAGTTGCCGGCCTTGTTGATGACCGCGTGCAGCTCGGTCTGCATCGCCGGCATCGCGTAGATCATGCCGGCCAGCGCGGGCACGTAGAACGCGTTCATGACCGTGGAGGCGGTGATCTCGAAATCGATCGGCACGTCCACCGGCGCGGCCATCTCGTTGACCGTGGCGATGCCGTAGTCCGGATAGATGAACAGCCATTTCCAGTCGAGCGCGACCACCTGCACCTTGAGCGGCTTGACGTCCTCCGGCACCGGCCGCGAGGCATCGATGCGGTCGAGCTTGCGATACGGATCGAGCGTGTGCGTGGCGATCCAGGTGATGGCGCCGAGGGCGATGATGATCAGCAGCGGGGCCGACCAGATGATCAGCTCCAGGCCCGTCGAGTGGTGCCATTCGGGGTCGTAGGTCGCCTCCTTGTTCGCCTCGCGGTAGCGCCAGGCGAAGAACAGGGTCAGGAAGATGACCGGCACCACGATCAGCAGCATCAGGATCGTGGAGATCACGATCAGATCGCGCTGCTGGATCGCGATATCGCCAAAGGGCTTCATGACCACCCAATCACACCCGGTCAGCAGGGTGATCAGCGGCAGGAGCAGCAGGGCACGCAGCATTCGGACGGACATGGCAATCGTGTGGGACTTTAGGAGGCGCGAACTTTAAGCAGCTGGCTCAGCTCCCGCGATTGGACGTTTTGTCCTATCGCGGTGCCACCGTCGCTATGTAATCGTTCGCTGCCCCTGTTGGAGTGGATGGACACGTGCGCGTTCCTGATATCAGGTGCGAGGAGTACAGTGCATCGGCGCGCGGGACGCTAGCGGAATCAGGGTTACATCGGTGGAGCCACACATGACGTCTACGACTCAAGACACGCATTCGACATCGAAGGACCAGGGGCAGATGGGCACCGGGCGGCTGCACGATTCCGGGGAGCATCATCCGGTCGCCCCGAGCGAGATCGCGATCGGCGTGGTGATCGGGCGTCTGTCGGAATTCTTCGACTTCTTCGTCTTCGGCATCGCCTCGGTGCTGGTGTTCCCGGCGGTGTTCTTCCCGCACCTCGCCCCGCTGCAGGCCACCCTGCAGTCGTTCGTGATCTTCGCGCTGGCCTTCGTCGCCCGCCCGATCGGCACGCTGATTTTCCGCTTCATCCACGATTTCTACGGCCGCGGCACCAAGCTGACCTCGGCGCTGTTCATGCTCGGCACCGCCACCGCCGGCATCGCCTTCCTGCCCGGCTACAACGCCATCGGCGAATCGGCCATCGTACTGCTCGCCCTGTTCCGCTTCGCCCAGGGCCTCGCGCTCGGCGGCGCGGCCGATGGCCTGCCCTCGCTGCTCGCCCTCAACGCCCCGCAGAAGCGTCGCGGTTGGTACGCGATGATTCCGCAGCTCGGCGCCCCGCTCGGTTTCGCGCTGGCCGCATCACTGTTCGCCTTCGTCTACACCAGCATCTCGCCCGCGGACTTCACCGACTGGGGCTGGCGCTACCCGTTCTACGTGGCCTTTGCGATCAACGTGGTGGCCCTGTTCGCCCGCCTGCGCCTGGTCGCCACGCCGGAATTCACCGAACTGCTCAAGAAGCGCGAACTGCTGCCGGCCCCACTCGGCGAACTGTTCCGCACCCAGAGCGCCAATATGTTCCTCGGGGCCATCGCTCCGCTGGCCAGCTACGCCCTGTTCCATCTCGTCACCGTGTTTCCGCTGTGCTGGGCACTGCTGTTCAGCGATCTGCCGATCAAGAACATCCTGATCGTGCAGATCATCGGCTCCGGCGCGGCGGTGCTGACGATGATGGCCTCGGGCATCGTGGCCGACCACCTCGGGCGGCGTCTGACGCTGGCCATCGGCGCGGTGCTGATCGCCATCTACAGCGGCTCGATTCCGGTGCTGCTGACCGGCAGCACCGGCGGCGCCTATGCCTTCATCATCATCGGCTTCGCCCTGCTCGGCTTCGCTCACGCACAGGCTTCGGGCGCCGTGAATTCGGCTTTCGGCACGCGCTACCGCTACAGCGGCGCGGTCTACACCTCGAACCTCGCCTGGCTGTTCGGCGCCGGCTTCGCCCCGCTCATCGCGCTGAGCCTGACCGCCAAGTTCGGCGTCGCCCTGGTCGGTCTCTACCTCGCCTCGGGCGCGGTCGCCACGCTGGTCGCACTGGGCATCAACCGCAGCCTCGAGATGCGCGACGGCGATTGAGCCGATGCCATGCGGTGTCAGATACAAGGGAAAGCCCCGTCCTGCGGGGTTTTGTCCCTGAATGCCTTCGCCACCGTTCCGAAATGAGTTTGGCCACTCGCTCGCCATGCCCCGCCCGAAACCGAGCTTTTTCGCTGCCCTGCCGAGCCTTCTGCTGCTCTGCGCGAACGTGTCGACTGCTCGCGCCGCCGATGCAGATGAAACCGGTGCCGGTCTCTACGAGAGCGCCTGCGCCAAATGCCACAGCGGCGGTCCGGGCGCGTTTTTCACTCGGGCGCCGAAACTCAGCGACAAAGTCTGGGCGGATCGCCTCGCAGCTGCCGGTTCGGTCGAGGCGCTCGTCGCCTCGGTGAGCAGGGGCAAGGGCAAGATGCCGGCCCAGCTCGGATTGCCACGTTCAAAAGCAGAGCCGGACTCCAAGCTCAGTCAAGCCGATCTGCAGGCGGCGGTCACCTACATGCTCGAGAGAACCGGCACGGCGGCTCCGGCCAGCGCGGCACCCTGACTGCCCGAAGCTGGTTTGAACACCGAGGTCCCAGCGTTTGGCTGCCCCCTGGCCGCAGCTGCTCGCGCGAGCGCCTCGGGCCCTTTGCTCCCGATCTTCGCCCGTCAGGAGCCGGAGTTCAGAACCGCGATCCCCTGAGTGGGTCACGCTGTAACCGCTTCGCTGCACGCGTGCTCGAAAACACCAGCGCATCGCTCGCCGGCGCAGGCCAAGTGCTGCTGCCCGGACTCATGATGAGGCGACCAGCGCTCCAGTAGCCGTCCGCGCCGAGCTCCGAGGTGGCGATACGCCTACGCCAATCGGTCGAACGTCCGTCGTACCGGGCCGCGCGGACTTCACCGGCGGCCAAGCGCGGATGCCGGCTCATCGCTTCGGTGTCCTCGAACACCGCAACGGGCGCGCTCCAGTCGGCACCGTTATCGCTGTAGGCCGACTGGATGGCGAGGTTGGCGCCCGACGCATCCAGGGGCTTGCTATCCGATGCGACGACGAGCCGATTGCGCGCACTGTAGGCAACGGCGGGATGGCGATCGGCGATCGGAGACACCGAGTTCGACGGGCGTCGTCCATTGGGCGAAATTCGCAGGCAGGCGACTCAGCCGAATCTGCCAATCGTCGGGGTCGCTGCCTTCGCCGCTGATCGCGCTTCCGGTCCACAGCGGATCAGCCTCGTGACGATTGTCCTGCCAGGCCAGTGTTGACATCGCCACCGGGTGCCAGCGCGGCCGCCGGCCATACCGAGGCCGGATACGGACTCCGCGTATCGAGAATGATCGTCGTGTACGGTGATCGGGGCCACGAAGCCTTCATGACACTTTTATGTCAATGCGAACACAGGCTTATGACATAGGCTTATGAATTTTCATTCAGTTGCCAGCCAGAATGCGGCAGTGCACTATTCGCCCCTGTCAGCATGCGGTGGGGGTGGGTCATGGCTATGCGAGAAGCAGTCTCGATCGAGGCGCTGGAACGGGCGATTCGGGGGCGCATCGCGGCCGAACACGGAGCCCAATCCGAATTCGTGATCACTCCGATCGTCGTCAAGCCCAGCGTTCACTCGCAAAACGGCTCCAACTGGAGCCTTGAGCTACCGCAAGGGAGCACACCCGATTGCCTGAACGCATTCGCGGCCGCAGCCGAACAAGTCGGCGCACGTCTCGTACTGGCGACTTCACGGGCACCTTTCGATCTGCACTGATTGGCCCGTTGCAAGCAGGGCGTCAGGCTCATCCGCGCTCGTCCGTTCCCGAACTCACCGGCGGCTCTCGCTCCGGCAGTGGAGTGGTGATCGTAGCGCGGCGAATTCGGCGATCAGGCCGCGGCTCGCAATACGATCTCGTCGAGCTGCGTCAGCAGCTCGCGATTGTCGTTCTGCCAAGGGTGAAAACCGGGCTTGAAATATTCCAGCCACGGCTTGGCGAGCCTGGGCCACAGGCCCGGGGACACCCACATGAAGCGGGCCATGCGGGCCAAGCCGCCACGCCCTCCGGGCCTGCGATCCGCGATCATCAGCCGAGCCTGCAGGCCGAGCACCAGGGCAAGGAACGCAGCGGTGGTGCCGACCATGCCGGCAGCGCGCAGGGCATAGGCGCGCACACCGCGCCCCATCACGGCTTGGTAGACATCGTAGGCCACGGCCTTGTGCTCGATTTCTTCAAGCGCGTGCCAACGCCAGAGCGACGCAACCTTCGGATCGGCACCGTCGATGAGCTGCGGATCGGTCAACAGGGCCTCGGCGATGATCGCGGTGAAATGTTCCTGAGCAATCGTCGTCGACAGCTGTGCCTCGGGCGGCAGGTATCGCTTGAGCACATCGAAGAAGCCGGCGACAAAGGCCTGCAGCTGCGCAGCCGGCAGTCCGGCTTCGTCGAGCCTGCGGTTGTATTCTTCATGCTCGCGCCCGTGCATGGCCTCCTGGCCGATGAAGGCGGTCACCGCCTTGACCAACTCGGGCGACCGGATGCGTTCGCGAAAATGCCGGACCGTGTGGATGAAATAGCGCTCGCCTTCGGGAAACGTCAGCGACATCGCGTTGACGAAATGGGTGAGCGCTGCGCCCTCGACGTGCCAGTGGCGGGCGCTCTCCGGCCCGATCCTGAAACGCAAGTCACGACGAGTCGGCAGCATGGCGGCGCTCCTGTACTGGGGATGTGCCGTATTCAGCAGCATGCATGCCAGCAGGGAGCTGAATCGCAGCGCGATCGCATGCTCAGAGCATCGAATTGGCCGCTATCGGCAGCGCACCTGCATCACGCTCGCGGAAACGGGCGACATCGCGAGCCGGCGGCTGGCCGAACAATCGCCTGTATTCACGCGTGAACTGCGAGGCGCTTTCGTAGCCGACTTCGAACCCGGCCCTGGCCGCGTCGATCGCCTTGCCGATCATCAGCCTGCGCGCTTCCTGCAGGCGCAACTGCTTCTGGAATTGCAGCGGGCTCATCGAGGTCACGGCCTTGAAGCTCTGATGAAACGCGGACGGGCTCATACCGGCCTGCCGGGCCAGGGTCTCGACAGAGAACGGCTGCGAGTAGTGCGTCTTGATCCAGACGATCGACCGGCTGATGCGCTGCGTCCTGCTCTCGGCGACCGCGATGCGCCGTATCGATTCGCCCTGCTCACCGAGCATGAGCCGATAGTAGATTTCGCGTACGACCAGCGGAGCGAGAAAGCCGATATCGCCCGGTGCCTGCAGCAGGCGTACCAGACGCGTCGACGCATCGATGAGCTCGGGTTCGGTGGCGCTGAGCAGCAAGCCGCGACCAATGCCGGTTTCGCGTGCGCGATCGAGGCCGCGCTCCATCATGACGGATGCGAGCAGCACCGGATCCAGATCGAGACGCATGCATAGATACGGCACTTGCTCCGAAGCCTGAGTGACGTGACCAGACAGCGGCAAATCCACCGAGACGACGAGGTACTTGGCCAGATCGTAGGCATAGCTCCGGTCAGCGAGCATCACCTGCTTGGCGCCCTGCGCAATGATGCAGACGGCCGGCTCATGCAGCACCTGCAAAGGCTCGGTCGGCTGCGAGCTGCGGATCAGCCACAGCCCCGGAATGGCGGTTTGCGCAAGACCGTCGTCCGGCATCGCGCGGCCGATCGCATCGGCGAATGCCTGTGCGCGCTGCTCCAGATCGGCGTTCATATCGGCAAAGAGGCGGGGATCGTCATGAGTCTATGGTCCTCGCCTTGCGGCTGGTTGAAAAGCAGCCTGTCATCCCTGCGCGTGAGATTCATCGTCTGGAGAATTGGGCAAGCATCGCGCAGCTTTCGTCTAACCGCGAACCGCCTCCAAAGCCGACAGTGTGCTCCGTAACAAGCGCGCGAACCTTTCGACACAGGAGCCCGAATCCCATCATGACGAAGCATTCCCAAACTCTCCGAGACAAAGTCATCCTGATCACCGGCGCCAGCAGCGGCATCGGCGAAGCCATCGCGCGCGAGCTCGCAGCCGCAGGCGCGCAGGTGGTCGCCGGAGCGCGCAGACTCGATCGCCTGCAAAAACTGCAGGCAGAAGTCGAAGCCGGCGGCGGTCGCCTGCAAGTGCAGACGCTCGACGTCACCTCGCATGCGCAAGTCGACACTTTCGCGCGGCTGGCGCAGCAGGCCTACGGCCGCGTGGATGTGATCATCAACAACGCCGGCCTGATGCCGCTGTCTCCGCTCGCAGCGCTCAAGATAGACGAATGGAACCAGATGATCGACGTGAACATTCGCGGTGTGCTGCACGGCATCGCCGCGGTGTTGCCCATCATGAACACGCAGGGCCATGGCCATGTCGTCAACGTCGCCTCGATCGGCGCGCATCGGGTCTCCCCGACCGCGGCGGTCTATTGCGCCACCAAGTACGCGGTCTGGGCGATCTCGGATGGTCTGCGCCAGGAGACCGATCGCATTCGCGTGACGACGATTTCGCCCGGCGTGGTCAGCTCCGAACTCGCCGATACCATCAGCGACGAAAGCGCGCGCTCGGCGATGCGCGATTTCCGCAGCGTCGCAATCGAGCCCGATGCGATCGCACGCGCGGTCCGCTTCGCGATCGAGCAGCCGGCCGATGTCGACGTGAGCGAGATGATCGTGCGTCCGACCGCGAGCCCGCACTAAACCGGGCCGAACCCCACGGTCGGCGCCGATATCCCTTGGTCGGCGCCGGCCCTGTCAAAGGGTTTTCATCGACTCCCCCTAGGCTGCGCGGTTTACGCACTCCCGGGGGAAGTCACGGTGTCTTCGTCAGAACAGCTCGATGCGCCCAACATCGATCCCTTGCGCCGCCGGCTGCTGCGAGTCGGCGCGAGTTTCGCCGCCTTGCCGCTGCTGGTGTCCTGCGGCAGCGAAAGCCCCGATGCAGCGATCGACGAACCCGAACCCGGCGGACCTACCGAACCCGCTCCGCAACCGCCGACGCCGGAGCCGCCCGTCGCGACGCTACCGCCGCGCGGCCTGCACGCGAGCTGGATCGACGATCCGACGAGCACCCGCACGCTGACCTGGTTCACCGACGGCACGCGAGCACCCGACAGCTATCTGGAATACGGTCCGGTCGAGAACGGCATGAACGACACCGATATCGCGAGCGCGCCGTTTCCGCAGCGTACGCTCGCGAGCCGGCAGGCAACCTACGGCGTCGAGGCGATTACGCATACCGCGACCGCGACCAACCTCGCCCCCGACAAGGCGGTTCGCTACCGCGTCGGCTCGGCCGAGGGCTGGTCCGCAGTCCATGTACTGCCCGCCGCACCAAACGGCCGCTTTCGCTTCGCGCACTTCGGAGACCACGCGCTGTCCGAGTTCAGCAAGGCCGTCGTCGCGGGCGTCGCTGCGCGCGCGCCGGACTTTGCGATCATTGCGGGCGATCTGTCCTACGCCAACGGCGATCAGCCGGTCTGGGACCGTTACTTCGACATGCTCGAACCGCTCGCCGCCAGGCTGCCGGTGATGACCTGCCCGGGCAATCATGAAGCCAAGGACGGTGGCGGCGAAGGTTATCGCTCACGGCTGTCGATGCCCGGCGAAGACGATCACTATGGCTTCGACTATGGCCGCGTGCATTTCTACTTCAGCACCGGCGGCTCACTGCTCGATGGACTCGCGGGCGCAGGAGCGCTGGCCGCCGAGCTGCTCGCGATCGAGCTCGATCTCGCTCGTGCGGCATTGCGCCGTGCGCGTGGCGAGATCGACTTCATCGTCTTCGTCCAGCACTACACGATCTGGACCAGCGAAGACGGTCGCGACCCGGCCAACTTCACGCTCGTCGCGCTCGAAGAGCAGATCCTGCTGCGCTATGGCGTCGACCTGCTGCTGGTCGGCCACGATCACATCTACGAGCGCTCGAAGCCGATGGCTTACGGCCGCCCGTTCGCCAACGGCTACGTGCAGCTCACGCAGGGCGGCGGCGGGCAGACCCTCTACGAACTCGTCGACGACATCGCCGACTGGTCTGTTTTCGCGACGCTGCGGTACGGCTTCAGCGAGCTCGAAGTCGATGGCGACACCATTCGCATCACCAGCTACGCGGTCGACGACGAGCAGAATCGGCCGCTGCCGAACGGCGAGCTGCGTGTGATCGACCAGTTCGAGATCAGGGCGCGCGGCACGCTCGCCAGTGCTGCATTCGCCCTGCCCGCGCGCACGCGCAAGCAGTTGCTGCCCGAGATCGATGCGGTGGTGCGACACACCGCGCGCCGCAACGCTTTGCACGACGCCGGCGAGCATCTGCCCTGGCTGTAGCGCTGCGCCGATCGGTGCGGGGCGACAGCCAGGCTGCGGGCTGTCAACCACCCGCCCGAGCTGCGAACATTGGCGGTGAGCCAGACGCCGGAGGCGCGATGCCCGCATCGAACGAACTGCAGCTGATCGAAGGCCAGCCCCTGCGCGCGGTGCTGCGCGCGCCCGCGGTGCCGCGGCCCTCGCCTCGCCCGCTGCTGTGTTTCCTGCATGGACACGGAGAAGCGGCGCCGATGGAGATCGAAGCCGCGCTCACGCTGCACGGCCCGCTGCATCCGCAAGCGCCTCGCGATCTGCTCGATCGCTTTCTCGTGCTCGCACCGCAGTTGCCGGTCCCCGGCGATATCTGGCATCGCCATGCGGACGAGGTGCTCGCGCTCGCCGAACAGGTGGGCCGGCAGCATGGTGCCGCGAGTTCGCCGCGCTATCTGTGCGGCTTCAGCTTCGGCGGCAACGGCGTGTTCGATCTGGCGATGCGCCAGCCCGAGGCCTGGAGCGCCCTGTGGTCGGTCGACCCGACTCGTCCGCCCGATCCGGCGATGCCCCAGCCGGCCTGGCTGTCGATCGGCGACCGCGTGCGCCGGCGCGAGGCCGAGTTCCTGTCGAACCTGCGTTCCCGGCCCGCAGGCGATGGGCCGAACGGCGATCGCGTGCATCTCGACCAGCATCAGGACCACGTCGAATCCGCTCGTCTGGCGTTCGCGGACCGGCGCATCTACGAATGGTTGCTGAGTCGCGCGCGCTGACCCGGCTCCGCAGCCGGCTTGCCCGCCGGCGACGACAGCCGACGACACGCTGCGATATCGTCGCCGCATGAAGCCCCGTCCGTTCTCACCGCTGCGCTACCTGAGCGGCTATCCGCAATCCACGCTCGATCAGGTGCAGCGCCTGATCGACGACGATCGCCTGGGCCGCTACCTGCAGAAGCGCTATCCCGATCGACACGAGATCAAGACCGACAAGGCGCTCTACGACTACGTCAGCGAGCTCAAGCAGTCCTACCTGCGCAACGCGCCACCGCTAAGCAAGGTGCTGTACCAGAACAAGCTCGACGTGATCCAGAACGCGCTCGGGCTGCATACGGCGATCTCGCGCGTGCAGGGCGGCAAGCTCAAGGCCAAGCAGGAGATCCGCATCGCCTCGACGTTCAAGGATTGCGCGCCCGAGTTCCTCGAAATGATCGTCGTGCACGAGCTCGCGCATTTCAAAGAGTCCGATCACAACAGGGCCTTCTACCAGCTCTGCTGCCACATGCTGCCGGACTACCACCAGATCGAATTCGATCTGCGGTTGTATCTGACTTATCGTTCGTTGGCTGATTCGCCGACTCGAAACGACGTGTAGCCCGGATACGGCTGCACCCAGGCTGCATCGCATCGATTGCCAGGGGAAAACAACAATGAAATCGTCAGGCCCGGATCGACCCGGAGCGGCTTTCACAGCCAGGCTCGTCGCGTTGATGTTGATGTCGATGATGGCGTCCACGAGCCTCTGCGCCGCGCCTCTGCCCGACGAGCAGGTGCCCGCTCCGCTCAAGCCCTGGATCGGCTGGAGCCTCGGCGGACTCGACCAGCGCGCCTGCCCGCTCGCGCCCGGCAGCGATTCCGTCCGGCTTTGCGCCTGGCCGTCGAACCTGCGGCTCGAGCTCGACGCCGACGGCGGCCGCTTCGAACTCTCGGCGCGGCTTTACGCGCCGGGCTGGCTCGAATTGCCCGGCGGCGCCGAGCACTGGCCCCAGAGCGTGCGCAGCGACGGTGCCGCCGCGCCGGTCGCACTGCGCGGCGATCGTCCGGCGCTGTGGCTGCCGGCCGGCAGCCATCGCATCGAAGGCGAGCTGAGCTGGAGCCGGCTGCCGGAGTCGCTCTACGTGCCGGCCGGCGTCGGCCTGCTGTCGCTGAGCGTCGACGGCAGCGCCCGCCCGTATCCGGGCCGCGACGATCGCGGCCACCTCTGGCTCGGCCGCGCCGCGGCAGGCGCAGCCGCGGACCGGCATCTGAGCCTCAAGGTGTTCCGGCTCGTCGACGACGACATTCCGCTCAAGCTCACCACGCATATCGACATCGAAGCGGCCGGCGAGCTGCGCGACGAAATCATCGGGCCGGTGCTGCCGCCGGGCTTCGTTCCGCTGAGCCTCGGCGGCAGCCTGCCGGCGCGGCTCGACGAGCAGAACCGCCTGCACGTGCAGCTGCGGCCCGGACTCTGGACCATCGAAGTCACCGCTCGCGCACCAGGGCCCGTTCAGGCGCTCGCCGCGCCGGCCAATGCCGCGCCCTGGCCCGACCAGGAGGTGTGGTCACTGCTCGCGCACGAGGACCTGCGCGTCGTCGAGGCCGGCGGCGCGCCGGCGATCGACCCGAGGCAGACGCCGATGCCGGAAGCCTGGACCGGCTATCCGGCGTTCCTGCTCGCTCCGCAAGCCCAGCTCACGCTGGCCGAGAAGCAGCGTGGCGATCCGCTCGGAGCGCACGACCAGCTGAGCCTGCAACGGCAGATCTGGCTCGATTTCGACGGCCGCGGCTACAGCGTGCAGGACCGGCTCAACGGCCGGCTCGACAGCCGCTGGAGACTCGAAGCCACCGCCCCGCTGACGCCCGGCCAGGTGCTCGTCGACGGCGAGCCGCAGCTCATCACGCGCATCGGCGAGGCCGCCGCGGGCGTCGAAGTGCGCCACGGGCAGCTCGACCTGGTCGCCGACAGCCGCATCGACGAAGCCAGCCGCAGCCTGCCGGTGGCCGGCTGGAACACCGATCTGCAAGGCGTAGAGGCGAGCCTGCATCTGCCGCCGGGCTGGCGGCTGCTCGCCACCTCGGGCACCGACGGCGTGCCGCAGACCTGGATCGGCCGCTGGTCACTGCTCGATCTGTTCGTCGTGCTCGTCGCGAGCTTCGCGGCGTTTCGGCTGTTCGGTATCGGCGGTGGATTGCTGACGCTGCTCGCGCTCGCGCTGACCTGGCACGAGCCGGGCGCCCCGCGCTGGGCCTGGCTCAACCTGATCGCGGCCATCGCCCTGTCGCGCGCCCTGCCCGAAGCGCTCAAGACTGGCCAGTTGCCGGCCTGGCTCGCGCGCTATCGCGCGCTGAGTCTCGCCATCGTGGTGCTGATCGCGCTGCCGTTCGCGGTGCAGCAGCTTCGGCTGGCGCTGTATCCGCAGCTGGAGCTGGCGAATGCCTCGTCGATGAATCTCGACCTGTCCGCTGCGGACGAGATGCCGGCCGGCATGAACGCGATGGAGGCCGAGCCGGTCGCCGCGCCGATGCCCGCTCCGGCCCCGCAGATGGTGCGGCGAGGCGCCGAAGAAGCGCTCGCCACCGCCGGCAAGGTCGAAGCCTATGGCGGCTACGGCGGCGCGTCGGTCTCGCAACAGTCGATCCAGCGGCTCGACCCCAAGCTGCTCACGCAGACCGGCCCGGGGCTGCCCGAATGGAGCTGGAACCGCGTGCAGCTGAGCTGGTCCGGCCCGATCACGGCCGATCAGCGGTTCCGGCTCTGGCTGTCGCCGCCCTGGCTCACGCGCCTGCTGCAACTGCTCGGGGTCGGGCTGGTGTTCGCCGTCATCGCGCTGTGGACGCGCGATTCGCTCGGCGGCCGCGGCCTGCCGACGCTGCGCGGCGTCGGCGCGGCCAGCGCGGCGGGCGCCCTGCTCGCGCTGGCGATCGCCCTCCACGCGGACCCGCTGCATGCGCAGGAGGTGCAGGAACCGTCCTCCGAATTCGTCGCTCCGAACGCCCCGAGCCCGCCCGAGCCGCGCGTGCTCGACCAGCTGCGTGATCGCCTGCTCGCCGCCCCCGATTGCGCTCCGGCTTGCGTGCAGATCGCGCGGCTCGGCATCGAACTCGGCGACGACGGCGCGCTCACGCTGCGTCTGAGCCTCGACGCGCTCGCCGCCGCTTCGGCGCCCTTGCCGCTGCAGCCGGCCGGCGCCGGCACCCAGGGCCGCATCTGGCAGCCCGCGCAGCTGCTGCTCGACGGCCAGCCCGCCGCGCTGCTGCGCTCAGGCGACGGCCAGCTGCTCGTCGCGCTGCCGCCCGGACGGCACGAGGCGATCGTTCGCGGTAGCCTCGCCGGCTTCGACCAGCTGCAGCTGCCCTTGCCGCTCAAGCCGCGCCTGGTCACGAGCAATCTGCGTGGCTGGCTGCTCAGCGGCGTGAGCGATCAGGGGCAGGTCGCCGATTCGCTGCAGCTGCTGCGCAGCCGTTCCGGCGACCCGGCGATGGGCAGCGGTGAAGACGATGCGCAGGCGCTGCCGCCGCTGCTGATCGTCACGCGCACGCTGCGCCTGGGGCTGAGCTGGGATGTGGAAACCGAGGTCCGCCGCGAAGGCGTCACCCACACGCCGGTGCTGGGCTCGGTGCCGCTGCTGCCCGGCGAACAGATCACCGGCGATGCGGTTCGCGTCGTCGATGGCCGCGTGCAGCTGAGCCTCGCGCCCGGACAGACGACGGCGAGCTGGACCTCGCGCCTGCCGGTGAGCCCGCAGCTGCGACTGCAGGCGCCCGAGAGCGGCGATGCGGTGGAGGTCTGGCGCTTCGACGTCAGCCCGCTCTGGCATGCCGATTTCGACGGCCTGCCCGCGATCAGCCGGCAAAGCGAGAACTACTGGCTGCCGCGCTTCCAGCCCTGGCCCGGCGAGACGCTGACGATGCGCGTGAGCCGTCCGGCCGGCGTGCCGGGCCGCACCGTCACGCTCGATTCGGTGCGCCTGCTGACTTCGCCGGCGCAGCGCGCGACCGACTACGAGCTGAGTTTTCGCCTGCGCGCGAGCCAGGGCGGCCAGCATGCCTTCGTGCTGCCCGAAGGCCTGGCCGTGCAGGAACTGCGGGTCGACGGCCAGCGCCAGCCGGCGCGCCAGGAAGGCGGCAAGCTGATCCTGCCGCTCCATCCGGGCAGCCAGAACTTCACGCTCAAGCTGCGCTCGTCCACCGCGATTTCGGCGCAGGTGCGCACGCTGCCGCTCGATCTCGGCCTGCCCGGCGTCAATGCGAGGCTGCAGCTCGATCTGCCGCCCGATCGCTGGGTGCTCTGGGTCGGCGGGCCGCGGCTCGGGCCGGCGGTGCTGTTCTGGGGCGTGCTCGCGGTGCTGGTGATCGTCAGCGCCGGCCTCGCGCGCCTGCGGCTGACGCCGCTGCGCTTCTGGCAATGGGCGCTGCTGATGATCGGGCTGTCGCAGATTCCGGTCTGGGCTGCGGCGATCGTCGCCGGCTGGCTCGTCGCGCTCGGAGCGCGCGAGCGCCTGGTCGCCGGCACCGGCGGCTCCTGGCTGCGCTTCAACCTGCTGCAAGGCGCGCTCGCGCTGCTCACCGTGATCGCGCTCGGCCTGCTGTTCACCGCCGTCGCGCATGGCCTGCTCGGCAGCCCGGAGATGCAGATCGCCGGCAACGGTTCGTACGCGAGCTCGCTGCAGTGGTACCAGGACCGATGGGAAAAGAACCTGCCGACCGCCTGCGCGATCTCGGCCCCGCTCTGGGTTTACCGTGTGCTGATGCTGCTGTGGGCGCTATGGCTCGCCAACGCCCTGCTCGGCTGGCTGCGCTGGGGCTGGGGCCGGTTCACGGAGGGCGGAGTCTGGCGCAAGGCGCCCGCCCGGACTGCGCCGGACGCCGCGGGTGGGCCGATGCAAAACTGACTCGTGCATTTTGGCATCCTGATTTCGTTCGCGGCCAGCGTCGCCGTCGCGCTTTTTTTGGCGGCGGCGCTTTGGAGGCTTGGACAGAAAGGCTGGAGCACACCAACGGCGGCTAAACCTCGGCAACCTCGATCGGCTTGATCTTCTGCAGGCTTTTGCCGATTTCGTCCTCGGCACACTGAATATCGTATTGAGCCTGCAAGTTCATCCAGAACTGCACGGATGTATTGAAATAACGAGCCAATCGCAAGGCCGTATCAGCGGTGATTCCGCGACGACGCCGCACGATTTCGTTGACTCGGGCTGGGGTCACCCCAATGGCGCGCGCCAAGGCATTGCTAGAGAGCCCAAGCGGCAGCATGAACTCTTCGCTCAATTGCTCACCGGGGTGAATGGGGGCAAGTTTCTTAGCCATGCTGATTCTCGATTTTACCGTCTGCTGCCTAGTGATAATCGACGATTTCCACGTCGGCCGGACCGTCGGCAGTCCAAGTGAAGCAAATGCGCCACTGATCATTGATGCGAATGCTGTGCTGTCCCAATCGGTCAGCTTTCAAGGCTTCGAGCCGGTTCCCGGGAGGAGCCAGCAAATCTCTCAATTCGACCGCAGCTGCCAGCTGATCGAGTTTGCGACGCGCGGGGCCTTCGCAATTTACCCAGCGTGCAACCCGCTGCCGTCCGGCGAGCTTCTCGGTTTGCTTGCATTTGAAGGACCTGATCACGGAATACTCTATATCGATACGCGATATAGAACAAGCCGACGAGCCTTTTCTCTAACGCCGAACCGGAATCTCGATGCGGCTGCCGCCATACCAGCGCAGCCGCAGCGCGGGCCTGGCGTCTTCGATCGACTCTTCCTTGACGTCGCGCCCGGTGCCGTAGTTGATCTCGCGGTCGGGGCGCTTGTTGACGCCCAGCACCAGCACCAGCCGGCTGCCGGCCGCGAGTCTGGCGCTGACGAAGCGCTCGCTCTTGAACGCGAGCTGCTGGCGTTCGCCGGCGCGCAGCATGTGGCGGTGCACGCGATCCTTCGCATAGCTCGCGCGGAATTCGTAGGGCTCGGCGAGCAGTCGGTATTCGCCGCCCGCGAGCTGCTCGAACAAGCTGAGGTTCAAGTCCACGTCCATCTTGTTGAGTTCGAAATCGAGCGTGCCCGACGGCAGGCCGTTGATCTCCACGGCTTGCGCCAACGGCTCGCCGACGAAGGCCAGCGCATGGCGCAGGCGCAGCTGCCTGCCGTCGGCGACCGTCGTCCACGGCCGTGCCGTATCGCGGCGGTCGGCGAGCTGCACGCTCTGCTCGATGTAGCCGTCACCGGGCGCGGCGGCATCGGTGAGCCGATGGCGCTCCGCGTTCTCGCCCGGGCTCAGATGCAGGCTCAGCTTCGACGTCGCGAGCGCTTCGATCGACGCCGCATGCCGCCAATCGCCGTTCGCATTGCCGCCGTCGAGCTGCACGTTGACGCGGTCCCTGATCGCCGACGGCTCGCCGGCGTTCTTGAACACGTGATCGAACCACTGCAACCGCAACTCGCTCTGGTCGAGGCTCTGGCTCGCGATCACGAGGCTGTGATCGGCATCGGGCCGGTAGCGGAGATGTTCGCCGAAGTAATAGAGCGCCGCGATGCCGTCGCCGCGCTCGCTCACCGAGCTCAGTACCGGTACGCCGATCTGGGCGAACTGCCTGGCGTACGGCAGGCGGTTCTGCCAGTAGCCGTCGTAGCTCGGATGCGTGATCCAGGTGCGGAACACGTCGCTGCGCAGCTTCGCGAGTCGATCGAAGACCCAGTACGAGCGGCCCTTCCGATACCAGTTCAACTCGATTTCGTCCCAGCGCGCGGGCTGCTGTGCGATCACCGCCGCCGGCTGCGTGTGCTCGATGATCCAGCGCAAGGCATCGGTGTGCGCGATGCGTCCCTGGGTCGGGAAATCGATGCCCGGCGCCATCGCGTCAGTCGTCGCGATCGCCTTGACCGCCGCCGGCAGCTTCTTGGCGACCGACCAGGCCGCGAAGCCCGAATAGCCGCTGCCGACGAGGCCGACGCGGCCATCGCTCCAGGGCTGCTGCGTGATCCAGTCGATCACCTTGCGCGCATCGGCGCCGTCGTGCTGGAACGGCACGACCTCGGCCGGCATCGCCTTCGCATCGGCAGGGCCTCCGCGTCCGCGCGTGTAGGCCACCACGCCGACATAGCCGCGCGCCGCGCGGGCACGCGCATCGTCGTAGCCCGGATCGAGCGTGAATTCGAGCAGGGCCGGCAAGGGCCTCTTCGGCGTCTTCGGGCGCACGAGCCGGGCGTAGATCGTCACGCCCGCCGCGCTCCTGATCGGCACCGAATCCTCGATCACATAACGCCGCGCATCGTCCTCGGCCATCAATGCCGGGGCCAGCGTGACGAAGCTGCGCTGCGAGTCGTAGGCCAGATAGAGGCGCACCAGGTCGATGGCCGTGGCCAGATCGAGCTCATGCTCCTTTCGCGTGCGGGCGAATGCATTCTCGAGATCGCTTCGGGGCGCGGTGAGCGGCGCTGCGATCCAATTGCCGAGCACGAAAGCATCGCGATCGCCGAGCGGGGCCGCCACTTCGCGATAGGCCTTCGAAAACGCTTCGTTGAACGCAAGCCTGTCGTCGACCTCCTTGGCTCTGGCGAGTGCATAGAGATCGAGCACCACACTACGCGCCATCGGTTTGCCGGCGTCGAGCTTGCGGCGACGATCGAGCAGCGCCTTGCGCGACTCGTAAGCCGCAGGATAGTTGGCCGCGACCAGTTGCAGCATCGAGATCGTCGACAGATAACGATCGATGCTTTTTTCCTGGTACACCGGCAGCACGCGTACCGCGAGGTCGCGCATGGTCTCGCGCAGCTTCGGGTCGGTGACACCGGACGGGGTCTGAAACTCGAAGCTCTGCGGCTGCGCGTTGAGCTGGGCCTGCATCTGCAAGCGCATCTGCTCCTGCGCCTGCTGTTGCTGCGATTGCATCTGCGACCACGTCGGCATCGCCAGCGCGAGCAGGCCCATGGCCAGCCCAGCCCTGGTCCGGGCGAGAGGCCCAAGGCTCACGGTGCTTCTTCCACGGTGATCGCCGGCCCCGGCATCTTGACCAGATGCAGGCTGCGATCGAACAGGGTCTCGTGCCCCTGCACGGAGCCGCCGATGTGGATCAGGCCGGTGGCCTTGAGCTCATTGCGCAGCACGTCGACCACGCGCGCGAGCGAATCTTCTTCGAGCACCGAGAACGCGTCGTCGATGAGCACCCAGGCCGGGGCCTGCAGCAGCATGCGTGCGAATGCCACGCAGAGTTGCTCGTCCTGGCCGAGTTCGCGGTCCCAGCGCCGCGATTCGTCGAGCAAAGGGACGAGCCGATCGAGCCCGAGCCGTTCGAGCGCCTGCGCATAGCGCTGAGCTTCGAAGCTCTGGGCGTCATCCGGATAGGCGAGCGCCTCGCGCAGGCTGCCGGCGGGCAGATACGGAGTGCCGCGCGGCACGTAGAAGATCGTCTCCACGCTCGGCATCTCGATGCGCCCGGAACCCCACGGCCAGAGCCCGGCGAGCGCGCGGAACAGCATGGTCTTGCTGGTACCCGGAGCGCTGATCACCATCACGCGCTGGCCCGCCTCGATGCGCACCGGGCTTTCCTCGACGCGCTCGCGACCGCTCTGCGCTTCGACCTGCAGGCTTTCGATCCTCAGGCTTTCATCCGGACTCTGCACATACGCGATGCGGCGCTCGATCTGGTCGATGCCCTGCTCCATGAGCAGCGCCTGGCGAAAGCTCGCCACGCGCAGCAAGCCCGCACGCCAATCGGCGATGGTGCTGAAGTTGTCGACGAACCAGCGCAGCGAGGACTGCGCCTGCGTGAACGCCGCGGCGGCCATCATCAGGCCGCCGAACGAAATCTTGCCGGTGAAGTACAGCGGCACCGCGACTAGCGTCGGTGCGATGTTGGTGATCCAGCCGAAACCGGAAGTCACCCAGGTCAGGTTGGTGTGCTCGGTCGCGAGCCTGCGCATCGAGCGCAGCGTGTCGTCGAGATAGCGGTTGATGCGCCGGCCTTCGTCGGCCTCGCCGCGCGCGAGCGAGATGCCGTCGAGGTGCTCGTTGGCGCGCATCAGCGCGAAGCGCAGGTCGGCCTCGCGCGCGTAGCGCTCGGCATTGCTGCCGATCAGGCTGCGGCCGACCCAGTAGCTCAGCAGCGATCCGATCAGCGCATAGGCGATCGCGGCCCAGAGCATGAAGCCGGGCACCGCGTAGTCGGCGTCGCCGATGCGGAACGAAAAATCCGTCGACAGGCCCCAGAGCACGCCCGCGAAGGTCACGAACAGGATCGTCGCCTGCAGCAGGCCCACGCCGAGATCGGCCGACAGCTCGGTGAACTTGCGCGCGTCTTCCTGCATGCGCTGGTCCGGGTTGGCGCCCATCGAACCCGAGTTCGCGAGCCAGAACGCGCGGCGCGGCTGCATCCAGCGGTCGATCAGATCGCGTGTGAGCCCTTCGCGCAGGCGCAGCTTCAGATGCTCGACGATCCAGCGCTGGACCACGTTGAGCACGAGCAGACAGCCGACGATGATGAAGAACACGCCGAGCTGCGTCATGAAATCCTTCAGATCGCGGCGCGAGAGCGCATCGTAGAACGGCTGGTTCCAGCGGTTCAGATGCACCTGTCCGTAAGCCGTCGCGAGCACCACGACGACGAGCGAGACGATCAGTGCGAGCAGCACCTTGGCGATCGCCGAACTGCGCAGCGCTTGCAGGATCAGACCGAGCTGCTGGCCGAGCCCGGACTCGGCGACCGTCTCCATCTCGGCCGCGACGAGATCGTCGGCTTCGTCCCTGGATTTTCGCTTGGCTTTCGCCATCAGCGGGCGGCCAGCGCGGCGCGGCGGGCGACGACGGTCGAGATCAGCGCGGCATAGCTCCAGGCCAGATGCTTGGCCGAGGTCTGCTCGCCGCTGTTCTGGTCGAACTGCTCGGAGAGCTCGCCCTGCGCTCCGGTGTAGGCACGAGCCGTCCGCAGGAAGGCATCGCCGCGATCGATCCAGCGTTGCGCGTCGGGCGAACCTGGCGCCGCCTTGTAGCAGAACTCGGCCGCGCCGAGCGTCGAGAAGAAGTAGGCGCCGCCCGAATAATAGACATCGCCCTCGTAGCGGCCCATCGCCACGCCGCGGCCCGCCGGACGATCGCGATTGATCGCGTAAAGCCGGTCGAACAAGGCTTCGAGTTCAGCGAGCGTGGACTGCATGCGCAGGTCGTGCACCGAGTGCTGCCGCGCGCCGTCGGGCGCATGGATCGCGGACAGGATGATTGCGATGTCGAGCTCCTTGCTCGATCGCTCGCCCGAACTCAGCACGCGCGAGCGGAAGTGGCCGGCGTCTTCGAGCCAGTAGCTGTCGAGCAGCGTGCGGATCGCCGCGCTTTCGGTCGCACAAGCCAGCGCGAATTCATGCTCGCCGCGGCTGCGCAGCCAGCGTGCGCCTTGCTCGAGCGCGGCGGCCGAGACGCGCAACGTGTAGTAATGCAGGCCGCGCTCTTCTTCCCAGATGTCGTACGAGGGCATGCGCCAGTGGCGCATCGTGAAATCGAGATCACCGGTGATCAGCGCGGCGAGATCGGCGGCGAGCCTGTCGTCGAGGCGATGCGCGCTCACCCAGCCGAGCAGCGCGAGCGCGCGCAGCGGCGGGCCGTCGTGCTGCGGACGCGCCCATTTGGAAATGTCGAGCGTGCCATCCGGATTGACGCGTGTTTCGCCGACCACGGCTTCGCCATGCGCCTGCGCGAGGTCTTCGTCGTCGCGCAGGAATTTCACGAAATCGGCGGCGGCTTTGCCACGCCAGCTTTTATCGTCGACGAGCCGGCGTCCGTCGAGCTTGTTCAACGACAGGTTGAACGCGGCGAAATCGCGCAGATGCGTGATCGCCTCGGCACCGATGCTGCCGTCCTCGTACAGCAGGCGCAGCGATTCGATCACCACGGCCGAATCGCGAAACCAGTGGAAGAAGTAGTCCGGGTCGGGATCGTAGGCGCCAAGCACCGGCGAGGCGATGATCGAACCCTTCGCGGCTCGCACCTGGGTGCCGAAGCCAGGCCGCGGCTTGACCAGATCGACGGCGGAAAAGCTGCGCAGCATCGCGCTCGCCGAGTCGCGATACTGGCGTTCTATCCACTGCTCCAGCGAGGGTTCTGGCGATTCGCCGCCCATGCTCATGAGCCCCTCAAGAACCCAGATGCGGGCTGCTGAAGCCGAGCCGGCGCAAACCGGTCTGCACTTCGGGCACGCTCATGAACAGCTTCCACAGCAGGCCCGTGCGATGGTTCTCCATCATCACCACGATCGGCCCCTGGTCGATCGCGAGGAAAGTGTCGGCAAACCAGTCGCGTCCTTCGTTGAAAGCATCGACGAAGCCGTAGCGCTGCCAGACCTTGTCGCCGTACTTACCCAGGAATCCGCGCAAGCTCTGCACGACTTCGGCCGGTGCGTACGGCAGGCTCGATAGCGCGGCGGTCGGCGAGATCGTGCCGTTGTCGTTGTCCGGGGCATGCGCCGAATAGCCGTCCGGATCGTCGCTCGCCGTGAGTCCCCAGCAGTCCGCGCCGTAGCCCTTGAACCGGCCCGGATTGATCACGCAGTGCTCGCGGTTGATGCGCACATGGCGCGAGCACAAGTCCCAGTAGTCCGCATAGCGATCGCGCAGGCCACGCGGATCGAGCCCGCAAAACGAGTAATGCGCGAAGAACAGCGGGCCGCCGTAAGGCTGGCCGAGCGGCAGCTGAATGCCGTGATAAGTCTTGCCGTTGATGAAGTCACGCCCGCTCGCATAGCCGCGGTGATAGACGACCGGATCGATCGGATAGCGATTCGAACCCGCCGCGAGCACGTAGGCGATCAGGCATTCGTTCCAGCCGTGGATCTCGTGATCCATGCCCCAGCCGTTGTTCGGGCTCCAGTGCCAGTACAGCAGCTTGCGGCCGTCCTGCTGATACCAGGTCCATTCCATGTCGTCCCAGATCCAGTTGATGCGATTGCGGATCGAGGCTTCGGCCGGAACGTCCTGCGTGAAGTATTGGCGCGCGCACAACAGACCTTGCAGCAGCAGGGCGGTTTCGACGAGATCGCCGCCGTCGTCCTTGCGACTGAACGGGATCGTCGCGCCGGTCGCCCCATTCATGAAATGTGGATAGGCGCCGTGGTAGCAGGTGGCGCGCACGAGCACGTCGAGCATCGCATTGAGGCGCTGCACGGCCGCTTCGCGCGATATCCAATGACGCTCGACCGCAACGATGATCGCCATGACGCCGAAGCCCGAGCCGCCGATGGCCACCAGATCGTCGAAGGGCTCGCGACCATCCGCGGCGCGGATCGTGCGCCGGTCCGGCGCGAGGCCGCTCTGCGGATGCGAGCCCTCCCAGAAGAAGCGAAAGGTCTGCCTCTGCACCGCTTCGACGAGCGCTTCGTCGTCGAGTGCGAGCAAGCTTTCGACGCTGGTCTGCTGATCCGCTGGGCTCAATGGCTACTCCTTGTCGTTCGGTCAGCCGGCCCGCGGATGGCTCCGGGCGCGACTCGATTCGGCGAATATTAATGCAGAGCACATGATCTCTACGCGATCCTCATGAGCCTGGGCTGTCTGCACCACATGCAAATGACGACGGCCTATCATGGGCAAAACATCGGACGACACTCTCAAGGACGCTGCGCGCATGAGCCGAATCGAACAGTTGCTGAGCCAGATGACGCTGACCGAAAAACTCGGGCAGCTCACCATGACCGCCTCGGGTTATGCGGTCACCGGGCCGATCATCGTCGGTGACTCCACCGATTCGATCAAGGACGGCAGCGTCGGCAACCTGCTCAACATGGTCGGCCCCGGCCCGACGCACGAAATGCAGAAGATCGCGGTCGAGCAGACGCGGCTCGGCATTCCCTTGCTGATCGGGCTCGACATCATTCATGGCCATCGCATCCTGTTTCCGCTGCCGATCGCCGAAGCCGCGAGCTTCGATCCGCGGCTCTGGGAACGCACCGCACGCGAAGCCGCCAAGGAAGGCGCGGCCGACGGCCTGGCGATGACCTTCGCGCCGATGCTCGACGTCTCGCGCGATCCGCGTTGGGGTCGCACGGCCGAAGGCGGCGGCGAAGACGGCTGGCTCAATTCGCGCATCGCCGAGGCCAAGGTGCGCGGATTCCAGGGCGATGATCTGTCGTCCAAGGACGCGCTCGCGGCTTGTGCGAAGCACTTCGCCGCTTACGGCCCGGTCAACGCGGGCCGCGAGTACGCCTCGGTCGACATTTCCGAGCGCACGCTGCGCGAGGTGCACCTGCCTCCGTTCGAAGCGGCCGTGAAGGCCGGCGTCGAAACCATCATGCCCGCGTTCACCGATCTCAACGGCATTCCGATGACGGCGCACGTGCCGCTGCTGCGCGACTATCTGCGCGGCGAACTCGGCTTCGACGGCGTGCTCGTGAGCGACTACAACGCCATCGGCGAGCTGATCAAGCACGGCGTCGCCGCCGATCTCGTCGAAGCCGCGACGCTCGCGCTCAAGGCCGGCGTCGACATCGACATGATGGCCGACGCCTATCGCAAGGGCCTGCCGGTCGCGCTCGAACGCGGACTCGTGACGATGGACGAGATCGACGCCTGCGTGCGCCGCGTGCTCAGGCTCAAGGAAAAGCTCGGCCTGTTCGACGACCCGTATCGTCGCGGCTCCACGCCCGAAGCGCCGCAGGCACTCGTCGACCGGCGCGCGCTTGCGCGCGAGGTCGCCACGCGCTCGGTCGTGATGCTCAGGAACGAGCACGACACCCTGCCCTTGCCGGCTTCGACGCAGCGCATCGCGGTGATCGGCCCGCTCGCCGATGCGGCCTACGACATGTGCGGCTGCTGGTGGGCGGCCGGCGAGCATGAGCCGAACACGACGGTGCTCGCGGGCCTGCGCGCTGCGCTGCCAGCCGCGCAAATCGAACATGCGGCGGGCGTTCCGATCCTCGAAGACGAGCGCAGCGGCATCGCCGCCGCGGCGGCGCTCGTCGATAACGCGAACGCCGTCGTGCTCTGCATCGGCGAAGGCGTACGCCAGAGCGGCGAAGCCGCGAGCCGTGCGTATCCCGAGCTCGCCGCGCATCAGCGCGCGCTCGCGCAGGCCGTGTTCGAGCGTGCGAGCGCGCGCGGCTTGCCGGTCATCGTCGTGCTGTTCTCGGGACGCCCGCTCGTGATTCCGGAACTCGACGCCAAGGCCGATGCGATCCTCGCGGCCTGGTTCCTCGGCACCGAGGCCGGCCATGCGATCGCCGACCTGATCAGCGGCAAGGCCTCGCCGAGCGGCCGCACGCCGATGACCTGGCCGCGCGCGCTCGGCCAGGTGCCGATCTTCTTCGGCCAGCGCCCGAGTGGCCGGCCGATGAACGCCGACGATTTCTACACGAGCAAGTATCTCGACGTGAGCAACGAGCCGCTGTACGCGTTCGGACACGGGCTCGGTTATGGACGCTTCACTTACAGCAATCTGCGCGTGATCCCCGAGCGCGTCACAGAAAACGACACGATTCGCGTAAGGGTCGATCTGGTCAACGAGGGCAAGCGCGCGGCGGAAGAGACCGTGTTCCTGTTCGTGCGCGACAAGGTCGCAAGCGTGGCGAGACCGCTGCTGGAGTTGCGTGGATTCACCAAGATCGCCCTGCAACCCGGAGAACGCGGCAGCGTGGAAATCGAAGTGGCTGCGAGTGAGCTGCGGTTTCTCGACGCGGGCTTGAAGCCGGTGTTCGAGAAGGGCGAAGTCGAGATTCTGGTGGGGCCGAGTGCGGAGCGGGAGAAGCTGTTGGTGCAGACGGTGCGGTTGGTTTAAGCGCTCGAGCAGTGCTCCCTCGCTACGCGAGGGACTCTCTCCCGCAAGCGGGAGAGAGGAACATCAACAGCCGCCGGTAGCGCGTCCTGCCAGACGGTTTTTGAGCTGCCGTCAGCGGTCCCCTCTCCCGCGTGCGGGAGAGGGTGGTCCGAAGGACCGGGAGAGGGGAAGCCTGGAAAGTGTGCTCTCCCGTCGAGCAGCCCCTCTCTCCCCGCCTGCGGCGGGACTCTCTCCCGCAAGCGGGAGAGAGGAACATCAACAGCCCGCCGGTAAGCGCGTCTTGCCAGACGGTTTTTGAGCTGCCGTCAGCGGTCCCCTCTCCCGCGTGCGGGAGAGGGTGGCGCGACAGCGCCGGGTGAGGGAACGCCCCCGAGCGCAGCTTCCAGGCAGTGCTCCCTCACTCCCCTCGCTACGCGAGGGACTCTCTCCCGCACGCGGGAGGGAGGAACATCAACAACACGTCCGTGCCACCTTGAGTGCGCTGCTCTCAACCCGGCAAGGCATACGCGATCACATAGTCCCCGGCCGGCGTCTCCATGAAGTGATGGCCGGCTGCGACGATGACGAGGTATTGCTTGCCGCCGATCTCGTAGACCATCGGATTCGCCTGCCCGCCCGCCGGCAGCGCGTCCTGCCACACGGTTTCGCCGGTCTCGATATCGATCGCGCGAATCAGGTCGTCCGTCGCGGCGGCGATGAAGATCAGGCCGCCCGCGGTGACGACCGAGCCGCCATTGTTCGGCGTGCCGATTTCGATCGGCAATCCGGAGCGGATGCCGAACGGCCCGTTGCCGCGCGCACTGCCGAAGGGCCGATCCCACAGCGTCTTGCCGGTCGCGAGATCGACCGCGCGAATGCCGCCGTAAGGCGGCTGCTTGCACAGCAGCTTGGTGAACTTGAGCCGCCAGCCCGCGTTGACGTCGATCGCGTACGGCGTGCCGGCCTGCGGATCACCCTGGCCTTCGGCGCCGCCGGTGTCCGGATGCGGCAGTTCCTCGCGCGGCTTCCAGCCGTTGCGATCGGCTTCTTCGCGCGGAACCAGGCGGTTGTAGTTCGGCATGTCGTTGTAGTTCGCGATCATCACGCCGCGGTTCGGATCGATCGCCACGCCGCCCCAGTCGGAGCCGCCGTTGTAGCCCGGATATTCGATCGAATGCCGATCGCTGGTCGGTGGCGTGTAGATGCCCTGGTAGCTCGCGCTGCGAAACTGGATGCGACATACCAGCTGATCGAGCGGCGTCATGCCCCACATGTCGGCTTCGCTCAAATCGCGTCGCGCGAGCGTGTGATAAGTCGAAAACGGCTGCGTCTTGCTGCGCTTCTCGGGCTCGACACCACCGCCCGGAACTGCGCGCTCTTCGACACCCACGAGCGGCTCGCCCGTGCGCCGATCGAGTATGTAGACATCACCCTGCTTGCTCGGCAGGAGCACCGCCGGCACCTTGCTGTCGTTGACCGGGAAATCGATCAGCGCGGGCTGCGAGCCGAGGTCGTAATCCCAGACATCGATATGCGTGGTCTGGAAATTCCACACGGGCTTGCCGGTGGTGACGTCGAGCGCGACGAGCGAGGTGGCGTACTGGCTTTCGGCCGGCGTGCGCGAACTGCTCCAGTAATCGCCCGCCGAATTGCCCATCGGCAGATAGACGTAGCCGAGCTGCTCGTCGGCCGATGCGATCGTCCACATGTTGGGCGTTCCGCGCGTATAGGTTTCGCCGGCCGGCGGCGCACCGGTCCAGTCCGGATGCGTCATGTCCCAGGCCCAGCGCAGCTCTCCCGTCACGGCATCGAAGCCCTTGATGACGCCCGACGGCGCATCGCGGCGCTGGCCATCGAGCACCTGATGGCCGGTCACGATCACACCGCGCACGATGGTCGGCGGCGAATTGATCGACACGTAGCCGGCCGGCGTGCTGCCCATGCCTTCCTTGATGTCGACCTGCCCGCCGTTACCGAAATCGCTGCACGGCAGGCCGGTTCTCGCATCGACCGCGATCACGCGGCCGTCGAGCGTGCCCGAGATGATGCGGGTCGCACAGGCTTCGCCGCGGGTCACCGGCAGCGGCGTCAACGGCGCTTGCACATCGTTGGTCACGGGCGTCGCGGCCAGCGTGGTGTCTTCAGCGCTCGGTTCGGCGGAGTCTTCGCTGGGCTTCACCGCCTGCGTCGGCGGCTTCACGTAATACGACACGCCTCGGCAGGCGGCCGTGTACGGAATCGCAGACTCGGGCACTTTCGGATCGTAGCGCCAGCGCTCCTTGCCACTGCTCGCATCGAGGCTGATCAGGATGTTGTGCGGCGTGCACAGGTAGACGCTGTCGCCGATCTTGAGCGGCGTGGTTTCCGCACCCCAGCGATGTTCGGGCAGATCACCCGTGCGATACGTCCATGCGCGCTGCAGCTGATTGACGTTGTCCTTGGTGATCTGCGCCAGCGGCGAATAGCGCGTGGCCTGGTTGCTACCGCCATAGGCGGCCCAATCCTGGGCCGCGGCCTGCGTCGCCGGCTGCACGAAGCCGCCCGGCGTCGCGTCGGTGGCCACCGACTGGCCTTCGGAAGCGCTCGGCACCGCCGGCCCGCTGGTCACGCCGTAAGGCAGGAACGCAAGCCCGAACGCTGCGATGAAGACGATGACGAAGACGCCCGCGAGCGGCCATGCGCTGCGCAGCCTCGGACCATTGCGCAGCCACGGCGCGAGCAAGGCGACGAGAATGCCGAGACCCAGCAGCAGGCCCAGGCGCGGCACCCAGCGCCAGTAATCGAGGCCCGATTCCCAGGCGCTCCAGACTGCGGTCGCCGCGAGTACGATCCAGTAGACCCAGGCACCGGCCCGATGCCGGCGCATGAGCAGCACGCCTGAAACCATCAGGCCCAGGCCGGCCGGCAGGTAATAAGCGGAACCTTCGAGCGCGAGCAGCCAGGCCCCGCCCACCCCCATCGCCAGACCCACGAGGAAGACGAGCAAACCCAGCACGAAATTCATGACATGCGACTCCTGCGTTCCCTGCGCAAACGCCTGCGAATGAACAAGCGGTGGCGCTTGCCTGCGCCGAGCGGCGAATGTTGGACCCGCAGCGTGAGCGATAGCTGAAGCCGCGATTCAGCTTGGCCGATCCGCAAGCGGCGTGCGCATCGTCACGAACTCTTCGGCGGTGGTCGGATGGATGCCGATGGTGTCGTCGAAGATCGCCTTGGTCGCACCGGCCTTGAGCGCGACCGCGAGCCCTTGAATCACTTCGCCCGCATCGGGCCCGACCATGTGGCAGCCCAGCACGCGATCACTGCGCGCATCGACGACGAGCTTCAGGAAGGTGCTTTCCTTCGAATCGGTCAGCGTGAGCTTGAGCGGCTTGAAGCGGCTTTCGAACACGCGCAACTCGAAACCTGCCTCGCGCGCCGCCGCTTCGGTCAAACCGACCGTGCCGATGTTCGGCAGGCTGAAGACGGCGGTCGGGATCAGCGTGTAATCGAGCGGCCGATAGTCTTCCGGCTTGAACAGCGAGCGTGCGAGCGCCATGCCTTCGGCGAGCGCGACCGGCGTGAGCTGCACGCGGCCGATCACATCGCCGACCGCATGAATCGAAGGCTCGTGCGTACGGAATCGCTCGTCGACGGCGACGAAGCCGCGCTCGTCGAGCTGCACGCGGGTGGCTTCGAGCCCGAGCCCGCCGAGCCGCGGGCGCCGGCCGGTCGCGAACAGCACGCAATCCGCGTCGAGCACACGGCCATCTTTCAGCTGCACCGCCAGACTCGAGTCGGCTCGCTTCTCGATGCGCACGATGTCGGCGTTGAATTGCAGGTCCAGGCCCTTGAGCGTGAGCTGCTCGCGCAGATGCCGGCGCACGCTGTCGTCGAAACCGCGCAGGAACAGCTCGCCGCGATAGAGCTGGCTGACCCGCGCACCGAGTCCGTGAAAAACACCCGAGAACTCGGTGGCGATGTAACCGCCACCCGCGACGATCACGCGCTCGGGCAAGCGCGGCAGATGAAAGGCCTGATCGGAACTGATCGCATGCTCGATGCCCGGAATATCGGGCAGCTGCGGCTCGCAACCCGTCGCGATCAGGATATGTTCGGCGCTATAGCGTCGTGGCCCATCCGCGGTGTCGACTTCCACCGTATGCGCATCGAGCAGGCGCGCGGTTCCCTGCACGGTTCGCACGCCGGCCTTGTCGAGCAGTTCGCCGTAGACGCGATTGAGCCGCGCGATCTCGCGGTTCTTGTTGGCCAGCAGCGTGGGCCAATCGAAGCGCGGCTCAGTGGCCGACCAGCCATAGGCGCTCGCCTGCTCGAAGTCGTCCGCATACGAGGCCGAGTAAACGAGCATCTTCTTCGGCACGCAACCGAGGTTCACGCAGGTGCCTCCGAGCTGCTGGTTCTCGGCCACCATCACGCGAGCGCCGAGCTGGGCCGCGATGCGCGATGCGCGCACCCCGCCCGAGCCCGCACCGATCACGAACAGGTCGACGTCGTAAGCCACGAGAAAGCTCCGGCCATGAAAAACGCATTGTCACCGAAGACGAGGGCGACGGTGACAATGCGCTGATCCAGCTGCCGCTCTTCGAGCGGCTCAGAGGTTGGTCGGAGTTCCAGGTCCGGAGTCCGGCGGACCCGTCCGGCGCCCGGAGCCTACGAGCCCCGGTTGCCGAAGTCGAGGTCGTAGTCGATGTCGCGGCTGCGCTCGGCACGTTCGAGGCCGCTGCGGTCGCTGCTGCTCGTGCGCGTGAACCCGAAACTGTTTCGGTTGGAGCGGTCGATGTCGCGGCTGTCGCTGCCGTTTCCATCGATCTTGAGGCTGCTCTCGCCCGAGCTGTTCATCGCCAGGCGATTCTCGACCGAGCGGCTGCGCGGAGAGTCTTCGGTACGGCTTCGAACTTCACCGTTGCGCTCGAAATTCATCGAAGACGTGCGCTTGAAACTCGAGCGGGCGTCGCGCTGGGCGATCGCATTGTCGCCGGATTCGCGGCTGCCTTCGATGGTGTTCTCGATGTTTAGCGTGCGATCGAGCGAACGCTCACCCGAATTTCGATCCGAGGCGTCGGGACGCTTGGCTTCGACGACGTTGGTGAGCTTGAAATCCCCATTCTGACCTTCGACCTTGAGCGAGCGCGTGCGGGTATCGCCATCGCGATCGCTGTCCGTGCTCACCTTCGGAAGCCGGTCGCGCAGTGCACTCGCATCGGCCTGCTCGAGGCCCGGCAGGGATGCACGGCGATCCTGGACTCGATCGCGCAGCGTGCTGCCGTCGTTGTCGGCGGCATTCAGCAGCGCGATATCGCGGCCCACTGCGCGGCGGTCCTCGCGACGTTCTTCACGGCGCTCCTGCGCATTCTCGCGGCGGTCACGCGCGGCCTCGCGAACATTGTCGAGACGATCGCCATCGAACAGCTCACGCGCACGGCTGTTGTCCATGCGCTCTTCGCGCGCGTCGGCGCGAGCCTCGGCGCGATCGGTGATGCGTTCGCGCAGGTTGGCGCGTGCGCTCGTCAACGAATCGGCCCGCGATGCGCTGATCGCGGCCGCGCGGTTGGCGCGCAGCGCGCTCAAGTTGTTGTTGTCGCCGCTGCGCGAACCCAAGCCTTGAAGGCCGAGCGCGTTGTCGGCCTGGGCGCTGAACGCCGTCATCGAAGCGGCGATCAGCGGGGCGAGTAGAAACTTGCGATTCATGGTGAGCGTCTCCGTTCCTGAGTTGAACCTTGTTGGTCTCGAACCTTGTGGGTACGCGACTCTTCGGTGTGTCGCTGGAAACGGATGCTGCGCGTTGCCGCCTGAATGCTCCCTAAAAATTCGTCATTGAAGTTCAACGAGTTAGACGAATTTCACGTTCATTGGCGGTCCAGATTCCGATGCTCGCGCACCTCGGTTTCGGATACCGGGCGACCGTGGTTGCCCCAACTCGCGCGAATGAAAGTCAGCACATCGGCGATCTCGTCGTCGCCGAGCCGGGTGCCGAACGGCGGCATGCCGAAAGGCCGTGGATTGCCTTCGGTGCCGGGCTCGTAGCCACCGAAACGAATGATGCGAATGCTGTTGACCGCCGAGCTCATCGACAGCGCACGATTGCCGGCCAGCGCCGGTGCGACCGGCGCATGGCCTTCGCCCGCATCGCCGTGGCAATCGGCGCAATGCCTGCGGTACAGATCGGCGCCGCGTTCCATCATCGGCTTGAGGCTGGCCTGCGGCACACGCACATAGGCTTTCTGCGGCGGCACGGGCTGCTTCGGCAGGGCGCGCAAGTAAGTCGCCATCGCCCGCAGATCGGCCTCGCTGGCGTGCTGCAGGCTCTCGAAGACGACTTCGGCCATCGGCCCCGATACGCTCGCGTCACGCGACTTTCCGGCGCCGAGCAATGCGATCACGTCTTGCTCGCTCCAGTCCGCCACACTGCCCTCTTCGACCGAATGCAGCGACGGCGCATACCACGACAGCACCAGGCCGCCCGATGGATTGTCCGACGAGCGCACGGCCCCGAGCGCGTTGCGCGCCTCGTGGCAGGCGCTGCAATGACCGAGCCCCTGCACGAGATACGCGCCGCGATTCCATAGCTCGCTTTGCCGATCGTCGGCCTCGAAAACGCCCGGGCGGAAGAACAGTCCACGCCAGGCGATCAGCAACGCGCGATACCGATACGGAAAGCGCAGCTCGTGCTCGCGAGCCGGAGCGCGCACCGCGGGCAGCGAACGCAGATACGCGAACAGCGCATCGGAATCGGCGCGCGTGATCTTGGTGTAGTTGGTGTACGGAAACACCGGATACAGCAGCTTGCCGTTCTTCGAGCGGCCCTCATGAAGCGCCAGCCAGAAATCGTCCGCGCTCCAGTTGCCGAGCCCGGTTTCGGCGTCGGGCGTCAGGTTCGGCGAATAGAAAGTGCCGAACGGCGTCGGCGTTCCGCGCCCGCCCGCATAGGCCTGGCCGCCGCGCAGCGTGTGGCAGGCCTGGCAATCGCCGAGCACGGCCAGATAGCGGCCGCGTTCGATCTGCGCGACCGCGTCGCTGGTCGCCTGCGAGGCGTGGACTTCGTCGTGACGCAAACCGAGGTAAAAGAGCACTGCCGCCGCAACGAAGGTGAGCGCGACGACGACGGCGATCGCCAGCTTCGTCGAGCGCCTCATTGCAGGCTCACGCTGCCGCAGCGCTCGGGCAGCACCTGGCTCTGCGTTTGGGGATGCGAGTCGGCCGGCACCGGCGTAGTGGCCAGAAACGCCGCCACGGCCGCGACATCGGCCTGCGTGAGGCTGTGCGTGATCGTGCTCATGCAATCGGGCGCGACGGTCCGGCGGCTGCCGGTCTGCCAGGCGCCGAACTGGGCGACCAGGTAGTCGTAAGGCAGGCCCACGAGTCCGGGAACGTCGGGCGCCAGGCCGGTCAGGCGCTCGCCGTGGCAGGCCTGACAGGCCGGAATCCCGCGCGCGGCATCACCTTCGCGCACGAGCTTGCGACCACGTTCGAGCACGGCCGCATCGCGCTCGACATGCGTGGGAGCCGGATACGGCAATTCCTGCGCGGCGAAGTGATCGGCGAGTTCGCGCAGGAATTCTTCGCGCTGGAAATCGACCATGTAGGCCATCGCCGCGTTGTGCCGGCGACCATCGCGAAAGTTGAGCAGCTGGTTGAACAGATAACCCGCCGGCTTGCCCGCGATGCGCGGATACCAGCCATCCGGCGTCGCCCTGCCCTCGGGCCCATGGCAGGCCTCGCAGGGCTTGGCGCGCTGGGCGGTGCTGTCGAGCTGCAGGCTCTGCGCTTGCGCGACGCCCATGCAAAGCGCGAACAGGAGAACAGCGATCAGCTGGCGATGGCTAGGCATGGCCACATGATCGCAACTGCCGCTGCCCTGACTCAAGCTGAACGCCGCCGATGAGGACTACAGGCCTGTCCGCCTTGCGATGACTTCCCATATGGCGACGGCCTACCCATACTCGGGCGAAAGTGCGTAGCAGCACTGCAGCGACGCGCGAGCAAGGATGCTCCAGCGACTCGATTACCGATCGATCCGCACGCGCTGCCGGGAGGCCAGGAACTGGCGACCGATCGGCCACGGCCGACTCCCGCACAACGGAACATCTACCGGGAAAGGAGATCCGGACATGTCATGCCCAGGCCACCACGGCCGCCCAGGCGCCAGCAGCGCACAGGTCAAATCCGTCGCCACCGCTTCGGCTGCCGCTCTACTGCTCTCACTGCTGCCGCGTCATGCGCTCGCGCAGCTCGAAGCCCCGACTCCGCAAGCGCAGCCAGCGCCCGCTGCAACGCCGGCTGCCGAGCCGAGCTTGGAGGCGGATTCACAAGCGCAGCCTTCCGACGAATCGGCAACCGAAGCGCCTGTCGAAGCCGCGCAGCAGATCCTGCCCGCGGGCGACGACGGCATCGCCGAAGTGGTCGTCACCGGCATTCGCGGAAGCCTCGGCCGCGCGATGGACATCAAGCGCGACAACAAGCAGCTCGTCGATGCGATCGTCGCGGTCGATATCGGCAAGTTTCCGGACAACAACACGGTCGAAGCCTTACAGCGCGTGACCGGCATCCAGGTCGGCGGCCGCGACAGCGGCGAAGCCAACAACGTCACCATTCGCGGGCTCAACGACATCAGCACCACGCTCAACGGCCGCCAGGTGTTCACGGCCACCGATCGCTCGATCGCGCTGGCCGACATTCCGGCGAGCCTGCTCGGCGGCGTGAACGTCTACAAGACACGCTCGCCCGACATGATCGAAGGTGGCGTCGCCGGCCAGATCGACGTGCGTACGCAGCGACCATTCGACTTCGACGGCAGCAAGCTCGTGCTGTCGGCGCGCGGCATCCACAGCGAGGAAGGCGACACCACCGATCCGACCGTCAGCGCGCTGCTGAGCAATCGCTGGAACACCGGCATCGGTGAAATCGGCGCGCTGGTCAACGTGTCGTATCAGCGGCTGCGCTTTCGCGACCAGACCACCTGGGCCGGTTCGCTCGATCCCTACGATGCGGCGACGGGCGACCGCGTTCCGGAGTTCAACGCCGACGGCACGCGCATCATCAATCGCGGCACCGCGCTATCGAACGCGCCGGGATCGACGATCGACGTCGACGGCACGCCGACCGAATACCTGCTGCTGCGCGACGCGATGGGCGGCTTCGACAAATACGGCGAGCGCGAACGCCCGGCCGGCAACATCGCGCTGCAATGGGCGCCGAACGAGAAGTCGAAGTATCTGCTCGAAGCCATCTACTTCGGCTTGCGCGGCAAGGACGCGAACTCGCAGCTGTTCGCGTTCACCAATGGGCCGCGCTATGCCGGCCACACCGATGACTTCGAAACCTACGACGGCACCAACGTCGTCAGCCGCAACTATCTCGATGCACCGAACATCTACACCAACGTCAACGCCAGCAAGCCCAAGACCGACAACTATATGTACGCGCTCGGCGGCGAATGGCAGCTCGTCGACAACTTTTCGGTGAAGTCCGAAACCATCTACCAGACGACCAAGTACACCCAGCTGTCGCAAGGCATGAATCTCGACGGCACACGCTATCGCGCGGACGTGGCCTTCAACGCGGACGGCAAAGGCACACCATCACTGGAGTTCCTCGACGATCCCGCGACGGAAGGCATCGACGAATCCGACCTGAGCGATCCGAATCAATGGCGCTACACCTGGTACTACGACAGCATCACGCGAAACAAGGGCGACGCCTGGACCTGGACCGCCGACGGTGATTGGCGCGTCGACTACGGCGTGCTCGAAAAGATTCGCTTCGGCGTTCGCTACGATCGTCACGACGCGAAGTCGCGCAGCGGCAATCAGCAGGCCAATTGCGAGGCTGTCGCGGGCTGCGATACCTCCCTCGCCTCGAATCCCGATCGCTTCGAAACCACGCCCGGAAATTTCTTCTCCGGTGAAGCGAACTATCCGTCGCAATGGCTCACGGGCGACTACCGCTACCTGCTCGCCAACGTCGCCGCGAGCCGCGCCATGTACGGCTTCAGCGGCGCACCGGCTTTCGATCCCGCGAACTATTTCGACATTCGCGAGAACACCTACGCGGGTTACGTGATGGGTGATTTCGACGTGCAGACCGGCATCGGCGGTTTCGACGGCCAGGCCGGTGTGCGCGTGATCCGCGCCGAATCCGATCTGGGCTACAACACGCTGCAGCAAGACTGGGAAGCCAGCGAACTCACCACCAGCCGCACCGATGCGCTGCCGAGCGCGGTGATCCGCTACAAGCCGCGGCCCGACGTGATCGCGCGACTGGCCTATGGCAAGACCATCGGCCGGCCGGGCTTCGCGCAGCTCAATCCGGCGATGGTGCTCAACCCGGCGACTTCCACGGGCGCGACTTTCGGTTATGCGGCGAGCGGCAATCCCGATCTCGACCCAGTCGAAGCGCAGACGCTGGACCTGAGCCTGGAGTGGTATTTCAGCAAGAGCTCGAGCATTTTCGGCACGCTGTTCTGGCGCGACGTGGACGGCTTCATCACCAACGTCAATCGCAGCATCCAGGTCAGCGATCGCACGCCCGAACTCAACGGCAACTACGTGCTGACGACGCCCGAGAACGCCGGCAAGGGCAAGCTCAACGGGGCCGAGCTCGGCTTTCAGTGGTTTCCGGATCGCCTGCCGAATGTGCTCAAGGGCTTCGGCGTGCAAGCCAATTACACCTGGATCGACAGCGAATCGCGCGATCCGGTCTACGGCAATCCGGACGACACCACCGAAGTCACCGGCACACGCAACAGCCGCGTCGCCGGCGTATCGGATTGGGCCTACAGCGTCACGCTCGCCTACGAGCGCTACGGCGTGAGTTCGCGGCTCTCATGGGTCGATCGCGGCAAGTTCCTGACTGGCTACAACTACTGCTGCTCGATGCCGAGCGAAACCTATTCGTCGGGCGAAGCCTCAATGGACCTGCAACTCGCCTACGACATCAACCCGAACTTCACGGTCACCTTCGACGCGACCAACCTGACCAACGAAATCTACCGCACGTACTACGGCGACAGCCGGCTGTTCAACCAGGACTCGCAGCTCTACAGCCGGACTTTCGCGCTGGGGCTGCGGTATCGGCTGTAGGTTGCAGCAATACCCAGGCAGCGTGAAACCATGTGTCTCTCAGGCGGCCGACTTTCCTTCAGAAACTCCGTAGAGCTTAAATGCTGAAACAATGTAGGCAAAAGCCATAACCACGTCGGCGCAGGTTGCAGATGCATTGCATGGAGCGAGTGGCTCGCTCCATGCAATGACTTCCTTGAACCTGCCCTTATCGCTTCACGAAGCGAAAGGTCAGCAGACCTCCCACGAGCGTCCGATGCAGTGGCGGCCGGTAGCGAGCAAAGGCCCTTTCAACAGGAGCCATATCGCCTGCGAAAGAGTCTTTGTTCTCAGGGCCAATCCAAAACCTGCTGCTGTCGCCGTAAGGCTCCCAGACGATACAGGGATGCCCTTGGTACTTGAACTTGACATGGACCTCGCTGTCACGCGAGAAGAGACGGCGTTGTTCCACGTCCGTCACGCCCTCCGTTAATCGGAGAATTTGAGCGACGGTAGATGGCCCGATGTATGCATTTTCCACCTCGAAGGCGCGAAGCCGCCCGTCCGGTTCCGACACTGCAGGGAAAGTCTTCATAGCCACCTCGTCAGCAACCGCAGCCAAGACCACCACCAGTTGCGCCCGCACCAGCCACGCCGGCACCGTACGCATTCACCCCGAGATTTGTCCTACCCGCCGCCGCACGCAACGCATCGTCGGACCCGTACTTGCTCAAGTCGGGCTTGCGGATGTCCTTGGTGAGCCCGGCGCTCATACAGCTCTTCAGCTCACTGCGAAATGCGGATGCAGCCGCGCCAGAGGAAGCCAGAGCGGACCCGGCCTTTGCAATGCCAGCGTAGGCCATACGCCCGACACCACCGGCCATCGACACCCAACTGCCCGCGCTATATGCACAGCTACAACCGTTGACCGAACCGATATCCAGCGCGTCTCGTATGTAAGGGCCCGTGCCCAGTAATAGCCCGTCGCCCAACCCAGCAGAGAAGTCCACTAAGCCCTGAGGCAACGAAGGCAAGTCCAACAAGCCATAGGGGTCGACACGGCTAATCGGGTTCCCCCCCACATAGGCATAAGTATTAAATCCTCCTAGCAGCCCGATCGGATCGCTCTGCAGGTAACGCCCCGTGCTTGCGTCATAGTACCGGTGATGGTTGTACCAGAGTCCGGATTCGGAATCATAATATTGTCCCGGGAATCCGATGTTAAACCCACCGATGGAATTGGCAGTCACCGTTCGATCGAAAGCAAAATTATTTGCACGCCACATAACTGCACGAGAAGCATTCGTGATGACTTCCGGGCGACCTACCTGATCGTTTACTACATAATAGATCGTACCATTTCGAATCATCGCAATAACATTGCCATCCAGCCAGATATATTGCGTCGTTAGCGTCGTTCCGCCACTTGCAGTTTCGCCAAGCGGCCTATCGCCTGCACCGTAGGCATACGAGAAAGAACCACCGGGACCTGACTTCCGCACGCGCTGATTTTGTGTGTTGTATGCGTAATTGGTTGTGCTGCTTCCAGTCGTTACCGATCTCAATCGTGCAAGTGCGTCATAGGCGTAGGTGTAGCTACCGCCGGTACCAGATTTTGAGTTCACATTCCCATTACTATCGAAACCAAAGCCTTTTATTCTGCTTCCAGTGATGCCCGTCAGGCGATTGCTTCCACCATCTATCGAGTACGTGTCTGTGGCCCCGCCCCAAGTATGTGTGTTGCGATTGCCTAGCGCGTCCAAGGTCCACGACTGGTTGCCTGAGTTTGAAATGATGGAGTTCAGCCTGGAAAGCGAGTTGTATCCATAAGTCTGCGTCAGATTGGTATCAACGTAGTTCGTTTTTTTGGTGATCTCATTGGCAGCGTTGTAGGCTAAAGCGAGCGATTGCACATTTGAAGGTGAGGCGTACATGGTTGTAGGCCGCAGATCGAGATCAAATGCGCGACTCAGTGAGTCCCCATTGCCCAAGTCCCTCCGCGACCAGCTTCCAAAGCCTTCACCAGCATAAATTGCGCTTGTAAGAATGTTCGAAGTCGTGGAGCCGATCTTGACTTTGATGGTCGATACTTGAGACAACGGTCCATAGGTATAGGTGACCACATTGCCGCCAGGATAAGTGATCGTACTAATTCGCTCGCCTGCATCGTATGTATAGCTCGTCGTGTAGTTGACGCTATTGATGGTTTCTGTCAGCGAGTTAATTTGCCCATTCGGGCGATAGCTATAACTGACCGAGCTTCCACTCGAATCTGAAGCGCTGCATAAGCGGCCCTGACCGTATGAGCAGTTGTCATAAGTAAACGATTGGCTCACCGAGCCCGCGAGCACGCTGGTAGGCCGGTCAGCACTGTCGTAGCTTATGGAAACCAAAACGCCATCGGCTTTTGTTACGGTGCTTAACCGGTTTTTTTCGTCGTAAACTCGGCTCACCACTCCACTGTCCGGACTACTCTCTGCGACTACGTGACCGAAGCCGTCTCGAAAGTAGTCGGTTCGATTCGATCTCGCATCCGTGACAGACGTTAAGTTTCCAAGCCCGTCATACTCGAAGCTCGTAACGCCGGATGCTGGATCGGTCACCGTCTTCACTTCATCGTGAGCAGTGTAGGTGTAGTTAGTAACGCGGCTTAGCGAGTCAGTGATCCGTTTTACGTTGCCATTGTCGTCGTAGGCATACTGAACATTCTGGCCGTTGTTACCCTTTTCATTTATTACACGGCCCAATGAATCGTAAACCCATTCTTTACTATAGAAAGTTGATTGACGTGTCTTGGTGATCGGCTCGCAGTTCGCGCCACTCGATGGTGGAGCGCACTCATCGCGAGTCGTATCTATGACACCCGTGATTTTCTGGACCTTACCTAATAAATTGTAAGTGTACTTGAGCGTGGACTTCGCAATAGCCGTAGTGGGCATCGACGATCCGGTGATTGTCGTCTGGTAGTACCGAGTCCCACCCGTCTCGCTGGTGAGACGGCCCGTGTTGTCGTACGTGTAATCAGTTATCTGGCGTGGCGACTGAATCCTGGTCACCTTGCTCATGCCGTTATAGGTATAAGTCGTGGTCGCGAGAGTGCCATCCAAAGTCCAGGAGGTGCTTTTCGTCCGCCCACGAGCGTCGTACGTGAAGCTGCGCGCAAGACCAGCTGCGTCGGTAACCGTTCCAGGAAGGCCAAGGTTATTGTAATTTGTGTAGCTGACCTGCGAACCAGCCGAGTCCTGAACAGTTAGCAGACGACCATATGAATCGTACGTCCGCGTTCGTGTGCCTTCTGGGCCGGACGTCGTGATGACTTGAGGAATGCCATTCGGATGTAACGTGTAGGTGTACGTTGTAGTTTGTACTTGATTTTGAATGCCGTAGCTTGAGAGGTTGGTTACTGAAATCGAGCTAATGCGATTTTTTAGATTTGAGTTGTCCGGGTAATAGGAGTAGTTGGTTATGTTGATGGGCGTGGAGTTAGGGCCAAGCAGCTTTGTCCAGTTCAGGCGGTTATGTGCCGCGTCCCAGTCATTTTGTGTTGTACGTTCTTGTCCGGGTTGAGATATATCGATGCCTGTGGTCACACTTTGGGGGAGACCGGTGCTGCTGTACGTGTAGTCTGTTTTGATGCCTCGCTCGTTGGTCGCTTCATCAGGAAATCCATTTGAGTCGTAAGTAAACTGTGAACGCGTATCCGGGCAACTGGTTATTCCCGTCGTATCGATTCTGACAGCCCTCTTTCGCCCATTGAATCGTTGGAACCAGTATGTCGATTTCGCTCCAGATGCGTTGGTCACATTGACGATATTTTCCGGAATAGCTCCGTACGTAAAAGTTAATTTTTCAATTCCGCCGTCTAGCCCACTTTCACTGACATAACCGTCCGTTCGATATGCATATTTGCTGTAGCGTTTGTTATCGACGGAAATTCCAGTCAAGGCCCACGGAAAACTACTGTTCTCATAGTGGTATGATCGCGTTGAGGCTGGACTGCCCGGAAACGTTACAGAGCTAAGATAGCCATTCGCATTGTAAGTGTATGAATATAGATTTCCAGCTGGATCGTAGACCGATGTAACGACGTTTCCTGTCCATCCAAACTGAATGGACAGACCATTCGTATGTGTCGCCGATTGAAGCCGATTGGAAGAGTACGCAAAGGTCCATCCGATATTGGTTTCATTTTTTAAAGAAGTAATGAATCCGGTCACTGAATAGTCTTCAACAGGACCAGACTTATGTTGTTTGGTCCAGGTTCCATTGGCATTTCGAACAAACCAGTCGTCAGCATCGGGCGCAGAGTTCTCGTAACGCTGATTAGTCGGCGACCAGCTATAGCTCTGCTGCGATCCATCGGGTCGCTTTGCGATAACTTTATCAACCACAGAAGCTGCAGTGACACAGGCACTTGTCTGCCCCGGGGACACTGTGCAGGTTCCGCCGCCGTTGAGGCCAAAGCTCAGTGAGCGATCAAAAGAAGTGGACCACCTATCTCCGAATAAACCCTTGATGTCATTTGTCTGGTTGTAATTACGCTCCAACTCCAGCGGATACAGATGAGCGGTTCGGAAATCGAGCTCTGATTTGACCTTCGTGTCCTCTGCGATGAGGACGGGGTTAGGGCTAGTTCCGCAGGGACCTGTCTTTTGAGGCCCCTTATGTCCCTCCTCGCCGGGCGTAGTTCCGTTGCCGATGCCATCAGCACCTCCACCATCCCGCCCTAACATGAAATGAGGGTTTCCAATCGAGACGACTGTCGGCGGCAAGGACACGTTGAGTCCCGCAGAGGGAAAGTTGCCGTAAACAAAAATCTCAGGAATTCCGCCACCGCCATCTAATTGTCTCGGCGGCTGCGGGTCATCCTCCGCATATGATGGTGCGATATGAAACGCGCTGATCAACGCAAGCGCAAAGGCGATGCGCGCAGCGTTATCTCTGATTGTTATTGCAACTTGGCCAACGGGGTCAAATTCAGATCGATTTGGCATGCTGGAGTCTCGGGAAGGCGAGGAAAAGTATTGATACTGACGCTCCGTGCTTAGCGATCTAGCTGACTTCTGAGGACATTCAAGATCAAGATGCACGCATCATGATTGTCTCAGTGGTGACAGCCCACCACACCTGTAAGAAATTACAGTGATTAGGTCTTGTCGAGACTGACAAAAATCTCCATTGTCATGTTGCCGTATTTTCTGCGGTCAACCGGAGGCTTTCGATCTAATGCGCGAAAGAGGTTGATACAGACCCTTGCTTGAGCAAATTCACGTGTAAGGGAGTGCCTTTGCTTGCAGCCCGAATTGCCATGCGATTGCTATGAGCACATTGCCAAACACTTTCGCATCCGCGGGCGATCCGATCATGTCCCGTACCCGAGCCACCCCAGAGCTGCAAACTTTTCCATAGAGCTCCCCACCTTCAGCGCTGCACTTTCCGGGTGTGACCATAAAGCTCGGGAACCGTATCGATGCACCATGAAGCTGCGCGCTGGAAGGTCCTGACCTGTACGGCGAAGGTCCAGACCTCTTTGCTTGGAGCCCGACACCTGTTCCGCAACAGTTCTCAAGCTTCCAGCGTGCAGCTCAATGGGGCATAGCCAGAGCCCGAGGGGTCTGACGTACAGCTTGTGTGCTCAAGCGATGCAGCTTCGAGGTGCATGGGAACAGGTTCAGGACTCTGTCGCCGAGGGGCAAAGCGCACGCTGCGGGTGCAGCCCGGTTGCTCCCAAGCTACGATGCGCGCCCGTTTTTCATGCAGCTCCCGCAGCTCCCATGCAACTCGCTCTCGCGCCGATGGAAGGCCTCGTCGACGACATCCTGCGCGACGTGCTCACGCAGGTTGGCGGCATCGACTGGTGCGTGACCGAGTTCGTGCGCGTGAACGAGCAGCTGCTGCCGCCTGCGGTGTTTCATCGCTTCGGACCCGAGCTCAAGCACGGCTCGCGCACGCGCGCCGGCACGCCGCTGCGCGTGCAGCTGCTCGGCAGCCATCCGAGCTGCCTCGGCGACAACGCGGCGCTCGCCTGCACGCTCGGCGCGCCGGTCATCGACCTCAATTTCGGCTGCCCGGCCAAGACCGTGAACAAGTCGCGCGGCGGCGCGGTGCTGCTCAAGGAGCCGGAGCTGCTGCATGCGATCATGCGCGAGGTGCGGCGCAGCGTTCCGGCCGAAATCCCCGTTACCGCCAAGATGCGCCTGGGCTACGAAGACACCAGCCTGGCGCTCGACTGCGCGCATGCGCTCGCCGACGGCGGGGCCGCGCAGATCGTCGTGCACGCACGCACCAAGGCCGATGGCTACAAGCCGCCTGCGCATTGGGAATGGATCGCGCGCATCAGCGAGGCGATCGCGCGGCCGGTCTACGCGAATGGCGAAATCTGGAACCTGCAGGACTGGCGGCGCTGCCGGCAGGTGAGCGGCATGCAGGATTTCATGCTCGGCCGGGGGCTCGTCGCCTGCCCCGACCTGGCCTTGCAGATTCGCGCCGACCGCGAAGGCCGCGACTACACGCCGATGGGCTGGAGCGAGCTGATTCCGCTGGTCCAGGACTTCTGGACCCAGCAGCGGCACAAGCTGCCGGCGGTGTATGCGCCCGGGCGCATCAAGCAGTGGCTCAACTGGCTGGCGCGCAATTACGTGGAGGCCGCCGAGCTGTTTGCGCGAGTGCGCCGCGAGACCGATTGCGTGGCGATCGATCGGATCGTGCTCGGCTTGGCTGATGGGATACGGGTGCGGGCGGCTTGAGAAAGGGCTCGTCTTTTCCAACCGGACCCTCTCTCCCCGCTACGCGGGACTCTCTCCCGCAAGCGGGAGAGAGGAAAGGCACAATTCCGGCTGCTTGTCCCCTCTCCCGCTTGCTTGTCTCCTCTCCCGCTTGCGGTGACGTCGTCTCGCGATGAAATCGTCTTGCAGTGAGCTCGTCTTGAAGTGCTCATCTCGGGTGAGCTCATCTTGCGGTGAGGTCGTCAGAACCGGGGTGAGGGGCGGCCGGAAAGTGCGCATCCTCCATCGAGTCACCCTCGGCTCCGTCTGCCGCGGTCATCGATGGACGGCAATAACCCCCGGTTATGCGCCCCCGCTCGCATTTCATTTGCCGGTTATCGCCCCTCCCCCCTATCTTCAAACTTGGATCAACGTGGCCCGACCATGCGTCCAGGGAGGAAGCTTCGTAAGGGCTTGTGCGCCCACGAAAACTTGCTGACGACGCCGTAAGCTTTGTGTCAGGCCGAGGTCCATCGGGTTGCTTTACTTTTAGCCTCGCCGCAGCGTGCGGCGCCTCCTTCAGGATGAATCGATGACCGCCGCCCTGCGCAAGCGCTCCGTGTTGCTCGCCTGCGTGTTTCTCGCTCTGGCCGCTCTGGCATGGTGGTATTTCGGGGCCGGCAAGACCGAGCCCGCCGTCAAGCCGACCGTGATTCCGGTCGGGATCGAAACCGTGCAGCTGCGCGACGTTCCGCAATCAACCAGCGGCATCGGCTCGGTGCAGTCGCTGCACACCGTCACGCTGCGCTCGCAGGTCGAAGGCGTGCTCGCCGAAGTGCTGTTCCGCGAAGGCCAGATGGTCAAGCGTGGCGATCTGCTCGCCCGCATCGACGATCGCGAATACGCCGCCGCGCTGATGCAGGCCGAGGCCGAACTCGCGAGCAACCAGGCCCAGCTCAAGTCGGCCGAGCTCGATCAGGTGCGCTACGGCAACCTGCTCAAGGAAGAAGCGGTGTCGGTGCAGATCGTCGAGCAGCAGACCGCGACGGTCGAGCGCCTGCGCGCCGCCGTGCGCTCGAGCGAGGCCGCGGTCGCCACCGCCAGGGTGCAGCTCTCGTACACGCGCATCGTCTCGCCGATCGACGGCCGCGTGGGCCTGCGTCGCGTCGACGCCGGCAACCTGATTCGCGCCAACGATGCCGAAGGCCTGGTGACGGTGACCCAGATCACCCCGATCTCGGTCATCTTCAGCCTGCCGCAGGAGCTGCTGCCGACGCTGCGTCCGCTGCTCGAAGGCGCGGCCGCGCCGGTCAAGGCCTACACGCGCGAAGCCGGCACCCAGCTCGCCGAAGGCAGGCTCGCGACGGTCGACAACCAGGTCGACCCGACCACCGGCATGGTGCGCCTGCGCGCCGATTTCGCGAACACCGACGGCTCGCTGTGGCCGGGCCAGTTCGTCACCGTGCAGCTGCTCACGGGCCAGTTTCCGAAGGCGCTGGTGGTGCCGGTCCGCAGCGTGCGCCACGGCCTCAACGGCGCCTACGTGTTCCGCGTGAAGGACGGCAAGGCCGAGGTGGTTCCGGTGAAAACCTCGTTCCAGGACGACAGCATCGTCGTCGTCACCGAAGGGCTTGCGCAGGGCGATCGCATCGTCATCGACGGCTATTCGCGCATCAAGGCCGGCTCGCAGGTGCGCGAAGTCGAGGCGGCCGTGAACAAGGCGGCCGACTGAGGATGAGCCAAGACAATGAGTGATGCCCATCTGCAACCCAGCCGGGCTCAGCTGGGACTCACCAAGCCCGGTCTGTCGGGCTGGTTCATCGATCATCCGATCGCCACCGTGCTGCTCACGCTCGGCACGCTGTTTCTCGGCGTGCTCGCGTTTCCGCAGCTGCCGGTCGCGGCGGTGCCCGAGATCGATCTGCCGACGATCCAGATCAGCGCCAAGCTGCCCGGCGCGAGCCCGGAGACCATGGCCTCGTCGGTCGCCACGCCGCTGGAGGTAGAGCTGTCGGGCGTGCCGGGCATCACCGACATGACCTCGAGCAGCTCGCTCGGCAGCACCAGCATCACGCTGCAGTTCACGCTCGACAAAAGCATCGACGTGGCCGCGCAGGAAGTGCAGGCCGCCATCAACGCCGCCACCGCGCGACTGCCCGCCGAGCTGCCGAGCCTGCCGACCTGGAAGAAGGTCAATCCCAACGATGGCCCGATCCTGCTGCTGCGCATGCAATCCGAGCTGCTCACGCCGATCGAGCTGTCGGATCTCGCGGAGACGCTGATCGCGCGCCAGATCTCGCAGATCGAAGGCGTCGCCGTCGTGGATCTCAACGGCCTGCGCAAGCCGGCGCTGCGCATCCAGGCCGCGCCGGAGAAGCTCGCCGCCTTCGGCCTCACGCTGGCCGACGTGCGCACCGCCATCCGCAACGCGAGCGTCAACCAGGCCAAGGGCGCGCTGTACGGCTCGCAGCGCATCTCGACGATCGCGACCAACGACCAGATCTTCAAGCCCGACGACTACAAGGGCCTGGTCGTCACCTATCGCAACGGCGTACCGGTTTTCCTCGGCGACGTGGCGAAGGTCACCACGGGTTCGGAGGACGATTACCTCGCGGCCTGGATCAACGGCGAGCGCGGCGTGGGCGTGATCGTGCGCCGCCAGCCCGGCGCCAACCTGATCGAGACCGCCGACCGCATCATTGCCGAGCTGCCGCGCCTGCGCAGCCTGCTGCCGGCCGGCGTCGAGCTCGAACTGCTGTCCGATCGCACGCGCACCACGCGCGCCTCGCTGCACGAAGTCGAGCTCACGCTCGGCGTGACGATCGGCCTCGTGATCCTGGTCATGGGCCTGTTCCTGCGCCAGCTGTCGGCCACCGCGATCGTCGCCTCGGTGCTCAGCGTCGCGCTGGTGGCGACCGCCGCGGCGATGTACGCGCTGGGCTTTTCGCTCAACAACCTCACGCTCGTGGCGCTGATCGTCGGCGTGGGTTTCATCGTCGACGATGCGATCGTCGTCGTCGAAAACATTCATCGCCATCTCGAGGCCGGCGAGCCGATGCGCACGGCCGCGCTCAAGGGCGTGTCCGAGATCGGCTTCACGGTCGTCACGATCAGCTTTTCGCTGATCGCGGCCTTCATCCCGCTGCTGTTCATGGGCGGCACCATCGGCCGCCTGTTCCGCGAGTTCTCGCTGACCTTGACGGCCGCGATCCTCATCTCGGTAGTCGCCTCGCTGACGCTCGCGCCGATGCTCGCCTCGCGCTTCATGAAGTCGGCTCCGGAGCACAAGCCCGGCGGATTCTCCGAGCGCCTGATCGCGCTCTACGATCGCGGACTGGTGTGGACGCTCAATCACCAGCGCATCATGCTCGGCGTGTTCGCGATCACCGTCGGCATGGCGGTGGCGAGCTACGTGATGGTGCCCAAGGGCTTCTTCCCGATTCAGGACACCGGCTTCGTGCTCGGCACTTCGCAGGCCGCCGAAGACGTCTCCTACGAAGACATGCTCGTGAAGAACAAGATGCTCGAAGACATCCTGCTCGCCGACCCGGCCGTCGATGGCATGATCCAGGCGGTCGGCGCGGGCTTTTCGAGCACCTCGGTGTCCACCGGGCGCTTCTGGATTTCGCTCAAGAACATCAAGGACCGCGATGTGAATTCGGAAGAATTCATCGATCGCATTCGTCCGAAGGCCGCGCAGGTTCCGGGCATCCAGCTGTTTTTGCGCACCAACCAGGAAGTCAACGTCGGCAGCCGCGGCGGCCGCGCGCAGTTTCTCTACGCGCTCAAGGGCCCGGACAGCGACGGCCTCGCGCGCTGGGCCGACCTGCTCGTCGATCGCATGAAGTCCTCGCCGATGGTGCGCGATGTCTCGAGCGATCTGCAGCTCGGCGCCGCCGTCACCAAGCTCGTCATCGATCGCGCCGCCGCTGCGCGCTTCGGCCTGTCCACCGCCGACATCGACCAGGCGCTCTACGATGCCTTCGGCCAGCGCCAGATCAGCGAGTACCAGACCGAGACGAATCAGTACAAGGTCATCCTCGAAATCGATCCGGCGCTGCGCGGCCGCATCAACAGCCTCGACTACTTCCGCCTGCGCTCGCCGCTGACCGGCGAAATGGTGCCGCTGTCCGCGCTCGCGAGCGTGCAGCCCACCGCCGCAGGACCGCTGTCGATCGCGCACGACGGGCTGTTTCCGTCGGCGAAC